>JYMV01007860.1_pt1 | contig 26993 bp, 22 predicted proteins | sample 338911 | NCBI WGS metagenome assembly JYMV01 (sample SAMN03354496, study PRJNA234377) | hydrothermal vent metagenome | biome: Deep sea; feature: Hydrothermal plumes at the Eastern Lau Spreading Center, Western Pacific Ocean; material: Seawater | place: Tonga | collected 2009 | depth 2000 m m
ACTGGCTGTCGTGCATGCGTGGGAACTCCCTTAGTTCCCCGGTAGCATGTCGGCCTTTTTATTTACCAGCTTCCAACTTATAAATGAAAATTCTTCAACCATTCGAAATTTGAGTAATTCCAAAACTGCATGGCTGTATTGCCCTGCACACATCCGAAATTTTGCATGGCTGTCGTGATGAATGAGCGCTACTGAAACATGAATTAAGAAGGTATAAACTCATCAATATTTGATGCAACTTGAAGCCATACTGAAGAAAGGAGTTTGTTATGACCACTATCACTTACCGTAGCCCAATAGCAGACCGAGGCGTGGATGATACAATTCATCCAGCAACCAGTATCCTTCAACGTATTTCCAGATTTATGGATGAGTGGATCCACTATAGCTACGAAGCCTGGGTAAAAGCCGGGAGACCAAATAGTTATTAGCCGTTTTATACTAGATCAAATTTTTACCTCCCTGTTTGATTTGATCTAAAGACTGGCCGCCTAGACTGTGAAGTTTAGGCGGCTTTTTTCTTACATTAAAATAATCGCTATCAAAGTGAGAAACTCCGAGTTTACAAAGAGGAACCCCCGGAGATCTTAATTTTTTGTTGCTATTCCCTTCGCCTTCTGAGGGGTACACTTGGTACGGAACCCTTGTTCCTTTTAAATCCCCTGACGCGGGAATGCGAGAAGGCGGTCGTATGTTTCCCCTGAAACAGTTTCACACCAGGCTTTTTGAATATTGGAGTGAGAATAAGGCCACAGACGAACCCCCCAAGGTGAGCAGCTATGGCAACACCACCTTGCATCTGCAGTGCTGCCGGCAGGGCAATGAACTGCTCGAACAGCCAAAAGCCGAGGACAACAAAGGCAGGCACATTTATCGTTCCAAAGAATATGATCCACCAGTAAAATACCCTGATATTGGCCCTCGGCCAGATCATGAGATAGGCAGCTATGACGCCGCTTATGGCCCCTGAGGCACCAATCAGAGGCACTTTACTCCCGGGATCAATGAAGGCGTGTGTAAGTGTCCCCGCACAACCGCATATAAGATAAAATGCCAGGTAACGGTAACGGCCAAGTGCTTCCTCAACATTGTCGCCGTACAGCCAGAGAAACCACATATTTCCGACGAGGTGCATTAATCCGCCATGTAAGAACATACAGGTAATTAATGTCGTTGCTGCCGGAATACGCGATAGTCCCGCTGGCAGGTTCGCATCTCCCAAAAAAATAACAGGGATAAAACCGAAGCCATAGACGTGGGCCTGTTCTGCACGTCCATCCATAGGAAGTTGGACGAAAAGGTATAACAAGGCACAGGTCGCAATGATGGAGATCGTAATAACGGGCGGGCCGTGGTGAAGTGGGTTGTCATCGCGATAGGGGAAAAACATATTTAAAAGACCCGGACGAAAGAAGAGATCAATACGTAAGCCAATTCTACTTTAATTATAAAATGAAGAAGGCGTAAGCGCAAAAGGGCGTCAAAAAGCTGAAAGTTTGTCCGGTAGATCGCATAAAACAGTAATAGCGACTATTTTGGGTTGTTCCATTTCCCAAACATCTGCCTGGAAAATTCAGGTCCTCACGGGTTGGACGTCAAAAACCCGCCTTTAGCTGTCTTTTTTAGGACCTTTGATCGTACGTACAGTATCAGCATAGATATTTATCGCCTGATCGAGTGTCCTGTCTTGGTTCAGGGTTTCCCGTGTCTCAGCGCCGAGGGGGGAAGCGTCCAATAGCCTGAATACCTCGGCTGCCCCGCGGTGGAGGTTCCCCGAAACTCCTGCATCCATGAAAGTCTTCGATATCTCGTCCATCTCCCCTGCCCATCTACCTGCATCGGCCGCATAAAACGGTACGCGCTTATTCATCAAATCCCAATGGAACTTTTGACTGTCAGCAAACTCCGCCTGCAATTCATCGCTGATGCCCAGAAGTTCGCCGACGGTTAATACGGAAGTCTGTAGTGTCATCGTCCCTTTCGTCAAACCGGCATAACACATTTTGAGGGCGGCAGCGCGCGTAATTTCATCACCTAGAGGTCGATAAGAGATGCCATCGCCCTCCAAAAACGCCAGTTGGCCAGTGTGAGGGCCGCTCGCGTAAAACTTTGTCGTAACACCCCTTCGGGGGGGTGGCCCGATGATGCCAACTTTCACAAAGGAAGAACCCGCATTTTTCATCAGTGCATCGATTTTTAGGGTCGTCTCGGGAGATATGGCGTTGCAGTCAGAAAATAAAGGAGAAGCTCCCAGATCTCGCATGAAATCCGCTGCTTCCCCTGCAAAATCCAAAGCTATCTCGGGGGGTAGTATTGAAAGTACGACGTCGGCTTCTCTGATGAGGTTCTCCAGGGAACCCACGTCTTCCATATTAGATCTCTCTGCCCGCCTGCGGGTTACATCACTTCGCCCATCCAGGAACGTAATGACGCGGTATCCCTTATTTGCGATGACGCTCCCAACCACGTGGCCCATGTCACCGGGGCTTACGACACCAAGTGTTCCTTTAGACATAATTTATACTCTATCCTCTTATTTGGGAGATGGTAGTAAAAGCAGAGATGTACTCGAGGCTGGTCTTCACTTCAACTAAGGATGGGCCATCGACTTTAAACGCTTCATCGATTACGGGTTTGATTTCTTCGTCTCTCTCAATTTTGAACCCCCTGATACCGTAGGCTTCGGCAACCGCCGCAAAGTCGGGATTAGTGAGGTCAGTGGCGATGGACCTATCTGGGTGGTTACGCTCCTGATAAAGACGGATGGTGCCGTAGCTGCTGTTATTGGAGACAATAAACCGTATCGGCAAATTGCGTTCCACGGCTGCAATCATTTCATTTCCGGTCATGAGAAACCCTCCATCACCCACGAAACAGACTACCTGCCTTTCTGGGTTACGAAGCGAAGACGCGACGGCAGAAGGCACCCCCATCCCCATTGCGCCGGCGGCACTGGCCATCTGAACGTGGGATGTTTTGTAGGGAAATAGTCTCTGTACCCAGGTCGCAAAATTTCCGGCATCCATGGCCGTGACCGCGTCGTCTTCTATTTTATCCGCCAAATGAGATATGACATTCCCAAATACAACACCGTCATCCGCACTCTTCCAGTCCCATTTCATCCGATCGGCGGACAAACTATGAACTTTCTTGATCCATTCTATTCGTCCTGCAGGTAGCTCAGGTGCGTTAGTCCCGGCAACAGCCTGAAGTGTTTCAGTCGCATCTGCCTGTATTGCGAGCTCCGTTTCAAATGTCGCTCCCAGGCAAACATCATCCGGGTATACATGTATCAGTGGCTGCCTCGGTTTTGGCGCCGTCGGGATCTGGTACCCCTGCGTCGTAACATCTCCCAGACGGGTTCCGATGGCAACCACTAGATCCGCCTCATTTAAAGTTTCTCTATAGACGGGCGGCGAGTTGAACGCCAGATGGCAGGCAAAGTTAGGGTGGCTGTGATCAAATATATCCTGCCGCCTCCACGCTACTGCAACGGGTAGGCCCCAGATTTCGGCCACTGAGCGCAAAGCCTCACGCCCTTCTTCAAAACCAACTTGCCCGCCGGCGATTATAATCGGCTTCTCTGCATTTGCGAGGCGCCTGCAAAGTTCAGAGATCTCTCCGGCGTTTGGTTTTGACATCACTTCTCGGGAAGCTGGTTTTGCACCTACCTGTGTTTCTTCAAGAAGCATATCTTCGGGTAGGGAGACCACCACCGGTCCAGGCGTCCCGGCATTAGCTGTATAAAATGCCTGTTGCACCGAACCCGCGAGTTTATCCGGATCTCTGATCTCGATGACTAACTTTGCCATGTCACTGAATGTCTTGACGTAATTCACTTCCTGGAATGCACCGCGCCCGATATCGCCGCGCGCTACCTGTCCTACGAAAAGAACAATTGGCACCGCATCCTGCTGAGCAACATGTACACCAATGGAGGCATTTGTAGCTCCTGGACCGCGACTAACGAATTCCACGCCGGTTCGACCGGTATATTTGGCGTCTGCAACCGCCATGAAACCACCGCCACCTTCGTGGCGCACTCTAACGATATCTATTTCCGGAGCATCATAGAGAGCGTCAATTGCCCCTAAATAACTCTCACCCGGTACACAAAATACACGGTCGACGTCTTGGACTTTTAGTGAATCAATTAGAACATCTGCAGCTCTCGGCATGTCAATCCCCGGGATAGTCTGAAATTAGCTATATCGATATTGTACTATATATATTCCTCCTGATAGGTGCCTCAAAGCTGGAAAAAGGCAAGCCCCATTATACAATAGATAGGGTGCTGGTTAGACCGCGAAAATGCCTATAAAGCAAAAATTTTTTCCGCGGCTTTACCTAAAACCTTAACCGCCTGATCTGACGGCAAAGCCCCGGCCAATCTCTTCAATGCCGGAATATCCGCCGCATGGGGATAGTCAGTGCCGAACAAAACACGGTCTGCCCCGGCAAGATTAATCAAAGATTGCAGGCCGTCTCCCTGATAAATGATCGAATCGTAATAAATTCGCTCAAGATAAGTGCTCGGAAGGTTTGTAATCTGTTTCTCTGAATCAGTCCTTTCAAAAAACAGGTCCATGCGCTTCGAAACATAAGGTAGATACCCCCCGGCATGCGAAGCGATAACCTTAATGTCAGAATACCGGTCAAAAAAGCCATCCATAATCATACGGGCGATGGCGAGGGTGGTATCAAACATAAACCCAATCGGTCCCAATAAACTGTGGGTTCCAAGATCCATTCTCTCCGAACCAGGCGGCACGGTGGGGTGAATAAGAACCGGCATGCCACGTCTCTCGACATCTGCCCAGATAGGATCGAATTTAGGATCGTTTAAAAATTTTCCCCGGACATTGGCGAGGGTCATGACACCGACGGCGCCGAGTTGGACCGCACGCTCCAGCTCCCGGGCCGCCTTTTCAGGAAATTCCCAGGGTAAAGTCGCGAAAAAGCGGATGCGGTCGGGGTAGTATCTCTGGGCCGCTGCCATGTCGTCATTCATAATGCGTGCGCATTCCGTGCTAATTTCTTCCGTGCCCCAAAATGCATTGGGAGATGTCAGGGAAACGACAGATACATCGATGGCCTCGGCGTCCATATCTCTGATACGTTGCTCGTAATCGAACATCGCCTTGTGAAACGCCATAGATGGCGTTCCAAACTCGACAAGAAATTCTCCACCTTTCGTATTTTTTCCAATATCAAGTTCAGGTCTACCCCTCTCCCTTACAAGTTTAAGCCAGTTATCTGAGAGAGAGTGGGTATGAATATCAATCACAGGCATTTTTCTTTTCCTCTGAAATAAGGCGCAACTCCCCACTCCCAAGGCTTTTATAGCCAGTCCGGTCGCTAGGTGTTTTAAATAAATGAAATCTCCCTCGCGCCCCAAGGAGCGTAACAACTTTAGCAATTATAGAGAAGTTTAGGGAGCGAGCAATAGGAGGGTATTTGGTTCAGCACCTGCAAACAAGACGAAATACCAATTCTTCAAAATCATCATAGAATATCCCCAACAAATACGGTTCATGAAACCAACAACATACTAAATATAGTAATTTTATCCATTCTTTAACGAATTCCATTGCAGAATCCGCTCTGAAATTACAATAATTAGGAGTTTGGTGATGGGTCAGATAAGGCGGCATATGGCCGCTATAATAACACTGGCCGTATCGGCCTTTTTGGCATGTATTCCGGTAGGAACGGGAGCGCTTGGCACGGAAATAGCTGCCCGTCAATTTACAAAATCAATTGTTACGAACGTACGGGTGGGAGCACACAGCGATAAAACCCGCGTTGTATTAGACATAAGCAAACCCACGGACCTTCACTATGATGTTTCGGCCAATGGAAAAGCTGTTTTCATTGAATTGCCTGGCGTCGAATGGTCTGCCTCGTCATTTGAACCTCGGCATTCCAGGGGCAGCGTTCTGGAGTTCCATTATTCACCGATGGCTTCGGGAGGAAGCTTTAATATCCTGACCGATCAACCGGTAAGTATCGCAAAGCCTTTTCTGGTGGAACCAGGCGGAGGACGTGGTCACCGTATCGTAATCGACCTTACTCCTTCAAATCTATCGAACCCCATTGCCAAAAAAGAAATTTTCCCCAGAGAAGTAATACAAAACGCTAATTTTTCTACTTCGAATGCGGCACTGGGTTCTGGAGAGATGATAGCGGGTCTAGCCAACATTGGCGCGACAAATCAAGATCCGCCTGTAATTGAGGTGGTGCTTCCGAATGCCACTACGGAACACAAAGAAGTTGCACAGGCTCAACAAAATAACCCCTTCCTCAATCCTCTCATACAGGAACGTCAGAGTGGCTTCCTGGGCTATCAAAACATTTATTTTAAGGGTGCTGCTGGAGTTAACATGTTGCCGGAAGTAGTCACCACCGGTTCATCGGGCAATGACAACACAATGGAGTTCGATCCCGGTTTTGCCTTATCCGGGGGGATAGGTGTTGATCTCGAGAATGATTTCCGTCTCGAAACGGAAGTTATTTGGGCCACCTATAGCACTCTTGACCAATTAGTCGGTTCCGCGAATGGAACTCAATTCAGCTCGACCAGCACAGAAGGTACCATATCCTCGCTCGCGTTTATGGCCAATGCCGCTTACGATTTCTCCAACCAGGGGTCGTATATTCCATTTGTATATGGAGGAGTTGGTATGGCCGGCGTCTTTATGAATGACCTGAAGGTGGACGGAACTCTGATCGCTGACAGTAAAGATTGGGTGTTTGCCATGCAAACGGGCGGGGGGATATCCATCCCAATTGATCCCGGCACTACGCTGGAAGCCAGTTACAGGTACTTCCAAACAAGAGACCCGGAATTCGGGGATGAACGCGCTCAACCTTTCTCATCGACACTCTCTAGCCACAGTTTAATGATAGGCGCCCGACTAAAATTCTGATTTCAATATTGGATTATTTGGCCTTAAATTCATTGGCGTGACAGTTTGAAACGCACCTGCTAACTCTTATACTGTCACAAAAGAACAACCACCCACGACCCACCTACTTCGGAAAATTTATGATAAATCCAGGCGGCGCTCAGGATCCAGTGCCATCGTTTCTTTTGGCGGCGGGTCTTACCGTATTGAGTGGATTTTTTTTCACGCTCTCTCACGGGGTCATTCTCCATATAGGCGGATTTGGAATATCACTTCACCCCTTTGAAATTGCATTTTTCTCTAATTTTTTTTCCGCATTATTTTACATTCCTTTTCTATTAAGACGCGGAACGCGAATACTCCATACAAGCAAACTTTTGATACACGTTATGAGAGCATTTTTTAACGCGGCATCTCTTACAACATTTTATATGGCCCTGGCTTTTACACCCCTTGCTGATGTAACTGCATTAGCATTAGCTGGACCACTATTTGTGACGGTCGGTGCATTGTTCTTTCTCGGAGAGATAATTCGGGCACGACGGTGGATGGCGCTGTCGTTTGGTGCATTCGGAGCCCTCATTATTATTCGCCCCGGCCTCGAAGGATTTAGCATTGGTTTTTTGTTCGTCATCCTCTCTCAAATTTGCGCTGCAGGATCAAAGCTATTCGCCAAACACCTAACCCGAAGTGATAGTGCCATAACGTGCAGTGCTTACGTTGCAATTCTCCAAACACCGATTACTTTGATAGCGGCGCTTTTTGTTTGGGTAACACCGTCAATAGAGCAACTCTTCTGGCTAGCGGCGATCGGAATATTGGTGGCAATGGCCCATATTTCAATGGTTCAGGCCTTTAAGTTCGCCGATGTCAGCGCTATGGAACCGTTCCACTTTCTACGCCTAATTTGGGCCGCAACCATAGGGCTTGTAGTTTTTGGCGAACTTCCCGGCTTATGGACTTGGGTAGGCGGATTAATCATTGTAGCTTCATCCAGTTATATCGCTCGCCGAGAGGCAAGATCAAATAATTCAACGATAACTTTACCTCCCGCACTAGGGGGCACTTAAAAAATATTCGTTGATAACATTAAAGTATTTTCTTCTGGCCACTTATGAAATCAAAAGGCTAGTCTATTCAAACGGTTTTTAAAAATTTCTATACGGTGAACCAATAAAATGACAGAAATTGGAAAGATCAACGGACACCGGCCTAGCGGTCTGCTGCACCTTCTGGATCCATCTTTAAAATTGGCGCCCCATCCCAAGGAGAATGAGGTAGACTTTGACCTTGAATTGGGCCTATCTGCCGTAGTCCGACTGTCGTCTAACGTGCCGGAAGAAGCCTTCAGTGCCCGGGTACTTGGAACAGAACGTGAAGGTAACGCTATTCTTTTGGGAAAAGACAATATTTTTGTTACTATCGGGTACTTGGTGGTGGATGCGCATACCATCACCTTACAAGCAAAAGGAAAACAAAAAGTCCAAGCGGAAGTTATAGGGTATAACCATGAATCAGGCTTGGCATTAATCCATACTCTTTCCGCTCTAGATATCCCCTTTATAAAGCAGGGTACTGCAGACGATTTAGAAGAAAATGAACCAGTAATAATAGCACCGTACGGCGGAGTTGATCATGCTATTAGTGCGTGTGTTGTATCACGTCGAGAATTTGCCGGTTCTTGGGAGTATCTTCTCGATCGGGCCATTTTCACATCCCCGATCCATCCCAATTGGAGCGGCGCAGCTTTAATACGACGAAATGGCACATTATGCGGTGTCGGGTCACTATGGATTAATGACGCAGAAGAGGGAAAAAGTGATAGCCCGGGAAATTTGTTTGTTCCAATCGACCTTCTTGAACCTATCTACGATGATATGGTGAGCTCCGGATTAGCTCAAGGACCCTATCGACCATGGCTCGGGATGTACACCGCAGAGGCGATGAACAGTTTATTTGTTTCCGGCGTAATTCCGGACGCTCCAGCGGATTTAGCTGGTGTTGAGGTTGGCGACGTTATTGCTGGATTAGAGGATGAACCCGTCGACTCCTTGTCAGGTATGTATCGGAAACTCTGGTCTTTGGGAAATGCCGGCATCACAGTCATGCTTAATATAAAACGCGACGGTGAGGATATGGATGTATCTGTAAAATCGGATAGCCGCTATAACCTGATGTCAAAACGCAGCAACCATTAAATTTAAAATTAAGTTGGATAAGCGTCTAACGAAGGAGTATTGCTTCGCCACAATTGTCTAATAATTCTCACCAGATTATATTTTGAAATGTCCCCACTTGGCGAGCAGATATCAAAGCGGCGTACCTTCGCAATTATTTCTCATCCCGACGCCGGTAAGACGACACTGACGGAGAAACTTTTACTATTCGGGGGTGCAATCCAGTTGGCGGGTGCAGTAAAAGCACGCGGTAAGGCCCGGCGTGCCCACTCCGATTGGATGAAGGTAGAAAGGGAACGAGGCATTTCTGTTACCTCCTCCGTGATGACGTATGAATATGATGGATACACATTCAACCTGCTTGATACTCCTGGACACGAAGATTTCAGCGAGGATACGTATCGCACATTAACCGCGGTTGACTCTGCCGTAATGGTAATAGACGCAGCAAAGGGTATCGAAAGCCAAACCTTAAAATTATTCGAAGTCTGTCGATTGCGGGATGTCCCGATTATAACTTTTATCAACAAGATGGATAGAGAGAGCCGCGATCCTTTTGATCTTCTTGATGAAATTGAACAAACCCTAGCCCTCGACGTAACCCCGGCAAGCTGGCCCATAGGCATGGGACGAGAATTTAAGGGTTGTTACGACGTCCTAGGCAGGCGATTGCTTCTGATGCCTAAGGGACATGCCAGTGGTGCTTTGGAACAGACCAATGGTGAAGTCAAAGAGTTCAATGGCTTAAATGATAGTAAACTGGATAACCTTCTTCCCCATGGCTTTAGCGATAAGCTAAGAGAAGAAGTGGAAATGATTAGAGGCCTCTGCCCAGAATTTAGCATTGCCCCATATAGGGAGGGACACTTGAGCCCGGTATTTTTTGGAAGCGCCATAAATAATTTTGGTGTCCTGGAATTACTGGAAGGGTTGGCCAAGTTGGCACCATCGCCAAGAGCCCAATCAGCCAAAACACGGGAGGTTCAGCCAGAAGAGGAAAAAGTCACTGGTTTTGTTTTCAAGATCCAAGCTAATATGGACCCTAGACACCGTGACCGGATTGCTTTTTTTAGACTTTCATCGGGCCATTTCAAGAAAGGCATGAAACTTTATCATGTCCGCAGCGGCAAACTAATCAACCTGCATAATCCCGTATTGTTTCTAGCCCAGGATAGGGAAACAGCAAATGAAGCGTGGCCAGGGGATATAATAGGGATCCCTAATCATGGCAATCTGCGCATCGGTGATACATTAACTCAAGGAGAGCGTATCCAATTCGCTGGAATTCCTATTTTCGCACCGGAACTCCTTCAGTCTGTCCGCCCGGAGGATCCGATGCGCGCCAAACACCTTGGCCGAGCGCTGAAGCAAATGGCCGAGGAGGGAGCAGCCCGTGTCTTTAAACCAAGATCTGGAGCAGATTGGATTGTAGGAGTTGTAGGTTCTTTGCAGTTTGATGTTCTGGCTGACCGAATTCGAACAGAGTATGAGGTCCCGGTTTTTTTTGAGGTAACGTCTTTATATACAGCAAGATGGGTGGAAGCGGATGACAATTTAACACTTAAAAGGTTCATTGACGACAACAGCGCCGCAATAGCCGAAGACCATGACCGGTCGCCAGTGTTTCTGGCGCGAAATGCCTGGCACTTGGATAAGGCAGCGGAAGAATGGCCAGACATCCGGTTTCTAAAAACTAAAGAGCAAACAAATTAGGGAAACTAAATAACCGGCAAAAAACATATCGAAAACTGCACCAACTAGACGATTTTAGAAACCTGGAGATCAATGTTGCCATTCATCTTGGACGACCGACTTGCCAAGGATACAATACACCTGCTGGAATTACCCTTGTGTCGTTTTCTTTTAATGAATGATAGACGTTATCCATGGTTGATACTCGTTCCGCGGTACAATGACTTGTCAGAAATTCACGATCTGCGTGACAAGGATCAATCTACACTAATTTCCGAGGTCACAGCTGCAACACGGGCCCTTGAAAAACTCTTCCAACCGGAAAAGATCAATGTCGCTGCGCTTGGAAATTTGGTTTCACAGCTCCATATTCATGTCATTGCCAGGTTCGAGGAGGATGAAGCATGGCCCAATCCAGTCTGGGGTATTGGCAAAAACGTGATTTATCCCAAGAACGAAGTAAAACCCTTAGTTAATCAATTAACCACCGCACTATTAGCCTGATTGATTCATTCAAAAATAATTACAGATTGGTCTTCGGAATATAACTTATCAATTAGGTCTGCACGACGAGCTAAGACGGCTCGTTGGTTAAGGTACCCTTTATCGGTGATCTCTCCAGCGTCGATACTAGGGGGTTCCTCCATCATGAGAGCTCTGGAAATGCGGGTGCTACTAGCGGGATTATCCATGTTATAGTTCTTTATAGCTGCCTTTAGTGGATCCTGAACATTTCCCATTTGAATTAATTCTGCCAGAGAAACTTCTTCTTTCAAATTGCGACATAACATTCGGCACCCGGCTACATTTGGAAAAATCAAAAGACCTAATGCTTCTCGATCATGTCCAGTAATGACAGCATCCTGAATAATATTTGGAGACGCGGAAACAACTTCAGTTCTTAAACCACCAACAAACACCCACGTACCGGAAGATAATTTAAAATTCTCGGACACCCGCCCATCAAATATAATACCCTTTTTGGGGTCATTTTTATCTTCAAACTTAGCTGCATCTCCAATACAGTAAAAACCATCTTCATCAAATGCGTCCTCTGTTAGGTCGTCCCTTTTCCAATAACCGGGAGTGACATTTGGGCCTCGAACTCTAATTTCCAGTTTTCCCTCATTGGGGACAAGCTTGAGTTCCGTTCCAGGAATGGGTAGCCCTATAACGCCAGCCTTTTGAATAGGCCAATACACCTGTGTACAATCAGGTGACGTCTCGGTTGCGCCCCAACCGGCCAACATCATCACGCGCTTTCCAATAACCGATTCTGACTGCTGTTCCAACCTTTCCCAAGCGTTCTGGGTGAGGGCAGCAGCGGCATAAAACAATATATCCATGTCACCAAAAAAAGACTGACGAAGTTCCTCATCTTTCTCTAAATAGGGCAGAAGCATGTCGTAGCCCCGAGGGACATTGTAATAGATTGTAGGTGATATTTCCTTCAGATTAGCTACCGTCTGCTCAATCAAACCAGTTGCAGGCTTCCCGCTGTCGACGTAGATCGTACCACCATTACACAGCATCATGTTAAGATTATGATTACCTCCAAAGGTATGGTTCCAGGGAAGCCAATCCACGGTTACCGGAGGTCGTTCTTTCAAGAAGGTCCAGACTTGTGACATAGCAACTTGGTTTGAACACAACATACGCTGGGTATTAATTACCCCCTTTGGTTGACCGGTGGAACCTGACGTAAATAGGATCTTGGCGACTGTGTCTGGCCCAACTTTAGAGAACGCCTCATCCACAGACTCTCTAGGAGAGACTGAGGCTAAAGTGTCAAAGGATGTTACTTCAATTCCGTCAGGAAGGCTTGTACTTACCACAATCTCGGCATCACCAAACTCTACTGATGAAAGTGCATGGCCAAACTTGGTACCATCTTGGGCGAATACCAAACCAGGTTTCACCAATTTGATTATAAATCTAAGTTTTCCAAAATCCTTGGACATTAATGAATAAGCCGGTGAGATTGGCACTACCGGAATACCCACGTGCATTGCTGCAAAGAGAAGGAGTGCATTGTCAATTCCGTTGTCGGAAAGTATGGCAACCGGCCGTTCCCCGGAGAGATTTCGATCCAATAATGCCTGCCCGATTGACTGAATCTGATCCAGAAACTCTTTATAGCTCAACTTACGCCATGAACCATCAGAACTTGCACGATCTGCAATAAATACTCTATCTGGTGTTTGATTAGCCCATTTGATAAGCCATTCGCTTTGGCTATCTGGATAACTATCAATGCTCCTAGGTGATCGTACAATTATGCTACCGTTGGCAATGGTCTCAATCTCTACCTCCGGATCCAGCATATTTACTAACTTTACTGAGGCATTTTTCACAGTCCCTCCCAATCGTACGGATTATTTATAACCCCAGTTCTCAATTCACGGAAAATAGACTAACCTATGGCAACTATTTTTATAGCTGCCTATATAGACGTCAATCACTATCAGCATCATGTCCCGTCAAGACTATGGTGAGCACTCTGGCTACCCCCTCTAAGAGAGGTCAACCCATTAAACTATTTTGGAAACTTCATTATTAAACAGGTAAATATAGATGGTGGCGGCCACGATAACTTGAAGACGACTATCCCCAAGGGGGATATCAATTTAATTCGTTAACCCTGCAACTAAATATTAAACCTTAAGGTCGACTTTAACTACGGGTCCAATATGGACCCTCGCCCTGATAACTGTAAACTTCCACAAACTGAGAAACCAGGCATGAAAATTCGTAACATCGCAATCATCGCTCATGTAGACCACGGCAAAACTACACTGATTGATTGCCTCCTACACCAATCGGGGCTTTTTCGTGACAACCAGCAAGTAGCAGAGCGTGCTATGGACTCCAATGTTCTCGAACGAGAGCGGGGTATTACCATTCTCGCTAAGTGCACATCAGTCGATTGGAGCGGAACCCGGATCAACATAGTGGACACCCCGGGTCATGCCGACTTCGGTGGCGAAGTGGAGCGCATATTATCGATGGTCGATGGAGTTATGATATTAGTGGACGCGTCAGAAGGCCCTATGCCCCAAACCAAGTTTGTTTTGACAAAGGCCCTTAGCCTAAATCTTAACCCAATTGTAATTATTAATAAGGTTGACCGCAGCGATCAGCGCGCTGACCAGGTGCATGACGAAATATTTGACCTCTTCGTGGCCCTGAACGCTAACGAGAAACAGCTAGACTTTCCAACCCTGTTTGCGTCAGCCAAAAATGGCTGGGCTACAGCGGACCTAAATTCACCGTCTGAAGATATGGCGGCCTTATTTGATCTAATAGTCAAGCATGTCCCCCCTCCCAATGTTAACCCAGGTGGAGGATTTAGTCTTCTAGTAACCACACTTGAAACCGATCTTTATTTGGGGCGGGTTTTAACTGGTCGAATACAATCGGGAGAAGTTAGGCAGAACATGAGTATTAAGGCCTTAAACCGAGACAGCGTCAAAATAGAGGCCTCACGAATTACCAAACTCCTGCAATTTCGGGGCCTCGAACGTTTGCCGGTCGAAGAAGCATATGCCGGCGATATCGTCGCCATCGCCGGTTTCCAAAATGCCACTGTATCAGACACCCTTTGTGATAATTCCATAACAAAAGCCTTGAAAGCCTTGCCCATAGATCCACCAACCCTTGCGATGACCTTCTCTATTAATGATTCACCTCTGGCCGGCACGGAAGGTAGTAAAGTCACGTCCAGAGAAATTTGGAACCGTTTAGAACGTGAGGCGGAGGGCAATGTAGCTCTACTCGTGAGCCGCACGGAGGATATGAATGCATTCGAGGTTGCCGGTCGGGGCGAATTGCAGTTGGCCGTTCTCATTGAGACAATGCGCCGCGAAGGGTATGAGCTATCCATCAGTCGGCCACGCGTGATCTATAGACAAGACGAAAAGACGGGTGAACGTCTTGAACCAATTGAAGAATTGTTCATCGATGTTGATGAGAAATTTTCCGGGATTGTAGTTGAGAAAATTTCTGCTCGAAAAGGAGAACTCACAGAAATGCAACCGTCGGGCTCAGACAAACGAAGACTAGGTTTTCTAGTCCCGTCGCGGGCACTTATCGGCTATCACGGTGAATTTATGACGGATACCCGTGGAACGGGGGTAATGAACCGTCTTTTTCATAGCTATGGTACTTACAAAGGGCCGATCAAAGGACGGGGTAAGGGTACTCTTATTTCGATGGCAGAAGGAAAAGCCGCCGCCTATGCGCTCTGGAATTTGGAGGAACGAGGCCTCCTATTCGTGGGACCTGGTGAAAAGATTTATGTGGGAATGATCATCGGCGAACATGCCAAAGGCCAAGACCTCGAAGTAAACCCTCTTAAAGCCAAGCAGCTAACTAACATTCGTGCTTCCGGCAAGGACGAAGCCGTAGACCTCACGACGCCCATCCACATGAACCTCGACAAATCTCTTGCCTATATCGGCAACGACGAGTTGGTAGAAGTCACACCAACCTCAATTCGTCTCCGCAAACGCTTTCTTGATCCGCACGACAGGAAGCGGCAATTAAAACAAGTCGAAGCCGCTCATCCATAAGAGGATAAATTACTTTTGATAAGGTAAGCGGTCTTATTTTCCCCGCCTTTAGCCGATACCATCCTGTAGTTTAGTACATACAGGACATTGAACTAAATAATGATGTATTTTCTAAATCTTTTTACTACGGCGCATATTTACCTGTTAGTTGCGGCGCATGCGGTGGTTCCAACCCTTTTTCCATCCTTTTAAGCCGTGTAGTTCTTTCCCAAGTACGTTTAAGATCATCCCTTATATTGATCTTAAGTCTACCAAGACCTTCGCATTCCAGCTCCACCACATCCCCATCATGGAACGGATTGAGTCCCCCGTGATTGGTTCCGGTCGCAATAATATCCCCTGGCTCCAGGGCGTGCACGTGGCTTATCCATTCAATACAACGCGTAATGCTATGAGCCATGTCGTCAGTATTGAAATCCTGCATAAGGTTACCATTTACCCAAAGCTTAATGGGAAGGCTCTGTGGATCGGAAATCTCTTCCTTGGTGACGAGATAAGGTCCTATGGGAGTAAACGTTTCGCGCGCTTTCATCTGAAAAAATACATTTCCCGCCGGCGGTAAACCTCTTGCAGAGCCATCGATTAAATTGATATAGCCGAACACATAATCCATCGCCTCGGCTTCACTTACCTGATAACAACGCCTTCCTATAACAACCCCCAGTTCTGCCTCTCCCTCAAAAACGGTCGCCGGAATATCTTGAAGAACCATCGTATCATCGGGCCCAATAATGCTGTTTGGAGCTTTTGTAAAAGCATTAATGGGCGCCGGTTCAGATCGCGTGCCGTCCTCCATGTAATTTACCGCCATGCAATCTATATTAATAGGCCTTGGTAATGGTGGTCGGATGCGGACACCATCCAAGGGAACCCCATCTCCAGAGGCAGCAACCGCTTCAAATACAGAACGATAGTTTTCAAAATTCTCGATCAAGCCATTTATCAGGTCGTGGGGCCCCACCATTGGTATATCCGTTACCTTATCGGAAACATCCACTACCTGATCACCACTTAACACCCCAAGTCTGAAATCATCAAAAAAGATAATTTTCACAAGTAATCTCCAATTTTCTTGTTGAGCCTAACAATCTATATTTTTTCTGTAAAAAGAGTTTGTTACAAGCCCCAATACAGTGTTCTTTCCTTTCGCAATTTAATTCAGCAGCTCAAAATAATGGTAGGTAAAAAATGGACCTCAATTTAAAAAATAAATACGCTCTGATTACAGGCGCCTCAAAAGGTATCGGTCTGGCAGTAGCAAAATCTCTCGCCGGGGAAGGTTGCCATCTCCATTTAGCCGCCCGAAACGAAGATAGTTTGGTAACGGCAGCAAATGATATTACAAACAGCTACGACGTTAAGGTGCATATACACGTTGCCGATCTCAGCGCAGCTAAGGATAGAACCAAGCTTGCGAATGACTGCAGAAATATTGATATTTTGATAAACAATGCAGGTTCAATTCCCAGAGGGGGACTAGAGGAATTTGATGACGAACGGCTCCGTGACGCCTGGGAGCTTAAATTATTTGGATATATCCACCTGACCAGAGAATTATATGCATTAATGAAGGCGAGAGGCTCCGGCGTAGTTATCAACGTAATCGGTAGTGCAGCGGATAATCCAAGTTATAATTATATAGCGGGTAGTATGGCAAATGTGGCGTTGGCAAACTTCACCATCGCGCTTGGTAGAGAAAGTCAGAACTATGGAGTACGGGTTGTTGCAATACACCCGTCAATCACTAAGACAGAGCGGATGATAGCGCACCACGAAAAACTTGCCGAAATGCAATTTGGCGATAAAAGTCGATGGCAAGACGTCTTGCCAGAAATGCCATTTGGACGCCCTACAGAGCCATATGAAGTAGCTGATATGGTAACGTTTTTTGCGTCAAGCCGTGCAAGTTATACCTCAGGTGTGGTCGTGAGCGTAACGAATGGTCTATAGCAGTTTCGCAAGATTTCGCATCACAACCAGAAAAGAAGTTTTGCCTTTATCATCGCCTACCTGGTGTTCAAACAAGAACTCTTAGCCCCATGTTAATGAAATTTTCTGCTAAGAAGATATTACCTCGATGGGGGTGACACTATCAGTCATCCAAGTTCCATCGAATTCGTTGTCCCTCTGTTTTGTCAGTAAAAAACGAAACCCGACGAACTTCCCTGAGACAACTTTTATAATCACATCAATGCTGGCACTGTCGCCTTTTATTTTAATCTTCTCATAAACTACGCCGAGATGGTCAACCATTTGACCATAAACCGGCCCCGAGACCATGTTGACGAAACGTTCTATTGGTCCGGTAACGTTCTTATTGGCAGGAGAAGCAAAATTAAATGTTACTGCAATGCCACGATTTTTGCTTGGCTCATCATTTTTCTGTAATGCATTCATAACAATTTTAACTACATCTAAGGGAGAAAGAGAAGGATGGGGAGCGGTTCTTGATAAATCGCTTCCTGCGGCCGTTGATGCTATGCAAACGGCAACCAGAATGAACGTAAATTTTTGTAACATTAAAATTTTCCACTACGTGATTCAAAACCCAGCTATGGAGTTAAAATCCGTTTTTAAACTTTCTATTATGCAATTAGAACCAGAAAATAGTCAGAAGAATGTGTTTGTCACCCAGTTAGGACGGTTAATAACACTTCACACAAAAGTTGTTACAAGGGTGTGGGGATCAATTATCAAAACAATATTATGCTTCAATCTTCAACAATTAGGCACAATAATTATAAATCCAGTGGGTCTAGATCAAGGTGGGGCGCAGTCCAGACATAGAGGATTGGAGGGAGAAATCTCCAGACGTTTAATTTCGATTTGTTCACCGCAACGGTTACAAAAGCCAAATTCCCCATCTCCTATTCGTTGCAACGCTGCGTTAATTCTTAGTAACTCAAATTCACGACGTCGTCCCTGCTCCAACGCCATTTCTTGCACCTGGATAGCATCCATCCTGGACAAGCGGCCTTGCTGAGTTTGATCAAGCTCAACCGGCTTTCGTCCCTCTTTGGTAAGGGTTTCCAAATATTGGAGTTCATCCCGGGCAGCCTCTAACCTTTTTTTAAACTTTTTAAAATCAATCTTGTGTGGAGGCGCCATGTCAATATTAGTATAACATAAAAGTAAATTATTGGATCAAAATTTCCAACACAACTTAAAGGTGTGAAGACAATACATTCTTGGAAAATTTGAATATAATCACATCCACGGGGAGCCTGATTTAGTCTTTTAATCGCCCATCCTAGTTGATTTAGGGACAATTCATGGACTTTCTCTAAACTGCGATTAGACTGCATTAATTTGTTTTCAAAGTATGCTGCGTACCTTAGGATTGCTCGGGATACAACGTTCTCTCTAGGAGGCAAACATGATCAAAGCAACTGACTTGGCGTATGGTCGCTTAGGGGCACCTGATTTAGATAGAATGGAAGAATTTCTGGTTGATTTTGGCATGGTGCGAGCCGATCGGACCAAAAAAGCCCTTTATATGCGAGGTACTGATGGCGATCATCATCACATCCATGTCACGGAACTTGGTGAACCTACTCACATCGGCTTAGCTTGGTGGGTCAGTAGTGAAGAGGATCTAGAAATAATTTCTAAAGCACCCGGCGCTAGCGAAATTCATGAAATAGATGAACCGGGCGGTGGAAAACGGGTCAATCTCACGGATCCCGATGGACGTATCATAGAGGTCATCTATGGAATGGAAACTGTTGATGATTTGGATGTCCGCGATGTTGCGATTAACACAGGGAACGATAAATATAAACGAACGGAAATACAGAGATTATCAATGAACCCTGGCCAACCGTCCCAAGTTAAACGAAGTGCACACGCCGTTGTAAAAACTGCTGACTTGAATAAATTCAATGAGTGGTATCAATCCACGCTTGGCCTGATAATGACTGATTCGATTATGGATTTTGAGGACGAGACCAAGGATATGATGACATTTAATCATATTGATGCCGGGGACAATTATGTAGATCATCACGTGTTGTTGGCAATCCAAAGTGATCACGCAGAGTTTAATCATCTTTCGTTTGAGGCCTCCGACTTCGATGATGTTCAAACTGGACATTATTGGCTCAAGTCAAAAGGATATAAGCACGCTTGGGGAATTGGCCGTCATATGCTCGGGAGCCAGGTATTTGATTATTGGCGTGACCCGTGGGGACGAATTCATGAACATTGGACCGACAGTGACTTGGTCAACAATGCACATGAGCCACAAAGATGGGCTCCCCCTGAAGGACTAAACAATCAATGGGGCCCAGATTTTCCAGAATCATTTGTAGATGATCCACACGTCCATGCTCTTTGATTGGCCAGCATATTGAACAAAACCTAAAATTGCATGTTGTCTGCGGGTTAATTGGTCCTAGATGAGCGTTATTGATATTCATACCCACATGTTCGGCTACGACTGGCTTGATATGTTGAAAAAGCATGGAGCCCCCAACTACGCCTCCGCATCTATGGAAGATGGCAGAAACTATTTGATGGAGATGGGGTCTCCTGCATGTGCATTCGAAGAGGAGGCATTCGACTACGATAAACGCATAAAAATGATGGACAATTCGGGAATTGACCTTGCAATTGTTTCGCTTACCTCTCCCAACGTTCAGTGGGGGGGGGCAAAATATTAGCAGTGAAACTGCTAGGCTTTCGAATAACGAGATGGCCGCGGGCCAAACGGCTTACCCGGATCGCATCCGCTGGTTTGCTTCTTTGCCTTGGGAATATCCGGATGCCGCTCTCGAGGAACTTGAACGGGCACTTGATATTGGTGCCGTGGGAGTTTTCGCAACCGCCCATATTGGTGAGAGAGACCTTATAGATCCCTTATTCTCAACTGTATGGCAAAAAATTGATGAGAGGGAACTCCCCGTTCTTTTGCATCCGACCGCACCGTACGGCTCCAAACAGGTTAACTTTGCCAAAGAGCGCATCCTCATGCCTGTAGCTGGTTTCATGTATGATACGACGTTAGCAGTTTCTCGAATGGCCCTAAATGGGTTTTTTGAGCGATACACCAAGTTAAAACTAATCGCATCTCACGGTGGAGGTTACCTACCCTTTATACATGGTCGGATAGATGTTTTTTTTAACGAAGAAACACTCGTGAAAATGCCTCTAGCAATGAAACCGAGCGAATACCTAGAAGAACGTATCTACTATGATGCAATAGTCTACGACAAAGGAGCTCTGGATTTAGTAATTCAGGTTGCCGGTCCGGAAAAAGTAATGTTTGGCACTGACCAACCCATGCCAAATGATGTACCCAAACTCAAAGGCATTATTGGATCTCGCTCTTCAAATGAACGTGACGACATTTTGAGCAGAAATGCCCAACGGATTTTCAATTTATAAAAGTCAATAATCCGAAACCAGGTTCAAGCCGTAACACTCACTCCCCCTGTTTTAGCGGAAAATATGTTGTAACGTTATCAGAAAATCATTTGGTAAAAACATCCCAGACTAATTTCATTTCAATTGCAATCAAGATAATCAGGACAAGTCTATTAGAGGAAGATCGCGATATACGACCTGACACCTTCATCCCAGCATACTGAAAAATAAATAATGGAATTAATGCCAGTAGCCCCTGCCGCAAATGCTCCAAAGTAAACATACCAAAAATCAACATTCCAAAGACTTGAATTGTATTGAAAATGCCAAACAACAGGCCGTTGTAAAGCAAGAAACTCTCTCTACTTAAACGAAGAGAATAGAGAAGCGGTGAATAAATTGGTTGGGAAGCACCGGCAGAACCCTGAATAAACCCCCCCAAAATGCTGACAGCAGGTGTAACAATTTTGTTAGTTAGGCCTGAAAGTTTAAATTCTGGTTTCAACCATATAAGAATTAAGAAGATTCCCAGAAACCCGGCAAGTAAAACACCTGTTAGTTCCCTATCTGCAAAACTCAAAAACCATACACCGATAAATACAGCGACAGCAGAAGGAATAATTAACTCTAAGTGCAGTGGCGTCTCTTTAATTTTGGATCGATTTGCGTAGATCAGCCAAAGATTAGAAATAATATTAGGGATTTGTATTACTACAACCGCGTGTTCTACGCCCAAAAATATGGACATAAATGGCACTGCCACAAGTGGAAGCCCAGCACCGGCAAAACTTTTCACGATAGCACCTAAGCCTAGTCCAATAAAGATAACGCTAAGTGCAAAGGGATCCAACGGCATAAAATAAATTAAGGGAAAACTCAATTCTCAGATTAAAGATTGAGTTTGCACCATCTAAACCTTTCCAAGTGCCTGGAGGATCGTTTCAGGGGTCATGGGTTGGTCCGTGACATAGGAGTTAAAGGGACGCAGAGCATCATTCACGGCGTTCATCAAGGCCGCCGGAGCTGCGCCGGTCCCGGATTCGCCAACACCCTTCGCTCCAAGTTCAGAAACACTGGTCGGGGTCTCGATGTGGTAGACATTTATATCTGGCATTTCACCGGCCATTGGTGTGAGATAATCAGCGAGTGTTCCATTCTGTAATTGCGCCGTTTCATTATAAACGCATTCTTCATACAACGCTCCACCAATACCCTGAACGCAACCTCCCCTTACCTGCTCGTCCGCCAGTTGAGGACTTATTACACGGCCGCAATCCTCGACTACCCAGTGATTGAGGAGTTTGATAAAACCCGTATCTGTGTCGACCTCGACGTAGGCACCCTGGATGCCGTTGGTAAAAATGTAAAGCGCATCATGAAGACGAAAGCGGTATGTTGCGGATAGTGTTGGCTGGATATGGTTTGGCAATTCCGCAACCTGAAAATGTCCAATCCGCCCAATCTCCGAAAGCGAAATCCGAAATGTTTCATCCGCTTTATTCACAACATTACCATTTACTATATCGAGAGTATTTGCTTCAGCTTGTAAGAGCGCACCGGCAATTGAAAGTATTTCACTTCGAAGAAGAAGAGCCGCCTGATATGTGGCTTCACCACCAATTGCTGTTGCACGAGACGCATATGTGCCGCCACCGTAGGGTACAGCGTCTGTATCGCCTTCAATCACGCGAACACTTTCAATGGGAATACCCATAGCCGAAGCTGCAATCTGACCCATTACAGTGTCTACACCCTGGCCCTGATCTGTAACTCCAACCAAACAGATCACGCCACCTGACGGCTCAAGTTTGATTGTGCAAGCATCCTGAGATGCTATAGGTGCGCCACCGGTACCATAATAGCCCGCTGGGCCTGGTGCGGTACCTTTAATAAATGCTGCTATGCCAATTCCGCGCTGAATACCTTCTTTACGAAATTTATCTTGCTCAAGCCGCAAGGCGTTGTAATTCATATTTTTTGCAAGTTGTTCCAGACATTGTTGGTGTGACATATCTTGCATATTTATGCCTGCAGCGCTTATTCGTGGATATTGATCATCTTCCATTACGTTCAATCGACGAATTTCTAGCGCGTCAATGCCACATGCCTCTGCCGCCCGATCAACCAGCGCCTCTCCGACTGAGTTACCAATTGGATGCCCCACTGCCCGGTATTGGGAGGTTGGCACCTTATTGAGGTACACAACTTCTGCCTTAGCTCGGTAATGTTTGTGCTTATATGGACCTCCTGTGATATTTAGTATTTGGTTTGCTTCGAAGACGCTAGTTCTTGGAAACTGAGAGTAAGCACCTGCCGCCGAGAGCACATCAATTTCCAGGGACTTTATCTCGCCCTCTTTGGAAACGGCAATTCTCCCCCAGACCCGATTTTCACGAGCGTGAATGTCAGTCAGAAAACTTTCCAACCTATCCGCAATGAATTTAACCGGGCGACCGAGTTTGATTGAGGCAGCGGTAGTAGCAACTTCGTCACCATAAGTGTGGATCTTAAGGCCGAAGGAACCTCCAATATCAGGTGCTATAATTCGTACTTTATGTTCGGCCACACCAAGTGTACGCGCAAAAACAGCCTGTATCATGTGTGGTACTTGGCTACTTGTATAAATTGTGAGGTGACCATCTGTTGGTTCGTAATCCGCCAGAAGTGCACGGGTTTCGAGGCTGACTGCAGTGTGACGACCAAACTCAAATGTTTCTTCAATTACGACGTCTGCTTCGGCTACCGCCTTTTCAACATCTCCACAGTCTATGGTTTTTCGAAAAGCCAGATTATCGCCAAGTTCTGGATGAATTACTGAACTTTCGGCATCCAAGGCAGTTTCCTTATCTGCCGTGACAGGTAGTTCTTCATAGTCAATTACCACAAGCTCTGCAGCGTCTTCTGCAACTGCACGAGTAGAGGCAACTATCATAACAACAGGTTCACCTTGCCAACAGGCGCGTTCAACCGCCATGGGATACTGGGGTGCCGACTTCATGCCTTCAAAAGATGTTAGCGTTCCAATCCATGGACCTGTGCACATCTCTCGGAGTTCTTTACCCGTCATAATCAAGGCTACCTCCGGTTGTTGCCTTGCTTCATCAACATTAACAGCCAGGATTTTTGCATGTGCATACGGACTACGCACGAAGGCGGCGTGAAGCATTCGCGGTAAAGATATGTCGTCGGTATAACGACCCCGCCCAGCAACGGCACGTTTAGCACCTTCACGTGATAAGGACCTTCCAATATAACTATTAGGCCTGTCCAATAGATTTAACGATGGGTTTTTATCCACTAATCAATTATCTCCAAGCCTATCGTTGATTGTGGTTTCTACAGCGTCGACGATTGCGTGATAGCCTGTGCAACGGCAATAATTTCCTGAAATATGCTCCCTTATCTCTGCACGGCTACTCGGTTTTGATTTGCGCAATAGTTCAGCCAACGTCATCAGCATACCTGGTGTACAAAATCCACATTGAAGGGCATTACGGTCGACAAAATGTTTCTGAAGATCAGAAATCTCCCCCGTTTCCGTTAAACCTTCAATCGTCATAACATCGGTGCCATCCGCTTGAACCGCCAACATTAAGCATCCGCGAACAACCGATCCATCGACCCGGACTGAGCAAGCGCCGCAAATACCGTGCTCGCAACCCAAATGAGATCCCGTCAGACCAAGTTCAAGTCGAAGAAAATCTACTAAATGTTGGCGCACTTTGACTATTTTAGTGAGTATCTCACCGTTTACAGTGAGTGTTATTTCGCAGTTTTCTTCACTCATCTAGGGGCCTGCGCTTTTTCCAAAGCCAAATCAATTGCTCGACCGGTAAGAACTTTTTGCAAATGTAATTTCATTTTTGCACTACCCTGCAAATTAGTCATGGGATCTAAATCTTGCCCCAGTGTTTCAGCAATCAATTTACGGGTTTTATCGTCCCACGGAGTATTCGTAAGAACCGCCATCGTGTTCTTCGCCAAGGTTGGTTTTGTTTCACTACCAAAGTAAACCAACTTCGCAGTTTTAATTAATTGGTTTTCCAAAGTTCCTACAAATGCTAATCCCGCTATCGCATAATCTCCCTTCCGTTGCGAAAGCTCGACAAATGCCGACAACGCCGAGGGATCTTGTACGGGTATTTGAACCTCTATCAACAGTTCATCAGGTTTACGCTCAGTTTCATATAGTCCTAAAAAATATTCGTCAGCTATTATTTTTCTTATTCCTCTGACACTTTGGAGCACTAAAGTGCCGCCAAGCGCCAAGACGCATGCTGGCAGCTCTGCAGCCGGGTCTGCCAACGCAACGCTACCCCCAAATGTTCCGCGATTACGAACGGCAATATGTGCAACATGTGGAATTGCATCAGCAATCAATGGGAGATGCCTTTCAACTATCGGAGAACGGCCTACTTCTGAGTGGCGGGAGAGTGCACCAATGCAGACTATGTCGTCATTTAAGGAAATGCTGTTTAGTTCACTAAGATGATTTATATCAATTAATATTTTTGGGTTTGATAGTCGCATGTTCAAAGTCGGCATAAGGCTTTGTCCACCAGCTAAAATTCGCCCTTCCTCGCCGTACTCATTTAGCAACATGAGTACCTGGTCTAACGACTCTCCCCTTGTATAGCTAAATTTTGGAGCTTTCACGGTCTCTCCGATTATCCTTGCCAACTCGCTCGCACTAGCTTGTTTAGATAGTCGTTTAATGCTCCCACCTAATCTTTTCCTTTGCAAGTGGTATGACAAAATAGGCTCGTGGCGCTGCCTTAACAAATAAAGTAAAGTAATTCATTTGTTTATAAATTTGTTTAGACTCAACCCAACGCCATGCCAGACAGTATTAGAAAAGAATTTCAAAGGGCGCTCGAATTCCAAAAGGCAGGCCGTCTAGACAATGCAGAAGATGCCTATCTGACAATACTTATAAAGCAACCCAACCATTCTAGCGCCTTACATAATATGGGTGTGATCCTTGCCCAGAAGCATAAACAACAAGAGGCAATTGGATATTTTGATCGTGCAATTGTCGCATTACCTGATTATGCGGAAGCATTTAATAACAAGGGTAGTGCGCTTTTGGCTCTTGGAAAAATTGATCAGGCGGTCGCCAGCTATAAGCAATCTCTTAAAATAAGGCCCGATTATTGGGAGGCTGAACTAAACCTAGCGAATACATTGATGAAAATGAACGAGCAACGAAAAGCGCTAGACGTTTATGCCAAACTACTAAAAATTGACCCTCATAATTACAGCGCAACATTTAATGCCGGATTGGCCAATTTAGCTTTGGGAAAATTGGATAACGCTCAACAGTGTTTTTTTAAAACGATGATAATGCGCCAATCTGAACAACATCCAATTTTTGACCAGAAATATTATTGCTACACCACAAAGGCCAAGTTGTTACACGATGTAGAACAATTCCGTTATTTGTCAAGAATTGGTTCAAATGAAATAGACTTTGATACCATTGCCGATAAATATGAGAAATTAATCTCTGAAATTAACTGGAAAAAAACGTCGCGGAGTATCGTAGAGCTTACTGAAAAAGAACAGCTTAGAATTGCAGAATCCTATAACCGATCTTTACACATATCTAATCTTCCCAAATTTTATAATGGGGTCGTTAATCCACTATTGGAAACCAAAAGAATTTCTCAACAATATAATAAATCCACACCTAACCTGGCCTACTTCGATCATTTTTTGACAAAAGATGCGCTTATAAACCTTCGCAAATTCATGCTAGGATCTACAATTTGGTATGATTTTTTCCACATAGACGGCCAACTGGCTGCCTACTTGGAGAACGGCTTGGCAAACCCGTTGCTCTACAAAATTGCTCATGACATAAAAACATTACTACCCGAAATATTTGGAAATTTACCTCTTACGCAAGTATGGGCATTTAAAAATTTGTATGGAAACCAAAGTATAGATCTTCATGCTGATTCTGGTGCAGTGAGTTTAAATTTTTGGATTACCCCGGATGAAGCCAATCTTGGGACAGGACAGGGTGGATTATTAATTAACGAAACACCCCCACCCCAAAACTGGAAACTCAACAATTACTATAAAGATGCAAAATTAATAGAGGAATACCTTTATAAAACTGGAGGAAAGACACAATCGATTCCTTATCGAGAAAATCGTGCCGTAATCTTTAAATCCGAACTATTTCATAAGTCGGATGTGGTGAATTTCAAATCTGGTTATAAAAATAACCGTATTAACATTACCATGATTTTCGGTTATGGAGACTTAAACTTATC
>JYMV01011545.1_pt1 | contig 26980 bp, 21 predicted proteins | sample 338911 | NCBI WGS metagenome assembly JYMV01 (sample SAMN03354496, study PRJNA234377) | hydrothermal vent metagenome | biome: Deep sea; feature: Hydrothermal plumes at the Eastern Lau Spreading Center, Western Pacific Ocean; material: Seawater | place: Tonga | collected 2009 | depth 2000 m m
ATACTTGATGTGGGGCTATTTAACAGTAGTCTCTTAACATCATACGCATTTAAAGAAGGCTTGGGTTTTATTTTCAACTACGGGGATAAAATTGTAACAATTTCCGTATTACTTTTTGCTGTATCCACTGCGATTAGCTGGTCGTTCTATGGTGATCGTTCTGCGGTTTACTTATTTGGACGAAGAGCTATTATGCCGTATAAATGGGTATTCCTCCTTTTTGTTTTCATCGGTGCCATTGCAGAATTGGAAGCCATTTGGGCATTTGGAGATGCCGCTTTAGGATTCATGACATTTCCAAACTTGATTTCTATTATCTTCCTGTCGACAGCGCTGAAGAAAATGACCCAAACGTATTTTTCGCAAAAGCATACACCTTATAAGAAATAATGCCTGATCTTAACCACATCTATGATGTGGCCGTTCGCGCTGGTAAATCAGCTGCAGAATTGATTTTATCGGCACTGGATAAACCCAGGGTACCTGATTATAAAGGCAAAACTGATCTTTTAACCAAAACAGATAAAGAATCAGAGCAATTAATTTGTGATATAATTCACAAAGAATTTCCCAAGCATGGAATTCTGGCTGAAGAATCTGGCTCCTCTTTACCCAATGCTGATTATCAATGGATTGTTGATCCATTGGACGGTACAACGAATTTTGTTCACGGTTATCCTTCATTTGCAGTCTCTATCGGTGTTCTTTATCAAGGCAGACCCATTGTGGGGGTTGTACTGGAACTGCCCAGCAATAGACTGTTTTCCGCCATCAGGGGCAAAGGAGCAACCTGCAATGGAGATTCTATCCAGGTATCTGAAGTAACTGCCCTGAATAATTCTTTGCTGGTAACCGGTTTTGGCTACGAACACGATGAAAAATGGAAAGCAAATATGAGATTATTTCAAAAATTAACAGATCTGACCCAGGGGGTACGAAGGCTTGGAGCAGCTTCAGTAGATTTATGCCATGTAGCCATGGGAATAGTAGACGGATTCTGGGAATTTGACCTGCATCCATGGGATACAGCGGCAGGTATGCTCATCCTTACTGAGGCCGGAGGTACAGTCACCCGAATGGATGGAAAACCCTTTTCAATCTATGATGATAATATCCTGGCTACAAATGGGGCCCTCCATCCTCCTCTTGAAGCTTATACTTCTCAGGAATTAAGGACTCTTACCTAAATCGTACTGTTTTCAGTATCGATTCTCCCAATCCCAACTCCAGAACATCTCCCTTTTCTACCGTTCCCACTCCTTCAGGAGTTCCAGTAAACACTATATCGCCTTCTAAAAGGGGTAATCGGCTGGATAAAAATTCAATCAGAAAAGGAATATCAAACACCATATCATCCATTTGCCCCTTCTGAACTACATTGCCGTTTATTTTCAGCCAAAACGTTTCTGACCAATTTCCCATGTCCGGCTGAAAAAAAGTTGAAACCACTGCTGAATTTTTAAATGATTTTGACAAAAACCATGGCAGTTTCCTCTCCTTCAATTCCTTCTGAAGTTTCCTGTCTGTTAGATCCAATCCCAGCGCAAAACCCCCTAGATAATCCATTGCATTTTCTGCAGTAATTCTCTCTCCCGGTCTGGAAATAAGGATTACCAATTCAATCTCATGCTGAATAGTTCTATCAGAAGGAAGTTTTATCCTATCTTCCGTAGTGAGACAGGTTAAGGCTTTCTGAAAAAATACAGGTTCTTTTAGAAGAGGATTTCCCAGTTCCCTTGCGTGCCCTGCATAATTCCTGCCTACACAATAAATATTCCTGACAGGATACTGATCTCCACTTTCATGACTAATTATATACTCTGTCATCCTATAGTCATCAGGTTTTTCATATCTTTTACTTGAACATTAATCAGATTGTTGAAGGTGAATTTCCCATCTCCTGTCACCCGCCCAATTGTTGTCGCCGGAATATTATTCTGCATACAGATCCGCTCAAATTTAATAAAATTGTTTTCTTCAAAAGAGATCAAAATCAACCCTTGAGTTTCTCCGAACAAAAGTTCGTCATTTCGTATTTTCCTTGAAAGATGAATTCTAGCCCCAATCCCTTCTTCCCCGCTTATCAAAGACAAAGCAATGGCAACAGCCAGACCGCCGGCGCTCACATTATACGCTGATTGAATGAACCCCTCCTGAATGCTCTTAAGTAATACCTCGTGAATGCGCGGTTCAATAGCCAGATCAACAGTTGGAGGATTTACACGAATATCCGGATAAAAATTCTGCATATATTTTGTACCCCCTAATTCCCCACGGTGGCTCCCCAATATTGAAATAAAATCACCTTCTTGTTTCAATCCGCCTGTCATGGGCGTTTGATTCTCCGGGATAAAACCGACACTGGTAATATGTTGGACACATTGATCAGTAAAGGGCAAAATGTGACGGTTCGCTATTGTCAGGCCCAAAACACGAACTGCTTCCTCCTGGCCCTTAAGAATTTCAATTCCCTTCCAACGATCCTTCTCTTCCTTCAAATCTGGAAAAATATTCCGTATGGATATTGCCACTGGTTTTGCGCCACGGCAAACGATTTGCCGAACAGCATTCGCAACAGTCAGTTTTCCACTCAGACGCGGTTCAAGAGATGTAAAATAATCGTTGTCAGCTGATGTGAAAACCATCATTCCAGAATTCGGTACAACAGAAGAAACAAGCCCATAGTTCATACTCCTGATGACCTTCCTTGGTTTTCCTTCTGTTAAATGCCAAGACTTTCTTTCTTTAGCAAAACGTGATAAGAGTTTTTTTAAGGGTGAGGAGTAAAATCTTTTTTCCTTTATTTTAGAAAAATCAATTGTCTTCTTCTTGTCAGGAGTTTGTATATGATGGACGGAATCAAATGATATCTTATAATAATCAAAAACCGGTATCGAAAGAGAAAGAAATGATTTCTTTTGTCCAGAAACAGAAAAGATGCGGTCTCTCTGAATAACCCCGATTTTCCTTACCTTAAGACTTGATTCTTTTACATATTTTTTTATCTTTTTGTCACATCCAGCCTGGATAAAAACCAGAATATCTTCGTATGCACCCCAGTCTCTCAATTTCCCCACAAGATTTTTTGGATTTATCCCAGTGATCTTTACAGAAATCCCAACATTATGGGTCTGGGAAAAATTCACTAAAGCAGTTCCCAGCCCCTTTTCATCAATGATTTTCACACCTGAAAGCCATGGCTTTCCTTTAATCGTTTTTATCAAGGAATTGATACTAAAGTCACTTTTGGGATTTTTCCATGAATTTCCAGCTGTAACACAAAAGATTTCCGTACCGACTGAAGGTGGTGTCACCACAAAACTGTTCTTTTCATTGGTACCAACAGCAGCAGTTTGCAGGAGTGTGTATTCCTGTACCTGATCAGGAACATTAATATTCCCACCCAGCTTTTTGATCTTGTTGGCCCTGCCCTGTTTTAAAAATTTGTTAATGACTGTATTATTCGCTGTAGATATATCTGAATAATACACTTGGAGATGATTACCAAAAATTGCCTGCTCACGGAGAGTGAAATCAACGTCCAGCTTCACACGGCCATTCTGTAAAAGGAGTTTGGTCCCTCCGGAAATCAGGATAGAATTTCCATTATCACATTGGATAACCGGATTGATATGGTTCCTCACTCCGTCATCAAGGCGCATTATCGTTTCAAGGTAGGGTCGCATTTTCAATTTATCCACATTGACCATGGCTAGAAACTCAAGTTCCAAATCAGTTGGTTTTAGCCTCAAAAGATAGTTGATCGCAGACCGATCTGCGCCTTGAAGTAACTGTGCGTATGTTTTTTGTTTTTTAATGGTCAATCCTTACACAGGCTGAAGGTATAAAACGGGATTCTAATCATTTTTTTTTATTTCATTAAATACTCTGTAGATTGATCAAAGTTAGGTAATCTGTTTTTCATCAAAAACCCTGGAGATATCATCCCATGAAAAGCCTTTTCTTTTTAAGAAATTCACTATTCGGTTTTTCTCTCTTTGCTGTAATTGGGAATTCCTGTAGATTTTCTTTTTTTTCAGATGATTCCCAAGCAGTGTATCAATGGGAAATTCGGTGTACATCCGGTTAATAGTATCCTCCACTAAATTTCGTGACAAATGGTGGTTTGAAAGTTCCACTCTCAAGATCGAAGGGCCGATCCCCTTGCTTCGTATCTTGTCCCGGGAAAAAGCTAATGCAAATTCAGAATCGTTCAAAATATTTTTCGCATCAAACTCCTCCAGTAATGGTTCAATATCTTGAATATCATAGCCCTTTTTAAGAAGGCGCCGCTTGAGTTCTGACAGGCTGCGCATTCTGAAACTCAACAAATTAAGTGCTGAATTCCTGAGCTTCTGTTTCTGTTCAGAATTCGTTAGTTCTTTTAGCTTGTTCGGAGTGAGTTCATCTCCTGGATGAACCGGGTTTGAGAGTAATACTTCCTCAGAGATTCCTATAAAAGTGCCATCATCAAATATAATTGTTCGACGATCAGGATGACGAACCTGAGTTTTGATCTCTTTAATTCTTTGAGCCAGGAGCATCTCCCTGGTTATCCAAACCCATGAAGGCTTTGACCTTTGAAACAACTTTTTTCAATTCTTTGGGATTTTCTTTGAGATACAATTTTGCATTTTCACGACCCTGTCCAATTTTCAAATCCCCATAGGAAAACCATGAACCCATTTTTTCGATAATGTCTCCTTTGACAGCAAGATCAAGAATATCGCCTTCAAAAGAAATCCCTCGTCCATACATTATATCGAACTCCGTCATTTTAAATGGCGGCGCTACTTTATTTTTGACCACTTTTACGCGCGTGCGATTTCCAACCGATTCTGTTCCATCTTTTATAGTCGCTATGCGCCGTATTTCCATACGAATCGATGTATAAAATTTCAATGCCCTTCCGCCAGGTGTGGTTTCCGGATTACCATACATGACCCCAATCTTCTCCCGAATCTGGTTAACAAAAATAACACATGTGTTAGACCTGGATACTGTTCCGGTCAATTTTCGCAGAGCCTGTGACATCAACCTGGCTTGAAGACCAACATGAGTATCGCCCATCTCCCCTTCAAGCTCAACCCGGGGAACAAGGGCAGCAACTGAATCAATGACAATAACATCCAGAGCGCTGCTCCGGACCAACGTTTCGGTAATCTCAAGTGCCTGCTCGCCCGAATCTGGCTGTGATACAAGTAATTCTTCAGTATTGACACCAAGTCTTTTAGAGTATTCCGGGTCAAGGGCATGTTCCGCATCAATAAAAGCAGCGTATCCATCCAATTTCTGAGCTTCAGCGATAATGTGCAGGGCCAGTGTAGTTTTCCCGGATGATTCCGGCCCGAATATTTCTATGATCCGTCCCCGGGGTACTCCACCAATGCCAAGTGCCACATCCAGAGACAAAGCTCCTGTTGAAATAACATTGTCCATCAAAGTAGGGTGGTCATCACCTAAACGCATGATTGATCCTTTACCAAACTGACGGTCAATTTGGGATATGGATAGTTCAAGAGCTTTTGATTTTTTATCAGCTATTGTCATCTTCAGTTCTCCTTTTTGTCTTCAGGGGCTAAAAAATGGGTGCCTAAAATACTATAAACCGGACCATCAGGAAATAACTCGCTCCTCATGAACTGGACCCGGCTAACTGTCATTAAAATTGGATCATAAGTCGTTTGTAGAAATGCAGATATATCAGGAGTATGCTTGGGTGGATACTTTATACGGGCAAGTGTAATATGCGGTACAACTTTCTGCTCTTCAGCTGGAAAACCAAGGGGTTCCAAGGCAGTATTCAGGTCAGAAACTAAAGAAGTTAATGTTGCAGTTTGACCTGTCATCCCCAGCCAGAGCACCCGGGGCCTGGTTGGAACCGGAAAACACCCTGTTCCCGTTACAGTTAAATCAATCTTGGTATAGCGGGAAATAACCTTTGCAATAATAGAATTTAATTCATCAATCACATCAGGAGGGGCAAATCCAAGAAATTTCAATGTAAGGTGAATCTGACCCGTTATAACCCATCGAAGGTTTTTTTTCTGGTGTTTGACGGTTGTCTTCAGCATGTCCCTGAGGGGAATAATCTCATTTGGAACAGTAACTGAAATAAAGGTCCGCAGTAATCTTTCACTCATTTTTCAATGCAAGTCTAATCATATTCAATGCTACCTGACTACTGATTCGTTTATTAGAATCCCTGTCACGAAAGAAATTAAATTTCTTTATGGTAACTTCTTTCTCTGAACTCAACCCAATATAGATAAGTCCAACCGGTTTTTCAGGAGAACCTCCCGTGGGGCCAGCAATCCCTGAAATGGAAATTCCAAGATCAGTTTTAAACAGGGATTTTACTCCCTGGGCCATTTCTCTCACTGTTTCTTCACTCACTGATCCAAATTTTTCCAGCGTTTGTTTTTTCACTCCCAACAGTTCCATCTTTGCTTTATTGTTATATGAAACAACTCCCCCAAGATAATAATCGGAACTGCCTGAAACGCCTGTGATCCTGTGACCAAGCAAACCTCCTGTGCACGATTCAGCTGTAGCAAGTGTCAATCCCAATTCTCTCAGTCGATTTCCCACAACTTCTTCCAATGATACATCATCGTATCCATATACATATTTCTCAATCACAGGTGTGAGAATCTCTTCCATATCCTGTATTATTTTTATATTCCGACAAGACAAACGAATATCAACTCCAGTTAATTTTGGCAGAAATGCAACTGAACATTGAGAATAATCAATTTTTATTTTTTCATTGATTTTTTCCGCCAGGGCTGATTCCGGAATGCCGGTAGTTCGAATTGTCCTGGTAATTAATGGATTCGTAACCTGGTCCTTCAAAATTGGAATGACCGAATTATTTATCATAGCTTTCATTTCTTTGGGAACTCCCGGTAGAGCAAAAATATGGCAGCCGCCTTTTTTGAAATATAATCCCCTTGCTGACCCTAACTCGTTTTGAATGACTTCACCTTTTTGGGGTTTCATCGCCTGGTTTCGATTCACATCGGGAATTTTATAATTTATTTTGGAAAACCGGTCTGTTAAATCATTCCAATATTCTTCATCAAAGACAGGGGAATCGTCAAAATATGAGTAAAATGCGGAAGCAGTCACATCATCATGAGTTGGACCCAATCCGCCGGTTACGATAACAGCGGAAGCTTTTTTTGATAATTTTTCTAATTCAAAGATAATGTCCCTTTTATTATCCTGTATCGTATGATGGACTGTTATCTCAATTCCAATTTTTCCTAATTCTAAACCTATCCACGATGCGTTTGTATTAACAGTGAATCCTGAAAGTAATTCGTTACCAATTGTGATTAATGCCGCATTCATAACAGTAATAAAATCACATGTGTGAAAATCAGCGCTGCAGTGCCTGCTCCTACGTCATCCATCATGATTCCCATTCCCCCGGAATATTTTTCCATTTGCTTAATATATAGCGGTTTCCAAATATCAAAGAGCCGGAATAGTACAAAGGATATCAGTCCATAATAAAGTGACTTTGGAACAAAAAATAATGCAATCCACTGTCCCACCCATTCATCAATGACAACTCTTGATGGGTCAGGAGAAGAATTCTCTCTTGCCACTATGGTTGATGTAATTACTCCAATTACAAATATTATAGAAGTTAAAAGAATAAAATATATTGGTGTAATGTAATTAATCACCCCAAACCATACACATAATGCAGCCAGGCTTCCCCAGGTTCCTGGCGCAATTGGAAGCGTACCGACCTTACAGCACGTGGCGACCCAGTCGGACAATTGTTCTTTGTTCACAGGAATAGTTCAGGACGTAAACTGACGGATAGCAGCCCGATTTTTATACAAATATGAAATGCCTGTCCATACGGTAAATACAGTTACAGCTAACGTCAGATAGTAGATAATTTTCAATTTCAATATAATTCCAAACAGAATTGTCAACCACTCAAATGGAATTCCCTGCAATCCTAAAAAAAGAAGGATAAAAATTATAATAGAGATTTGAATAAACGTTTTTGCTTTTGCAATTTTTGTTGTTATCATGGAAATTCCATTTTTTTCCATTACCATCCGCAATCCAGTGACAAAAAGATCTCTGAAAATAATCAGGGAAACCATCCAGTATTCCACTACACCCAAAACTGCAAATGAGATAATGTGCAGTTACCTGATTATATTTCCGGGCAAAGTATCCATCATAGGCATCTGTAATGGAAGCCACAATAAAAATGAATAATGCCCATAAATTAGAATAAGGATGCTCGTAGAAAAGGCAGATAATAAAAAATGGTGTCAGGACAATCCTGAAAAATGTGAGAAGATTGGGAAGGTTGACTATAATTGTGTCCTCCCTTCTATTGCCCTCTGGAGGGTGGCCTCATCGATGTACTCAAGCTCTCCACCAACTGGAATCCCCCTTGCAAGCCGGGTCACTTCCACTCCTTTTCCGTTCAATATTTTTCCAAGATAAAGTGCGGTAGTATCGCCTTCAATGCTGGCATTCGTGGCAAGAATTATTTCCATACCCTCTTGAATACGTGTTAAAAGCCGATCGATAGTTAAACTGTCCGGCCCGATTCCATCAAGGGGAGAAATAACCCCGCCAAGAACATGGTACAAACCCCTGAAAATACCCATTCGTTCAAAAGCATAAATGTCCGCTGGATCTTCAACAATACAAATCAAATTTTTGTCCCGTTTGGGATCAGAGCAGATATGACAGGGATCATCCTCGGTGATCCCGCCGCAGGAAGAACATAATAAAATCTTCGTCTTGACGTCCATAACCGCCTGTGCCAGATGAGCAGAATGTTCATTGTTGGACATCAGGACATGAAATGCCATGCGCTGAGCCGTTTTCTTTCCAATACCTGGAAATTTTGCAAATTCACTGATCAGGCGTTCAACACTTTGTGGATATGATTCCATTCTACATTCCAGGAATTTTCATTCCGCCCAGCATATTTCCTGTAACGGCATTCATTCTGTTTTGACTCTCTTCCTGTGACTGAGTGAGAGCTTTATTTACAGCGGAAATAATCAAGTCTTCAAGCAGTTCTTTCTCTTCTTTCAGGGCTTCGGGATCAATTGTTAAGTCTAAAATCTCCTGCTTTCCGTTGGAAACTACTTTAACCATACCGCCGCCTGAGTCTGCTTCAACCACCAAGTCTTCCAGCTCTGATTGGACATCTTCAATTTTTTTCTGAATTTCCCGGGCCTGTTTCAACATTCCGGTCATATTGCCTTTATTAAACATCTTTAACTCCTAAGTTATTATTTCCCCATCAAACCGTTCGATTATCTGTAATAAAGTCTGGTCTTTTTGGGGAGCATTATTCTTATTCTGTTCTTCAGTATTTTTAGTACTATCGGTGGAAATACTTTCTCCTTTTTCATCAATTTTAAATCTGAGAATAACCGATTTTTCAATAGATTTTTCAACCTGAACTTCTATCAAATTTTTATTTTTCTCCAAGAGGTTTAAATTAAACTTTGGCTGGCCTGTCATGACCACTTCCAATACTTTTCCATGTACTTTGTTTACCATACAATGATCCAGAATCGTTCCAATGGATGGGCGGCTTGCTGATACTTCCTTGGTGATCTCACCCCAGACCGATTGAACCTCCTCCAGGCTTATTGAATTGCCGCTTTCTGGATCTGATTCATTGCCCACTTCCCCTTTCTGAGACTTCACTCCTTCTTCCGGGAGTTTTTTATCCTCTATTTCCTCTTGAGCCTTATGGACAAACACGGATTCCTGTGAGTCTTTTTCATACGGCACGGATGGTTGTGAAACCGCCGGAGTATCATTTCCTCCAGATTGGCTGGAGGGTTTCAATTGCTTTAACAGGTTTTCCAATGATACTGTAGAATCCATTTCAAGGAGTTTCAAACACATCATTTCCAGGAGAATATACGGTTGAGCTGCCCGATGAATTTTTGCTTCCATATCTGTCAAAATTCCAGCTATTCTTAAAAGATTTCTTCGGTCCCATTTTTTGGAAACAAGTTCATAGCGCTCTTTTAATTCCAAGTTCAAATCATAAATCTCTAAGGCACCCGGTACAGAAGCCAGCAACAGGTTTCGAATATGTTTATTGAACCCAATGGCCATTTCTCCAGCTGATATTCCCAGCATCCTTGTTTCATGGAGAAGCTGAACAATCGATTTTGCATCTTTCGCCTTCAATGCCTTGGTTACATTGAAAAAGGTGTCATGGGGAATTAATCCCATGACAACTGTGGAGTCATCAAAGGTAATTTTATCACCGCAATATGCAATAAGCTGGTCAAGAATGCTCAGGGCATCCCGCATACTTCCATCGGCTTTGGCGGCAAGCGCTTTCACAGATTCATCATCAATAGATACGTTTTCAGCATCTAAAATAGTTCCAACGTGATCTATGATATTTGAGGAAGTGATCCTGTTAAAATCAAACCGCTGGCACCGAGAAATAATTGTAGCAGGAACTTTTTGAATATCTGTAGTTGCCAGGATGAACTTCCCATGTTTTGGAGGCTCCTCCAGGGTGCGGAGCAGAGCATTAAACGCCTGGGTCGTAAGCATGTGGACTTCATCAATAATGAAAATTTTGTATTGGGCGTTCATGGGTGTATACTGAATCATTTCCCGAATATTACGAATTTCATCAATTCCCCGGTTTGAAGCACCGTCAATTTCCAAAACATCCATGTTCCGGCCATCGGTGATTTCCATGCAATTTGAACAGCTGTTACAAAAATCACCCGGGGTCTTCAGGCAGTTCAGAGCTTTGGAAACTAAACGCGCTGTAGTTGTTTTTCCCACCCCTCTTGGACCTGTAAACAGGTAGGCCTGGGCAACGCGGTCCTTCTTGAACGCATTGGTTAACGTATGAGTTACATGCTCCTGGCCAACAATCTCTTTAAATGTTTGGGGGCGCCACTTCAGGGATAAAACTTGGTATGCCATCAGGTGATATTCATTAAAATTTCATCAAAAATCAATGCCTAAACTACAACGGAAAAAGAATTTCGGAGTGTGAATAAATCTATAAAATTCTAAAAATTGGCCGTGCGCCATGATTCGTTATCTCTTGCAGTCAATTCGGACAGAACAGTTAGCTCCATTCCATGGTCCACTGGCACATGATGCCAACTGATTACCGCTGCTCCCTTCCGGGCCTGACGGGGTTCACAGTAGCACCATTGCAATGAATTGAAATTTCAACACCACTTATTCTACTGAATCAACGCAGAAAATATCTCACCATGTCTTTAATCCTGCTAGAGCGGGTTGCAGGTTACAGGGCACCGCTACCTCCCCATCCAGCACGACCAATATTTCCGTTATATTGTGGAGCCGAAGGGGGTCGAACCCTCGACCTCAGCATTGCGAACGCTGCGCTCTCCCAACTGAGCTACGGCCCCAAAAATATAATCGAATTTAGGAGTTTTATTGAACGGATTCCAAAGAGAACGGAAAACACCTGTAAAATATTCCTGCCCGGTAAAATTAAGATTCTTACTGAGCGGTGAACAGGGTGATTACCCCATCACCGCTGCTCCGGAGCCAATATCCCTTCCCCGGTTCAAGCACCTCCGCTGGAACATAGCTTCCATCAAAACCGTATATCGTTCCGGAAATAATCAATCCCTCCGGATCTGAGATAGTATCTATTTCCACAGGGTACGTTATGCCGGAGACTAGGTTCCAGCCCTCTTGAAGGGTGAGAGTCATTGCATTGATGACTGTTCCTGAAACAATTTCAGATCCTGGATTGTTAAACCTTAGCCAGTATCCAACCCCTGGACTCAATTCAACAGTGTTTACATAACTTCCTCCGTCAAATGAATACAGGGTGTTCTCCACCGCTTCAGGAAATAAAGCCAGGTAATTGCCATTTTCAGCAACAACGGGTAAACCGATTAAATTCCAGCCGTCGGTGTACGCTAGTGTCAGGTCTATTTCATCTGACGAACAGGCTATGGTATCGGTGACTGTATTCTCAGAAACAAAACCCTGCCAGTGAAAAGCCGTCTCACGTGAAGGAGACCAGGAAGCAGTATCTTCGCCAAGATTATAACATTCATAACTGCCGATAATGTATGTTGATCGATCTCCCAGCCAGCCAATGGATTCAGAAACGGGAAGCAGGGCGACGGGCTCATGAATGGAAATCTCATTCGGAACCCGAAGAGAAATGACGTGATGAAAATATGTATCAAGGAGGGTGCGGTCGGTGATCTGGGTGTGTCCTGCTCCCTGTTCCATAGCCAGGGTCCATAGGGCATCTAAAGGACGATGGTCTAAAAAGATACCGGTGAGGTTTGTAATGCGGTAAGGAAGGTCATTTTCACCTATAAACATATATCCAGGGACATTAACTGCCACCCCTGCGTTAGTGGTGTCATGATATCCCCCTTTCATGGTCACAAATCCTATGACCAGATCGGGTCGCCAGACTGTAAAATGATATGACCATTGCCCGCCCCAGGAATATCCTTCAAAATAAAGCGGGGAAAATTCTATCTCAGGATGCCCGCTCTGCTGAGCAAAATCAGACTGGGCATCTAATAGAGCATTCCCAACTCCCGTTTCCATATGCATATTATCCACTTGAGCTCCCATCAGCGCAAATTGGGATTCAGTACAGAGCGCACGCATATCTGTATCGTTCACAATTGCCCTAGAATCACCGCCTAAATGGGTCAGCGAGGTGTAGATACCATAAACGGTATCTACAGCCTCAGGGACGTAGATACGGAAATTTGCAATGCTGTACCCATCCGGCCCATGGGGAGTTGCGTTGTAATCATAGACCTGGCCCCATCCAAAAGAGATCAAACTAAATGTTATAATATATTTTATTCTCTGCGAAACAAATTTCATGAATAATAGCCTTGCCGGATGACGTGGAATGATTGAAATGAATCCCCTTGTTTTACCTTCAAATAAAGCTAAACTAACCAGTTATTTTATGAAATAGTACACAATTAATAGCAAATAATCAATTGAGTACTTGGAGGTGTGACGTAGGTCACAAATTCTCAAAAAAGTACTCAGCTGTACGGCTGTAGAGATGATAGGTAGCGTTGTCGCCGTGTATCCCGTGGCTCCTGGAAGGATAAAACAACATATCCACCTGCTTGCCGGATTCAATAAATTTATCCATGAGCCAGAGGGTGTTCTGGGCGTGGACATTATCATCGCCGGTTCCATGAACCAAGAGGAGCTTACCCTTGAATTGATCAATGTAGGTTAACACAGAAGCAGTATCGTATCCTGCCTCGTTTTCACTTAAGAGGCCCATGTAGCGCTCCGTATAGGCGGTGTCATACAAGCGCCAGTCCGTAACCGGCGCAATGGAAACCCCGGTGGTAAAATAATCTGCTCCTTTTGTAAGCGCCAGGGCTGTGAAATATCCCCCTCCGCTCCATCCCCACACTCCAACCCTGCTGGTATCTGCATAGGGGAACTTTCCTAAATAATTTACTGCCTCAATATGATCATTGATCAGCCATTTACCCAGGTCTCTATATCCTAAATTCTTAAATGCCTTTCCCCTTCCGCCGGTCTGGCGGTTATTGATACTCACAATGATGTGTCCATTTTGTGCCATATACTGATGCCAGAGATAATTTCTGCCTCCCCACCAGTCAGCTGCCATCTGGGAACCGGCCAACCCGTAGCCATTAATAATGATTGGGTATTTTTTCTCCTCATCAAAATTCCATGGCAAGGTTATCATGCCTTTCAGGGTGACCCCGTCAGCCGTGGTAAAATCAAAAAATTCAGGATAGGTAAAATCATATTCAAGATAAGGCTCCATATCTGTTTCCACCATGACACGGACTGTCTCACCCTGGATTGTTTTTAACAGTATTCTCTGGGGGATTTTCGAACTGGAATATGAATCAATAAAATATGACTTTGTGGGTGAAAGTTGGGGAGAGTGCCACCCGGGCCCGGATGTAAGCTGAAGGAGCCCGTTCCCATCAGGGTTTACGGAGTAAAAATGCTGTTCAAGTATAGATTCCCTGTTGGCAGTAAAATATATTTTCCCGAATTCCTCGTCTACATCAACCAAGCGCTTTACTTCCCACTCTCCATCTGTTACCTGGCTGATGATAGTTCCATCACTGGCTGCATAAAAAATGTGGCGGTAGCCGGATCTCTCCGAAGTAAAAAGAAAAGAACCATCCGTCAAAAACAGGGGATTTTCGTGCACATCCACCCAGGCTGAGTCTACATCTTCAATGATGAGCATCCTCTTCCTGGATTTAATATTAAATTTAATCCACTCTAGGTGGTTCTGCTTCCGGTTCAGGCGGGCAACAACTGCTTCATCCTCAAACCAGCTTGCCTTTGGAAAATATATATCCTCATATTCTTCAAAATTCAGCCAACTGGTCCTTCCACCCCTGACACTGATCACTCCTGTTTTCACCGTTGGGTTCTCCTCCCCCGCTTTCGGGTAGTACACCTGTTTCACCTCCGGGTACAATCCCCTCTCATCCAGGTAGGTAAATTGTTTTACATGTGACTGGTCTTCCCTGAAAAACAGGATATTTTTGCTGTCAGGCGACCAGCGGTATCCGTCGAAGGATCCAAATTCTTCTTCATAGAGCCAGCCCCGATATCCGTTTAAGATCGTTTCAGATCCATCCCGGGTGAGTTTTTTTTCCTTACGTTGGAGAATATCAAAAATGTAGAGGTTGTTGTCTTCCTTCACGTAGGCGATTTTTCTGCTTTCAGGGGCATATTTGACATTCCTCAAATGCTCCCCTTTTGCAATGGGCGTCAGCTGATTTTGTGAAATAGAATAGTTATAATAAACACCGAAAAAAGAATGGCGCCATTGCTTCTTCTCTTGTGTGAGCAAGAGCAGATTATCTCCGTCAGGGCTGAACCAAAAGCCTGTGATATTAAGCGTATCCTCATGTATGATAAAATTCTCCGACGAAACCAAACGGGTGGTATCTCCTTTTAGCAGGTCTACTTGGAACAGGGATTTCCCTCCGGTTATGCTGTCATCAGAAAGGAAAGCATAACTGTCAGTTTCAGGCACCCATTTAAAACTGCCTAAAGATGCTCTTTTAAATTGATCCTCTTTAAAAATAGCATCCAGGGTGAGTTCCCTTGCAGGCAAATCCATGAGAAGGATTAATTGAAAGAAAATGAATCTCCCAATCTTTTCAGTAGAAATTATAGCGCTCATATTGTGAAAAGTTGTAACATAAATATAGGTTTAAATTAGAAAATAATTTAGATTGATTCATGATTGATCTTGTTCATTGCGTTAAAATAATTGAATAGGTAAATTCGCAACCGTTTTATTGTATAATTATTAGAGGATTTTTATGGCTTTAATGACATCCATGCGTACAAGAATGCACATTGTACTCTGGGCGTTACTTGCGCTCTTCCTGCTGAGCATGACCGTAGGCGGACTTGTAGGTGGTGCAAATATAATTGATCAAATTTTTGGCCGGGTAAATCCCTCCACGGCCGTTGGCATAGTCAATGGTGAAAAGATTGACCCGGTATACTTTTCAAGGAATGTGGGCAGCCGCATTGACCAGATTCGTGCCAGCGGACAATCTATCACTGACCGACAGCTTTCCCAGGCGCGGTCCCAGGTGTGGAACGACCTTGTGAGAGAAATCATTGTAAGTCAGACAATTGAAGAAATGGGTATAACCGCTTCTGACGAAGAAGTACTGTACCATCTAAAAAATAATCCCCCCTCCTTTTTAAGAAGCAACCCGAACTTCCAGACAAATGGGCAATTTGATCCTGTGAAATATGAAGAAGCAATTAATAATCCTGAAGGAGATGAGTGGTTCACTATTGAGCAGTGGATGAAAAATACCTATATTCCAAGTTACAAACTGCAGCAGCTTATTTTTGCGTCAGCAACCGTAACTGAGGATGAAATAAAAAGAGAGTTTATCAACCGGAATATTAATTATACTATTGACATAATTCATGTAACTGATCGAATTATTGATAAAACACTTTTGGAGCCTGCCGAAGAAGAAATCCTGGCATACTATAATGAGAATATTGATGATTATCAGCGTACAGAAAACAGGAATATTCGCCTGGTTTCATGGAAAAAGGATCCATCCTTGGCTGATACTACCGAAGTGTTTGAACTGGCATCAGAACTGAAAGAACGAATCCAGAATGGTGAAGATTTCGCCGCGCTTGCAAATGAATACACGGAAGACCCAAGTAATACCGTAACCCAAGATTCAAGTAAGGGGGGTAGTCTTGGATGGTTTGGAAAAGGACAAATGGTACCTGCTTTCGAGGAAGCAGCTTTCAATTCCAAAAAAGGTGAACTGGTTGGACCAGTACTCTCAAGCTTCGGGTATCATATCATTAACGTTATTGATAAGAAAACAGAAAAGGATAAAGAGCAGGTTCTTGCTTCTCATATCCTTCTGAAAATTGACATTACACCCAGAACTCTGGACTTATATCGAGGGGAATCACGATTATTTAGTTACGATGGGAAAGATTTTGGTTTTAATACCGCACTTGACAGTCATCAGGTTAAACTTACAGAAATGAAAAATGTGAGTGAAAAATCTGTTTTTATTTTAAGAGTGGGAATGATGCCTAGTGCCCTTCAATTTATTTTTAATGCAACCATCGGTGAGGTTTCAGGTCCTATTGAAAATGATAATTTTTTCGCAGTATTTACAGTTGATTCTGTTTTAGCACCAGGTTCAAAACCATTTGAAGAAGTGAAAGATGCAATCAAGTCACAAATGACACGGGAACGAACAACAAATGAAACTGAAATTCTTGCTGGAGAATTTCGAAAACAGGTTGATAACGGGGCTCCCTTCGATTCTCTTATAGCCTGGAACGAAAATCTTGAACATTCGGAAAAGGACAAAAAAACGTTAAGCAGGGGCTTCACTTCTATAGGCAGAGGTAATTTTATCAATGGTGCATTGCTGAATGCACAGGCCGGTGAATTGCTTGGTCCTATAAAAACTTCCCGGGGATATACACTTATGAAAGTTTTAGAAGTTCAGGAGTTTGACTCAACAACTTATGTAGTACAAAAAGATGGCCTGCGAACAACACTGCAAACGCAAAAAAGAAATACTGCATATGGGGATTGGTTAAACGCAAAAACAGAAGAGGCTGAAATCGTAGATAACCGTAAATTTCACGGGTATAATTAACGTATACATTTTTACCTTCCATCAGATTGACTCAGCCTATTTGATGGCAGTGTAAACCTCGCTTATTTTGGGTGTATCACAATGGCATTATGAATCAGAAAATACTCCCAATTGATCATATTTACTGAGTCTTCGATCTAAAAACTGGTCAGATGGAATCTCACTTAATGCGTTTAATTCTTCTATAATTACTTCTTTAAGAATGGTAGCCGCGTCTTCCAAGTTCCTATGCGCACCGCCTGGCGGCTCCTGGATAATTTTGTCACAAATTCCCATTTTTTTCAGATCTTCTGCTGTTAATTGGAGTGCTTCAGCAGCGCGGGGTGCTTCTGAAGCATCTCTCCATAAAATGGATGCACATCCTTCAGGGCTGATCACTGAAAACCATGTATTCTCCAGCATGAGCATACGGTCACAAATACCGATTCCAAGCGCTCCGCCACTTGCACCTTCCCCAATTACCACTGTCACTATTGGAACTTTCAATTTCGCCATTTCCAATAGGTTCCTCGCAATCGCTTCTCCCTGTCCCCTTTCTTCCGCTCCCAGGCCAGGATAGGCTCCTGGAGTATCAAGCAGTGAAACAACCGGAACAGTAAATTTTTCTGCCAACTTCATCACCCTGAGAGCTTTACGATATCCTTCCGGACGCATCATACCGAAATTTCGGTATAGGTTTTCCTTGGTGTTGCGTCCCTTCTGTTGACCCATAAACATAATCGTTTGTCCATGTACAGTACCTAATCCGGTTACAAGGGATGGATCATCCCCAAAATATCTATCCCCGTGCAGCTCAAAAAAATCATCCGTCCAGTGATGGATATAATCCAGGGTATATGGGCGATCCGGATGGCGGGCAACCTGTACTTTCTGCCATCGATTAAGATTTGAAAATATCTTTTTCATAAGGTCAATACGCTTCGATTCAAGTGTAACAATTTTATCCTTTATATCCTGAGAAACAGTATCAACAGAACGAAGCTCATGAATTTCTTCATCAATCTCTTGGATTGGTTTTTCAAATTCGAGATAATATGTACTCATTTCACAAACTTAACACTGTTTTTAACATAATTTCTATATCCAAAGTAATATTCTGATTTTGAACATAGTAATGATCAAAATGCTGATGATCGTCAGAATTGCTGGATAATTTTTGAATGCGTCCAAGACCAGTCAAACCCGGTTTGCAGATAAGATCTGGATTATCTTCAGATGAATTGACCAGTGACGCTCCAACAAAGCTCATATCTCCAATAAACACCGACCAGAGCAATAGAAGTTCATGGACAAACTTTGAATCTGATGGAAATAGATATGCAGTAATTTTTTTCCCTGATTCTCCCCAGAAATACATTTTTTCGGGAAGACCTTGAAACATTCCGAATAACAGGGCGGGAGAAAAAAGTATAAGCAGGATTGCTGCAAATATAATATCAAATGTACGTTTCGTTAATCGATGAAATCGATGAAAAAGCGAATATTCAATCTGAATAAAAGACAATTCACCAATTTCTTCAACGGATGCCTTACCGATAAGGATATCCTGTTGACGAGGTACCATACGATATGTAAGATGCAGGTCTTTTGTACAATCCATGAGGGATACAATTTTCTTATTGGAAAGGGTGCCTTTTGAAAAAATAATTTCTTTTATTCTATGTGTTTTGATAATATCCCGAATATCATCAATCAAACCAAGAAATGGAGCCGGGAAATCTTCCTGCCTTCCTGTTAAATTTTCGTCAACAAAGCCTATAATAGCCAATCCTGAATCTACCCGTTTCTGAATTTTTTTTGTGATTCTTATTCCCTCTGAATCTGCACCAACAACGAGTGTTTTTCTTGTAAAAAGAATATTATGCCTGTCTTTTATACGATACAGAAATCCATGAGACATAAAATAGTGTCCTATCAACCGCCAGCCTGGAATGAGAAACAGTACGATTCCGCTTGCAACCAAGATTATCACCCGAGAAAATGCATATTGTTTAAAGAAAAATGTAAACACCACCACAACGAAAAATCCTGTCAAGCTTGACATGACCGCTCTGGTATAGGAGAGAATAAAACGACCATATAATTGAAATACAGACCCAACAATCAGCCAGAACAGGATGTATACAGTCGGGATAATCCCGTTGCTCATTGTAATCGGATCATAATGTGAAAATTTGATTGGGATCGTAACAAGAAAAGCAAAAAGAACAACTGCTGTGTCAAGAAAAACAGAAATTATCTGGGACTTCAATTCTCCAATCAGAGAAATAGATTGACGAATAATGACTCCAAAACGAATACCCAACCGACTAAAAAAGCTTTGACTTTTTGAAAAATGTTTCCCGTAAAAAAGAATCATTGCGCTATAAAATGCATTGATACTGTCATAAGGAGCAAATTTGACCGATTCCCCGCCATAATGAATAATCTTTGTCCTTGGAACATAATAAATTTCTTTTCCCGATTCCTTAATCCTGTAACATAAATCAATATCTTCCCCAAACATAAAAAACCGTTCATCAAACCCGCCAATACCTGTAAATAATTTTCTCTGGAGAAACATACATGAACCGCTCACAGCATCCACAGAATGAACTTCCTCTGGATCCAAGTAGGTTAAATTATATTTTCCTGTCCACTTTGACTTTGGAAAGACTTTAGATAAACCAAGTAATTTAGGGAGAGCGACACCTGGAGTTGGAAATGAACGTTTACACGTTAATTGGAGTGATCCATCCGGATTTAATATTTTCGGTCCAATCAATCCTGCTTCCGGATGGTCTTTCATATAGTTAACAAATGTTGCAATCGTATCTTCCTGGATAACTGTGTCTGGATTTAAAATCAATAAATAGTCATTTGCAGCAACTCTTGCTGCCTGGTTAACAGCTTTTCCAAACCCAAGGTTCTCAGAATTTTTAATCATCTTTACATCAGGAAACCTGTCATCTATAAATTCATCAGAACCATCGAACGAATGGTTATCCACAACAACAATTTCTATTTCACCCTTATAATCCGATTGTAGGATGGAATCAATACAGTTCCCCAAATACTCTTTGACATTGTAATTTACAATCAGGATGGAAACTGAATCAGAATTCATAAGACAATTTATTTATTCCAGCCAAATAGTTTCCAAATTCGCAAACGCCATACGACAAAAACAGCTTCATACATAATCGATTTTGACATTTTTGATTCTCCAATAGTCCTGTCAATAAAAATAATAGGATGCTCAATAATGTTAAACCCTTTTCTCCAGGAACGAAAATTCATCTCAATCTGAAATGAATACCCGTTTGAACGAATTTTCTTCAGGTCAATAGATTCTAACACTTCTTTCTTCCACACTTTAAAACCGCCAGTTGCATCCTTGATGGACATTCCCGTTATAACCCGTGAATACAAATTAGCTCCATAACTTAACATCAAACGTCGAAGAGGCCACCTGACTACACTGATACCATCGCAATACCTGCTGCCAATGACAAGATCATAATCCGTGAGTAAATTCAGCATTACCGGTATCTCCTTTGGATCATGTGACAAATCAGCATCCATCTGTACAATGGCATCATAATCCCGTTCTAAAGCCCAGGTAAATCCAAAACAGTAAGCGGTTCCCAAACCAGCCTTCCCGGGCCTGCATTCAAGATATAGGTTAGAAAACCGGTTTTGTAGTTCCTTGACCTGATCAGCAGTCCCATCAGGGGAATTATCGTCCACAATCAGCAGGTGACAATCAGGATTAGTGGAAAAAACTGATTCCACAAACCGAACGATATTTTTCCGTTCGTTGTATGTGGGAGAGACAATTAATATGTTCATGAAGACAATTTTGATTTAATATGCTTCAAACTCACTTCAAGTGGTAGAGTTGTAACCTGTAATTTGCTCTTGATCAGGTGGGTTTTCAAACCACATTTTAACGGTCTTGGGGCAATTTGCTTTAACGACTCAGTAGTAATGGGTCTTATGAGGGAATCATCAAGACGAAAAACCTTAGCAATCGTCTGTGCAAATTCAAGTCTGTTTATCTGTTCAGCACCGCCATAATGGAATAATCCGGTTGCTTCCTTATCTACTATAATACGAAGTGCGTCCGCTAATGCATCCGTCCAGGTCGGATTATTCCACTGGTCATGTACCACCTGAATTTGCTTATCATTCTGCAGAGAATCAATAACCCATTTTACAAAACTTGCATCCGAATTCTTGGCATAATCAAATAACACATTCGTGCGTACAATACACCAGGAATTTGGATGTTCCATCACATATTTTTCTGACGAAAGTTTCGTCTTTCCGTACATATTGATTGGATCCGGCACATCCTCTTCATCGTAAGGTCCTGTCTTCCCATTAAAAACATAGTCTGTTGAAATGTGGATAAATACTCCATCAAATACCTCAAGAAAATTTCGTACACTCTCCGAATTAATTTTTTCGGCAACTTCAGGATTTATTTCACAACCGTCTACATCCGTCATCGCCGCAAGGTTCAATACAACATCCGGTTGAAAGCGGTTTACAATATTTTCAACACCCTCAGGTTTCGTTACATCCAAAATCTCACTGGAATAAGACATTGAAGATAGTTCCGGAATAAAAAGATCGGTCGCTAACATATCAACATCCTGAAATCTCTTTAATACTGCATTTCCTAACTGCCCGAAGGCACCTGTTACCAGGACTTTTTTCTTCATAATTATTCTTTCCTCACATGAAAGGAATGAGCAATCAAATCCAATTGCCGTAAATATATACTTTTATCATTTCCAGGATAAAATATGAGGAGATTAATATGATATGTCCTATCAGTGACCCCATCGAAAATAATATAACTGATAAACGGTCCTCCCTGAGCTTCTTGTTCAGATTCCCATATACCTGTAATTTTCCAACCAGTCCAATGAAGGAAACTAGTCTGTTGTATGTTAAATTTATAGGGATGGTACCGAATATGTCCATAAAACTTTTGTGGAAAATTCCATCCGACCTCTGCAGCAATCAGCGAATCAGGGGCAGTCAGGCCTTCTTCCCAGTGAACTGACACCCACTGGTAGGGCATTTCCCTCCCCAGCCAGACCCAGTTTGAGTCAGGTTTTTCCTGGATAATTTCCCATCCCCAGGGAATGTTAAGACTCCAATGGTATTTTTTCATAAAATCCTTTTCCACATCTTTTCTCCGCATTTGATCAAAAAGGTATTTTTTCTGCTTTCTGTTAAAGTTTTCATTGAATCGGGATCTGACCCATTCTTCTTTTCCCCGTATATCCTGGATTATATCATCTTTGGATTGTCCGCTTAAAATCATGAACAACTGACCCTTAGCAAATTGATCTTCAGTGAATATGAAATGATCACCGCCGTCTATTGTTCGTTCATAGTTGTCTTTACCTAATAGATTTTTTACCAAATTTGTTCCCGAGTTGAGCAGATTATCTCCAATTGAAGCAACCACCAGATTTGTTTGACGCTTAAGATTGTTGAACCCTTTCGGACTAACGAATTTTATTTTATAAAATGGTTCCGGTTCTGGTGTGTACAATGTGTCGGAAAATATTTTTTCCAGTACATTACGAATATCTTCCTGGTCTTCAATTGATGCGATAACAATAATTTCATTGTCCGAACCAAGGGACTCGCGTTTTGTACTGCATCCGCTTATAAAAATCAACAAAACTGAAAACAGGAATACTGGATTTCTTGAAATCATCACAACCTGGTTAACTTTCAATTGTGAAGTTAGCTCTCTGGCGTTCAATGATCACATCTAGGACTCGCACAACTATTTCATCACCTAAACGGTATTCTTTTTTGCTCTTACCCCCACGCAAGCAATAATGATCTTCATCAAAACTGTAATCATCATCTTCAAAGCTGTCTATATGAACCAGACCTTCTGCCAAAGATTCTTCTAATTCAACAAATATTCCAAAATGTGTCACTCCGGAAATAATTCCATTAAATGAATCGCCTATTCTCTCATTCAGCCAACGAAACTGCTTGATCTTGATATATTCCCTTTCTGCATCAAGAGCTTTTAACTCCATTTGATTGGCTTGGTCCAATGCGGAATGGAGAAATTCCATCAGATGTTGTGTTTTTACTGTTTTTTTCTCAAGAATATCTTTAATCCGCCGGTGCACCAACAAGTCAGGATATCTTCGAATGGGAGAGGTAAAATGGGTATAATGCTGGAAGGCCAAGCCGAAATGTCCTCTGCGGTCTACAGAATAATTTGCCTTGGACATGGCACGCAGAGCAACTGATTCAATCAGGCCTTTATAGGCCGAATCTTCCACATCTTCAAGGATATCCCTCATACCACTGGGTGTGTGTGGGTCGTGTTTTTTCTGTAAGGAAAACCCTATCCGTTTCAATAATAAGAGAAATGATGTGATATCTTCAGATTTTGGTTTTTTATGAGTCCTGTAAACAAAAGGTACAGGTTTGCCATTGATTATACCGTACCGTTCCGCCACTAGGCGATTTGCCAATAACATACATTCTTCTACAATCCTGTGGCTTTGGAGACGTTCACTGGGCCGTATTTCGTGGGGAATTCCTTCTTTACCAATCGAGAATATCGGTTCTGGGATATCAAAATCAATACTTCCCATTTCCGTTCGCTTTTTAAAGAGGTTTTTGCTCAGTTTTTCCAACAGCTTTATTTTGTCTTTGAGTGAATGAGTTTTTTTCTCATCCAGGATTTCCTGAACCTTTTTATAAGTGAATCGACAACAACTGCGGATAACAGAAGGAAATACATCAAAACGGGTAACATTCCAATCCCTGTCAAGATCAATAAGGGCAGTCATCGCCAATCGATCTTCATCAGGTTTCAGGGAACAAAGATCCCCAGAAAGGGTTTCCGGAATCATATGAACAACACCCTCGCTAAAATAAACGGAGTTGCCACGCTTGAAGGCTTCCAGGTCCAGCGGGGATCCCCGTGTAATAAAATGGCTCACATCTGCAATATGCACCCCAAGCTTAATCCCGTTTCCAGTTTCTTCTATTGATAAAGCATCATCAAAATCCTGTGCGGTTTCAGGATCAATAGTGAACGATTGAACAGATCGTAAATCCCGCCGATGTGGAGTTTCTTTTTTAATGAAATCAACACTGCAGTTCCTTGCAGATTGTTCTACATTTTGAGGGAAATCCACTGTATATCCATACTTCTCCAGAATGATATGAAAATCATTTCCAGCATCAGCTCCATCGCCGATCACCTTAACAACTTTAACCAGAATTGGATTAACAGATGTTCCCCAATTGAGTACATCAGCAACAACAATCTGCCCATCTCTATAGTCTATCGATTTAGCTTTTTGGATAAGAATTTTCCGTTCCGGGGTGAAAGGTGTGATGGTTAACCAGTAATTTTTTCCTTTGTGCACGACGGTTCCAATAAATCGATCGGTTTTCCGTTCCAGAACATCTATAACAACCCCCCGGGGTCGCTCTCTTTTTGATCCATTGCGAACCCGAACAAGAACACTATCACCATCAATTGCATCACGAATATTCCGGCGGCCAATAAAAATATCAGGTTGATCAGTTTCAGTAATCAAAAACCCAAATCCTTTTTGAGTAATACTCAGCCTCCCCTGGACTGACCTGTTTTTCTTAGATATGGAATATGTATTACCTTTCAGCCGTACTCTCTTTTCTTTTTCCACTAGAGAGTTCAGAATGTGTTGAAAATTTTTTCTTTTTTCTGTTTGAATTTTAAGCCGTTTCAATAATTCGCGCTGGCTGAACTGATACCCAGGATGGGCTTCCAGCAATTTTATGATAGCATCCTTCATGAGAATTTTCCTGCAAAATGAACGGTCTCATCCGGTGAAATTGATGCAGGCAGACGTGCGATCTGGTCCAGAAAAAAAACGTGATCCCCACCCCCAGACCGGAACAGTATAAAATGAATATCTTTTTTGTAGAATATCATTGTTTCATTTAGAGTGAAAGAGAGTTCCTTTTCCCTCTTGAAACATACCTCATCGCTTCGATAACTGGGAAGTGTATTTAAAACCTTTCAAAAAGGTTTCAGGATTCGATTTCTTGAACATGTTCGTTAAACGGATTCATCAGAAAATATGTTCCTGTAATGATCATGATGATTGAGATAACATGGGCTCCGGAAAAAATAAAAATATATTTTGAGTTTAAGCGGATAAACTCCATGAAAAACCGTTCTGCACCGGCAAGAATAAGATACGTAAAAAACAGACTTCCAACTACTGAAATGGCTGTACGCTTTTTCCAGAGGTAAAAGAAAATAATGAATCCAATACAGGTTTCCATAAGTTGAGTTGGATGAACCTTGAGGAGTCCTTCACTAAACCCCGTCAGGTCAACCCAGGGATAATATCGTTCAATGACAGAGTATGTTGTAGGGGGCAGACCATTTTCAAAGGACATTCCCCAGGGCATATTCGTTGGCAACCCGTAATCATCACCCACCAAAAAGCATCCGATTCGCCCAATGGCATACCCAAGAATAAGCAATGGTGCTACAATATCTCCGAAGGTCAACCAATTGAGCTGATTCTTTCGAATCACATAAGTCACACCCAGTGTCCCTCCCATTAGCCCGCCTAAAAATACAAGCCCGGAACCGCTGAAAATCATCCCAAAAGGATCTTCTATGACCTTGGCCAGGTTTTCAAGCAGGTAATATATTTTTGAGCCTGCAATTCCTCCTACTGCGGCAAAAAAAGTAATATCCGAAGCAAGCTTATCCTCATACCCAAGACGTTTTAAATCTTTAGATAAAAGAAAATAACAGGTATAAAAGGCAACAACCAGCATGAACCCATAAGAATAGATCGCCAGATGTATGCTTTTCCCAAAAAGAGTAACATTGCCAAAATCAATAATTACAGGCCACATAGGATCAACACCTCTTAAAAAATAATATATGAATAATTATCAATGTGTTTGCTTTCTTTATTTTTTATCAAAATATAAAGCGAAATTACTGAAAATAAATGACAGACTGAAGAAATGGTGTAAAAAATATGTGATCTATCTCACAATCATTCATAATTGATCTGATCTTTTCATTATGGATTGGAAAAAAATACGGAAAAAAGCGGGGTTTTTTTTATTGGGAATTCACTTATTTCGAAGCACCACTCATCTCCTCCGCCGATTGGCGGATACGATCGACAGGTCTTTTTATTTGAGAAGGACCATCTTCTTTGTCTGCACAAATTCTCCAGCACGAACCTGGTAGAGATAAAAACCAGCGCTAACAATCTTGCCAAAGCTGTCTGTAGCATCCCATTGTACTGACCTGTAGCCTGCTTCTTGTGTAGTATTTACAAGCTGAGTGACTTCCCTCCCAAGCATATCGTATATGCTCAAAGTAACAAGAACATTTGATGGCAGGTCGTACCTTAAAGTCGTAATAGGATTGAATGGATTGGGGAAGTTCTGGTGAAGAACAAATGTGATGGGGATCACAGATCCTCTGTTTAAAACAAATCTTTCTGCTGATGGGATTGTAATCGATCCAGTGCCTTCAAGAAGATATTCTTCACCACTTGCAGAAGTAAGAACCCAGTCCATATGCTCTCCAGTATCTAAAACAATATCATAGCTAATGGTAAGATTATCAGATGTATTTAATACTTCTATATCACCAGACACCATTGTGTATTTCATATCTCCATTAAAACGAACATCAAACGCCATTTGCGGGAAGGTGGGGGGCAAACTGTAGCTGTCTCTATGTTCTTCAGCCACATCCTTGCCGA
>JYMV01031788.1_pt1 | contig 26964 bp, 24 predicted proteins | sample 338911 | NCBI WGS metagenome assembly JYMV01 (sample SAMN03354496, study PRJNA234377) | hydrothermal vent metagenome | biome: Deep sea; feature: Hydrothermal plumes at the Eastern Lau Spreading Center, Western Pacific Ocean; material: Seawater | place: Tonga | collected 2009 | depth 2000 m m
GCGCAATAGGAAAGTTCCGCATCAGTTCTTAGCGCGGTCTACTAGGGCCCCCTGCTTCAACCACGGCATCATCCCTCGAAGTTTCGCTCCAACCTCTTCAATGGGATGGCGCTCGCCTTTTTTGAGGAGCGCGTTATACACCGGTCGATTGGCCTGATTCTCAAGAATCCACTCGCGAGCGAACGCACCGCTTTGAATCTCTCCAAGAATCCTACGCATCTCTTTCCGTGTCTTTTCCGTCACAATGCGCGGTCCGCGAGTGATATCGCCATACTTCGCAGTCGTACTGACGGAATAGCGCATATTTGAGATGCCGCCTTCGTAAATGAGATCGACGATAAGTTTCACTTCGTGCAAACACTCAAAATAAGCCATCTCCGGCGCATATCCCGCTTCGACAAGTGTCTCAAAGGCCTGCTGAATAAGAGCCGTCAAACCTCCGCAGAGCACGACCTGCTCACCAAAGAGATCAGTTTCCGTCTCTTCACGAAAATCCGTCTTAAGAATCCCCGCGCGTCCCCCGCCAATCGCCGATGCATACGCCAAGCCGATAGCCTCAGTATCACCGTTCGGATCCTGATGCACTGCCAATAACATCGGAACCCCGCCACCCTTAGTATATGAGGAGCGAACCAGATGGCCTGGAGCCTTCGGTGCGACCATGAACACGTTGATATGGGACGGAGGAACAACCTGTCCAAAGTGAATGTTGAATCCGTGACCAAACGCGAGGTAGCTCCCACGTTGGAGGTTTGGAGCAATTGCATCCAGATACAATTTCGCCTGCGTTTCGTCAGGAACTAACACCATCACGATATTCGCTACACCGACGGCATCTGCAGGTGGCATGACTTTGAGTCCAGATTTCTCCGCCTTGTCCCAGGAAGCGCCAGGCCGTATGCCAACGATTACATCCATGCCGCTGTCTTTCAAATTGAGCGCGTGCGCATGTCCTTGGCTCCCATAGCCAAGAACCGCGATGGTTTTTCCGCGTAGATTTTTCAGATCAGCATCTTTGTCATACAAGGCTTCCATGATTCAACTACTCCTTCTATGTAGTGTCTGCTCCATACGGTTCCCGCGCAACAGCGATGCGGCCTGCACGGATGACTTCCTCAATACCCAGGGATCGCAATTGATAGATCATCGCTTCAACTTTTCGCCCGGGCCCTGTCACCTCCAAGGTGTACATCGTGTTGGTCGAGTCCATCACGCGAGCCCGAAAAATATCCGCGATTCGAAAGACCTCGGCGCGAGTTTCTGGAGTCGTTGTCACCTTGATGATGGCCATGTCGCGATCGATATGCGCACGTTCGGTTAGATCAACAACGGAAATGGCATCAACCAGCTTATTGAGCTGCTTGAGAATCTGTTCAATAATTCTGGCGTCCCCTTTAGTGACGATCGTCATCAGCGAAATCGTCGAGTCCAATGTCGGAGCGACGGTTAAGCTCTCAATGTTATACCCGCGTCCACTAAACAAGCCCGCGACACGTGCCAGGACACCTGAGCGATTCTCCACTCGCATGGAAATGATATGTTCCCGTTCGACGTTCTCGACGTCCACAACTTCTCCTCTTCCTGTAATGTGGCGAGCCACGGGGCTCGAATGAGGCTTAGGCCGTCAAGACAAGGTCACTGTCTCCGGCGCTTCTACCGACGACGTTGCAGCCTGACCAAGATGTGGTGGATCTTCAAGGAGCATTTCATGGTTTGCCCCACCAGCTGGAATCATTGGATAGACATTCTCTGAACGGCTTACCTCAAAGTCCATCAGGACAGGTCCGTCCGTATGCAGCGCCTCTTGGATCACCTGATCAACATCTGACGGTGACGTCGCCCGCAGTCCGACCGCCCCATATGCTTCCGCCAGCTTTACGTAATCCGGAAGACCGGAAAGGTGACTGGAAGCATACCGTCCTTCATAGAAAAGATCCTGCCATTGGCGCACCATACCATGATAGTGGTTGTTAATGATCACAATCTTCACAGGCAGCTTATATAAGACGGCCGTGGCAAGTTCTTGAAGATTCATTTGGAAACTTCCGTCGCCGGTAACGCACAAGACAAGACGGCCAGGATACGCCTCCTGCGCTCCCATGGCCGCAGGAAACCCAAATCCCATCGTTCCTAACCCCCCCGAGGTCAACCATCGCCGCGGATGCTCAAGCTTAAAATACTGTGCCGCCCACATTTGATGTTGACCAACGTCGGTCGCAACGATCGGATCTTTCTCTGTGGTTAACTGGTAGAGGCGATCAATAACGTACTGAGGCTTTATCGCCTCATCGTCAGATTGTGAGTACGTCAATGGATGCTGCTCCGTCCATTCATGTAATTGATTCCACCAGGGTTCACGAAGATCTTTCTTATTCCCATCAATGCTGACTTTCAATGCCTGAGTCAGTTCCGTCAAGACGGCCTTGACATCACCAAGGATGGGAATATGAACTTCAATATCCCGGATTTTACGAATGGAAGTAGGATCGATATCGATATGAATAATCTTTGCCTTTGGACAAAATTCAGACGTTTTGCCAGTGACTCGATCATCAAATCGAGATCCAACCGCGATGACCAAGTCGGCATTATGGATTGCCATATTCGCAGTATACGAACCGTGCATCCCCAACATCCCAAGAGAGAGCGGATGGCTCGCTGGAAACACCCCCAGGCCCATAAGCGTCATGTCAACCGGAATATGCGCAATCTCTGCCAGCGCTTTGACTTCATCGGCGGCATTTGAGAATACCGCGCCTCCGCCCACGTAAATAATCGGGCGTTTCGCCTGACAAATTGCCTCGGCCGCGCGTGTGATCAGTGTTTTGTCATCGCCGGGATCGGGATCATAGCCGCGAAGATTCACCGTCTCGGGATAGTCAAACTCCGCCGTGTTAATCGACACGTCTTTCGGGATATCGACAAGCACAGGACCCGGACGACCAGTGGTCGCAATATGGAAGGCTTCTCGAATTGTTCGGGCGAGATCTTTGACATCACGTACGAGGAAGTTATGTTTTGTGCACGGACGGCTAATGCCAATGTTATCCGCTTCTTGGAACGCGTCGTTCCCTATTAACTGCGTAGGCACCTGGCCGGTAAAGACAACGATAGGCACAGAATCCATGTAGGCATCGGCCAGCGGGGTGACGATATTGGTCATCCCCGGTCCAGAGGTCACCAATGCGACACCGGGTCGTCCCGTCGCCTTGGCATAACCTTCGGCCATATGGCCGGCGCCTTGTTCGTGACGGGTGAGAACGACCTTGACATCGCTCTGTTGATGCAACGCATCAAATATCTTTAATACGACCCCTCCTGGAAGACCAAAAATAACATCAACACCTTCGCGTTTGAGGGATTCAATAAAGATTTGAGAGCCATTTAGCATCATTGCCCGACCTCACCTCCTAGCCTTGAACAAATTACACGTAACTCCTTCTGATTCCTAAAGAAAATGAGCCTCGATTATCGCACGACCAATCTTCCACCGTCAATAATGTGCCAGGGGTGCATTCTAAGCTCACACACTCCTTAACACGCTGTGATTCAAGGTCAAACAACTCATCCCGAAAACTTGTACAAACGCTCGATATATTTTCCAATCATGTCGGTTTCGATATTGACGGAGTCCCTAACGTTTTTCGATCCAAAGGTGGTCGTTTCTGCCGTATGTGGGACAATCGCGACCTCGAATATATTACTTTTGATTTGATTGATTGTCAGACTTACTCCATCCAGCGCCACCGAGCCCTTGACGATACAATACCGTAGAATTCCCTGATCCACAGAGATCTGAAAGACAATAGAATTTCCGATCTCATTGCGCTCGATGATGGTTCCGATGCCATCGACATGCCCACTGACAAGATGTCCGCCAATGCGCTGATCCAGCTTCATTGGACGTTCAAGGTTGACCACAGAGCCGGTGTCCAAGGTGCCCAAGGTTGTCACTCGTAAGGTTTCCGGCGAGACATCGGCCACAAACCTATCCGCACTAACATTGGTTGCCGTTAAACAGACCCCGTTCACCGCAACACTCTCACCTTCCTGGAGACCGTCGTGCACCACCGTCCCTCGGATGGTCAAACGAGCGCCTAGCGGTCCGGCAATGCACTCACTTATTGTGCCTATTTCTTCAACAATTCCACAAAACATTGCGTAAACCGTGTCGATTGAGGCACTCTACCACCAGAGATATGACTGATCAACTTCACCGTGTACGTTATACGTTGGTATTCCTGTGGATGCTGTTGCCAATACATGTGGGTGCGCAAACGCTTGAGGATGTGCCGCATCCAGGACAAGAGCTCTTGGAGACCTACTGCACTGTCTGCCACAACTTGGATTATGTCGAGATGCAACCTCGCCTCACCCAAAAACAGGCACAGAATCTTTGGGCAAACACAGTCAAAAAAATGGTGCAACTGTATGGAGCTGAAATTCCTAATCGATTGACGCAGCAGGCAATTATTGATTATCTCATTTTACAATCTGAGAGGTTTTCCGCGCCCCATCACGCCTCCGCCGAGGAGGACGCTGACATTTCACACACACAAACGAACTTCGTTCCTCAGTGAACCGACGAATGGTGCTTCCACATCCCGACGGGCACGCACGCCCTTCTCTGTGATACACCACATGGTGTGTTTGAAACGTTCCGAGACTGCCATCGGGGATCTTAAAATTCTGGATCGAAGATCCGCCCTCCGCAATCGCAGCACATAATATCGAGGTCATTGATGCGAAAAGACGTCGTTGTTCATGAGAGCGCAACCGGTTCGCCTGACGCCGTGGATGTAGTCGCGCGTCAAACAATATTTCGTTGGCGTAAATATTTCCAATTCCGGCGATCACCTGCTGATGCATAAGCAATGCCTTCAATCGCCCTTTCCGAGCACGAAGAATCGTGGCAAACGCTTCAAACGAAAGGGAAATCGGATCTGGGCCGTATCTCAAGTGTAAAAACGTTTCAAGCTCTGGACGATCATACAAATGAATACGCCCGAACCGGCGTGCGTTCCAATAACGGATCTCCGGTTCTGCTCCCTTCAAGTTCAGAATGAGGTGCGTATGTTGAGGAAGTGGTTGGAGCGCTCCTCGAAACAACAACAGGCCACTCATGCCAAGCTCCGCAACGACATACCGAGTATTCCCTTCGCGACCCGTCGTGAACACCACACATTTTCCTTTGCGTTCGATGTCCAAAATCCGCGCACCAGCGTACCAGTTGAGTGACTCAATGCCCCGGCGGACAATATCGCGTCGTCCAACCCAGATTGATGTGATGGTTGACCCGAGAACGCGCGTACGCAGACAACGCGCGACACATTCTGCTTCCGGAAGTTCAGGCATCGTTCATGACCCCCATGAGTCTTGATATCTTCGAGATAATTGAATACTGTGCCACACAATCCTCATTGAGTTCTAACACATGACCGAAAAACGAGAATCCATACATGGGCAGTGGTCATCCCGCTGGGCGTTTATCTTAGCGGCAACCGGCTCAGCCGTGGGATTAGGAAACATTTGGCGCTTTCCCTATATCACCGGAGAGAACGGTGGCGGTGCGTTTCTGTTCATATACGTGCTGTGTGTTCTAGTGGTCGGCATTCCGATCATGATGGCAGAAGTCATGCTTGGTCGTCGTGGCCGACAGGCCCCGATCAACACCATGCGAACGCTGGCAAGAGAAGAAGGACAACACCAATGGTGGCAATGTATCGGATGGATGGGAATCCTGGCAGGATTCCTCGTGTTGACCTTTTACAGCGTGGTCGCAGGCTGGACCCTTGCGTATGTCGTGCGTGCCGCGACTGGCGTCTTTCATGGCACAACCGCTGCGGGCGCAAGAGCCATATTCACGCAACTCATAGCAGATCCGGAACGTCTTCTTGCCTGGCATACCATTTTTATGGCGGTGACAATTATGGTGGTGTCCCGTGGCGTAAGCGGGGGCCTGGAGCGAACGGTGCGATTTCTGATGCCGGCACTGTTCATTATTCTCATCGCGTTGGTTGGTTATGCCATGACCACGGAAAAATTTGTCGACGGGCTCCTATATCTCTTCACCCCAGATTTCAGCAAGATCACTGCGGCAGGCGTGTTCATCGCCCTCGGACAGGCATTCTTCAGTCTCAGCCTGGGTATGGGGGCCATCATGATTTACGGAGCCTACCTGCCCCAACAGACTTCGATTGCAAGTACTTCCTGTATTATTGCCTTCACCGATACATTCGTCGCCATTCTTGCCGGTATAGCAATTTTTCCCATCGTGTTCACCTATGGGTTAGAACCCTCTGAAGGCACGGGATTGATTTTCAAGACATTGCCTATTGCCTTCGGGCAAATGCCGTTCGGTCAACTTTTCGGGACGCTCTTCTTCGTCTTGCTGGTGTTTGCGGCGCTGACGTCGGCAATCTCGCTGCTTGAACCGGTTGTGACGTGGCTGGTGGAAAACCATGGCATGAGCCGTGTCATGGCAACCTCAAGTTCCGGCATTGTGGCCTGGCTCATTGGTGTTGGCTGTCTCCTCTCACTCAACCTCTGGTCGGGCGCAACATTATGGGACATGACGTTCTTTGATCTTGTCGAGGGGTTTACGGCCAATATCCTACTCCCCCTCGGAGGATTGCTTATGGCCGTGTTCGCAGCCTGGTCGATGTCGAAACAATCCACAGTAGACGAACTCGCCATCGGTGACGGAACGGCGTATCGTGCCTGGCGCGGACTTCTACGATATGTGGCCCCAGTCTTTGTGGTGCTGATCTTTCTCCATGCCGTCGGCATTCTTGACATGGGATAGGCTGTTTTTATCTCTCGAACGGCAGTGTGCATCAATTAGCGTGCTGCCGAACACGACTTTATCAAAGACGCCGTACCCTACATCTTCCCAAGACCTGTCGTTGATGTAGCTCCTCAAGAAGCAGTTGGAGCGTCAGCCCGCTTTGCCTGTAGGTCCATGACGAGGCTGAACAAGGCAGGGACGACGAGCAGAGTAAATATTGTCGAAACCATCAACCCCCCAAGCACCACACTGCCAATGCCCCTGTACAGTTCCGAGCCTGGCCCGGTCGCCAGAATCAACGGCAGCAATCCAAACACCGTCGTCAGCATGCTCATAAAAATAGGCCGTACGCGAATGCGAACAGACTCGCTAATGGCATCACGGACCGCAAGCCCTTTTCCCGTTGATTCGGCACCTTCTGACAAACTCCGCAGTCGATCGGGAAAGATGAGATTGAGTGCTTGATGGACAATGAGGATGGCATTATTGACCACCACACCAACGAGAATAATAAAGCCCAGCATGGTGAGAACATCAAGCGCTTGATACGTCACGAAGTTATTCACCAAGAATAGCCCCAGAAACCCACCCGCCGCGGCTAAAGGGACACTAAAAATGATGACGAAGGGATACAGAAAGCTCTCAAATAGAGAGGCCATGAGGAGATAGGTGATGAGAAGGGCAAGCAGAAAATTCCACTTTAAGGCCCGATAGGTCAACGTCAGGTCGTCGGCAGTTCCAGAAACATTCAATGCATATAAGCGCCCTAACGTCCCACTGGTCTCTAACGGGGCAATCACCTGCTCCTCAATGACGTCCATGGCTTCTTCAATTGGCATTTCATCGGGTGGAACGACCCGAATCATGATCGATCGTTTTTCCTCGATATGGTTGATTTGTTCCGGTCCGGCCACCACAGTGATATCCGCAATCGCGCCGAGGGTTGTCAGTTGCCCTCCTGGAGTGTACAGCGGAAGGTCAGCGAGATCCTGCGTTCGGGTTGCATACCGATCCTCTCCCCGTATGGTGAGATCAATTTCATCGCCTTCAAACTGAAAGTCGCTGGCTTTCACACCATCCACCAACGCATCAACCGTAAACCCCAATTCCTGATTCGTCATTCGCACGTCCGCAGCGCGATCACGCCTTAGCCGCAGTTGAACCTCCGGACTCCCAAGGTCGAGGCTCGGAACCGGCTGGACTTGCGCGTTGGGAATGAGCGCCTTCACCTGCTGAAAGATATTGCCTCCGTGCTTCAACAGAGTGTTGAGATCCGGCCCGGTGATTTCAAGTTCAATCGTTCTCCCACCGGCAAGGCCCCGTTCAAATAACCCCCGCTGCTTGATGATCGGAATGACACCAGGCAAATCACCTGTCGCTTTTCGAAACAACGGAATCAGTTCTTGTACTTCTGAAGGATCGTGTGTTCGCCCCCCAAGAAACACCTGTCGTCCTCGCGCGACATAGAAGAAGTTCAAAATACTTGGCCCATCGAGCGCGGCTTCTTCCGGAGAGCCAGGCTTGGCCTCCCAATGTGGTGAAAGGACCGCTTCGATGGTTTTCCCCATCTCGATGAATTCATCCGTGTTATAACCCGGCGGTGGAAGCAGCACACCCATCACCAAATTACGGTTCCCTTCCGGAAGATATTCTGCCTTCGGAAGCAACACCCAGCCGGTTCCAATCGCCAATGCAGTGAGCCCGACGACAAGCACCACACGACGGACGACCCCTCCACACAACCAGTGCACCCATTGCGCTAACTGATCCGGAAAGTGTGCCATCCTCTGACGCAACCCCACGAGTTCTAGTGCTGGAGCCTCAGATTCGCCATGGTTCCTCGCATTTGCCGTCGTCAGAACCCGAGCCGATAGTGTTGGGACAACCAGGATCGACACCAACAGGCTCAGACCCACACCTGCACTGATAGCAATGGCAATATCGCGAAAGAGTTGTCCCGCTTGTTCCTCAACAAAGATGATCGGCACAAACACCGCAATGGTGGTCAGCGTGCTTGCCAATACCGCTCCCCACACTTCGACCGTCCCATCATAGGCCGCTTGGAACAGCGGTTTTCCAGATTCACGGTGGCGATAGATGTTTTCCAGCACTACGATGGCATTGTCGACGAGCATGCCTGCGGCAAACGTCATGCCGGCCAGACTCACCACATTCAGGTTACGTCCCAACACCCATAACATGATGAACGTCCCCATAATGCTGATCGGGATCGCAATCCCCACCACCAACGTACTACTTCCAGTTCGCAAGAAGAGGAACAACACCGTAATCGCGAGCAGGCTTCCAACCACCAGGTTCTGCTTCACCAAGTCGAGCGAACTGTTGACATAAATTGTTTCGTCATAGACTTGATAAATGTGCAAACCACGAGCCTCTAATGGCCCCTTATTCAACTCATGCAAGGCCTGTTTTAACCCATCCATGGTGTCGAGAAGATTGGCCCCAATTTCACGAATGGCATTGACGGCAATTGCGGTTCTGCCCATCTCTCGAACCACCGTTTGTGGATCTTTGTACCCGACCAGAACCGTCCCAACATCGCGAACATACACAGGTGCTCCATCCATCTGAGCAATCACCACATCCTCGACCGCTTTCGGATCCGGATACTCCCCGACTGTTCGCACCACGTAGCTGCGTTTTCCTTCATCGAAGTCGCCGCCACTGTAGTTACGATTTTCTCGATCAACGGCCTGCGCTAGCTGCAGCATGGTGACCGACCGAGCCGCCAGCTTGGCAGGATCGACGATGACCTGTACCTCACGTTCTTGCCCACCATAGACATTGGAAATCGCAACCCCAGGTACGCGTTCGAGTCGCGGCTTCACCACATCTTCGATGAAATTACGCATGGTCTGGATATCGACAGGATTACCTTCAAGGGGCTCGACAATGCACCATGCAATGGCACTCCCCCGGACGTCAGCACTCGTAATCACCGGCTTATCCACATCGATCGGATACTCTTCAACCTGATTCAGGCGATTGTCGACCCGAAGAAGCGCAGTATTCATATCCGTGCCGGCCGGAAACCGTAAAATAATTCGCCCACGGCCGTCAGAGCTTTCGCTAAACATCTTCTCCAGGCCTTCAACCCCTCGCAGTTCTTCCTCTTGCTCGTCGATAATCTCTCGTTCAACTTCCTGTGGGCTGGCCCCAAACCAATTCGTCTCCACCGTAACTTCGGGTTTTTCCACGTCAGGAACCAGTTGAATTGGAAGGCGAACAAGGGAGACGACCGCAAAGAGCGCGATGAAGAGCACCCACACGGTGACACTCACCGGATTTCGGATCGCAAAATCGACAAGTTTCATCTGACGTAAATTACTCTAGAATGGTGACCTGCTGGCCGGTAAAGAGACGTTCGTTTCCTTGAACAACGACATCCATCCCTTCACTCAGGTCGCCAGTGACTTCCACGGAGTGATTGACGTGTTGGCCCGATTGCACTGGAATTTGAGTGACCGTCCCTTCGTTGACGACAATCACAAATTCCTCTCCTCCTCGAAGAACCACCGCATCCTTTGGAAGCAACATCGCCTGATAGGGCTGCCCAACTGACAGCGTAATACGGGCGAACATCCCGCTTTTCATTCGTCCTTCAGGGTTCGAGATGTCGATTTTAATCGGAAAGGTGCGCGACTTCGAATTGGCCTGGGCAACGATTGAAAAAATCGTCCCGTTAAATGTCATCAGAGGGAGAGCATCGAAACGCGCCGTGACGACATCGCCAAGCGTCACTTCATTCACATAACGTTCCGGAAGCGGCACGTCAACTTGAACGTGTGATAGGTCCACCATCTCAACAACAGGGCCGCCTTCCGCAACCCATTGCCCTACCTCAGTATGTTCTTTGATAATCTGGCCGGCAAAGGGAGCAAGAACCTTTGACATCCGCAATTGGTCTTGATATTCCCGAATCTGCGATTCCAGCTGAATCAGCTGCTCACGCAGTGCGAATGCTTCCGCTTCATCGTCCTCGAATTGTTGTCGGGATGCCGTACCGGTTAGCAACAGTGCCTGCGTACGGTTGAGCTGCAACTTGGCTTTGCGATATCGCGCAATCCCCTCCCGGCGTCGCGCCAACGCTTCCTTTATATGAATGTCAATCGTATCGGTCCGAAGACGCGCCAGCACATCACCTGTTTGAACTACATCACCCTCATTCAGAGGGTATTTTTCGACCAAACCTGCAATCTCGCTTGCGACCAGGCTTCGTTTCCACGGTTCGACGGTTCCGACGAGCGTCACAGACTGTTGAATCTCTTTGACAGTCACCGAACTGACTTTGACAGGCGAAGTATGAGCCCGTTGCGGAGGTTCCTCAGCTTCCTGTTGTTCACAGCCACCGAGGAAGAGCGCCAGAAGAATGATCGCGGCACAGAACAACTGCATTGAGATGCTACCTTTGGTGATGATGAGGGACCTGACCCCAAACATCAGATCGGATGGGTCAAGGGGTGTAGAAGATCAGGTGTTTGATGAGGAGGAACTAGGAGTTTCCTGCCGAGCAGTCGACGTGTCGGATTGAGTACTCGCACCTTGATCCTCACTCGAGGTATCGGCGTTCACATCAATGGCGGGTTCATCGTGGACAGACCGTTTAAATCCCTTAATCGCTTTGCCAATTCCTTCACCGAGCTGGGGAAGTTTCCCCGCACCGAAAATGACGAGAACGATGAAAAGAATGAGAATAAGCTCTGTAAATCCTAGACTTCCGAACATAGTGGTCTCCCTGTTTGACTGAAAGGGGTAGGCACAGCGGTTTTTTAGTATAGGTCAGGAACAGCAGAAATGCAACACAGCCTGGGGCTGTTGAAAAATCCCGTTAGCGGCGTTCTCCGCCCATTGTTGTGCGCGTATACTCTGAGTGCACAAACGGAAAATGGAAAGGCACGGAGGCGTGATGGTGTCTAAAACCAAAGCGGTGTCGAGCGAACCGGTTCTCCGTGACGTTAAACTGAGGCGTCGGGACCACAGCCTCGAGTACCTGCGCATATCGATTACTGGCTGGTTTGTCGTTTCACCTCATCAATCACCGTGGCATTGAATCGTTCCATAATCTTTCGCAGTTGCTCGAGTCTTGGTGGCAAGCGGTCATCGTCGTCCCTATCGCTCATGAGTTCACCATAATCGTTTATTTGTGAACCCCAGAGCTTTCCGTACACTTCGCTTGGGTTGAGATTGCAGGTATAGGGATTACTAAAACTCGCTCCCATCTGACTTACCTCACGAAATCTGGTTGTCACATCAGGCTTCGGTTCACACGCAATGACGACATCCAAGAGATCGGTAGAATCACCTGAGAAATTTTGCACTCGCACATAGTGTGGCCACCCACTATGATCGATCGGCATATTCCCCAGCTGCGGTTTGAAATCTCCGATGTGAACATGCGCGGCAACAACAGGATTTGGGATTGGCGATCCCGCGGGATGGGTTAACGCCACAAACCCATACTGTATCTCAGAAATTCCGAACGTGCTCGATATATCGATAATATTTACCAGCGCAAGCTTGCCGTCACGAAAGCCTCTCTTGAGCAAATCATGGGGTTTTTGAATCAGAAACGCCTTCCCTTTGGTCCCACTTATCGGAAATGGTGTGCCATCGGTCACGGATGGTTCTCCTACGGTAGCACACCCATAGAGCAGTAATGCTCCGACGATTCCACCACATCCTCGAATGATACCGTTCACTTACTGTTCTCCTAATTTACTGCCATAATTAGTGCATACATTGTGGCACGATTACGCCCGGCTAAGAAGCTTACCCTTACTCCCCTTCCACACGACCAAAATAGGGCTGGCCACGAATATTGAGGAATAGGTGCCCACCAACACCCCTATTAACAGGGCAAGAGAGAAATCATGCAGTACTTCCCCTCCAAAGAACGTCAAAGGGATCAACACCAACACGATCGTCAGTGTGGTGATCATCGTCCGACTCAACACCTGATTGATCCCGGAATTGATCACTTGGTCGACCGGTTGGCGACGACGGATGCGAAGATTTTCCCTGATCCGATCAAAGACAACCACCGTATCAGTCAGCGAATAGCCTGCCAACGTCAACAGTGCGGTGACAACCAGCAGGGTAATCTCCTTATCGAGAATATAGAAAATTCCTAGGACGACAAACACGTCGTGGAACGTGGCTGCTGCTGCCGCAAAACCAAAACGCACTTCAAAACGGGCCGCGACATACATGATAATCCCGATCAATGAGATAAAAATAGCGACAAGCGCATCTTTTTGAAGTTTCTTTCCTATGGTCGGTCCAATTTCAACACTGGAATCGACGACAAATTTGTTTTCTGGGAATGCATCCTCGAACACCTTGACGATTCTATCTGCGACTTCTTCCTCGATAGTGTTGGACTCTTTTACCCGAATCATCAGTTTGTTCTCACGAACGATTTCTTGGAGGTCGGCCTCTCCAAGTCCGCCCTGTACGAGCGCGGCCCTTGCCTCCTCAATGGGCATCGGGTTATCAAACCTGAGCTGCACAGCCGTACCACCCACAAAATCGATTCCTAAATTTGCCGTCCCCCATCCGATCTGAAATAACGCAATGCAGCCAATAAATACCATTAGGCCAGAAGCCATAAAGGTATACTTACGCTTTCCCATGAAATCAAAATTCGTTTTTCCAACAATCTCTACCACAAGGCCTCCGAGTGTATGATCAGGGTTCTGGGGTCAGGCTTCAGCAAATGACTTCTTAAATACTCAGATGTTTAAATCTCCAGCGATTATTCCCGATATCATAGACCACCTTTGTCCCCACCAACGCCGTGAACAGGTTAATGCCGATACCAAGGCAGAGCGTCACCGCAAAACCCTTGATCGGGCCGGTTCCGAACACGAAGAGCGCAAACCCCGTAATCAATGTCGTGACGTGGGCATCCACGATGGTCAGCAGGGCTTTGTTGTACCCAGCATCAATCGCCAACCGAACCGGCTTTTCTTGTCGAATCTCTTCGCGGATGCGCTCCAAAATAAGTACGTTGGAGTCAACCCCCATGCCGATGGTCAAGATGATCCCTGCGATCCCAGGAAGCGTGAGCGTCGCTTCGAGTCCCCCCAAAGCTCCAATGAGCCCCACGACATTCAACACCAGCGCGACGTCTGCAATCAGGCCGGAAATTCGATAGTAGTAGATCATGAATGCCACTACGAGGAACGCGGCAATGGCCATCGAGGTCGCGCCCTTTTCAATCGAATCACGTCCCAGCGACGGGCCGACGGTGAGGTTCTGAATGATAGCCACCGGCGCCGGCAGTGCACCGGCGCGCAACGCGATGGCCAAATCAGCCGCTTCCTGGGTGGTATACGCTCCAGTAATTTGGGCACGCCCCCCGGAGATCCGCTCCTGAATGACGGGAGCCGAATAGACGATGTCATCAAGAATAATCGCCATTCGCTTTTGTACATTTTCGGCCGTCACCCTATCGAAAATCTTGCCGCCGGTCCGATCAAATGATATCGACACGTATGGCTCGCTGAAGTCTCCGATCTGTACACGCGCATCCGTCAGCAAATCACCCGTCAGCACGGCCTGTTTTTTAATGAGATAGGGGACCTTGCTGACAACTCCGCTGTCGAAATTCACTTGACGCTCAAACAGGATTTCGTCTCCCTCCGGAATTCGGTCGGCGAATGCTGCTAATGTTGCATCTTCCTGTCCTGCCGCAATCAGCTGCGGTAGTTCCCGCGCCAGCGGATGATCGTCATCAAGTAACTTAAATTCGAGCTGGGCCGTACTCTTGATCAACCTGAGCGCACGCTTTGGGTCTTTGATCCCCGGAAGCTGCACCACGATCTCTCGAAGACCCTGTGTCTGAATCAAGGGCTCGGCCACACCGAATTCGTCCACCCGGTTTCTGATCGTCTCCAACGCCTGTTCGACGGCCCCTTCCTTAATCCGTTTCGCTTCTAGCTCACTGATGCCAAAGATCAACACGCCTTCCTGGTCTGACGAACGCTGAATCAAGCGTGGATAGGTTCCCGTTATGATCGTCGCAACTTCATCGTCCGTGTGGTCTCCCGGCATCATCACCTGCACATTGGCCTGATCGAAGCGCTTCGCCTTGACACCAGGAATGTCATTGTCTTCCAGTAATCCCATGATGCCGTCAGCCGTTCGGTCGAGGTTAATTTCCACCGCTTTATCAGTTTGAACCTCTAAGACCAAATGCATGCCGCCCTGGAGATCCAAGCCCAATCGCGTGCCCTTACTTGGAAAATTTTCTTGCCACCATGACGGTAACATCTGGAAAAACGGAGTTGACGGCAGGAAAAACGCACCGGAGAGCACTACGATAATCCCAAGCGCAAGCAATCGTCCTCGAACTGGTTTCATATGTCTTTGATCCTACTCTTCATCATCGCCACTCTGGAGTTGAGTCACATGACTTCGATCAACCTTCACCTTGACCGTGTCCGCAATCTGTAGCGTCACGGTTTCTTTTCCAAGATTCGTAACCGTTCCCCACAGCCCTCCACTGGTAATCACCTTATCCCCCTTTTTGAGCGCATCCAACATCGTTTTGTGTTGGGAAGCGCGTTGTTTCTGGGGACGAATCAGCAGGAAGTAGAAAATGAGAAAGATGAGGACAAAGGGAATAAGGGAGACCAGAAGTCCTGGACCTCCCTGTGAAGCCCCAGCGGCAGTTTGCGCCCACGCGACCCCGTCGCTCCATATCATACCGGCACCTCCAATGTTCGGCGGAACGCTGGGTGACCTGATGTCGATCCTACGGTCTCCGCATTTCCTGACAACGTGATTCCCCGACGAGCGTAAAATGCCCCACGAAATTCATTGAGATGATCACGATTGATCGCCTCGCTTATTTCACGCATCAACTGCGTGAGCGTATGGAGATTGTGAATTGTATTCAAGCGTAGCCCAAACAGTTCGCGACTCATGAACAGATGGCGAAGGTAGGCCCGGGAAAAATTCTGGCAGGTATAGCAGGTGCAGGCGGCATCAATCGGCTCTTCTTCATGAACGTGCTTCGCATTCTTAATCTGTATCCTACCCGTTGCCGTATACAGCCACCCCGTTCGCCCATGGCGGGTGGGCGCGACACAGTCAAACAGGTCGACCCCACGGGCGACACATTCTACAAGATCCTCGGGGAGACCGACACCCATAAGATATCTGGGGCTCGATGCGGGTAACTCCGCAGTGGCATGCTCGACCATTTCATACATCAGCGGTTTTCCTTCACCAACACTGACCCCACCAATCGCGTACCCGTCAAACCCGATGGACACGATCTCTCTGGCTGACTTCTGGCGAAGATCTGGATAATGGGCTCCCTGGACGATACCGAATAAGGCCTGATTAGGCCGACGGTGAACGTCACGACAGCGCTGCGCCCACGCAGTGGTGCGCCGTACCGATGGCTCTACGGCCTCACGAGAAGCTGGGAATGCCAGGCATTCATCAAATGCCATTGCGACGTCAGCCCCCAACGCCTCTTGAATTTCCATTGATCGTTCAGGAGTCACGTGATGTACCGATCCGTCGAGATGCGATTTAAATTCGGCCCCGTCCTCCGTGACGGTACAGTTTTCGGCTAAACTCATCACCTGATAGCCCCCACTATCGGTGAGAATTGGTCCATCCCAAGACATAAATTGATGCAGGCCTCCAAGTTCGTGAATGAGCTTATGTCCAGGGCGCAAATAGAGATGGTAGGCGTTGGCAAGGATCATCTGAGCTCCAACCTCCCGCAGTTCCTGTGGCGAAATCCCTTTCACCGACGCGTGGGTGCCAACAGGCATGAATGTTGGCGTGTTGATCACGCCATGCGCGGTCTGGAGTTGCCCCACTCGCGCGGCAGTCCGCGATTCTCTATGCAAGACACGAAATTCCATTACATCGCCTCCGGCGCTGATACTCCTAATACGGCTAGACCATTACGAACAACCGTCTGTACGGCTCGCATGAGCACCAGTCGGGCCGATGTCAACTCCGGGGCATCGGCCTGGAGGATACGATGCTTGTAATAGTAGGAGTGAAGCGAAGCGGCAAGCTCTTGCAGGTAGTAGGCCACGCGATGAGGCTCGAGAGATCGCGCGCTTTCGCTGATGATTTCCGGATATTCCGCCAATTTTTTAATCAGTGCCAACTCTTCTGGAAGCCCCAGCTCGGTCAGTGTGACCTCTGAAACTGAAGGGCAGTCCATCCCCTGTTCCCGTGCCATCTTAAACAGGCTGGCGATGCGCGCATGTGCATACTGTACATAGAAGACAGGGTTCTCGTTAGAATTCCGCTTGGCCAGATCAAGATCGAAGTCCAATGGTGTATCGGATCGCCGCATGAGAAAGAAGAAGCGTGCGGCATCAACGCCCACCTCATCCATGACCTCACGCAAGGTCACAAACTCCCCCGCTCTGGTGGACATGGCAACCGGTTTTCCACTACGCACCAGGCTCACCAGCTGCACCAAGGACACCTGAAACCTGTCTTCCGAATATCCCAGCGCATGAATCATCGCGATCATGCGCGGAACATAGCCGTGGTGGTCGGCGCCCCACACATTGATCAACCGCTGGAAGCCGCGATTGAACTTATGCATATGGTAGGCAATATCAGACGCAAAGTAGGTGTATTGACCGTTCGCACGCTTTACGACGCGATCCTTGTCATCACCCCAACGCGAGGTAGCTAACCAATCCGCGTCATCTGCGGTGTACACATACTCTTTCGCACGCAACGCATCCAGTGCCCCTTGCACCACACCATCATCGTACAGCGTATGCTCTTCGAAGACCTCGTCGAAATTAATGTTAAACATTCTAAGATCTTCTCTAATATCATGAAAAATAATATCTTTTGCAAATCGTCCTATCTCAACTGCGTCACCCTCTCCAGGCGTGCGTGTCCCTGACGGGTGAGACTCCATGAACGCGGCTGCGATCGCCGAAATGTACTGCCCTTGATACAGCCCCTCAGGCAACGCCGCATTCTGATCGTGATCACCGGCATCCTGTTGCTGCACACGCATGAGCACTGATTTACCCAGTGTCTCAATTTGAGTTCCGACGTCGTTCACATAGTATTCGCGTGAAACCTCAGCCCCGGTGAGTGACAGCAAACGAGCCAGAGCATCGCCAACAGCCGCCCCACGCCCATGGCCGACATGTAGTGGTCCGGTAGGATTGGCACTGACAAATTCTATCAAGATCTTTTGATCTTCATGCACCCGTGACGCACCATAAGATGCACCCTGGCGCTCGATTTCCGTGAGCACACGGAACCATTGATCGCGTTTGAGGGTGAGGTTGATATATCCTGGCGGCACCACGTCGACGTGGTCGAAGAGATCAGTGTCGCCTTGGAGGTGGGATGCAATCACGTCTGCAATCTCGCGAGGTGACCGCTTTTCCCCTTTGGCCAACCCCATGGCCACCGTGGTGGAGAGATCCCCCCACTCCGCGCGTTTTGGGATATCGAACACGAGACTTGGCCAGACCTCGAGACGCAATTGGCCATCAGTCTGCGCCTTACGTAAGGCCTCATGGAGCGCTGAGGTGACTGCAGTGGAAATAAGGCCCTCTGACAAGCGGATCTCCCAGGCAAAAAAAAGGCGCCAGATGCACCGCGAGAATCAATAAAAACCGCAACTGGAAAGGGATCCAGCGCTTCTGGCAACCGCCGAGGCACCATACCATACGGTCAAAATCATGGCAAGAGAGTGCCTGATCTTGGAAAAACCGTCGTGCGTGTTGCGGAGATTGGAAAAGGCCTTGGCGCGTCAATCAATACGGCATTACGACGAACCCTTAGCCTTCAGGTGCGTTTTCAGAATGATCTTTTTTGGCCGCCTCATAGTAGGGCATGGCCCGGTCAATGAGCCGCTCTAGGTGTTTGATGCGGTTTTCATCAGAGGGATGCGTCGAAAGAAACTCTGGAACTCCCGCTCCCGACCTAAAGCAGAGCTTCCCAATCCATCGGCGTGGACACCCGCTCATCCTTTCCCAGAAATCGACAGAGGCCCTGGGGTCATAGCCTGCCTTTGCCATCAGTAGAAGTCCGACGGTATCTGCTTCCGACTCCTGCAGTCGATTGAACGGCAACGACACTCCGACGCCATACGCGCTCAAAAGTCCCTGGCTAAACCCCGGATCTACACCTCCCGTCGCTGCCGCTGCAATGGCACCTATTTGGAGCGCCTGCTCAATCCAGGAACGACTGACACGTTCATTCCCATGGCGTTGTAGCGCATGCGCCACTTCGTGTCCGATCACGGTCGCAAGGCCATCGTCATCCTTCGTATATTTGAGGATGCCGGTAAACACCGCGACTTTTCCGCCGGGAAGCGCAAAGGCATTGGGAACCCGATCTTCTTGAATGACCGCAAATTCCCAATCGTACTCGGGTTTGTCCGCAACCGCCGCAATGCGATCCCCCACGCGATTCACCAGAGCGAGAAGCTCAGGATCGTTACTCAATGGCGCGTCCCGCAGGAACCCCCGGAAGGCGCCGAGGCCCATTTCGATCTCTTTTTCCTCTGAATAGAAAATGAGTTGATCACGACCTGTCACCGGCGCTTTCTGGCACGTGGTGGTAGCGACCGCAATGACAAGCAAAAGAGGGATGGCGACTGAGGGCAAGAGCCTCATCTTCCAGCTGGCCATCATGCCGGCCCCCACAGGTAGAGGAACTGCGGTGTGCCGACGGGCAATTGACTCCAATCTGCGATACGACGCAGGATGGCAGAATCATGCATGCCCGAGTAGATGTTGTTGGTATACGTGCCGGGTCGGTGATACGTCACGACCCTCGCCTCTGTAAGCCCAGCGGCTTGCTTCGCACGGTCAAGTGCGGTATCCAGATACCCTAGTTCATCCACCAACCCTGCGTTGAGCGCCTGCCCCGCGGTATAGATCCTCCCATCCGCGAGTTCTCGAATTCTGTCATCCTTGAGTTTCGGTCTCCCTTCGCCGACGACCTCTACGAATCGATTGTAGAATTCCATAATGACACCCAGGAACACCTGGTACTCGTCATCGGTCATGGTCCGAAATGGGGATCCCATATCCTTCATCGTTCCCGATTTGATCGCAGCGGTTTCAAGTCCAAGTTTTTCAAGAAGCCCCTCGACGTTGATCCGAAGCATCACCACGCCAATACTTCCAACAATACTGGTTGGATGTGCGATCACGGAATCGGCTGCCATCGCCACATAGTAGGCACCTGAGGCCCCAACATCCATCAACACCGCCACGATTGGAATGTGGTGCGTTGCCTTAAATTGTTTCATTTCATGATAGAGCTGATCTGAAGCCGTCACCGTGCCTCCAGGACTGTTAATCCGAAGAACCACTGCCTTCACATGCTCATCCTGTGCCGCCAACTCTAACTCCTCTTTTACGCGGGCAACAATATCTGGCGGTCCAGGAAAAATTCCTCCGCGGTCATCAGCCTTATGCGCAATAACTCCGGACACGTCAATCAGCAACACCTTTTCCTTGCCGGTCCCACTCAGAGTCGTTTCCTGCAACGGGAGAACCGGCGGAACGAGAAATACGGAAACGCACCCTGCGAACCCAAGCGTAAAACCCATAACCGCGAGCCCACATGCGCGCCTCAAACGCGAAGTCAATGTCATAGCAGCTTTCATGGCATGTCAGTAGAAAAGACTATTTCACCACCAACAATGGTTTTGACAACGCGGCCTTTCAGCTTCCATCCTGTAAAAGGTGTGTTGCGTCCTTTAGACCGGAATGTTGACGGGTCAACCACCCATTCCTCTTTCGGATCTACGATCGTGATGTCAGCCACTCCACCCTCTCGAAGATCTCCTCCCTCCAACCCAAACGCCTTGGCTGGATTCGAGGTTAAAGCCCGCACCGCTGACTCAAGATCGAGAACGCCATCTTCCACCAGCGAGAGCGTGAGCCCGACTGCTGTCTCTAATCCGGTGATCCCAAAAGGCGCGCGATCAAATTCTTGTTCTTTTTCTTCCGATGCATGCGGGGCATGATCGGTTGCAATAACTTCAATGGTTCCATCTGAAAGACCGGCACGTACAGCCTGAAGATCGGACTCGGCACGTAACGGCGGATTCACCTTCGCATGAGTGTCAAAGTCACCAACCGCTTTATCGGTCAAGGTAAAATGATGGGGGCAGGCTTCCGCGGTGACAGACACCCCTCTCGCTTTCGCCTCCCGAACCAGCCTGACTGCCCCTGCGGTACTGACATGGGCGAGATGCAAGCGACACCCTGTCATTTCCGCTAACGCAATATCCCGCGCAACCATTACATCTTCAGCGGCAGCTGGAATTCCCAGCAGACCAAGGGTGGTCGATACAAATCCCTCATGCATCACGCCATGTTTAGATAATTCTCGGTCCTCACAATGATCGACAATAGTGAGACCGAGTGCTTTGGCATACTCCATTGCTCGACGCATAATCAGGCTGTTCGAAACGGGGTGGCCATCATCAGACAATGCCACACATCCAGCCGATGCGAGTTCCCCAATGACTGCCAGCACATCCCCGTCTAATCGTGACGTAATGGCGCCAATAGGTAATACCCGTGCCAACCCCGCCAACCGCGCTTTCTCGAGAATAAATTCCGTCACAACCTTATTGTCATTGACCGGGTCAGTATTGGGCATGCAACAGATGGTGGTAAATCCGCCCGCCACAGCCGCGGCCGATCCCGTTTGAATAGTCTCTTTATATTCAAATCCGGGTTCTCGAAGATGGGCATGCAGATCGATAAACCCAGGACACACAAGTTTGCCTTTGGCATCGATCACCGTACACTTTGCGGACGCTTTGATTCCACGTCGAATGCCGGTCACGGTCCCAGATTGAATCAAGACGTTCGCCACCGTCGTCGGCATGCCCGGACGAATGACCGTTCCGTTCTGTATCAGAACATCTGTCGTATGTCGTTGCGCCATGGTTCTGGATGGAACGTTCAAACGACCAAACCCATCATGTCACCCCTCCCCCTTTAATTTCACGCGTGGCTACCAGGAGATACAGTACGCCCATGCGAACGGCAATTCCGTTGGCGACCTGGTCCAAGATGACTGACGACAGCCCATCAGCTACCTCGGTCGCTATTTCGATCCCGCGATTCATTGGGCCGGGATGCAGAACAAGTACGTTGGGTGCGGCCAATGCCAAGCGCTCTCGGGTTACCCCATATAACCGCGCATACTCCTGGATACTGGGAAAGAGACTGCGTTGCTCACGCTCATGCTGAACCCGTAAGATCATCACCATGTCAGCTCCCTTGAGCGATGACTCCAAATCATAGGACACTGACACACCCAATTTTTCAATGTGCGGTGGAATCATGGTGGGGGGCCCGACAACACATACGTTCGCGTTGAGCTTCGTCAACAGATAAATATTCGAGCGTGCGACACGGCTGCGAGTAATATCGCCAATCATCACCACACGCAGACCGGCCACATTCTTTCCGTGTGCCCGAATGGTAAATAGGTCCAGTAAGGCCTGCGTGGGATGTTCATGTGCGCCGTCTCCAGCGTTGACTACTCCGGCCTTTAACGTTCGCGCCAAGGTATGAGCCGCGCCCGCCGCGGAATGGCGAATGACCACCAGATCAACCCCCATACTTTCCAGCGCCCGTCCAGTATCGATCAAGCTTTCGCCCTTCATAATGCTGCTTGAGGTTCCAGAAAGATTCACCACATCCGCACTGAGTCGTTTTGCCGCAAGCTCAAATGACGTTCGTGTCCGCGTGCTTGGCTCGATGAAAAGATTTGCAATCGTTTTTCCGCGCAGCGCTGGGACTTTCTTAATTGCCCGTCCTGACACTTCTTGGAATGCAGTGGCGGTGTCGATAATCAATTCAATGTCGCGTACGTCTAATGCTTTGATGGAGAGAAGATCTTTCCCAGCCGTCCAGCCTTCCGGTGAAGACTCGATGGGAAGCTGTTTCGATCGGGCGGCTGGCTTAGGACGTGACGACGACGGCATCAGTTGGATGTCCCTCTTCCTGAAGACGCACTTTGACCACCTGCTTCTCGGTCGTCACGAGTTCTCGGCCGACAAAGTCAGCTGCAATCGGAAGTTCTCGATGCCCCCGATCGACGAGGACGGCAAGTTGAATGCGGGCCGGCCTGCCCAAATCCATGACAGCATCCATGGCGGCGCGAATGGTTCGACCAGTAAAAATGACATCATCAACGAGCACGATGTTTCGGTCGGTGACATCAAACGGAACATCAGTCGTTCGCAACAGAGGTTGGCGAGCCCGCCCCACCAGGTCGTCACGGTAGAGATTGATGTCGAGCGTCCCAAGAGGCACCTCACGGCCGAGGTGCTCTTGAATGTTCGCAACCAGCCGTCTGGCAATATGGATGCCCCCGGTCCGAATCCCAACAAGTGCCATCATATCATCATCCTTGTGATTCTCGACAATGGCGGCCGCAATGCGGTCAAGGACTTCGCGCATGGCTGCCCGATCCATCACCACAGTATCATCTGTTTTGACAGAACCACTCTTTTTCACGGTGACTCCTTGTAATGCTGGAAGGCCTCAGACATTTCCACTAGGGACACGACCCTACACATTGAAGCGAAAATTGATCATATCGCCTTCTCGAACCAGATATTCCTTTCCTTCCAGGCGAAAGACCCCTTTCTCTTTGCATGCAGCCATCGATTCATGCTGGATAAAATCATCATAGTGCACCACTTCCGCGCGGATGAATCCACGCTCAATATCAGAATGGATGGCGGCGGCGGCCTGTTTTGCAAATGTTCCCTGTCGAATCGGCCACGCTCGAACCTCATCAGGTCCAACCGTGAAGAATGAGATGCGCCCAAGCAGCCTATATGCCTCACGAGCCAAACGATCTAATCCTGGTTCATCTAAACCAAGATCGGTCATGAAGAGGGACGCGTCCTCAGAACTCAGTTGCGCCAACTCGGCCTCAATTTTCGCGCAGACGGACAAAATCTGAGTATTCGGCTTGTCCACATACGAATCCAATTGCGCCACAATTTTATCGTCATCCGGTTGCGCGAGCGCTTCTTCACTAACGTTGAGGACAAACAACATCGGTTTCAATGAAAGAAACCCGTACCCCAAAATCAGTTTCACTTCGTCGTCATGCAATTCTAATTCACGCAACGGCCGCTCGGCTTCAAGCTGCGTTCGGAATCTGGCCAACAGCTTCTTTTCCGGTTCCAACCCAGCCTTAGGCATCTTTTTCAGTTCTCGGTCGATTTTTGCAAGACGATCTTCGATCCAGGCCAGGTCCGATATGATGAGTTCCAATTCCATGGAAGCGATATCGCGTGCGGGATCGACCTCCCCATTCGCATGCGGGACTGCGTCGTCGAGAAAGGCGCGCACGACATGTATAAGCACATCGACATTCCGCAATGCTTCCTTCTTCCCAAACCCACCTAAATCGACAAGATCAAGGGTTGCGGGAATGGTTTTCTTGGGGTTAAACATTCCTGTTAAGATGGACAAACGTGGATCGTTTACCTTGGCAACCCCCATCAAAGTCTCCACAGCCGAAGAGGACACGCCCACGTTTTTCTCCAGCTTGGTGAGCATTGCAAATAAGGTGGTTTTCCCTACCTGCGGATATCCGAGAATTCCAACTTTCATACCTTATAATACTCCCGATACCATTCGATAAATCTCTTAATGCCCGTTTCCAGAGGCGTGTTGGGTTGAAAACAGTATTGCTCCATTAATTCCTTCACGTCGGCATAGGTTGCCGGAACATCACCTGGCTGCATCGGTTGAAGGTTCTTGACGGCTTTCTTTCCGATCGTCTCTTCGATAATTTCGACAAACCGCATCAGCTCTACCGGACGGTGGTTTCCAATATTGTAAAGCCGGTAGGGCGCGGTACTGCTTTCCGGCTTCGGCGCATCCCCAGACCAGGTGGAATCCGGCTCAGCCGGTTTATCCAATACGTGTACGATGCCCTCGCTAATGTCATCGATATAGGTAAAATCCCGTCTCATCTTTCCAAAATTGAACAGATCGATCGGCTTATCCTCTAAGATCGCCTTGGTAAAAATAAACAACGCCATATCCGGTCGTCCCCACGGACCATACACCGTAAAAAATCTGAGTCCAGAACAGGGAAGGTTGAATAGATGTGCGTAGGTATGAGCCATCAACTCGTTGGCTTTCTTACTCGCTGCATATAACGACACTGGATGATCGACGTTATGACGAACGGAAAATGGCATTTCGGTATTGCCACCATAGACCGAACTCGAGGATGCATACACTAAATGCTCAACCTTCGCATGCCTACAGCTTTCAAGAATATTCAGAAACCCTTCGATGTTACTTTGCGTGTAGGCGTGAGGATTGACCAACGAGTAACGGACCCCCGCCTGGGCTGCAAGATGAACTACCTGACGAATCTCTCCCGATGCAAACAACGCCGTCATCGCCGCTCGATCTGAAAGATCCTGTCGATGGATCGTGAACTTCTCAAAGGGCGTGAGCCACGCTAACCGCGCTTCCTTAAGTGTCGGGTCATAGTAGTCGTTCACGTTATCAAGGCCAACCACCGTATCACCACGCTCCAAGAGACGTTTCGATACATGCGCCCCAATGAATCCTGCTGCCCCTGTCACTAAAATCATGTCTAATCTCGTCCAAGCGCCGACTGAATCACTCGCGCCATCTTAATCGTAATCCCTGGAACCCGTTGAAGCTCCTCCGCTGTTGCCTGTCGAATCCTGTCAATGGAGCCAATTTGTTTCAGCAACGCCTGCTTACGTGCCTTGCCAATTCCTACAATCTCATCCAGTCTCGATCCCAGCATCTCGTTGCCGCGCAGCTTACGATGATAGGTCAGCGCGAAGCGATGGGCTTCATCGCGAACCCGCTGCAGCAGATGAGTGGCCTGCGAGTGCGGATCGAGCGGGATTGCCTCAGAGGTTTCTCCTATAAAGACGCGCTCAAACTTCTCGCCGTGGGCCTTGGCCAGCCCAATGATCTCAATCTCATCCAACCCGAGTTTCGCCAAGCTAGCCTGGGCAGATGACAATTGCCCCCGACCACCATCGACCAGAATAAGGTCTGGCCGTGGAACTTCCCCATTGCAAATGCGTGTCCCAAATCGCTGCATCACCTCGCCAATCATTGCAAAATCATTAGGCCCATCGACAGCTTTAATCTTGAATCGGCGATACTCGGAGTTTTTGGAGGTACCATTCTCAAAAACGACCACCGACCCCACCGCCTGAGCCCCTTGGATATTGGAGATATCAACACCAACCATACGTGTCGGCAAGGTGTCGAGTCCAAGCTCCGTCAGCACTGCCGTCAGCACATCGGCATTTGACGCTTTCCGCCGGACATGCTCTTGTAATCGTACCGCCGCGTTCTCGCGGGCCAGCTCCAATAGCTGAACTTTCCCACCTCGTCGTGGAACGGTCACTCGTACTGCCTCTCCTTTACGTTGAGACAGCCACGAGATGATGACAGCTTGCTCCTCCAAATGAAAGGGTAGCAAAACTTCCTTGGGAGGGACCAAATCCATCGCGTAAAACTGCTCGATGATGGACCGAAGGCATTCATGATCGGACTGTTGCCTCACGTTGTTCCAAAAAAACTCCTTTCGCCCGATGAGAAGCCCCCCGCGTACAAAGAGGACATGGACCGCCAGCAACCCTCCATCACGAGCCATCCCAATCACATCCTGGTCAACCATTCCAACTTGAGTAATGCGCTGCTTCTCTAATACCCGCTCTACCTTGAACAGTTGATTGCGCTTTCGTGCGGCTTCTTCAAAATCACAACGGTCAGCGGCCGCGATCATTTCTGCCTTGAGTGCTTCACCCAGCTCACGATCCCGCCCCTCAAGAAACATCCGCACCTGCGTTACGATTTCGCCATATTCCGCAGAAGTCTGGTTGCCTATACAGGGCGCCATACAGCGCTTGATTTCAAACTCGAGGCAGGCACGTTCGGCGCGCTGGCTCAAATCGAGTTCACACGTTGCAAGCGGAAACACTTTCCGGATAACACGCAGGGTACCCCGAAGTGCCCCGGCAGGCACGTAGGGCCCAAAATACAGTGCGCCGTCTTGCTCAACCTTCCGAACGACCGTCAGCCGTGGGAAATCATCTTTTACGGGCAGGCGAAGGTAGGGATACTGCTTAT
>JYMV01048233.1_pt1 | contig 26957 bp, 25 predicted proteins | sample 338911 | NCBI WGS metagenome assembly JYMV01 (sample SAMN03354496, study PRJNA234377) | hydrothermal vent metagenome | biome: Deep sea; feature: Hydrothermal plumes at the Eastern Lau Spreading Center, Western Pacific Ocean; material: Seawater | place: Tonga | collected 2009 | depth 2000 m m
TGTTGAACCAGGTTTCTGCCACCAACGAACAGCAGGATTATGAAAAGGCTATAGACCTCCTGGACGAGGATATTGCCAACCGAACTCCGGAAGAACAACGAAAAGCATTAAAAATTTCCGGTCTTATGTCTGTGCTTGTTGCATCAAAAAAATTAAAGCGGGCAATTTCAACTATCGACGATTATGACTTGCAGGATGATCCGGCTTTACGCAGAATATCTGCGGCGTTGTCTGAATGGCTAAGTAAAAATTTGGTAGTAGAATAGAATTAGAATTAAGATATCCCTGCTCAGGAAATAAATTGATATAATTCACTTCTTTTACTTGTCAAGTTCTTGGAATCAATGTAGGATTCAATTTCGTAACTGTAAAAGACTTAAAAGTTGACTAACCACTTCCTGAGAATTGGCCATGAGTGATGCTTCATTCACATTGGAACAATACGAAATCCACCCTCGAACAATCATACGCAATGCCACACCTCCTGAATTATACGAAGAAGCACTGGCCTACGAACCGGACGCTTCCATTTCTTCAACAGGAGCACTGATCGTCTCTTCCTATGAAAAAACGGGACGCAGCCCAAAGGACAAACGTATCGTCGAATATCCCAGCATTAATGAGGACGTTTGGTGGGGAAATATTAACATTGGAATGGATGAAGATACATTCATGATTTCAAGGGGCCGCGCAATTGACTATTTGAATACACAAAATAGAATTTACGTAGTTGACGGTTATGCAGGTTGGGATCCAAAATACCGAATCAAAGTCCGTATTGTTACCACACGTCCGTACCATGCTTTGTTCATGCATAATATGTTAATTCGCCCAAGCACGGAGGAATTAACAGACTTTGGAGAACCGGACTACGTTATTTTTAATGCCGGACAATTTCCTGCAAATCCGCTTACCAAACACATGACTTCACGTACAAGTGTTGAGCTGAGTTTTGAGCGCAAAGAGTTTGTGATTCTTGGAACAGAGTATGCCGGAGAAATGAAGAAAGGTGTTTTCACAATCATGAACTACATCATGCCAAAACAAGGGATTCTATCCATGCACAGTTCTGCCAATGAAGGAAAAGACGGAGATGTTGCTGTCTTTTTCGGATTGTCCGGAACCGGGAAAACAACACTTTCCGCAGATCCAAAACGTGAACTTATTGGTGATGATGAACATTGCTGGACAGACGATGGAGTTTTTAACATTGAAGGCGGTTGTTACGCCAAATGTATCAACCTTTCTGAAGAAAAAGAACCGGATATATACAGGGCAATCCGTTTTGGTACCGTACTGGAAAATGTCGATTATGACAAGGAAACGCGTGTTGTTGATTACGACGGAACCTCCCACACGGAAAACACACGTGCCTCTTATCCCATTGAATATATTTTGAACTCAAAAATTCCCTGCATGGGAGGGCACCCGCAGAATATCATTTTCCTGACTTGTGATGCCTTTGGTGTATTGCCTCCAGTAAGCAAACTTACTCCTGCACAGGCCATGTATCATTTCATCAGCGGTTATACAGCAAAAGTCGCTGGTACGGAAATGGGAGTAACGGAACCGGAAGCGACCTTTTCCGCCTGTTTCGGGGCAGCATTTATGGTTTGGCATCCAAGCAAATATGCAGAACTGTTAGCTAAACGTATTGAACAAAACGGAACTTCAGTTTGGTTAGTGAACACAGGCTGGAGTGGCGGTGGATATGGAGAAGGTGAGCGTATGTCACTCAAATACACCCGCTCAATTATTGACTCAATACTTGATGGAACAATGAAAAGCGCACCTACGATTCACAATGATTTGTTTGGTTTTGATGTTCCAACTGAATGTCCAAAAGTTCCAGGTGAAATTATGAAACCACGCAATACCTGGTCTGACGGGAACGCCTATGATGAAGCAGCCTTAAGGCTGGCAAAGATGTTTCAGGAAAACTTCAAACAATTTGAAGAAGGTTCCAGTGAGGAAATTATTAAGGCAGGACCTACGGTTTCCTAATATTCAGACCTCTCTTCCTTAAGTTGCCGTGGTCGTCACAGCGTTCCGCATTCCTTAATGTGAATTTTCTAATTGTCAAATGAACAGTTGGTTTGTCTGCTGTAAGCTTTAAATTATTTTGATCATCCTTATATTTGAAAACTAAACAGGTATGATAAATAAATTGCGTCAGGCAATGATCAAACAAGAATTAGATATGCTGGTTGTTGTTTCAGGAGATGAGCACCTCAACGAATACCTTCCTGCACAGAATTGGCGTTTGAAAGCTTCAACTAAATCAGGAAGTTCTGAGGGTTTTTCCGGATCAGCCGGAACAGCGATTTTTTGTGTTGATGGACGTTCACAGCTTTTTGTTGATTCACGTTACCATTTGCAGGCAGAGCAAACTTGTGCAGAAAATTTTGATATTCAGAAGCTGGGCAATGAAGGTGTTCTTGAACCACAAAAATGGATTGCTGCTCATTCAGAAAAAACATTAAAAGTTGGAGCCGATCCATTTGTAATGAGTCCAAAAGAATGGCGACGCTTTGTAAATGCTATTGGCAAATTCGGACACACTTTGCTTTCGACCACTCCAAATTTGGTGGACTCCGTTTGGGATAATCGTCCAAATCCACCTAAAAAAGAGATTTATCCTCTCCCCCTAAAATACACAGGAAAGGACAGTGAAAGCAAATTGCACGATATCAGGAAGGAAATTAGTGCAGCCGGAACAGTGTCTGATTCAACACCGGATGTTTTGCTGCTTACCATGCTTGATGAAATTGCCTGGCTTACAAATTTGCGTGGCAGTGATATTGAATACAATCCGGTTTTTGAAGCATATGCGGCAATTTTTCAGGATAGAGCGATTTGCTTTTGTCATCATCCGGAAGCAAATTTAAGCGAGTATTGCCCGGGATGGGAGTTCCGGCCTTATGCTGATTACCTCGGCTTTTTAGAAAAACTTGCGGAAAAGGAATCCGTCAAAGTCTGGCTGGATCCTTCAACCATCACGATGGGTACCCGTTTGGCTTTTGCCGATTATCAAGTTTATGAACAAAAAAGTCCAATCGTTTTGGCAAAGGCACTTAAAAACTCAACTGAAATAGCCGCCACAAAAAATGCACATAAACAGGCAGGAGTTGGGGTTGTAAAAAGTTTTCGGCGTTTACATGACACATTTGAAAAAAGACAGCCGATAACGGAAAAAGAATTCTCTAACTGGCTTTATGAAGAATATTCTCAAGCGGAGGATTTTTCGGACCTTAGTTTCAATACAATCGCCGGATCCGGTCCGAATGGAGCGATTGTGCATTACGGAAATCCAGACTCAAAAATCCCGATGAAAAGCGGAGAAATGCTCCTTGTAGATTCCGGAATTCAATGTGGCGGCGGAACCACAGATGCGACACGGACTGTCATTCTCGGGAATCCGGATGAAAAACAAAAAAGGATTTACACTTTAGTCCTACAGGCACATATTCGACTGGCAAAACAAGTGTTTCCTGAAGGTACTACCGGAGCGTCATTGGATTCCATCACCCGTTCTGGACTCTGGAATGCGGGTCTGGATTATGGTCACGGAACAGGACATGGCGTCGGTGCGTTTCTGAATGTGCACGAAGGCCCCCAGCGCATCTCAACAGTTGCGCATGATGTCGCTCTGCAGGCAGGAATGGTACTTTCCAATGAACCGGGATTTTACGAATACGACTGGGGCGGAATTCGTTTGGAAAATCTTTATGTCGTCAAAAAAGCTGAAGGACTTCAGAAACATCCGGGCGGAAAGGGCTGGCTCTGTTTTGAAACACTGACGCTGATTCCATTTGAACGCAGATTGATTGATAGAAATATACTTGCAGAAGAAGAACTAAACTGGCTGGATGAGTATCATGTCCAAGTTTTGGAGAAAATTTCGCCTTTGCTGAATAATCCGGAAGATGTGCAATGGCTGACTTGGGCTTGCGAAATGGATTAAATGAAAATTCGGACGCCCGCAAAAATAAATCCGCAGCTTTATATTCTAAGTCAGTGCGATGACGGGTTTCATGAATTGTACATGCACATGGTGCCGGTCAGTTTATTCGACACTCTGAGCTTCAGCCAAAATAATAAACAAGAGCTCAAATTCCGGATGAATGGTGCAAGTTTTTCAGCAACTCCGGAAGAAAATTTAGTGGTCCGTGCAATAAGATCTTTTGAAAAAGCCGGCGGAATAACAGCTTCACTGGATGTTGTTCTGGAAAAAACAATCCCTTCAGGTGCAGGACTTGGAGGAGGCAGCGGAAATACGGCTGGGACTCTAAAGGTGTTAAATCATATTTATAGAGAATCTTCCTCAGCAGAGGGTCTTTTACCTCCGGAAACTCTTGCCGAACTTGCGCTGGAACTCGGTTCAGATGTTCCTTTTTTTCTTGAGCCCACTCCAAGCGAAATCCGCGGCCGTGGTGAAAAGATAAATCCTCTTCAAGAATATCCAAAATTCTATGTTGTTATAATTAAACCTCCTCTTTCAATTCCTACTCAGGAAGCATACAACAATTGCCAGCCTGAAGTACACACTACTTTTCCGGAAGTAAAGTCTTTTGATGATATAAAAAATCACCTTTACAATCAGTTTGAAACTTCTTTACTCGCACAATATCCAGTCTTGTCTGAACTGAAATCTTTATTGCTCCAAAATGGTGCATTTGGTGCATTAGTCTCAGGGAGCGGTTCTGCCGTCTTTGGAGTATTTAATAATAAAAAACAGCAATATCATGCGTTTATAAACTTATCATGTCTCCATATTGGCAAAATATTTTCTTGCGAAACCTTAGCCACTCACCGCTATTATTGATTCAGCATTGCAGAAATTTAAAAATCATTAAGTACCTTTTACTGCTTCTCGTTTCTGCTTTCATTTTTGCAGGGTGCAGTACGAAACCCGCAAGTATCCGTAGTGGTAGTGATTACAACAATAACCGAGTCTGGAAACAGTCTAACTCACGTATAAAAAAATACGTTCAGGTTTACAAGAATAACAAACATATCAAAACCTGTTTGGATCGGGCAACTTCCAGCCGTTATCTTTATTATATACACCGGGTTTTCTATCAATATAAGCTGCCTCCGGAACTTGCGCATTTACCAATTCTGGAATCCTGTTTTGACACAAAAGCAGATTCCGGTCATGCAAGAGGCATGTGGCAATTCACGAAAGCAACCGCCAAAGATTATGGTTTGAATGTAGATTGGTTATCAGATGATCGGCTTAACTGGCGCAAATCGACCCATTCAGCTGCTCAATATCTGAAAATACTGGGGGAAAAGTTTGACAACAACTGGGAATTAGCGTTGGCAGGTTACAACGGTGGCCCGAATTATATGGAGCGCCAAATAAAATCTCAGGGCACACGAAATTTTTGGAAATTAAAATTGCGTAAAGAAACTCACGAATATGTACCAAAATTTCTGGCAATGCTTAGTGTCGCACGCAGCAGGTATCCTGAACTTTATTATCAGGGTGCGCCGCGTGCATGGGTCAAATCAGGATAAAATGTGTAACCGGCATACGGAGAAAAGAGGGCTTGATTCTGAAAGTAGCAATTGCTACATTTCAATCTGTTGATTGAAAAAGAAAGCCCAAAATTTTATTTTTTTGTGAAGAAATCATCAAATATTTTTATATAATCACAGTTTACAAAAGGAGTTGCTATGGCAGATGAAGAAGATGGTGGAGCCGGTGAAGCCGACGGCGGAAGCAGCGGTGGCGGGAAAAAGAAGCTCATTATCATTATCGTAGCAGTGGTGCTTTTGCTGGTCATTGGTATCGTAGTGTTTTTGCTGATGTCAGGTGAAGAAGAAGAACAATTACCTGAAGAAGAGCAGCAGGTTACAGGCATCGCGGAGCCTTTGGCAGAACCAATTTTCCTGCCATTGGAAAGCTTTGTGGTAAATCTCAAAGACGGACGGCGATTCTTAAAAACAACGGTCCAACTGATGCTCAGTGAACCCGGAGCATCAGCATATCTGTCAATCCGGCTGGTTGAGGTTAAAGATATTGTACTGGCTGAATTGCAGGAGTTGTCGGTGGAAGATGTCAAACAGTCCGATGCAAGAGAAGCATTGAAACAACGCTTAATCAGTGCAATCAGTCAGATCTTCCCCAGCAAGCCGGAATGGGAAGATCCTGAACCGATCAGAAAAGTTTTATTTGAGGAATTTGTAATCCAGTGATCCTCCTATACCACAGGCAAAATCAGGGGGCTGGAGTGTCGAAAGTTACTTGGATATTGAGGCAATTTGGTCAGTCTGACGTATCACAGCTTGTTGGCAGGCGAGAAACTGAGATGGACAAAGGGTCACGGGGAATTTCATTAAAAAAAAATAAATACTGGCTAACTGACAATTTTGGAAAGAGAGCGATCTGCTACCTTTTGATCCTCTCAGTGTTATTTTACTTTGCTTCATCATTACACGCAGAAGAAAAGATTGTTGAGGAAATTAAAGTCATTCGAGAGGGACCTCCTCCGCTGGAAACCCCACATTATTTGGATCTTGGCACTTTCGTGGTTAATATGCCTGGAGACAAATATTTTCTAAAGAGCAGTATCCAACTGGCTTTTGAAAATTCTGCTGCCAAAGAATGGCTCCTTGCTCGATTACCAATTGTCAAAGATCTTATAATAACACACCTTAATTCGATCACTGTTGAACAATTTGATAATACAAAAAATCGTGCAGTTATCAAAAATGATTTACAAATTCGCCTGAATTCACTTTTTCCCAATAAAGCTCCCTGGGAAGATTCGGCGCCAATTCGTAGAATATTATTTCTGGAATTTTACCGGCAGTAGTGTAAAACATGCTTGGCAGAAACGTGAGATGAACTTAAGCATGATTATGTCTGAATTGTCTCGAATTTTAGTTGTAGAGTTGCCTTTAAACTTGTACCCTTAAACATATAATTTTAAACTTTGACCTTGAAACATTGATCGATGGCAGAAGAAGAAGAAGAAGAAACTTTTGAAAATCTGGATAACCTAGACTGGTCGGACGTTGAAAGCGAACTTAAAGCAAACCGGGATCAGATCCTCTCTGAAGTTAAGGGCGATGCCACTGCTGATCAGAAAGATAGGAAAGAAGGCGACGGAGCCGGAGAAGGAGGTGGTGAAGATGGTACAGCAAAGGCCCCCATCTCTTCCGGAGAAATTGACATCAATTTCCTTTTTGATGTGCAACTTTCAATTTTAGTAGAAGTAGGACGAGTTCAAATGCTGATCAGTGATCTGTTGGAACTGGATGAGGAATCTATAATTGAATTGGACAGCATGGTAGGTCAACCTTTGGATATTCGTGCCAATGATTTACTGATTGCACGCGGGGAAGTAATTGTTGTCAATGAAAAATTTGCGGTACGCATAACGGATATCATCAGTCCGGATAATCGCTTTGCAGCACTCTGAGGAAATAAAGCATGAGTTTCGCGAGACCAGCTTGGCTCAAAGTAGGGATTGCGGTGGTAATATGGGCAAGTTGGATTGTACTTGCTTCAGCAACCGAGGTCCGTACGCTTAAAAACATAGAAGTAATTACACTTGAAAATTCCGAACAAGTGCGTTTGGAGTTTGACGGAGAATTTCTCGGAGATCCTTTAATTAACTTTGAATCAGGCTCAATAAGCCTGCGTCTGGGTTCTGTGCACACGGATCCTGCATTACCATTGATAACCGTTCCTGAAAGCGATTCTTTAATCAAGGCAGTTCGCACGGTTCAAGTTCCCAATACAGAATTTGTTCATTTGGATATTCTGCTTCGATCTTCCAGGGTAGAATTGGGACATCCGAAAATAACCCACTCAGGCAACAGTTTAATACTTAGTTTACCTGGTAATATTTCGGCTTATCCTGCACTTTCAAACACGAAATTCTTGACTGCGGAAATTGAAAAACGAGTCAACACGGACCCGTCATTTCCCTCAACTTTTTCAAAAGTATCAGCAGCAGAATCTTCCACTGAACAAGTAAATGATATTTTCCCAATGCCGGTACAGGACTGGGCTGAGACGATACTGACGCTGGTTTTGTCACTGCTGTTCGTTTTGCTGCTCATTTATTTGTTAGCTTATCTATATAACCGTTTTTTCAGCGGACGATTCTCCGGAATGCAGGGAAACATACACATTCGTCAAGTTTCAAGCTACCATGTAGGACCGAAGCAGAAGGTAATCGTTTTTGATATGAACGGCCGGATGTTTGCCTGCGGGGTTACACCTACTTCCATCAACTTGATTGCTGAATTACACGATGAAACTGATCAAGAGTTTTTGCAGACGATGCAGACAGAAGATGATTCCCATGAAATAAATATTGATCAAATGCAGGCAAATTATTTAAAAACTCTGGATCCGGAATGTCAACAATCAAAACCGACTGCTATTCAGAGCAGGGAAAATGAAGAGGATTTAGCAACTTCAATAGAATTTTCAGGTCAGGAAAAAGGAGTTTTTCTAAAATCTAATGCACAAAATGAAAATAGTCCCTTTGAATCAAGCAACATTAAATACGGCGGCAAAACTCCTGTCAGAGCACATCTTTCTAAAACACCTTCAAAAACTGAAAAGCTGTCTCATGGAAATCAAATGATGCAGGATTTTGCAAGTAAGCTGTCTGAACGTATCAAATTCTTAAAGCCCATCAAATAAAGCAAATGCTGTATTCAAAGCTTAAAATACAAGATGTAAAAAAACTCGGAGCAAGATTTTTCCCAGTCAACTGGAAACTTGTTTTAAATTTTAATAGTAAGAAATTCGTGATGCGCAGATTGTTCCTGTTGACATTTTTTTGTGTGGGATTGCCAATATATGCACAATCCCCAATTCCGGGAATCAACATTTCGATTGATTCAGCCAGCTCTCCCCAACAGGTTGCCACAACGTTACAGATCGTATTTTTACTGACTGTTTTGACGATGGCTCCGGCCATTTTAATAATGACAACTTCATTCACACGATTCGTGATTGTACTGTCATTTTTGCGTCAGGCCATCGGTACTCCACAGGCGCCTTCAAACCAAATCGTGATAGGACTCGCACTGTTTCTTTCTCTCTTTGTAATGATGCCGGTTTGGGAAGAAGTCAATGAAGTTGCACTTGAGCCTTATTTGGAAGAGACAATTTCCCAGCAGGAATTCATTGATCGTGCTACTCTGCCTGTTAAAAGATTCATGAGTAAATTTACCCGTGAAAAGGATCTGGCTTTGTTTGTTCGTATAGCCAAGTTGGAACGTCCGAAAAACATTGAAGACATTCCAATCTGGGTTATGATTCCTGCTTTTGTTATTAGTGAATTGAAAGCCGCATTTCAAATTGGCTTTTTGTTATATGTCCCATTTCTTGTGATTGATATGGTCGTTGCCTCTATCCTGATGGCAATGGGTATGATGATGATGCCTCCGGTGATGATCTCATTACCATTCAAGCTGATGCTGTTTGTCCTTGTCGATGGTTGGCACTTGATACTTGGATCGATGGTAAAAAGTTTTGTGGATATTTAGTCTTCTTTAAAACATTTTTCGGGAGTTAATAATGACAGAAGCCGTTGTAGTCTCCATCATGATCGAGGCCATGCGCATGGCCACCATGCTTGCAGCACCAATGCTGATCGGTGCATTGGTGGTTGGATTGCTTGTTTCCATCTTCCAGGCAGTGACACAGATTCAGGAGCAAACACTGGCTATCATTCCGAAAATGGGTGCGATGATGGCTGTTTTAGCGATCCTGTTCCCCTGGTTTCTTTCTCAGGCAACAACTTATATGTCAGGGATTTTTACCAACATTCCACGATATATTGGCGGTTAACCGTCGACAGTGAGACCTCCTTTCATTTATTAATACTGCATCCAATAAATTTCAAACAAGTAATTTCTGGCTAGACCATCTGGTTCTAATATTGGATAATGGTCGATATGCTGTTGAACAATACTTAATATAGTTTAAATCAATTTAAAGTAGTTTACAAAAATCAATAATTCCACATAATATCTGCGTAAAAAGAACTATGAGTAAATCTTCTGATCCTGAAATAGACATCGATAATAATCATCAAGAGGAAATTATTGAAATTGAGGGAAAAAATATAGAGACTCTGCCTGAAGAAAAATCGCTTGTAATCAGCGAAGATGTTTTTCCGGATTCCTTACTCATCGTTCCACTCTATGATCGCCCACTCTTCCCTAAAATGCTTCTTCCCGTAATAATTTCTGATGAAAAACTGGAAAAAGTTTTGGAGGAAGAATTAAAAGGTTCTCTACGTTATGTCGGTTTGGTTTACAGCTTTGAACAAGAAGGTCCCAAACACTCTGGTGATGATGAACACATGTCCGGCAACCTTGCTAATATAGGTGCAGTAGGAAGGATAGTTCAGGCATCAAAGCATGGCAATGACCCCATGCATATTATCGTGCAAGTCATGGAACGTTTTCAGATTCTTGAAATATTTGCCGAAGATCCGGTTTACAAGGCAAAAGTTGAATATTTGCAGGATACCGGAGGGCAAAAAACTGAGTATGAATTAAAAGCCTTTTCTGTTTCAATTATCAATTTTATTAAGGAACTCGTACAGCTCAATCCCCTGTTTAAAGAAGAACTGGCGCTTTTGATGGGACGCATTAACCTCAAAGACCCGGCAACACTTGCTGACTTCGCTGCATCCATGACGACTGCATCCGGCAAGGAATTGCAGGATATTTTGGAAACAATGAGTATCAAGGAACGCATTGAAAAAGCATTAAATCTGTTGCGGCATGAACTTGAAGTAGCCAAACTTCAGGTTAAAATTTCCCAACGTGTTGAAGACAGAATGTCTCAGCAGCAAAGAGAATTTTTCCTGCGTGAACAACTCAAGGAAATAAAAAAAGAGCTGGGGATAACAAAAGAAAGTTCTGAAAGTGAAACAGAAAAATATGAAGCGCGTATAAAAAAACTTAAACTTACCGAAGAGGCCAAAGAACGCATAGAAGAGGAACTTGAGAAAATGCGTTTAATCGAGCCTGCATCACCTGAATATCATGTGACACGAACTTATCTGGACTGGCTGACAATTTTGCCTTGGGGAATCTACAGCAAAGATTGTTATAACATCCAGCGTGCTGCAAGAATTCTGAATCGTGATCATTATGGTTTAAAAGATGTCAAAGATCGTATCCTGGAACTGATCTCAGTAGGTATCATTAACGGAAATTTGGCCGGTTCAATCGTTTTACTGGTCGGCGCTCCCGGTACCGGAAAAACCTCAGTTGGACAGTCGATTGCCAGGGCTTTGGGACGTAGATTTTACCGTTTTTCTCTTGGCGGAATGCGAGATGAGGCGGAAATTAAAGGACATCGAAGAACTTATATCGGTGCTCTTCCCGGTAAATTCGTTAATGCAATCAAAACATGCAAAACCGCAAATCCCGTGATTATGCTTGATGAAATAGACAAAATTGGTGCTAGTTTTCATGGAGATCCTGCATCTGCATTACTGGAAGTTCTTGACCCTGAACAGAACAAGGATTTCCTTGATCATTATCTGGATGTGCGTTTTGATCTTTCAAAAGTACTTTTTATTTGTACTGCAAACCAAACAGACACAATTCCACCTGCACTACTCGACCGGATGGAAGTAATCCGGCTTTCAGGATACATCCTGGAAGAGAAACTTGAAATTGCCAGGAAACATTTGTTACCAAAGCAACTCAAAATTCATGGTCTCAAAAAGTCGCAGTTTTCACTCCCGAAAGTCGTTCTACGTGAAATTATTGATGGTTATGCACGAGAAGCAGGAGTAAGAAGCTTGGAAAACAATCTTAAAAAATTGATGAGGAAATCCGCACGAAAAATTGTGGAAGAAGAGATTGATCGAGTTAAGATAAAAAAAGACGAACTGCCTGAAATGTTGGGACGCAAGACTTTTGCAGAGGAAACCCGTTACAAAAAACCTAAAATTGGAGTCATTACCGGTCTTGCATATACAAGCGTCGGCGGTGCAACACTTTTCATCGAAGCTTCTTTTGTTGAGTCCAAGAATCAAGGTTTTAAACAAACCGGACAACTTGGTGATGTGATGATAGAATCTACTGAAATTGCTTATACTTTTATCCGTTCCAAAGGCAGTGCTGACAAAAAGATTAAAAAGTTCTTTGATGAAAATTTTGTTCACATGCATGTACCCGCAGGGGCGACCCCAAAAGATGGCCCTTCTGCGGGAATTACAATGGCTTGCGCACTTCATTCGCTAGTTGCACAAGAACCTGTTATAGCAAATATTGCCATGACCGGTGAGTTAACTCTTACTGGTTTGGTAATGCCAATCGGCGGAGTCAAAGAAAAAACAATTGCCGCCAGACGGGCAGGAATTACTCAATTAATTTTTCCTGCCGAAAATCAAAAAGATTTTGAAGATTTGGATGAAATAATCACTGTCGGTATCAAACCTCATTTTGTGAAAACATTTGACGATGTGCTACCTATTTGCTTTCCAAATTTGAAAGGAACAAAGAAGAATATTCCATCCAAGCCACAATAAATTCATTCAAAAGCATTGTTTTAAGCTTTTGCTGCAAGAAATTTCTATGAGTATTCACAGATCGGCACTTGCCAGTTAAAGTCCAGCATTCCCAAAATAAATTGCACTTAAAATAAAAGACTGATCCTTCATGCAATTATCCATATTCAATCCTGAATTTATTTCTTTGCTGGTATTGATGTTTGTATCAGGAGCATTTGCAGGACTGTTAGCAGGACTCTTCGGGGTAGGCGGCGGAATTATTTTAGTACCTGCTTTACTCCATGCTTTTGATGAGCTTGGTTATTCTCCTGAAGTCACAGCTCACATGGCGGTTGGAACATCGTTGGCGATCATCGTACCTACTTCAATTACATCAACATGGTCCTATTATAAACGAGGATCGGGAAACATCATTTTATTCCGCAAGTTAGCATGTCCGGTTGTAGGAGGTGCGTTGCTTGGTTCGTGGCTTGGTGGTAACCTGAGTGGTGATGCACTGAAAGCGGTTTTCGCTACACTGACTATGCTAATAGCGCTAAATTTATTACATAAAAACCATCTAGTGCTGGGAACCGAACTTCCGGCATCACCAAAAATGTGGAGTACAGCAGGTCTGATCGGTCTTTTTTCAGCTTTAATGGGGATTGGAGGAGGAGTGTTTTTTACCTCTTATTTGACTGCATACAGCTTGCCCATGCTTAGCGCAGTCGGAACATCAGCAAGTTTGGGTTTGATGATTTCGCTGCCTGGAGCTTTCGGATACATTTTCAGCGGCTGGAGTAATCCTGATCTTCCTCAATTGAGTTTCGGTTATTTAAGTTTGCTGGGCTTTCTTTTTTTATTTCCTATTACAATGTTCATGGCCCCACAAGGTGCGAAACTGGCTCACCGTTTAGACAAAGAAAAACTCAAACGCTGGTTTGCCCTGTTTCTGGTGGTGATGTCAATACACATGTTTTACAACGTTTATAATTGATGGATACCATGGTTAAAGATAGATCAAAACCTTTTGTGATGGGTATCGGCGGCGGTTCCGGCTCCGGAAAATCAACCATTGTCCATGAACTAATAGAACAGCTTGGACCGGAGAAAATGTCTGTTCTCCACCATGACGCATATTACAGGCATCGACCGGAATTGACGATTGAAGAACGACACAATATCAACTTTGATCATCCGGATTCACTGGAAACGCAGCTCCTGGTTAAGCACCTTGAACAACTTATTTCCGGAAAGAGTGTTGAAGTACCAATTTATGATTTTGCACAGCATTTACGTTCATCAAAGACAAAAGAGGTGGTGCCTTGTCCCATTTTGATTATAGACGGCATCCTTGTTTTGAATGATAAGCAAATCCGGAAAATGATGAATTTGATTGTTTTTGTTGATGTGCCGCCGGACCTAAGATTCATCAGACGTTTAGAGCGTGATTTACGGGAACGTGGGCGTTCCGTAGAATCCGTTACTACTCAATACCTGGCCTCGGTGCGTCCCATGCACGAAAAATTTGTTGAGCCCAGTAAACAGTACGCCGACATTCTAATTCCCGGAGGAGGACATAATCTGCAGGCTGTTCAGCTTTTGTTAGCCCTTTTGCAAACTCTGCCTGCAAAATAATGTTTTGCTACCGCAACAAACAAGTTGTCTCACTGCAAATCAAATTGCTTTTCCAGTAACTGAAGAACGTCTTGACGCTGGAAATCACGTGCATAATCCGCAGCTGTTTTTTTATCAAAATCAATTACATCCGGATCACCGCCTTTATTGATCAATATTCCTACTGTACCTATTTTTCCTTGGCGGGCTGCCAGCATAAGGGCAGTTTTTCCTCTATTATTCTGCATGTTGACTCTGGCACCGCGTTCTAGCATTTCCCACATGGCATGAGTATTTCCCCTTTCAGCAGCCCACATTAGTGCGGTCCAGCCTTCGTGAGTACGAGCATTCAAATTTGCTCTGGATTGCAGAAACAATTTCAACATAGGCAGATTCCCGTGAAAGGCAGCCCACATAAGTGACGTAAAATTTCCTTTATCCGGATCAGCATCATGCTCAAGCAATATTTTTACAATTTCCACATTTTTCATTGATGAGGCCCAAATCAGCGGAGTGTCATCAAACTCGTCTGTTATATCCACGTTCGCTCCGTGTTCTGCCAGCATTGTAACCAGTTTCGAATTTTGTTTTTTGACTGCAAGTAACAACGGTGTATAACCACTTTTATCTTTTTTTTCCAGCTCAACTCCATCTGCTAAAAATCTTTCAACTGCTTTCAGATTTCCTTTTTTCACCGCCTGTATAAAGGAAATCTTCAATCTTTTTTGTATTAAAGGACTTTTATTTGACTCACTTATCACCGCTAATTTATTCTGGTTGTCAGGTATAAAAACTTGCTGAATTTTTCCTGATTGATAATCAGGCCATAGCAAAACCAGTAGAGTCAGAGCCACTCCTGTCAATCCGAAGAACATACCCCAGCCAAGCATTAGCCAGCCTGAATATTTGTCTGCAACATTTTCACGATAAACAATTTCCACATCGTCAGGTTTTTTATCTTGAAATGGTTTTTCCAGTTCAACTGGATCAGAATGCCCCGTTTCAGCTTCAGGAATTAATGTCTGAAACACCACGGCATCTTTATCGGTGGAAAAGAATGGGGTTGAAAAACGGGAAAAATATTTTGGTTTTATCTTAAATTTGTCTTTTTTCTGTTTCTTCTGCTCAATAAGTTGAGGTCGGCCTTCTGAAATTGCCAGTAAAATTCCAGGGTCAAACTGGGTACTTCCTTTAATTGAAATTGGAATGTTTTGCAGGCGAACATGCTTGATAATTAAACCTAAAAGCTCATGTGTATCACGGCTTATGACTTGCAAATTTTCTAAATCAAGAGTAACCTTCCGCGTATTACTTGATGCTAAACTATTTTCAATAACACGCATTTCTTGCTGTATATCTACATGCCTCAACTCATCAACTACTTTCAAAGTCGCAATTTGATCTTTTTCTGTGAGAACAATTCGGTTCAACATCATATCTTTGTCAATATTGGCAGGAAGGTTGCAAAAGTTTAGTAAGTCTCTAAAATTTTTTCTCCTAAAGAGAATCAGCAATAAACACACCAAGTTTTTGACAATTTTCAAATGAAAAATATTACGTATAAATTGCTTTTGGTGCAGTTTATTTTAGCCTTAAGTTTGACAAGTGCAACCGCAGAAGAAGAATCCGTCTTTTGGAAAGATCGGCAGATTTCCCAACTGGAGCAACTCACTCCAAGCCTGGTTGAGTCAGTTCAAAGCATGCAAACTAAAATCAGTTCAGTCGCAATTTCCAGTATTTCTTATGGAGATACACTGCCGAGCAGTTTTCGAAAAGTCGCAACTGCACGTTTACAGCAGACACTAACAAGTCTGATCAAGTTGAAAGTAAGCGTCTGCGAGTCATGCAGCCAAATTCGCACCAACATTTCTGGAAGTTTTTTAAAAATTAGTAGAGGAATCGCTGACGACAATTTTCGTAGAGAGACTGCCATAGAATTAAATGTTAAGGGCTTTATTGATATTGCTGTGTTTACAAGTGAAGGTGATCAACTTTCGATCTCACTAAACGCATATGAAGCTAAAAGTGGCGAAATTGTTTATTCTAAAATTGTAACCGGTACACCACCTAAAAGTGGTTCTTACATACATGCGTTTTACGGCAAGATGACTGTACCTATTACTTTCACTAGTTCAACTTCCGGTGTTACCACAGTTGATCATCAGGCACGGGTTATAGGTGCGGAAAAAATGGTGCGGCTTACCAATGACTGGAGTTTTACCGGAGGAGGAGCATTGTTGAGTGATGACAATTCGAACTTGTCCGATAAATACGAAAAATCAATCACAGGATTTTTGATTGACGGCACAATTGGTTATGACGTTTTCAACTTTGGAGGTGAGCAAGTAGCATTATCACTCATAGCAGGGTTAGGTATGATGACTGTGACGCCATTTAACAATCCGTCATATTTCAAAACTGGGTTTAGTTTCTCTGTTGCAGAACAATTGACGCTCAATTACCATTACTTGCTTATGCTGACTACTGACGAAAGTGCTAAAGCTTCAGGTGCATCAATTATTTCCATAGGCTGGAAATTCTAAATTTTAATTACGTATTTCAAGGATATACGCAGTATCATGAAACTAATTAATAATTTCAGATTAAAGCATTTATTTTTTCAAAATATACTTTTTGTATGTTTTTTCTTGGTGGCTGCACTAGGTGGCTGCACTACTACAGAAGATCCTGTGGAACCTGTATCAGAACTTCCTGTTAAGAAAAAAGTGCTATTCAATCAGAGAACTGATGGTGGAAAAAATTCGGTTACAGTCATAGAAGAAGCGCAGGGTAATAATATAATTCTACGCATTGTTTTACAGCGTGGTGATCTGCAATCCAATTTAATCCATCCCATTGACAGCCCAAATTTTGTAATTGCAGTTCCGCTTCAGGATACAACCAGCAAACGTTTGAGTTTAAAAACTGCTGCTTTTGAGCAAAGTCTTAAGCTGGATATTGATCAATTACTCTCACGTTATCTTTCGCCTGAACGTTTTAACGTTTCTGTAATTATTAATTGGGACAAAAAATTGTTGCAGGAAGTTCAGCTCAAAAACTTACCGCTCGCTGCGGATGCCTCAAAAGCGGATACAAGTGATGATGATGGTGATTCCGAAATCTCTGAAAGATTAAAGCGCAATCATGAACTGAAGGAAGCACTGAAATCGGTTCAAGTCGGTGTTTTGCTGGATAACACTTTACCTGAAACACAAGAACAATTTTTAATGAAACTGATTCCGGCACAGGAATTTTACAATGCTGATCGTGGAGACACTGTTTCTGTTGAAAGAACTTCTTTTCCAAAACCTTTTTCAGACAGTATTGCGCCTTATGAAGAACAGATCGTCAGAAGGAAACTGAATGAGTTATTGATGAAATATATTGCCAAAACTGACTTTGTGGTAAATGTAAAATTTTCTTTGATTGAAAGCAATAAAAATAATAAAAACGCATCTCCAGCAGCGAGTAATATTAAAATGGCGATAAATTTACTGCTGGACGAAACTGTTTTACCTTCAGTAGATACTTTCCTGAAAGAAGTAATACCGCTTGCAATAAATTTTGATAAGAAACGGGGTGATACCCTTTCAATTATCCGCAAGGATTTTCCTGAACGTTCCGTCAATTCAATTTCTCCCGAACAACGGGGTGCACTTAAAGAGTATCGGGCAAAAATACTTGAAGCTTTCCAAACAGGAGATTATGTCGTGGGTTTGGAATGGGCTGCAAAGGGTTTGAAAGTCGCGGTAAAACGTTCAGATAAAATATTTATTTTGAAAATGAAAGGTTCATTACATTTCCTCCTTGAAGAAAAAGAGGAAGCCTTGGAGATGTGGGAACATGTTCAACGTTTAGATCCTAAAGATGAAGAAGTGCGTCAAATGCTGGACAATCTGGAGTAAGGAATGAAAAAAAACAACGTTTCCGGTACTGAAATTTTTTTATATACCTTGCTGATTATTTGTCTTTTGACCTTTTTGTATGTTGAAAAGGTAAGAGCACAGGATACTGCTGGTACTGAGGATAAGGCACGGGTCGAAGATCCTTCTCCAGAAAAAGCCGCTGAAGCCGCAGAAAAAAAACAAACGCTGGAAGAACTTCTTGCGGTCCCATTTAATCAAATAAAGAAAGAACAAGAGGCTGAATCAGCTCCCTCCGGTGAGGGAAAAAGTTCCGGAAAGCAAAGCGAGATTAAAGACGGTGATGTAAAACTACCTTCACCTCCGGAGCAAAGAAAAGTTGAAAGGGATTTAGAAAAACAGTTGGATGATATTTTCCGGGAGAAATTACCAAAAGTGTACGTGGGTGTTTCTGTCAGTATTCGTTACATCCTGGAAACTGTTCCTATTACGAAACGAGATAAGACAATCTCAAAAATAAAGTTGCCTGGATTTGAAAATAATGTATGGGTGCCGACAGAAAAAAAAATAATCGTAGGGATTGTAAATCAAGTGCGGCCCTACACTACAATTTTTGCTGTCGTGAATACTCCTGTATCCCTCTTCAATGTGGAAGTCCTCAGGCAAACATTGGACGAGCGAATAAAGTTTCTCAATTTGACCGGTAGAGATGTGCTTAAAATGGTGCACGTACCGTTTACTACACCAGCAAATTCTTCTGTAACTACCCTCGAAAACGCCGCTGTTGAAATTGCGGAAGCAGATAAAAAGGAAGAAGATAAAAAGGGGGCCGAAACTGATAATAGTTCAATAATTGAGGAGGAACCTGGTGTAGATGGTGAAGATGAGAGCCTTGTAACTGCGGAAGATAAACCGGAAGCCGTTTTGGAACCTGATCCGGAACCAAGACGGATAGACATGAAAGCCAGAGTTGAAACCACACGCTATCTATTGCAGGCAAGAAAGACTTATATGAAAGAAGATTATGATGCTTCTATCACTGCTCTACGCAGGGCAATTGAACTTAATCCATTTTCATCACAGGCTTTCGCAATGCTCGGTTCCATATACTACCGACTCGGTTGGAATAGAATGGCCATGGAAAACTGGCAACATGCCCTTGAACTTGATCCAACAAATGAGGGTCTGAAAAAATATCTCATGCGTTTGTCAAGGTAATGATGATCACAAAACAAGTCCCGAAGCCAATCAAGCCTAAATTCATAAATCTGCACAGATTAATTCTGCCTGTGTTAGTTAGCTCACTAATTTTATTATTGCTCGGACCTGCTCTCTCACTTGAAGCACAGGAACGAGTAAAGTCGCTCAGCATACGTCAATTTGAAATTGAAGAGGCTATCCGCAACGGACTCAAGTATTACCTTGAGCCAAAGGATTATGTGCTGCGTGTAAAACTGTTTGGAGAGGAACGCTCAGTAAGTATGGCAAACGAAACTCTTCCTGGATTCGGACAACTCAATGATCCTTCCAGAACGAGTGGTGCGAAATACTGGGAAATTACCCGGATGCGTGTGGATTTGGTTATGCACAAAGAAGTTTCGCCTTCTGTCAATTCTTATATCGGCGAAATTGTTCCAATCCTCAGCGGACTTGATTATGAGCGCGGAGATGAGCTGATATTTGTGCCGATATTACCAAGTGAGCCATTTCCGGAAAAGCTGGATGTGCCTGCTGACGCCGCTGATTTGCCGGATCCGACAGCGAAAGCTGTCCCTGAAGACGCGGCAACTGCAGAAGAAGAAAAGAAACACGGTGCTGAGACTGATGCGGAAGAGGCGGCAAAACTGCTGGAAGAAGAACCGTTTTGGCTGAGGATGAGTGACATTGAAAAAGTTCTTGCCGGAATGTTACTTTTACTCATAATTTTGTTTTTCTGGGTACTCTGGAAACTGAGAAATGTCAAAGCAGTTGGCACCGAACAAGCAGGTTTTCCAGCTCTGATGCCGCCTGATTTGCAAACACCACAACTGCCATCACCTACTCAACAGGGTTTTGTTTCAATTCCGGATCCCATTGACAAATTGCTGGAAAAAAACGGACGACCCGATAATAGGTTCAATGATACTCTTATCAGGGACGACAACGAACGTCTCATTCAAGAAATAATTAAACAACTCATAGGACGGAACGATTGGAAAGAGGAGTTGGTCCATGAGATGTCGCGTGACAAACAATCGATGGAAATGCTGACCCAGCTTATTGCTACGTTGGGAATGAGTGCATCCAGAAAACTTTTTGCCGGAACGATTCCAAATAAAACATATTTGGATCTCGAAAAATTGGCGGAAGAAACCAATCCTTCTCCTGAAGACGCAAATGCGGTTTTAAAAGACGTACAGAAATTCTTGCTTACCAAACAGTTAACTGATCCGGAAGAAAACAAAACAAATCCTTTTGGATTCATGGATCAACTGACAACATCACAAATCGGTTTTTTGATCAAAGATGAGCCTGCAAAAATAAAAGCCTTTGTGATTGTACGTATGGAAAGTGAGGAAGCTGCTGAAATATTACGTGATCTTAAAAAAGATGAACGTACCAAAGTAGCTTTGGAAATGGGAAAGATTCACGAACTTCCGCTTGAACTGGTTGAGAAAATTGGTTACAACCTCGCTGAAAAAGCAAGACACGTTCCAGATGAAGGAACAGTTGGTGTTGATGGCATAAAATTCATGGCAGATGTGCTTAGTGATCTAGACAACACAACAAGAGAAGAATTGATCAATGGTTTGAGAACCTCAGATATTAAACTGAGTGAAAACATTGAGAGTAATTGTTTTATTTTTGAATCACTTCCGGATGTACCAAAAGATGTTTTATTGGAAGTTGTAAGGAAATTACAGCCAGACAAAGTGATCACCGCAATTTCAGGTTCTACCTCAAAAATTAAGGAAGCAGCTATTATGTGCTTTCCTGAAAAAAGCCGCTCTGCCCTGGTCTCTTCACTGAAAACGAAAACTCCGGATTCAGGAGAAATCCGTGATGCCCGCAAATTGTTTACTGAGTCCATGCGCGACATGGCAGATGCAGGCCGTCTGGATCTGAAAGAAGTTAATACAAAATTTGCACAACGCAATAGTGTTCCGGAAACTGCCGTATAGGAAAGCTAATCCGGAAAGCTCAAAACTTCAACTTTAACTCAGGTTTAATTCAGTAATTTATTTACAGGCTTCGGAATGAACTGCAAAACCATTTCCGGAGTAATTGTGGTCAAACAGCGCAAATAGTCTGGATTGCGGCATCTTCCGCGGCCGTCACGGGAACACGGACGACAGCTAAGAACTTGATTTGTTTCCAGCATTCTACTTTCTTGCAAAAAAGGTGCATAGCCAAACTCTCTAACCGTCGGCCCGAATAAAACCAATGCCGGTGTACGCATTGCTTCCGCCAAATGACTGACAGATGTGTCGTTTGTTACAACAAGGCTTGCATGTTTGAGCAATTCTGCTGATTCCAGTGGTGAAAACTGTCCTGCCGCACAGTGCACTTTTCCGTAAAATTCTTTCTCTAGTTGTACAGTTTCATTTTCATTCTCACCTCCGACCAGCACAACCGGCCAGTCTTTTTCAAGTAAACTTGAAACCAATTCATGAAAATAAGGCACCGGCCAGCATTTTAATGGATATGATGCCGATGCTCCCACTGCAATAAAACGCTTCGGAAGAAGACCTTTTTTATCAAGAAATTTCTGGACCATTAAAACAGCATTTTTATTCGGAAACAGTTCGGTGTGATTTTGCAGTTTCATTTCCGTGTGATCCTGAAAAGGTTGAAGCAAATGCACCCGCTGCGGAGGAGTATTATTAAGTAAGTTCAGTTTGAAACGAATCAGTAAACTCCTCCGCCAACTTCGTTTGTTGATGGACCACACTTCCGGAATTTTAAATAGTCCGATTCCGGAAAGATTCCAGACAATCCAAATACTTCTCAGCGAGCGGTGAGCATCGTAAATCAGGTCAAATCTTTCCCTTCGCAGTTTTTGAATCAAGTCCTTAAGTTGTGTGCGTGATTCGTTTCTGCTGTGGTGAATGACATAATCAATATGAGGGTTATTTTCAAGTACCGACCCAAGTCCGGAAGAAGTTAGCAATGTTATTTTTACATCCGGATAAACGCGCTTCAATTCCCGATAAATTGGCGTAGTAAGCACCAAATCACCTAGTGCACTGAAACGAATAATGAGGATTTTACGTGGATTATGCAATTAACCTTTAACAATTATGTAAAATTTTCATGAAGTTTGCATCCGGATTGAGCAAACAAAAAAAGCAAAATCACTTCCAATCAAACCGAAACGATGAATGTACATCAAACAAATTCCGCAATTCAGTTGAGAAAAACAGAGTCCGGAAACGAACAACTTTCTTCGGCATCAAGCAATCAAAGACTCTCATTTGAGAATATTCGCATTTTTCGCCAGCATTTTGAACAAGGAACCACTCTTTTGCGTTCTGTCCTGGGAGAAGACCAGCATCAGACCATGATTGTTGCAATGTATGAAGGTACCGAAAAATTGCTAAATCAGGATGTCTCAGAATTTGCTGTGCTGGAATATCTGGAAGAACTGAAATTGACAGCCAAAGAGTTACGCCAACAAGGTGTTTCTGGAGAACAATTTAGAACTACCTTGCTTGAGCATTCTGTCTCAACTGTCCGCGATCTAGTCCATTCCTCCTGATCCATTCAGTTTCCACTCACTGCCATTTTATCAATTTTAAAAGCCGGTGTGAGAATAGAACTTCGTTCATCAACCTCACTGCCTATCATTCTTAAATTCATCAACATTTCAGAAAAAGTACCTGCTATAGTAAATTCACTTACGGGCTCCGTCAATTTACCATCACGAATCCATATACCCTGCGCTCCACGTGAAAAATCTCCTGTTACTATATTTGCTCCTTGCCCCGACATAAAGGTTAAATACAAACCGTTTTTAACACTTGCAATCAATTCCTCTTCTGGATAATCCCCAAGTTTCAGGATAAGATTTGAAATCCCACCGGAGTGACCATTGGAAATCATTCCCAGTTTGTTTGCAGAATAGGTGGAGAGCATATAATTTTTCAGAACACCATTTTCAATCAAAACCAACGGTTTTGCCTCAACACCTTCACTGTCAAAGTGACGACTTCCGAGTTTTCCTGGAAGCAAAGGATCATCAATTAAATTGATTTTCGAATCTGCAATAGACTCATTGAGCTTGTTCAAAAGGAATGATTGCTTGCGAAAAAGATTTTCACCCATTAGCGCAGACGCGATTTTGCCCAGAAAACTTTGAGCCATTTCTGAGCTGAAGACAACAGGTACTTCCTGACTGGCAGGTTTTATTGCACCTAATTTGCGCAAGGTTCTCCTGCAGGCCTGGTCAACAATTTCCTGTGATGGAGTCAAATTCTTGTGAAAGCGGGCTGCACTATACCAGCCATCAGTTTGTTTCCTGCCAACATTAGTTGAGTTACTTGTCACGTTGGTAGTTGATTCAGTATCATCAGCAATCATCGAAACTCCGAGACTAAAAAGTGTCTTTGTCTCACCTTCTAAAAAGCCATTTGAATCTGCATGAACCATGTAAGATATGTTGTCGGAATAAAATGATTGGTCGGTTCTCAACCTCTTGTCAGATTTTAAACTCAACTGCTCCAGATCCAGTGCAATTTTAATTTTTTCTTCTGAGCATAGTTTGTCAAAATCAGGATCAAGAAATTCCAGATTTCCCGGCGCACGACCTTGTAATTTTGGATCAGGAAGGCTGTAAAATTCGTCCTCTCCCATGAAAGGCAACGCTTGCAAAGTAGAGAGGATTAAGGGTGCCAGTGTCTCTATTCTCAAATCATTAGAGGAAACAGTAGATCGTCGTTTGTTTTTGGAGACGGTGAGGTGAATTCCTGAAGAACCGGATTCCTGGAGTGATTCAATTTTCTTCTCTCGTACATCCACTTGAAATGAAGTTGAGTTTGCAAGCGACACTGATACTTGTTCTGCACCATATTTTTGTGCAAGCTCGATGATGTCTTTTGCTATGGTTTTATGTTTTTCTAACATTAATTCAATTATTTATTGCTTTATTATTTTGTATAAATTGCAATTCGGTTATTTGTCCTCCAAACTGTTTTCAGCAAATGTCAGGTTTATACTTGGAGTCAAAGATAAATTAAAGTTGTCTTGATTTTTCCATGAAAAATAGTGCCTAATAGCATCCCGACCTAATTCATCAATGGAGTTTACCTGACATTTTACTAACCCCATCAAAACTCACAATGCTCCCATAGTTTAACTGGATAAAATAGGGGTTTCCTAAACCCTAGCTCCGTGTTCGAGTCACGGTGGGAGCGCCAAGTTAAATCAGATACTTAGAACAATCTATACAATCTTTGTTTTTGTGCTGGTGTCCATATAGGTGTCCATCATTCCGGATTTTCCATTCTTTTCATCCAACCATTTAATACTCTTCATCTCTTGCTCCGTGACTAAATTATATCTTTGGAAAGCACTATCTGTTTTGGCTCCGGATGCCTGTTTAATAACAAAATGATCATTCCCAGCAAGTCTCATATTATTAATGGCACAATGCCTTAGATCATGGAAATTGAAGTCCGCAATTCCAGCAGATTCAACTGCTTTGTTATATGCTTTCCTATTAAATCTTCTGCTGTTACCAAACACATACCCCCCATTAATCGGCCTAGGACAGGTACGTAAGAATTCAATAATTCGTGGATGTAATGGAATAACCCGGCCAATTTTGTTTTTTGTACGTACTCCGCCAAGTCTAATGAACCCCATTTTGAGATCAATCTCTTTCCAAGTGAGGTTTAAAATTTCCGCTTGCCTCATTGGAAGATAGAACCCAATCAATACAATCCCTTAACTCATCTTGACTCAATACCCTTTCTCGGACATTGTTTTCTTCTAGGAGTTTTATTCGTCCTATTGGGTTTATTTCAATTTTTGCATGTTCAAGAGCTTTATTCAACATTGCTCTCAAGTTTGAAACATCCCTATTTACTGTAGAAGGCTTAACGGCTCGTCCCTTACGTTTAGAAATTTCTGTAAGCCTCTTTTTTCTGAATAATTCAAGACGGTTTTTTGACAATTGACTTACTGTAATATCTCCTATGCCTTCTACGCAAATTCTGAGGCATTTTTTAATACTCGAAAAACTTCGTCTTTGCTTTACTTCTGATAAATCAAGATACCATTCTCTCAGACTTCCTAGAGTAATAATAGTATTCTTATTTTTGCGGATAGTCCTTCCTTCAGCTTTAGCAGTTTGAACTTCTCGTAAACGATTCTCGGCAGCTTGTTTGCTCATTCCTATCCGTTCTCTGGTACGTTTACCCTCTAAGTAGTACTCAATCCAATAATTCTTTGATTCGGCTTTTTGGACTTTATTTCCACATTTACATATCCTTCTTTTAAGTCCACTTCTTATCTTGCATGCTGGACATTCAACTAAAATTCCCATATTCATTTTCTCGTTTTTAAGTGTTCTTTGATAATTTCTTGTGATTGAGATTTATTTCCCAGTGCACAAAAGGATGCTATGTATTCATCTAGCCCCTTAAGTTCAGGACTTCCGTGCATCTGATCTAAAATTTCTTCTTCGGTTATTTTCTCGGTATCCTTTTCTGCTGAATAATCATTTTTGAATTTAGTATACAAAACTGACCATAGTTCCCTTCTTTCGATGAAAAGTACTAGGAGTATTCCTTTTAGTCTCTCAATGATCTGTTCGTCATAAACTCTTTTTTTCCTCAATTCAGAGCTAATAAATTTATGATCTAAGTATTCAGCCTTGAATAAATAGAGTACCGCACTTGTGTCTGTTGAGTTTTCATCTCTCCATTCTCTTATTCGTTTTATGTCATTTCTTTCCTCTCGTGTAATATTTTTCATCTCACCAATCCCTGTGATCAGCCACGTTAGAGATAACTCAGGGTAGGCCTCACTGATTTTGCTACAGGTGTCAAATCCCGGATCACCATCGCCATTAATTATTCTAAACATGTGGGCATAGTTCAAACCTGTTTCCCTTGAAAATTCTGCTTTGCTGATGTCAAGACTATCAATAAATTGATTAAGTCGCTGACCGGCTTTCTTTGGCTTAATATTCATAACTATCAATGTATAGCTTATTGTGTATAGCAATATTGCATATTGTGATAATACAAATAGTTCATTATATTACTCAGTATAGATTAAAATTAAAAAATATGAAAGGAAAAAATATGGAAAAACTATATACAGCTGAAGAGGTTAGGGTAGCACTCAAGATGAAGATGCCAACAATACGTAGCTGGATTCATCAGCAAAGACTTCCTGTGGTCAGGGCGGGACGAAGCGTAAGGATTCGTGAGTCTGTACTAATCGTTAAAGTGGAGAATAATACTGGCTCAATTAATTAGGGGAAAGAATGAAGATAGAAACATCAAAAATTTTTACAGAGAATATCCCTAATCAACTCAAGTCAGAATCCTTCATGCTTTGGCGTTATGAGGAGCGAGATGGAAAGATGACAAAGCCACCTCTAAGACCAGATACAGGTTTGAGAGGCAATGTTGCTGACCCAAGTCAATGGACTGATTATGAAACTGCTCTCAGTTCTCATCAATCAGGTAGTTACAGGAGTAATGGAATAAGTGTAGTGGTACATCCGGACTCAGAACTTGTTGGTTTGGACCTTGATCACTGTATTGTAGATGGAAAATTTTCAGAGGAGGCACAAGAGATTCTTGATGGAGTCTGTAGCTATTCTGAAATAAGTCCCAGTGGTGAAGGGGTCAGAATTTTTCTCTATGGCAAGCTGCCGGAAAAGGGAAGAAGGCGAGGTAATTTTGAATGCTATGACAAAGGGAGGCACCTGACAGTTACAGGAAACCATATTCCCGGGACACCAGATAAAATTAATAATAATCAAGAAACT
>JYMV01050345.1_pt1 | contig 26937 bp, 22 predicted proteins | sample 338911 | NCBI WGS metagenome assembly JYMV01 (sample SAMN03354496, study PRJNA234377) | hydrothermal vent metagenome | biome: Deep sea; feature: Hydrothermal plumes at the Eastern Lau Spreading Center, Western Pacific Ocean; material: Seawater | place: Tonga | collected 2009 | depth 2000 m m
TTCGTGAATGTAGGGAGTGCCGTGCAAGAGCAACTCCCACTCACCGTACGAGACGCCCGACTTCCGGCGCGTGATGTTGTTGACGATGCTGGTGATGCCGGGGAATCGCTTTAGCAGTCGACCTACGATAGGCTGGAGGCGATCCGGCGCTTCCCTCGAGGTGACAATGTTGACCATAATTTCTCCCGTACGCTCGCCAATACGAATAATGAGATTGCGCAAAAAGCCAGTGTGTTCCACCACATCATACGGTTCCAGTTTAGCTGCCCGGCTGGTCGCTTTCACTAGTCGGAGAATATCATTCCCGATGGGATTCTGCAGCCAGCACGTCTCGATGTCCAACACCTTGTCATACCGCCCAGGGACGTGGAGCCCCAGGGCGAAGCTGGCGTCCACCTCATCCGGCTCCTCAGGGAGAATCCACCGGCGGCTGGAGAATGAGAACTCCATCTTGTTCCGGTAGTGAAACTGTTTTTCCGCCGGCACGATACGCTCCGGTTCGAGATCGCTCACACCGGCGATGCGGGCATAGAGATCAATCACTTGTTGGCGCTTTTGGAGAATCTGCTCTTCATAATCGAGATTCTGGAAGGAACAACCGCCGCAAGTGGGAAAGTGGTCGCACTTCTTTGGCACAGCAGAGGGCGATTCAGTGATGAGCGAGATGGGTACCGCCTCGGCAAATCCTTTCCGACGTTTGGTAATGCGAGCCATCACTGTCTCTCCCGGCAGTCCATTTCTGAGGAAGATTGTGTAGCCGTCTACATGCCCTACACCCTTGCCGCCGTAGGCGAGTGATTCTACAGTAAGCTCAAGCTCACTGCCGACTTTGAACCTGTTTGAGTCCACTTCATTCATAGGTGTAAATTAACAGAAGAAAGGCGAGAAAGATTACTTAATCAGGAAAATCGGGAAAACAAAAAGTTATAGTATTCACACTCCCATGGGATGCCACGTAGTTTTTATCTCCTGAGTTTTGAGAATATGGTAAGGTCCGTGAGCGCCACTCTTTTGTAAATCTTTCTCCGGCAAAATGGCAGCCCTTTTTACATTCAGTGAAGCGTTCTCCTCAACTGTCTTGATCTCACTGGCATCATCACCAAAATAGCAAACGGCATTCACATCCATATGGGATGCAAACTGCTCCAAAAGTTCTGAACGCTGACCGGTTAGAATATTCACCACTCCCGGCGGTACGTCAGAGGTCTGGAGCACCTCCGCGAAAGATATGGAGCAAAGCGGTTTTGTATGAGATGCCAACACCACGCAGGAGTTTCCGCCTATGATGACAGGCGCAATAGCTGTCACCAGTCCAAGCAGGGATGACTCTTCCGGCGCAACGATGCTCACCACTCCGGTTGCTTCCGGGATGGAATAGTTGAAATACGGCTGAGCCACGGGATTGACGCTGGAAAACAGCTGCTGATACTTATCCGCCCAGCCGGCATAGTAGATAAGCCGGTCGATGGCTCCATTCACCTCTCGAGTCGCTTCCCGCTTTGCGGCACCTTGCAGCGTCAACTCTGCCAGGAATTGATCCCGGCGCCCTTCCAGCATTTCGCCAATGCGGTAGAGGATCTGTCCCCGGTTGTAAGCGGTCCGGTTCTGCCACGGATCAAACGCTTTCCGGGCGGCAACGACGGCATCACGGAAATCTTTCCGGGAACCGAGGCAGATATTCACCACTTCACCATCTTTGTCACCACTCCACTTATAGTAACGGCCCGACTCAGTCCTGGGAAATTTCCCATCGATGTAGAGTTTGTAAGTCTTGCGTACGTCCAGCCGATTACTCATTATACCAGCTCCACGTAAGCTGAAAGTCCGGAGATGCCACCTTCTCTCCCCATGCCGCTCTCCTTGTAGCCGCCGAAGGGTGAGGTGGGATCAAATTTGTTGAAGGTATTGGCCCAGATGACGCCGGCCCGAATCGCTTTCGTAACCTTAAAAAACTTGGAACCCTTTTCTGTCCATACTCCGCCGGAAAGCCCGTAAGGAGTGTTGTTCGCTTTCTGAATGGCCTCGTCCACCGTCCGGAAGGTCTGGATGGCTAGCACGGGGCCGAAAATTTCCTCCTGCACTACGCGGTGGGATTGTGAGACGTCAGTGAACAGGGTCGGAGGGTACCAGAATCCCTTCTCAGGTAAGGTACATTCCGGCTGATAGATGGAGCCCCCTTCTTTCACGCCGATTTTCTCGTAATGTTTAATCTTCTCAAGCTGAGCCTTAGAATTAATGGCGCCGATGTCACTGTTCTTGTCCAGCGGATCTCCCACGATAAGCGTGGCCATCCGGTCTTGAAGTTTTCTTAACAGTTCATCAGCAATACTTTCCTGGACAAAGAGCCGACTGCCGGCACAGCAGACGTGTCCCTGATTAAAGAAAATGCCGTTGATGATCCCTTCCACCGCCTGGTCAATGGCAGCGTCTTCGAAGATGATATTGGCCGCCTTCCCGCCCAGTTCCAGTGTGTAGTTCTTTTCCGTCCCGGCCAGCGACTTCTGGATAATCTTCCCCACTTCCGTCGAGCCGGTGAAGGCGATTTTGTTCACCTCGGGATGATTCACAAGGTGTGCCCCGGTTTCTCCCGCCCCGGTGATGATGTTCACCACTCCCGGCGGCAGGTCGGCTTCCTGAATCACTTCCGCCAGTTTTAGGGCCGTCAGCGGTGTGGTCTCTGCCGGCTTGAGGACAACAGTATTTCCGGCAGCGATTGCCGGCGCGATCTTCCATGCTGCCATCAAGAGCGGGAAATTCCACGGAATAATCTGCCCCGCTACACCCAGCGGCTTTGCCTTCCTGCCGGGGAATGCGTAATCGAGTTTATCGGCCCAGCCGGCATAGTAGAAGAAGTGTGCTGCTGCCAGCGGAATGTCAATATCCCGTGATTCCCGGATGGGCTTCCCGCCGTCCATGGTTTCAATCACGGCAAACTCCCGGGCACGCTCCTGAATCAGCCGTGCAATGCGGTAGACATACTTCCCTCGCTCTTTGGGCGATACCTTGGACCACACGTTCTCATATGCTTCTTTCGCTGCCCGGACAGCCCGGTCCACGTCCTTTTCCGATGCCTCCGAAACTTCAGCCAGTTTCTCCTCTGTGGCAGGGTTGATAGTATCAAAACAACGACCATTATCAGACGGTTTAAACTTCCCGTTGATATACAGGCCGTACCGTTCCTGAAATTTTATGAAATCGGTGGCTTGCGGGGCCGGATCGTAGGTCCAGTCAGAATCGAACTCGATTTTTGTCTCTGTGTTTCCCATTCCTTAATCGATAGAAAAATAGTTGATGGACTGATAGACGCCCGTGGTCTGTTTCATGATCTGCATTAAAATATCATTGGCGAGACTGCTGGCGCCGATGCGATAGAGATCGGGAGTCAGCCAATCCTGCCCCAACGTTTCCCGGAGCATCACGAGGTACTGAATCGCCTGTTTGGCGGTTCCAATTCCGCCTGCCGGTTTCATCCCCACTCTTCTTCCCGTCCGGTAGTAAAAATCGCGGATGGCTTCCAGCATTACCAAGACTACCGGCGGCGTAGCCGCGGGCTTCACTTTTCCGGTGGAAGTTTTGATGAAGTCCGCTCCCGCCTCCATGGCAAGATCGCTGGCTCGCCGTACTTTATCCAAAGTCTGCAGCTCTCCAGTCTCGAGGATCACTTTTAATTCTGCATTTCCGCATGCCTCTTTAACAGCAGCGATTTCATCATACACATATTGATAGTCCCCTTTTAGGAAATGTCCTCGAGAGATGACCATGTCAACTTCATCCGCTCCGTCATTGACCACCTTCCGCACTTCATCAAGCTTTACATCCTGTGAGGTCATCCCGCTGGGGAATCCGGTCGCCACTGCTGCCGTCTTAATACCGGTCCCCTCGAGCTCATTTTTTGCCACAGCTACCATTGTGGGATAGACACAAACCGCCGCTACTGCGGGCAGTCCGGGGAACTGGTCGTGTAGATGAGCGGCTTTGTAACAAAGCTGCTTTACTTTGCCGGGAGAATCCTTCCCTTCCAGCGTGGTAAGATCAATCATACTCAAAGCCATCTTCAGAGCTGTCAGTTTAGACTCCTTTTTTACACTCCGCTTAAAGAGTCGGGAAACACGTTCTTCAGCTCCAACCTGATCTACAGATCGGGCACTGTCCAATATTGACGCTACAGATCTGATTCCTGATTTCAGAGCAACTGTCATTCTATTTTTTCCATCCTGTAGAAATATCCTTACTCGTGGAATTTAGCCAGACTGCTGACTTCTTTCAAGACAACTCACCTATCCTGCAAAATGTTCAATTTCCTGACACTATTCACTAAAGATTCAGCTTCTTCACTAGTAGGAGCTTCAGCGTAAATCCTTATGATGGGCTCCGTATTAGACTTCCGAACGTGAATCCACCGATCTGGCCAGATAAGCTTTAGACCGTCATCCATATTTTTCTCTGATTCAGGAAATTGATCGCTGATTGTGGAAAGGAGTTCATGGGAATCCAAACCGGAGATGTCAACTTTGTCTTTCACGATTGTGAATTGAGGCAGTGAGGCATAAATGCCCCTCAAAGGACTCTCATCTTTTGCCAATCGATTCAAAATCATAGCCGCCCCAACCAGTGAATCTCGGCCCAAGTGGACATCCTTCAAAATGACCCCACCATTCCCTTCGCCGCCCAGTCGGGCTTCCAAAACCTTCATCCGTTCCACCACGTTGATTTCACCCACGGCAGTCCGCTCCACGCTACCGCCATACTGCTTCACTACCTCTTCCACAGCCAAAGTGGTAGAGAGATTGGTCACAATTATCGCTGGGAGCTCTCCCCGGGAAAGAAAATCATCCACCGCCAGTACGAGAGTGTATTCCTCTCCCAGCGGTTCGCCGCACTCATCCACCACAGCCAGCCGGTCACCATCAGGATCTGTAGCCAGTCCAAGATCACATTCATGCTCTTTTACGGAACTGCACAAATCCTCAAGATTTTCCGGAAGCGGCTCAGTCCCTCGTGGAAAGCCTCCATGGGGATCACAATGCACTAAAACCACCTCACATCCCAGCTTTTCCAGAAGGAACGGTAAGGCATGGCTCGCGGCTCCATTAACTGTATCCACCGCTACTCTGAACTGCCGTCCTCGTATAGTATCAACATTAATGAATTCAATGTTGAGGATACGATCAACATGTCGCCGTACAGCTTGCTCAAACCCGTTGTATGCCCCTTCTGACTCCGGCTTTTCACCTCCGTTACTTTTCATTAAAGATTGGAGTTCGTCTAGCTGTTGAGCATTCAGGAAACATCCGTCCTTAAAAACAAACTTGAGTCCGTTCCATTCCGCGGGGTTGTGACTGGCAGTTACCATGATACCTCCAACCGCGTCGGTATCTTCAACGACAAACTGTAAAGTAGGCGTTGTGCAGATTCCGCAATCAAGAACATTTCGACCTGTATAGATAAGTTGTTCTGTGATGGTAGAAGTGAGTTCCAAACCGGACGATCGAGTATCACGTCCAAGAATTACGGAGCCCTCAGGCAGGAAGAGATGAAACGCTAAGGCGTATGCAGAGACAACTTCGTTGTTCAAGTCAGCGGGTACAATTCCACGCACACCGGATATGCTCTCTATAAGCAAAACAAAACCCCGTTGTTAATAGTTCAATTCCATAATCACAGCCATAAGTCAATCTAAAAAAGAAAATCCAGACCGAAGCCTGGATTTCTTATTTTTATGGATTTGATGAAAGGTTAGTAACGGCGACTCTTACTAACGCGCCTTGCTGCACTAGGTTTGAGGTAATATGATTTATTCCTTACCTCACGCAGGATTCCCGCCTTTTCGTATTTCTTTTTGAAGCGGCGCAAAGCCCTTTCCAAAGATTCACCTTTTCTAATATCAACTGAAATCAACGATTACACCCCCTTCCTTATCCAAGATAAGTCCGCAAGCTCTTACTTCGGGATTTATGACGAAGTCGGCGGATAGCCTTTTCCTTTATCTGCCGCACACGTTCTCGTGTAAGACTGAACTCCTCCCCGATCTCATTCAATGTCAGGGCATAGTCACGCTCAATTCCGAAGTACATCTTGATTACATCGCGTTCCCGATCCTTAAGAGAGTCCAGACAGGTTTTGATCTCCTCTTTTAGGGATTCAGACATCAGTTTGGTGTCAGGTGGACGCTGATTATTATCCTCAATTACATCCATAAGTGAGTTCTTGTCACCATCACGGAAAGGAGCATTTAGAGAATGGTGCCGACGGGAAATCCTAATTGCATCCGTTACCTCTTCAGAATGCATTTCCAGCTGTTTGGCAATCTCGTCTTCATTAGGCGGTCGCTCGTATTCAGACTCAAGGTCTTCTGCAGTTTTGGTAATCTTGCTGATTGTACCCACACGATTCAGCGGCAGGCGAACTATACGTGAATGCTCTGCAAGAGCCTGTAAAATTGATTGGCGAATCCACCATACTGCATAAGAAATGAACTTAAATCCGCGAGTTTCATCAAACCGCTCAGCAGCTTTAATCAATCCAAGGTTCCCTTCATTAATAAGATCTGTGAGTGGTAAACCCTGGCCTTGATAGTCCTTAGCTACAGAGACTACAAAACGAAGATTTGCTTCAGTAAGTTCATTTAAAGCAATCTGATCTCCCTTCTTTACCCGTTGTGCCAGCTCAATTTCACGGACTGGCGGAAGTGGTTCATACTTACCGATCTCTTCAAGATAACGGCTTAAACTTCTATTGGAATCACTAGGCATTAAGTTTCCCCCTTTTCCCTCGTATTTTGATAACCATAAAGCACAGAAAATTACACCTTTTAATTTTACCAATCAAGGGGCAGAGCATTTATTTTTTCTTAGGAATATTTATTGATATCAGCCGGGAATCTCAACCGGATTAATCCGACCAATTTTATTTGATAATAAAACGAATTCTTCCACGGAAAGCGTCTCCGGTCTGAGGTTGAAATCGATGGATTTAACTTTGGTCAGATCAAAGTCAGCCAGCGAATTCCGCAACATCTTCCTTCGCTGACCAAATGCCGCCCGGACAACGGCATCAAACCGGGCATACATCTTTTCGTCCATTTTAAATCGACTATGAGGTTTTATGGAGATGAAGATGGAATCTACTTTCGGTTTAGGCACAAAAACATCCGGTGGGATGGTAATTAGCTTTTCCACGTTTGCCTGGGATTGAACCATTACTGTAAGTCGCCCGTACTCTTTACCTCCCGGCTTCGCAGCCAGCCGATCTGCTACCTCTTTCTGGACCATCAAGTGAGCATCTTTCCATTTTGACCGATTTTCGAGCAATTTGAAAATAATGGGAGAAGTAATGTTGTAGGGAATATTACCGACGACCCTAATTCCCTGGCTTCCAAGCCCATAATCATTCCAAGAGGTTTTCAGAAAATCGTCATTGATAAATGTACAATGTTTTAGCTCGTTTTGGCTGGCAAGTGTTGAGTACAGTCTCTCATCTATCTCAACAGCAGTGAGTTTAGATACCTTCTGAGATAACTTTTTGGTTAACGCTCCTTCACCAGGACCAATTTCCAGGATAAAGTCCTCCGGCTCCGGATCAATGAGAGCAACCAGTTTGTTGAGGAGGTTGCTGTCCTTCAGAAAGTTCTGTCCCCACTGTCTGCGAGCTCGGTGTTTCATGCAGGAAGTCTGAAAAACTGCTGGGCAGTGCGTGTTGTCTTTTCGGCAACTTCTTTAATTAAGACACCTTTGATCTCTGCTATCCGCTGAGCAATATGCGAGATATTACCCGGCTCGTTCAATTTCCCCCGGTTGGGAACCGGTGCCAGAAATGGACAGTCGGTCTCCAGCATAAAATCTCCCAAGTCAATGGCTTTCAGCACCGATTCATTATGGTTTTTCCCAAACGTGACCGTGCCGGTAAAGGATATCTTCAGCCCCAATTCGAGTACCGCTTTTGCTGTTTCCACATTACTGGAGAAACAGTGTACAACACCACGCTTCGGTGTTATTTCACGCAATGCAGTCAGCAGTGCTTCATCGGCTTCACGATTGTGAATCACAGCCGGGAGATCTAATTCGTTAGCCAGTTCGAGCTGCTGCCGAAAGACGACACTCTGCACATCCGGCGGCGAAAGATTACGAAAGAAATCGAGACCCATCTCACCAATTGCCACAACCTTTTCGTGCCCAGCCAGCTTCCGTAGTTCCTCGGCAAAATGCGTTGGAGCATCTTTTGCATCGTGGGGATGAACTCCAGCCGTTGCAAAAACATTAAGGTACTTTTCAGCGATAGCAATGGATTCCCTCGATGAATCCAAGTCCGTCCCCACACAAATGATTTGCTCTACACCGGCCTCGCCGGCGCGGGAGATCACATCATCGAGCTGACTTTTGAGATCAGAATAGTAAAGGTGAGCGTGAGTATCGATTAGCAATTGTCGATTGGCTATTTTTATTGACTATTTTAAAGCAAAACATCTTTGATAGACACCATAACCTCAATTGTAAATAGTAAACCGTGCACAGCACCCTGCGGAAAAATAGAAAATCACGAGATTCTAAGTCCGCTTGGCACGTCAGTATCTTCGGGAGTTACCAATGTCACAGAATCCTTGGTGCTGACAGCAAGTAGCATCCCATTAGATTCTACACCTCGAATGACTGCTGGTTTTAGGTTGGCTACCACGACAATCTTCTTCCCTACTAACTCTTCCGGGGAGTAATGCTCCGCTATCCCCGCAACAATCTGGCGGTTTTCTTCTCCAACTTTAATCTGGAGCTTAAGCAATTTATCTGCCCCTTCCACTTTCTCTACTTCTAAAACCTCAGCAGTTTTCAGCTCCACCTTGGCAAAATCATCTATGGAAATACGATCATCAGACATCTCTTACTCCTTCGCTTGTTCTGGCTATTGATTCAATTCTATTCTCGGAAACGGAACTTCAAATTCACTCAGCTCACTTCCGGGCTTCAGTTGTCCCCAGGTTGATTTCAATTCGGTAACTGTGGCACCGATCATCCCCAGAATTTTGGCCGTCCTCACCGGCATAATGGGATGCAAAAGCTGCAGCGCAATCCGGAGAGACTCCGCCGCGTGATAGAGAACGGTTCCTGCCGCATCCTTATCGGACTTGACCAGTTTCCACGGCATCATTTTTTCCATATAACGGTTAATAGAACGGACGTACTCCATAACCGCTTCCACAGCATCATTCATCTTCATCTCGTGGATCTGATCAATTGCCTCACCAACCAGAGAATTCCCAGACTCTACAAGCTGAGTTTCGTCTTCACTCAGCTTTCCCGGTTCGGGGATTCTGCTATCAAAATGGCGGTTCACCAACGTACTTATTCTTCCTACCAGATTGCCAAGATCATTTGCGAGATCGCTGTTGTAACGGCGAACAAATCCATCCGAGGAAAAATTACTGTCTTGACCCAATACCATGTCCCTCATCAAGAAGTAACGGACGGGATCCACTCCATATTGGTCGATGAGATCGAGCGGTTTCACCACGTTGCCCATCGACTTGGACATCTTGAACTCATCGCTGAGCCACCAACCGTGAGCGAAGATAGTTTTAGGCTGGGGAATCCCCGCGGCGAAAAGCATAGTTGGCCAGTAAACACAATGTGTTGTCAAAATATCTTTGCCTATGAGATGATAATCTGCTGGCCACCACTTGCCGAACTGCTCTTCATCCTTTGTAGCACCGATGGCACTCACATAATTGAGAAGGGCATCAAACCAGACGTAAGTGACAAAGTCTGAATCGAAAGGGAGCTCTATTCCCCAAGACAAACGGGATTTCGGTCGGGAAATGCAGAGATCACCCAACGGCTGGCGCAGAAAGCCGAGAACTTCGTTCCTCCGAACTTTTGGCTGAATGAACTCTGGATGTTCGTTGATGGTGTCAATCAATTGCTGCTGATATTTGCTCATGCGGAAAAAGTAGTTCGACTCCTTGATCTCTTTCAGCGGTTTCTGATGCTGAGGACATTTTTCATCCTCCAATTCTTTCTCGGTATAGAAGCGCTCACAACCGACACAGTATAGGCCGATATATTCATCGAAGTAGATATCGCCGCTGTCGTATATCTGTTGGAGGATTTCTTTAACAACTTCTTGATGGTCTCCATCTGTCGTACGGATGAAAAAGTCGTTCTCGATATGGAGCTTTTTCCACAGATCCTGAAACCGGATTACCATTTCATCGCAGTGCTGTTTAGGTTCTACTCCTCTATCGCTTGCGGCCTGAAACACTTTCTGACCATGTTCATCTGTTCCGGTTAGAAAGAAAACATCATCCCCTGCTTCTCGATGGTAGCGTGCCAGAACATCGGCCAGGATGGTAGTGTAAGCGTGACCAATGTGCGGTTCGTCATTGACGTAATATATAGGTGTGGTGATGTAGAATTGTCCCATCTTACTCTATCCTGCTGTCCCGTGAAGGTTTTCCTGAATATCGAAAAGTAGATTGGTTATCACCAAATTTAGGTTATAGTTGCGGGAAAGCGAACTGGAACACGTTTCTAATTCTTTTACAATTGCAGCGAAGTCACCGACAGGAAAGTGCTTCACAAATTTTCTCAAAGAGTATTCCATACCTTCCAAGATTATGTGAGCTTCGCCATTCATCTTTTGGATAAACTGAGCATCTCGGAACCAGTAGCTGAGGAGCTGGAAGTGGAAATTCAGTACCTGGGGATTGGTCCGGTATGTTGAGGCAGCATGCTGAGTAAATGAGCGCCAGTTATTTTCGGAAGGTTTTGTCAGCCATTTTACTAGAGATAACAGTTGGTTTTGCACTTCCTCCAAGTCCTGTTTTGCGAGATGTTTTGCCATTCGGACATTCCCTTGAGCAAGATGAGCAATTAACTTGGCTTCTTCAGCTGGTGTAGCTAAAGATTCTTGAAGATGCTTTGCCACTATCTCTGTTTGAACTGGAGGAAAAAAGACCTGCTGACATCTAGATCCAATGGTTTCCACCAGTCGTTCAGGGAAATCCGTTATCAATATGAAAGAAGTCTCGGGGGGTGGTTCCTCGAGTATCTTCAGAAGTGCGTTCGCTGATGAACCATCACCGGTCATTAACAGATCCGCATCAAAGATTAGAACCATTTTCCTGCCGGTTTCCATCGCCTTCAGATATATTTTCTCCCGAACTTCCCGGATGGAATTAATTAGAATAGTATTGGATCGAGGCAGCCGGATTTTCGTATATGGATCATCAGCTTTGGCTGCAATGAGCTCTGCTAATGCAGTTATTGTGTCATCTTTTAGAGCCTTTGCTGGAGGATCATTCTTTTTAATATCTCTATCTTTAGGCAGCGGTACGATGAGGGTCATATTGGGATGCTGCAATCTGTTAAACTTTGCACACGATGAACACTCTCCACAAAGAGCACTTCCTCCTGCCTTGCAATTGACTAGTCCGGCAAAGCGTATAGCAATCCCTTCTTTGCCGACTCCCGAAGGACCGTGAAACAGATAAGCTCCTGTAATATGATCATTCTCATACGCAGTCACCAGGCGTTTCCAGATTTTCTCTTGCCCAATCAGTGTGTCTAGAATCATCCCTTGCCCAGCCAATGCTCCGGATTCAACTTTTCTCGATTTCCCCATATCTCAAAGTGAAGTCTGGAGCTGTTTCCAGAATCTTGTTTGCCCACATGAGCGATGATCTGTCTTGCCTTTACATACACATTTTCATCAACCTCCACATCATCCACATGAGTGTAGACTGTGTAGAAACCGGCTCCATGATCTATTATAACAGTATTACCGTAACCGCGAATATAGGTCACTGTCGTGACAATTCCGCTAAAGACAGCGTGAACTTCACTGCCCGCATTGCTTCTGATATCTACGCCTGTGTTTTCGGTGATAGTCTTCAACGTTGGATTTTTATGGCTTCCGAATTTTGAAATAACGGGTCCATCGACTGGCCAGGGGAGACTTCCTTTCATAGCAGAAAAATCTCCGCCGGCAAGAAGTGTATCTTCTCTTCTTCTCCGTTCTAATTCTTTTATTCGGTTTTCTTTCTCACGTTCTAGTCGCGCGATGATGGCTTCCATCTGTCTGGCAGCTTCCTGTCGATCCTCCAATTCCTGAAACAACTCCTGCTTACTTCTTTTAAGATTGGCAATTTCTCGGTTTCGCATACTTCTCTTTTTTTCCAGCCACGCTTTCTGAGACGTTTTTTCAGAATCTATTTTTTTAATGTCTTCCAGTGACCGCTCCAAAGACTTTTTCTCCGCATCTATCTGGGCAATGGTTTGCTTCACCTTCGAAGCCAGTTCACGATCATACTGGGAGATGACTTTTAGATACTCTTCTCGATAAACTCGATCACGCCAACTATCCCGGTTTATTATCATTTCCAGTTCAGAGGGTCTCCCAGTTTTATAGATATTTACTACCCTCTGTGCATATTTGTCACGAAGTTCATCAAATTCTTTTTCTTTCTCTTGAATAAGCTCTTCAGCTTTTTTTATTGCCGATTCCTTTGACTTCTCTTCTTTCCTTAAGCGATACAAAAGATTACGGACCAAAGCGATCTCCTCATCTAACTCTTGGATCTTAGTCTTCGCACTCTTTTCCTGATCGGCTGTACTCTTGATTCGGAGGCGGAAGTTATCAATCTCCATTCTTAGTCGATCCAGTTCCCTGGAATGGAACTGAATATCTTCATCAATGTCCTCGGATTGAGCTGTAATCATCAGCGGAGCCAACAACATGTATAGTATAAGAGGTTTAATCACAGCAGTTTTCACGAGGGGAAAATAGGTGGAAGAAGCTGTCACTAGCAATCGTTTTCACATGTTTGTGCATGAGAAAACAGAACTACTAACCTTAGTTATTTTTCTTCTATCTTAAACAGCACATAATCCTCAAATGAAAAATACGCCTCTCCCCGTTCGGGGAAGTGATAAACCCATAGCTGATAATTTAGACCTTTCTCATCTTCCTTTTCGATAATCTCCTCCGGCTCACCCAGAATATCGCTCACTTCTGATACCAGCATTCCAATCTCCACTTTCGGCATCCGGCGCCAGGCGAGATCAACTCTCGCTTCATTGGCATACGACTCCTTCAATTGATCCACTCTAAGTTTGTCCAGACTCAAAAGCTGGGCTTCCAGCTGCAAGCGGATGTTTTCAAACTCCTCATCCTTTTCCCCCAATATTTCCTGAGCCCTGTGAAAGGAAAGGATAGCTAGCCGTAAGCCAGCCTCATCCTGAGCTTGATTTACATCCTCCAGCATTCCCACGGCTGACTTCAGCTCCAATCCGCGTATCTCATCCCGCAATTCCGGAGCCATGGAAAGCGCTTTCGAATACTTTTCCAGCGCAAGAGGATAGACTCCCCGTGAAGCAAGATCCTTCCCGTGCTGAATAGTAATCCGTGCCTCAAGTTTGCGTAGGAATTCCTTTCCCTTGAGTGAAATTACAGCGGCTCGCCGGGCGTAACTAAGCGCATCGTCATCCTGACCAAGTGTAAAAAGTGAGTCAGCAATCTCAATGTAAAATCCAGCCATCATCTCAATTTTCATCTGGAGTTTTTTCTTAAAAGGTTCAACAGCCGTCCGCTCCGCTTCAATATATTTGTCCAGCGCTTCCACCAACATATCCCGAGCTTCCAGCCGCTTCCCCTCAGCGTAAAGCTGCTCTGGAATGCGGATATTGCAGATTTCGATGAGCTTTTCCGCACGGCGAACACGGGCGTGCCGAGGATGCTGATCAATAAACTGATTGAACTTGCGTTTAGCAGTTACGTAATCAGAATCCAAGTAATACCCCTTGGCCTCATCGCCGATGGTTTTTCCACCGCCGTAGAAGGCGCCAAAGCTGAAGTAAATTCCCACTTGGGGAAGCTGCATCCCGGTGATGGGAGTGACTTCCTGCGGATCGCTGATATTATCCACCTTGGCATAGTAGTGGCGCAGTTCAAAACCCCAGGCATATCGGGCTGCCGTGTCCGACTCACGGATGAACTTAATGCCTATGCCATACATAGATGTTGCTCCCTTTCCTGATGGCTCATCTTCAAGACTGTCACCCCGATAAAACTGGACCTTTCCCACGCCGTAGCCGTAGCGGAATTGGACAAACCATTTCGGCCTCCACTGCATGATCAACGTTGTTGAAAGGTTAACTTCCATGAAAGTGGGTGTGAATGTTTTGGTCACTCCCCAAGAGCTGGGTACACTTGGAGGTCCGCTTAGAATTGTACTCTCAGAAAAATCTATGGATGGAATATTGAACACAGCCGCACGGCGTACTCCCAATCCAGTAAAAATGTCAAAATAGCTCTTCTTGAAAAAGAGGTAGGAGAGGTTGGTTTGAACAGCATCAAACTCCATGTTGGAACCGATCCGGCCGGAAAGGGCGATATTCTGGAAAATGTCCTCGGTAGTATCAGCGTAAGTTATAAAAGTAGGGTCGAAGTTATACGGATTGTAGCTCTTCCAGCCGTAAAAGCCAATTCCGTAGCGACCCTCAGCAGGGATGCTGACAATCGGCTGGCGAAACTCCATTGGCCGAACGATAGCTTCAAACATCCTGTTGTCGCCGTTTTGCAAATTTGAAATAAACGTCCGGAAGAATTGAAAGCGTGATTTCTTCTTTTTTTCCACCTCCTGAGCAGAGGCAACAGTTAATGTCGCTAATATAATAAAGAGGTAAATCAGCTTAATTAACGGTCGAGATGTGAATGGTGAGGAAGCCATCGGATTTGAAAATTGGGTGAGTCAGATCAATTATTCAAGAGAATTCACGCACATTTAACTGAAGTCTTTTTTTAACACCAATGGAACAAATCGCTTTCGTAACTTTTCAACACTATTACAAAGGTGCAATGAAGACAATCCGTAAAATCACTTTTCTCAGCATTTCACTGCTAATACTCTCAGCAGTCTTATCTGCCGTTGAACCTGATGGAGACGATTTCACTATCTGCCGGGTCAAGTATTCCGGCGGCGGGGACTGGTACAGCGATCCCAGTTCGCTCCCCAACCTGCTGGCGTTCATCCGGAAGAATACCAACATCAAGGTAAGCGCCATGGAAGCACGTTACTCTCTCGATGACGAAGAAATTTTCGGCTATCCCTACCTCTACATTACCGGCCACGGCAACATTCGCTTCTCAGATAAGGAAGTAGCAAACCTGCGGACATTCCTCCTTGGCGGCGGATTCCTGCATGCCGATGACAATTACGGCATGAACGACTCATTCCGCCGCGAGATGAAGCGTGTCTTTCCCAATAAGAAGTGGGTGGAGCTACCCCACGATCACCCCATTTATCACTGCTACTACAGTTTTGAAAATGGCCTGCCAAAAATCCATGAACACGACGGTAAGCCCTCACAAGGACTGGCTCTTTTTGAAGATGAGCAAATGCTTGTTTTCTACTCCTACGAGAGTGATTTGGGCGACGGCTGGGAGGATCCTGATGTTCATAATGATCCGAAAGAAAAACACCAGGCCGCATTGAGAATGGGCATCAATATTTTCTTTTATGCACTCACCCACTGATATGAGAAAAATCGTAATTCAACTCATCCGCTTCCGTCAGCGTAAGATTGTTACCGATCTCTTAATAACGGGATGGATCATTCTGGCAATCGGCACGATAATTGTCTCGCTCCTACTGGTGCTGGAGGCGGTCTTTTGGCTATCACCTGCTTTCCGCTACGGTATCTGGCAGTCAGGATTGGTGCTTCTGGCGGCAATAGCTGTAATGGGGGCGGTAGTGGGATTGTTCATTCGCCAAGACAGCATCAGGCGATATCGACTGGATACAATCGCTCATGAAACGGGAAGAGCGGCACTGCCGAAGGGTGACGAGATCATCAACGCCCTCCAACTGGAGAGTGGTGACAGCGGCAGCTACAAAACTTCGCGGGAACTGGCGGATGAATTCGTAACCGAGACTGCCAGCAAACTCATCTCACTCTCACCAGCTGACGTTTATTCCACCAGAGAAAAAAAGAAGCTGAAGGTTGCGGCTTTGGGCTCAATTGCTGCTGCCGTATTACTGATAATCTTCTTTCGTGCTTCATTTGCCGGCGCAGCGCAAAGGTGGATTCATCCCCGGACTAATTTTCCGGTCCCTTACCCATATGAACTGAAGAGCATCACAGGTAATCTATCTCTTATGGGAGGTGATGACTCAGTCCTTCAATTCTCCGCTGAGGGAAAACGCCTCCCCTCTTCCCTTCAGCTTGAACTCATGAGCGATAAAGGCGATGCGACGCTGACGCTTGAGATTATGGAACAGGGATTATTCACATACGAGCTGAAGAGTGTACTCCAAAACTATCGCTACCGGGTTTTTACCACCTCCAGTCATTTTTGGGAGCCGTGGGAAGAAATCTCGTCCCCGATCTACAGGATTGATGTGACCGACCGGCCCACAATCGAACAGTTTACAGCCACCGTAATTCCGCCGTCGTATACCAGTCTAGCACCTTCCGAGCAGAAAGGCAACATTGCGGAAATCCGCGGGATCAAAGGTTCAGAATTGGGTATTTCTCTTAAAACCGACAAAAATCTGGATGAGGGGTTTTTGACTGTTGGGACTGGAAGTAAATCCGGTGATCAAGAAAAAATTCCTCTGACCATTAACGGGCGAAAGGCAACAGGATCTGTCTCCATGATGAGAGACGCTTCTCTTACCGCACATGTGTATGATTCCCGGGGTATCGGCAACCTCGATCCCATTGAATACAGGCTGGTGGTGCTGCAAGATCTTTCGCCTCAGATGCAGGTTTTGATCCCGCCGGAAGTGACTGAATTGGGTAGCGATTTTACAATTCCCATTAAGCTCCACATTGAGGACGATTTCGGCTTTAGCACTTTGCAGATCGTCTATGAGGTCAAGCATCCCGAATATCTTCAGCAGGAGGAATCTGTGAGTATCCATGTGCTGAAAAACTTTTCACGAATGACTATCGCTCAAGACATTTATTACCTTTGGGATGTGAGTGAGCTTGGTCTTATGCCGGATGACGAACTTCAGTTCCATTTCGAAGTGTACGATAATGACATCATCTCGGGGCCGAAAAAAGCCGTTTCATCGACATTCTTCGCCAAGTTTCCATCTCTCGCCGATCTGTTTGCCCGAACAGAAGAGCAGGAAGAAGAAGTTCAATCGGCTGCAGAGGAGATGGCGAAGGATCTTGAAGAATTAACCGAGTCGCTGAAAGAGATGCAGTTGGAACTTCTAAAGGATGAAAAGCTGGAGTGGGAAAAACATCAGCTTCTTGAGGAGTCACTAAAGGAAGTGAAAGATAAGCTGAAGCAGATTGAGTCGCTGAGGGAGCAGATGGATACCATTGCCCAGGAAGCGGAAAAACACGATCTATTCTCACCTGAGTTGTTAGAGAAATTCCAGACCTTGAATGATCTTCTTCAAGACCTAATGTCACCAGAGATGATGGCCGCCATGGAGCGAATGCAGTCTGCATTAGAAGATGTATCGCTGGAAGACTTACAGGCAGCGCTGGAAGATTTTTCTCTGAACGTGGCAGAACTGGAGTCACAGCTCGACCGGTTTATAGACATTTTCGAGCGAATCCAAGCCGAACAGCAGATGGACGAACTTGCTCGCCGAATGGAGCAGTTGGCAAAAGATCAGGAAGATCTCACATCCAAACTGGAATCAGAGTCTGCAGATGAAAACGCCTCTCGTCTGGCTGAAGATGAGCTGCGAAATCAGCAGGAATATAAGAATCTACTGGAATTGATGGCGGAAGCTGCCGAAAGTATTGAACCGTATGCCCAATCACCCTCAGAGGATTTGAAAGAGTTGGCGGAGTCTGAACTGGCACAAGAGACCTCCAACTTGCTGGAACATGCAGTTCAACAGTTAAAACAGTCAGACATGAGCCAAGCTTCGCTATCTGCAGAGAGTGCCAGTCAAAACCTCCAGCAGATGAGCCAAATGATGCAGAGTATTCAGATGGGTTTCCAGACGCAGTCTACAGGCGAAATGGCAGAAAAGTTTCGAAGCATCCTCAGAAAGACACTGACCATCTCAAAAGAACAGGAACGGCTGCAAGGCGAGACAGCAGACCTTCCGCGAAACAGTCCCCGACTGAGAGAGAAGGGCGGCGAACAGCAGCTTTTGAAGGATAAGCTGACCCAGCTCATTGGCGAAATGATGGAGCTGTCTCACCAGACTTTTGCCGTCTCGCCGGAGATGGGAAAGGCTGTAGGTAGAGCGGTAGCAGGAATGACCGAATCACTCAGTAGAATGGAAGAACGTAACGCGTCATCCGCCGCCAACAAGCAGTCAGCAACTGTGGCTGCTTTGAATGATGCTGCCCTTGCCACCATATCCGCCATGGAAGAAATGCAGCAGTCAGGAATGGCATCCGGCATGGAACAGTTTTTGGAGCGAATGCAGCAGATGACAGGCCAACAGCAAGGGATCAACAACCAGACGCTGCAGATGTTGATGGGGCAGATGACTGCTTCCGCACAAAAGGAGATGATGCAGCGGTTGGGTCAGCAGCAAGGACAGCTTAGGAAATCGCTTCAGGAGTTGATTAATGAGACTCGAGGATCCCGGCAGTCAGGTGAACTCCAGGGCATCGCCGAACAGATGGAGGAAGTGCTGAAGGATTTCCGGCGGAGGAGGGTGAACCGAAAAACAGTTGAGCGTCAGGAGCGAATCATGTCACGGATGCTAAACTCCCAGAAATCGCTCAAACAGCGAGATCTCTCTGAGATGCGGAAATCGAGAACATCAGTCGAGGTGGTTTCTGATGGACCCGCCGGACTTCCGGCAGACTTGGGACAGCGGAGGAATCTCGCCATCGAAGCGCTAAACGAAGCACTTAAAGCTGGATTTCCCCGGGATTATCAGGAAATGATCCGCCGCTACTTTAATTCACTTATTCAAGATGAAACTGTGGAAACAGATCAATGAATAGAGCTCTTGTCATTTTGCTTTTGGTCGCAACTGTGTCTGCTCAGCAGACCGTTCGTCCCAACGTAGCGTCAGATAAAACTGCTTTCCGAAGAGCGATTAAATTAGAACGTTCTCAGCAGACAGATGAAGCCATTCAAATCTATGAGGATCTCTTGGAGGTTAATCCAAAAAATTCCCAAGCCTATACACAGTTGAAATCTCTTCTCCGGCGGCTGAAAAAGTACCAAGAGTTGGAGGTTCTCATCCAGTCTCGACTGGAGGTTTATCCGCAAGACATCCAAAGTATGGCTGAACTGGGTGAAGTTTTTTTGCTTATGGGAAACGAATCTGCCGCTGTGGATCACTGGGAACAGATTGTCGCTGAAAACCAATCTTCAAAAACGGGTTTTCGCGTAGTTCTTCAAAAGTACATTCGACATGGAATGAAAGACCGAATGGATAAACTGGTCGCACATGGAAGAGAAACGTTTGGTGAGGCGGACCTATTTTCTCTCGAACTGGCAGGATTCTACTCCCGGAAACAGGATTTTAACAATGCAGCTATCGAATACCTCACGTATCTACAATACAATCCTAAACAATTCAAGTCCGTCTCTCGGCAGATACTCCGCATGTCAGACAACAGTGAAAGTCACTACGCAATTGAGGAGGAACTGATGCGCTTTCTAGAAACTGAGAACAGTGCTGTCCGCCTACTCTACGCCGATTTCCTTTTCAAGATCGGACGTTATGCTGACGCAGTTATACAACACCAAGAAATTGGTACTGCATCCGAAAATGATCTCAATCGTTGGATTACACTGGGCGGAAATCTTCGAAAGGAGATTGAATTATCATTGGCGGCTGAAGCCTACATCACCGTCCTCCGCTCACTTCCTCATGACGCTAAGCAGCTACTCACTCCGCGACAGCGAAAAATCATGGGCGAAGCGCTATACGGACTGGCGCTGACGTCCGAACTTCAGATTTCCCCGGAGGAAAAAGTGCGATCGTTGGCGGGTTATTTTCCCGATAACCAGTTTTTCAGAGACCCGTTTGTGAGCGTCAGCGTTATTGATGCGGAATCCCTTCAGGAGACTTTCGCGCTCTACGACTCCATTCTCACCACTCTCCCTGCCACCACTTTTTCTCCTCAGGCCCATTTCCGCTTAGGCGAGATCAAATACCGCATAACCCGAGATTTTGACGGTGCTCTCACCTCCTTCCGAGCGGCTGTAACGGGTACAAACGACAGATCACTGAATATTGCCGCTTCATCACGTCTGGCTGATGTCCTCACGGCAAAAGGTGATATAGAATCCGCTCTGGACTTCCTGGATGACAAAATCTCTTCACTTTCCGAAAGATGGCAGAATAATTTGAATGTGAAAAGGTGCCATCTACTGCTTCTAAGCGGTTCTTTGGATTCGGCCGTTAACAGCCTTACAGATCTCGTGGATGATCTGGCAGTGACGGATGACGCCTTCAACGATATGCTGGAGCTGAAAGTGTTCGTGGATGAGCATTTCAGTCGAGTGGACGAAGAGGGTAAGGAAGCTTTCCGTAATTACATTTCGGCTGAACTACTACTTCGCCAGGCTAAAAAAATCGAAGCACAGGCTCTATTTCTAAAGGTTGCAGAGAATTATCCTGAGACATCTATTGCCCATGAATGCCTTTTCCGGGCAGCGGAGATTGATCAGCAAATGAAACGTTACGATGAAGCCATTACAACTTTTAGTTTACTCTCAACTGGCGATTGGGGCGACAGAGCTGCCACGCGAATCGCGGAAATATACGACCGAGAACTGGCGGACAATGAGAACGCGTTAATATGGTATCTGACCGTCCTCAATGAACATGAGAACAGTCTCCTCGCCGAACCGGTCCGCTACCGCATCCGCGAATTGACAAAAGATAAGGAACTCAATTGAAGAAAGTAATTCTGACTATTTTTCTGGTTACGCAACTGCTACCCGCGAACAAAATTCTGATCCCCATGGATTTGTCGCAGAAGGATCACCTGAAAGCATACGGCATTGCTTTTTGGGTACTGACACAAGACGTGAACGTGGAGTGGTTGTTGAACTATCGCGGTGGCTCTTTCTTGATTGACGACTACCCAAATATCGAGCAAGAGTGCCGTATTCGAGGCGTAACGGTTCAGATTATCTCCGACGGCGATGCGGTGAACATTTACGGCGAAATCGACGTGAACAACATGGAAGTCATACTATTGGAAAAGACGCCGAAAATCGCCATCTACACGCCACCGAATAAGCAACCGTGGGACGATGCAGTGACAATGGCACTTACTTACGCTGAGGTGGAGTACGAGATGCTTTGGGATGAGGATGTATTGCTGGGAAAGCTGGATAAATACGACTGGCTCCATCTCCATCACGAAGACTTCACCGGACAGTACGGCAAGTTTTACCGCAGCTACCACAACGCTCCGTGGTACAAGCTTCAGCAGGCGGAGTCGGAAGCAATGGCATACCGTTTAGGCTTCTCCACTGTATCGGAAGAGAAGAAAGCGGTAGCTTGGAAGATCAGAGATTACGTTGGTACCGGCGGTTTTCTTTTCGCCATGTGCTCCGCTACTGATTCATGGGATATCGCTCTGGCGGCTAGAGGCGTAGACATCGTGGAGAGCGTGTTCGACAGTTCACCGGCAGAACTCAATGCCCAGCAGCTTCTCAACTATGATAACTCGCTCGCTTTTGAAAGCTTTACTCTCCTCACTGATCCCTTTGTTTATGAATTTTCTAATATAGATTATCCCCCCAGTAATAATCCCGTTTTGAAAGGAGCTGAAGCTGACTACTTCACTCTCTTCGAGTTCTCTGCCAAGTACGATCCAGTGCCTTCTATGCTGACGCAGGATCACGTGGGAGTGGTCGCAGGTTTCATGGGACAGACCACCGGTTTCCGGCGCGACTTGATCAAGAAGCACATGGTGATCATGGGCGAAGTGGAAGGCGGCGAGCAGGTGAAATACATCCACGGAAATTTCGGTAAAGGGACCTTTACCTTCCTGGGCGGTCACGATCCCGAGGATTATCAGCACTTTGTAGGCGATCCCCCCACCGATCTCTCTCTTCATCGCAATTCACCGGGCTATCGATTGATCCTGAACAATATTCTATTCCCTGCGGCGAGAAAAAAGGAGCGGAAAACATGAAAGTAACTAACATTTACGCCGTAGGCCGCAACTACGCTTCACACGCTCAGGAGATGGGCAACCCTGTTTTGGAGGAGCCCATCTTCTTTCAGAAGTCGTCTACTTGCCTCTCAGATAATTCCGTCATCACACTTCCCCTTGAAAGGGAAATCCACTATGAACTGGAGATTGTCGCTTCCATCGGTAAAGGCGGTAGCAATATTACTGCAGAAGAAGCGTGGCGACATGTGGATGGGCTCTGTTTGGGGCTCGATTTAACCGACCGCCCTCTCCAGCACAAGTTTAAGGAAGAGCGGCTGCCGTGGTTTCTTGCCAAGTCGTTTCCCGGCTCAGCGGTCATTACACAGTTTGATCTACCGGACTTGAGCATCTGGAGCCGCGATTTCTGGCTCACTCTCAACAGCAAGGAAGTTCAGCGTAGCAATATGGATCAAATGCTTTTCGATATCCCCGCCCTCATCGCTTATCTCTCCGCTCGCCTACCGCTAACATCCGGCGACATCATCTATACGGGAACGCCCAGCGGTGTGGGACTGCTTCACCAGGCAGATGAACTGGTGCTAGGACTGGGTGAGGAGATTAAAGGTAAGTTTCGAGTAAAGTCTGCAGTAAGTTAGATCAAGCAAAGCCTGTCTATACCCTTTTTTACTTTTACGTATAACCAAAACGGCTTGATTTCCCTCAGAGTCAAATGTAATTTGATCTGTTAATTCCCGAGGTAAGAATGCCTTTAAACAGTGATATTCAAAAAGAAATGCATCAAGCCCTAAAAGAAGGAGATTCAGACAGGGTACGAACTCTACGACTACTACTTTCCAAGTTGAAAAACAAATCTATTGAAACCGGAGGTAAACTCACTGAAAGCGATTCTCTGAAAGTTTTACAAACAGCAGCAAAGCAGCGACGAGAAGCGATCGAACTATACCTTAAAGGGGACAGAGATGATCTTGTCAATCAGGAAAAGGCGGAATTAAGAATCATAGAAGAGTATCTTCCCTCACAACTTAACGAAGATGAAATGCGTAAGATTATAGCAGCTGTGATAGAGGAGATCGGTACCGCTTCCATAGCAGAAATGGGGAAAGTGATGGGACAGGTCATGAAGCAGATCGCCGGTCGGGGCGACGGTAAAATTGCTCAGCAGCTGGTCCGCGAACACCTCTCATCGTGAGTCACCCTTTCGATTGGATCAGCGTACCGGTTTTGCTCGTTTCAGGATATGTGGGTTACAGACGAGGATTTCTTGAAGAGGTAGCCAGATTTGTTGAACTCATTATCGCAACACTCATTTCCATCCGATTTTATGGAATTCTCACCGGCTGGCTTAAGAACTATCTTGCTGCCAATGATGTCTTTCTGCGAATCATCAGTTTTCTCGTCATCCTGCTCATCTGCCTATTCGTAATTCGCTACTTAACTCGCTGGATTCAGGATGCAATCCTCGACAAGGGGGTTAATTTGGCTAACAACACGGTAGGATTCCTCTTTGGCCTTCTCCGGGGCTGTCTGATAATTCTACTTCTCCTTTGGCTAGTAGAAATAGTGCCTACAACAAAAACTGTTGGAGATTTCAGAGAACGTTCTTATCTATTTAATCATCTTAGTGGTTACAGAGAGTGGGTTATGAACTATTCAGGCATAGAACCGTTTGCAAACAAAAGCGAAAAGTGGTTTAATAAAAAGCTGGATTATGAAGTACCCGAAAGATCACGAACTTTAATTTCTTCCAAAGAAAATTAATTATATGGCTCTTATTCCACAGGAAACTATAGATCAAATCCGGGACACTGCCGATATTCTGGATATAGTTTCAGATTATGTTGATCTGAAGCGACGTGGGCGCAACTTTTTTGGTCTCTGCCCATTTCATGTAGAAAAAACCCCATCCTTTAGCGTAGCGCCTGAGAAGCAGATTTTTCACTGTTTTGGGTGCGGTAGAGGAGGAAACGTAATCTCTTTTATCATGGAGTACGAAAAAATTGAATTCGTGGATGCGGTTCGGCAACTTGGGAAACGATACGGAGTTCAGATCAAGTCTGAGCAGGGCGACCGTTCTAATAAGTTATTTACTCATCTCTATGACATACATGAACTTGCAGTTGAACACTACCATACGATTCTTTACTCTGATGAAGGAGCTAAAGCTCTTGAATACCTTTCTAAGCGAGGTTTTTCCGAAGAGACTGTAAAAAAGTTTAGGTTGGGATGTTCCGGAGATGAATGGGATTCACTCCTGAAAAAAGTTAAGGGAGCTAACTTCCCAGCTGAAGTTTTAGATAAGAGTGGTCTTTTTGCTAAAAACAGCAAAGGACGCTTTGACCGTTTCCGAAATCGCATTCTCTTCCCCATTGTAAATCTTTCCGGGCGGACAGTAGCATTTGGCGGTCGGGATTTATCCGGAGAGAGCGACGCTAAGTATTTGAATTCCCCGGAAACGCCTATCTACAATAAAAGTAATATTCTCTTCGGTCTGGAAGCAACGAGAGACTTCATCCGAAAAGAACGATCCATAGTTATTCTGGAAGGTTACACTGATTTCCTCCAGTTATTCCAACAGGGCATTACTAACCTCGCGGCTACCAGCGGTACCGCCCTCACTGATGGACACGTTAACCAGATCCGCAGATTCGTTGATTCTGCACATCTGGCTTATGATGGTGATGATGCCGGGAGAAAAGCAGCCATTCGTGCCGGCTATACTCTCACTCGCGGAGGAGTGACACCTTCACTTGTTGAGCTACCTGATGAAGCCGATCCTGATAGCTGGATTCGTGAGATCGGTAAGGAAGCTTTCGAAAAGGCAATTTATGAAGGGACTGATGTTCTGGATTTCCACATTAAACATTCCGGTTATGACCTTAATAAACCAGCGGATAGATCCAATCTAGCTCAAGATATTGCCGTTGAGTTGGCGGGAATAAAAGACCCCATTATACAGCAGCATACCATTCGCAGAGTTTCTAATCTACTTACAGTAGAAGATAATGTTCTCATCAATATGATTAAACGCAGATCTCGAAGACAGCGGGATCAAACCAGCCAGAGTGATGTAAACTCCACTTACTTCTCCTCACCTGCAGATAAGGCTCAACTTGAACTGATCAGATTGCTGGCACTCGGTGACGAAACAATCCTCACACCTCTGAAAGAACATATATCTACAGATCGTTTCAAACACCCTATTTTAAGAAAACTGGCAGACCAACTTATGATAGCTGAAAAAGAGAATTTTTCCCAACTTCTGGAAAAATTTGAAGAGACAGAACATCGAAATCTTGCTTCTAAAATTCTCTTCGAAGCTGAAAATCACACAACAACATTTCAGGCTACAGTGGACTGTATAATCACCTTGGAGAAAGCTCCCCTGAAGGAGCAGATTTCCGAGCATCGCATTAAGCTACGCGAACTTGAACAAAAGGGGGACGATGCCTCCCATATACTAACAGAAGTCATCTCTCTTCAGTCTGAACTCAACTCGCTTAAAAACCGGCGGGATGAACTCCTAAACCTGGAACCGTGATCCGGATTACTGGACTTTCCATTCTGATCATCTGGTCATTTCTTCTGACCGAAACTCCGGCAAAACAAGATACCAAAAAAGAAGCAAAGACTGTAAAATATTTCGACACAAATCTTAAAAGGAAGGATATCCTCGGTAACGAAATCTCATCAAAAGATGCTCGACAAAAGAATCATTTCAAGGTTACTTACGATGCTCAAGGTAAAGTAGTCTCCATTGAGTTTATACCTCCCCAAAAACAGCGAGGTAAAAAGATGGAGAAACGTGAACTTTTCCCAAAACCACGGCCACCTTACCGTTACTTTGATAAGTGGGATCCACACTCCCGCACACTAGATGAGGAAGTCCCTGAATTCAAAGTCGGGTCTCGTCCTTTTTACCGGGCAACTTTTACAGATGATGAACATGTCAGAACCGTGGAACACTTCCGGAAACGAAACAACCTCCTCTGGACATATCATATTGAATGGGACAAGGAGATGAAGGACTCGAAACTATCGGTTCTCTTTAATTCACACCTTCCGCTGACAGCGCTTGATCCTCACCTCTATCATCCATCTTTGAGCGAGATGAAGCCCGGCTGGATCGCGCAATTCAGACACAACAGACTGGGTCGTCCCCTCAACACCACAGTAAAAGATGACATAGGAAATATCTACTACTTCTACGATTTCATTTATCGCTTTGAAACAGTAGGAGATTCTCTTAATCCCATAAACTTTAAAATCACTACCTCTAAGTATTACCGGGCTGACAGTAGCTTTATGGGTAAACATGAGCTAACCTTTGCCGTGGACAATTCTCTCCTGAAGAAAAGTTTCTTCGATGATCGGGGTAACATAACTGAAACCATCGAATATGACTTCGACCCGGAACTGAACGAGGTTACGATCCTCATCCGCGATCCAAAAGGAAAAATCATTCACCGGCAGGTGATGGCCAAGTAATTAATGGATAGAGTGTCACGCACCTTTATCTAAGGTGCTTAGCACATACATACCAATAAAAAAAGCCCCTGGCCGAGTTGACCGGGGGCTTTTCATTACACTTGTTTATACGAAGCTAGAATCTAACTGTCAGACCTGCGTTGAAGTATCTTGGTGCCCCAAGGAATACCTCAGCATTATGTGCAGCGTGCTCTTTAGTGCCGTAGCTGTTGTACTGACTATTATCTACAGCATCCTGCACATAAACCTCATCCGTTGCATTGAATAAATGGGCAAAAGCCTGAAGTTGTAAACCAGCAATTTCTGGCAGGTCGTAGGAAATGTGGATATCCATTTTTGAATATCCCGGTGCCTTCCAGACTTGCTCAGTATCTGGTACATC
>JYMV01012033.1_pt1 | contig 26933 bp, 27 predicted proteins | sample 338911 | NCBI WGS metagenome assembly JYMV01 (sample SAMN03354496, study PRJNA234377) | hydrothermal vent metagenome | biome: Deep sea; feature: Hydrothermal plumes at the Eastern Lau Spreading Center, Western Pacific Ocean; material: Seawater | place: Tonga | collected 2009 | depth 2000 m m
ATATTCTTCTTGGTTTCATTTTCAAATATTCTGTTTAAATTATTTTTTTCTTCATCATCGGTTACATAATAATAAGAAAGTAATTGAATTTTTCCTACTGCGCTATTACCTAAAACTTGATGATTTAAAGTCCCCCATTATTCAGTTGAAAATCGCACCTATTAAAGGATTTAATTTTTATAATTATCTGAACTATTTCCAAATAAAAAGCATTGGAGAAAAAATTCAATTACTTTCTTATTATTATGTAACCGATGATGAAGAAAAAAATAATTTAAACAGAATGTTTGAAAATGAAACCAAGAAGAATATAGTAACAAAAATAAGAGATGTTCATAATAGATACGCAGTTTACAAAATAACAAGATCTACCCTTCATCCGGATGGCAATGATGATGGCCCTTATGATTTTAATTTTGACCTTGATAACTTTAAAGAAGTCTTAAATCGTATTAAGAACAAAGAAAACAACGTTGTTTCTTTTAAGAAATAATCAGGTTCTTTTTGATTTTTTTACTGTTTAATGGACTATAAAATAAACGACCTTAAGCACATTTAATTAAGGTCGTTTACATAACTGTTCTTTTAAATTTCTTTTTTAATGTCTAAATATAATTTCTTTTCTTTCTCTTTTGCTTCTTCGTTATTTTTTGCTTCATAACGAGCAAGACATAAGTCTAAGAACTTAGTTCTTCTATCACCGGGAATTTCGCTAAGAAGATACATGGCAACTGCGAACTCCTCAGCAGAAGTGTAATCTTCTTCTTCCAAATACCATCCCCAATCGTATCCCAATGTTATCTTATCAATCTCAATATAGTCACCAGATTCATTTGGGATCCTCTCCCATTGATCGTTCATTAGCCAAGACCATTGTTTATTCATTGTTGAGAAATCATAATTTCCTGATGACCTCTGCATCAATTTGATACCATCAGGATAAAGCCAATGACTTAATTCTTCCGCATAAAATGCAAAACTATTAGTGAACAAAACAAGAATCAACGGTGATAACTCAGTTAAATCTTCTGCACTTAAATAATAAAGCCACTCCAATTTAGGTCCATTCTCGTTATTTAATTCTAAATTAATATTTTTGTTTAAGCTATTTAATTCTTCTTCACCGAATTTTTCTAAAAATGAAGAATGGAAATCTAATAAACTGCGTCTAACTGATATTCCCTGAGTTAATTTGTTGTTAACTTTCATTATTTGCCTCTTTTTTCTATATCTTTAATAATTTTTAAACTCTTTAATTATATACTAATTATATAAAAAAACAATAAAATTTAACTAGGCTTTCTTGAACTATTACATTTTTCATTATGTTTTCTGATTGAAAACTCATCTTCTTTAGTATTTTTTTCTTTTTTTATTTCTTGTGATGCAATTCTATAATCTTTCGCTGACACTTCTTTATTTACCCCATCATATTTTTTATCTTTAAAATAATCGTATAAACTTAATAACTTTTTATTATTTTTAAAACGAACCTCCCCCGTTCCCAACTCTAAGTTCATATTTAATCGGTCTAATTCTGATTCTATTAAAGCATTTTCAAATTCCATTTTTTCTTCTCTTTCTCTCAATCTTTCTTTTTTGTCATTAATTTTTTGAGAAAGAGCAGATTGATCATCTAAAAACTTTATGTTTGATAATTTTTCACACGTTTCTTTTAAGGATTGTCTACCTTCAAATCCAAAATCATGTATTTTTTGATCATAAATATTACCACTATCATCTCTCCCTAAAACAATAAAATGAATGTAGTCATTAAGTGCCATTTTTACTTCTTTCTTGCCAATCACATCGTAGTTTCTTTGAATGTTTTCTTCACTTTGAAAAACATAGTTCTCGAACAAGATTTTCTCAAATTCATCTTGTCCTAATTTATTCAATTTGGTGGGATCAACGTTTCCGCCATAATCAATGCAACGACTCAAAAGCCCGGAAAATGCGACCTTCAATCCTTCGTTTTGCAAAAACATCTCATTACCACAATTGTCCCGGTTAAATGTGGAAATACCTACAAGCTGAAGTCCGTGTCGATACTCTTTCATGTTTAAATCAACATCATTTTCTAACATGTTACCCAATGTGCTATTCTTATATTCCGGATGGCCTTTATAAGCCGTTTTCGCGATAAAGACATTCGACACATCCACATGTTTTAACTCATTCATCGTATCTATCACGGCATAAGCTTTTAAAGGAGGCTTTTCGCCGAAACAATCATAGATATAATCATGAAGATTGGCATTTAAATGAGTGACTAAATCGCCAAAACTTTTAGCATTCCCAAAACTATCCGGATAATATTCTTTCATGACATCGAGCAATGCTTTTTGCTTTTGCTCTTGCAGCACATCAAACTTTTCATCTCGATACTCTTTGGGGGATATTTTAAATGGCTCTGTCAAACTTGGATGCTCTATAAACTCATGCCCTTCTATATGCTCAAACCATGTTTTATTATGATTAACAAGCGCATTATCCAACGCCTTTGCTATTATGATATTGGCAATGGCATGACGAAACACGCTGTTCTTTTCAATGCCCGTTCCCATATCACTGGTGGCGCTGATTTGAACTTGCTTTACCATTAAACCACCTTTATCATCCGGAAAAATATACAACCCATCAAATTTACCACCAGCACCGCTGGTGTATTGACACTTTAAATTCCCGTTTTTATCGTTTTTGACCGCCACGGCATTGAATACACTGGCGTTGTTCATTCTTCGAAATAATTCTCGGAAGGATTCCTGTGGATTTTCCATGGTGAAATCATTCTTTAGAAATTCTCTACCTTCATGTGTTTGAGCGTATGCTTCCATAAAAACAGCGATATTGGATAATAATTCAAAACGCTGACCTTCTTTCATTCCTTCAAAGCAAGCAATAACCGCATCTCTAAAGTCTCCAACACTACAATCTTTCTCGTTCAAAAGACCTTGGAAATGATACAGACCTACTGCCCAATCATCATTTTTGTGAATGTTTTTTATATACTCAACGAGTGGCTTTTCTTCCAAGGTGGTTTTCTTTAAAAACACCACATCGACAAAATCTTGATGGGGTATTTGAATATCATCCAATGTGTCTTTTACATAATCGGGGATTTGCTCAACTAACGCATCTTCATCAACCGAATCTAAACGAATGTCATATTTTTTAAACAACGCTTCACGCATTGAACTTAAGGCGGGGTAAAAATCAACCGGAGCTAAATCTTCTTTTCCATTGTCTTGAATGATATTAACCATACTGTCGAAAAAATCTTGTAGAAATGAAGTGTAATTGGGCATGCTCTTTTCCTTTTAATCTTTTGATTAATCTTAGCACAAATATCAAAAATTTGGAAGTCAGAGACTTAACCTCCCAGTTTATTTTTTTATAAATTTTAAATTTTCCATATTAATGCTATAATAAAATAAAAAACTATGAAACGCATCGGTTATAAAATAATGCCTATTATTGATGGGCAACTAGTTTCAGGCGCTGACAAGCGCCAGTCAAACTTTAAACTTGAAAAAAATGCAAACATTCATATGCCGGGAAATGGCATATACATTACACCACATCGTGATTATGCTTTGGATTATTATTCTGGTCTGGCTGAAGAAGAAGCTCTCTTAACTCTCGAATATGATGACAAGGATATTATTACTGGTAACTTAAACGATAAAGAGCCTGAGATTTCCGTTAATAATGCGAGCATTAAATCCATTGAGTTCTTACAAGACGGTGAATTAAAGCCTGTTAAAAAGAATAGACGCCCAAGGCCGTAGCTGTTAAGATTTTATTTAAATTCCAAAAACCGGAACGCCATTCATTCTCAGCAGGTCTTTTTCATCTTCTGAGAACTCATACTTAATTTTATTCAAACCCAATACTTCCCGACAATTCTCAAAATATTCAAGTGCGTCTTCTCTTATAGATATACATTCGTCTTCGAGGGCTCTTTTGTTGAACCCTAATTCCTCATAAGCTTCCAGTCTTATTCCGGCCTCTTCATCATATGTAGCTTCTGGCCTATAACCCAACACCTGATAAGCTAATTGACGGACTTCATAATGTGAATCTTTAAATGCATCTTCAGTGAACCCCAGAGCTTTATAAGCCTGCATCCTTACGAAATAATCGTTGTCATTTAAAGAATTTTGATTAAAACCTATTTTGTTGTAAGCATTCAATCTGATTGTTGGGTGCACATCTCTAAAAGCTTCTTCAGTATAGCCCAAAAACTCATAAGCATCCATTCTTATTAAAAAGAATTCATCATCTAAGGCATCTTTTGTGAAGCCAAAATACTTATAAGCAGTGAGCCTTTCAAATCCAGAATTACTTTTAAGTTTTCGCTCCATTTCCTCGTCTTTATCCAAAAACAAATGCTCACTTATCATCGAAATCATTAAATCGCCTCAGTCTAAATAATTTATGACATCTATTATATAATAGTAGTGAGTTATAATCAAATTTTTATCATTATAAAATTAAAAAAAGACGTTTTCAAAATTAAACAATATGACATCTTCATGCTGTCTATAATCTTCTAACATTTCATTTTGTTTTAAAAATTGATAGACTTTTTCTGTAGCAGAACTTTCTTTCGCCTGTCTTACCATAGCACCAGCAAAAGATCCTGCTGTTGTGTTTTTGATGACACCTATTTCTTTTAGATAGTTTTTTAGTTCTTCTTTCGAATCTGAAGATTTTTGATTGAATTTCATATTTCGCCTCTCTTTTAAAAGATATATAATAAAAGATACAACTATTGTGATGTTTGTCAAAGCTAAAGATGAGCATTGAATTAAAATTAAAAAGATATATTATTTTATTATAAAATATAAAAAAGGAATTTTATGGCTCATAAACTCAAAATAACCATTCAAAAAAATAATCAAACCGTAGAGTTTTATAAAGAAAAAAGCGTTCAAACCATTATTGAGCTTTTAAACTATATAGAAAAAGAAAAAGGTGAGCTTGAAAATCAATTTTTAAAATCAATAGAAAATGATTATATTGAACTTTTTAAAAAAGGAGGAAACAAAAGGCTTTATCTTGGTTATTTAGATAAATTTAATATTAAAAAATCTCAGGATCAAAAGAGTATTAAAGAAGAACTAGAAAACGAACTCATAAACCTCAGCCATAAAATAGCTAATAAAAGAAATGTTCCACCGAGTATATATTACCGTCCAATTTTAAGTCAAAATAATTCATATTTCTTTAATGGAAACTATTCAACTGAAGCACATTATAGAAACTTAAATAGAATTTTGAAACCTATTAGTTCCATAAATGTAGAACTAATTATTTTTGAAACTACAAAAACTATAAATAACACACAACAACATGAAATCGAAAAAGAAATAAAAGAAGACACTATATTTTTCGGACCACCGGGAACAGGCAAAAGTCATAGATTTAAAAACCTTGAAAAAAACAACAATATTTTCCGAGTCACTTTCCACCCAGAATACACTTATTCTGATTTTGTTGGCCAATACAAGCCAGTTGTTGGTTATCATTGTAATTCTCATTCAACACTTGATAGAGAAGTCTACAGTATTAATGGCAAAAACATAAAAGGTAAAAAACCGATTGTGCTCTATGATTTTGTTCCCGGAATATTCATGAAAGCAGTTTTAAAAGCACTTGACGATCCAGACACAAAAACATTTCTAATTATTGAAGAAATTAATCGTGGCAATTGCGCGGCCATTTTTGGCGATATATTTCAACTCTTGGATCGAGAATCTGACAAACGAGAAGAAAACAGAAGATCTGAATATGATATCGATTTACCTGAAGAGCTTTTACAATATATTAAAGAAAATGATCAAAATGATAATTTTCAAGAAATTATTGAAAGTGGAAAATTAATATTACCATCAAATTTTTATATTTGTGCGACAATGAACACTTCGGATCAATCTTTATTCCCAATGGATTCTGCATTTAAAAGAAGATGGGAGATGGAATATATTCCAATAAAATATAATCATAAAAATGAAGTTTTAGATGGGTCTTATTTTATGATTGATAATAAAAAATACGACTGGATTAAATTTCTTTATCGCATTAATAAAAATATCGTTGAAATCACTAAAAATGAAGACCGACAAATGGGACAATGGTTTGTTAAATTTAAAGACGATGGAAATGACAAACAGTTTTTTACAGAAAAAACATTTAAAAATAAAATTCTCTCTTATCTTTTTTTCGATGTTTTTAAATTCAACCGTTCAGAAGTCTTTAAACATCAATCATTCTCAAAACTAATGGAATGTGATTCTTTAAAAGATATCTTCCAAGAGAAAATAATTAAAGATTATGAACAGTGAAATTTTTACGCCAAGCAAAGATCACTTCTTCGGCTTGATGAATGATAATGGTCATTTTCAATTTATGGTACCAAAAGAATTAATGCCAAAAGAAAATGATGATGAGTTCTTTTTACTGAACCAATATATTCAAATATTGTTTAACTACATTCATAGCAAAGAGAACGACGAAAATCAGTTTAAGGATTATGACAATGTTTTAAACCCACTTCTTGGTTATTTAATGCTTTTGGCAGACTTTAAAGAATACGGTGACTTTGCTATTTTCGAGCACTATTATGGCAATACAGGCAACAAAATACACTGGGGACAAACTATAAAGAAAACACAGCTTCTAGTCTCAGATGGCCAAATGATTTATGGCAGTTTCGAGCGAAAATCAAGACGCAGAAATGACACTGAAGAATTATATAAACTTTATAAGTCAGCATTATCCGATTCTTTATCTATGTTCATGAACTTCCAAAGAGAGTTTACTCTTGAACGAGACTATTCTATTGAAGAATACAAATACCATATTAACAAATTCAAACATGAACACTTTTCAGAACGAGCACAGCATATTGCAAAAGCTTTGTCTTATATTTATCTCAATAATGGATTTTCAGCGGAAGACATTGCCAAATTCAGTGTTAAATATCACACTAAGTTTGAAAATATCTGGGAATATCTTATTCACTGTATTTTAAAAACTGAAAACATCAATTTCAAAAAAAGTGAGTATGTTGATGAGAATGGGAAAAAGATAGCGGATGGCTTTAAATTATTACCTGATCACATCATAAAAACAGAAAACGAAACTTACATTGTTGCAGACTCAAAGTTTTATGACATCGAAAACGGGAATTTTCCAAGAACTGCTGACATTGCTAAACAGATTATGTATCGACAGGTTTTAAAAGATATTAAACAGGTGGAAATTGAGCGAAATATCTTTATTTGTCCTCAGTCCAAGGACAACGGACAAAATTATTATTTACATTCAAAACACCAATTTTTAGACAACCCGCTTTACGAAATAGAATGCTGGGCTTTTTCGACTACGTTTGTAATTGAAAAATATTTTAAACAAGATAAAATATATATAAAATTTTAAAAATATCAGATTGAATCTATAGTAATTTATGTTATTTTGAAAAATATAAATATAAAAATATATGTAAATCATGAAAAAAATTATCTTAACAACAACTTTAGCATTATTATCTGCAACTTCTTATGCAGATTATAAAGTATTTGCCAAAAACACTTACATAAACCTCCCAGAATCTAGTTCAGTTGTTAGTGAGAACAATACGTTCAATCATTTAAGAGCGACCAATGACAATGGAATTATTGTTGATGAAAACGGCAACATTACGGTATGGGGAAAATCAACTGAAATCAAGAATCAATATCCAGAAAATACCAACTTTGTTTTTCTTGGAAGGGGAAACCACGCAATAGCAGGCATTGATTCCGCTAAAAATTTAACAGTCTGGGGACGTGATCTTGGAGGAATTGTTTCTCAGGCACCAAGCCAAGGAAGTTTTTCAAAAGCAGAAATTGGATACGATCATGCCCTTGCTCTTACAGACAATGGCGAAATTGTCGTGTGGGGGAGGAACTATGATTGGCACCTAAAACCTACAGACTCTGAACATATTGATATTGGTGCAACAAACAGAACCGGCTTTGCTTTAGATAAAAATGGCTATGTAAAAGCGTGGGGTGAAAATGGTTATCAAGAAGTTTCTGATAAACCTACAGATTCTGGCTATGTAAGGCTTATTGCTGGCAATCACAGTGTCGCCGCTATAAAATCTGATGGTAGTTTTTCATTTTGGGGACGCGAAAGCAATTATGTTCCAAATGATTTAAAAGTGAAAGATTTAGATATTGGTGGTTTTCATGTTGTTGCCTTATTGAAAGATGGGAGTTTGCGCTCTTGGGGAGTAGACAGTGATGGTGTTGTTTCTAACACTCCAAGCGGCAATGACTATATTAATGTTGAAGCCGGAAAATACTTCAGTATTGCTGAAAAAGAAAATGGAGAACTTATTGTTTGGGGTGAGAATGATGATAGAGAAGTTTCTGATGCACCTTGATTAATTTCATAGTTTTTATTGTGCAGAAACTTTATTTTTTTGTCTCTTTTTTAATTAATCTTTAAAATCTTCAAACCAATGCTATAATAAAATAAAAAACAACATGAAACGTATCGGATACAAAATAATGCCTATTATTGATGGTCAACTAGTTTCAGGCGCTGACAAGCGCCAGTCAAACTTTAAACTTGAAAAAAATGCAAACATGCATATGCCGGGAAATGGCATATATATAACGCCACACCGTGATTATGCTCTGGATTATTATTCTGGCCTAGCAGAAGATGAGGTTCTTTTAACTCTTGAGTATGACGACAACCATATTATTACTGGCAACTTGGACGACAAAGAGCCAGAGATTTCTGTTAATAATGCGACCATTAAATCTATTGAGTTCTTAAAAGATGGCGAACTGAAGCCTGTTCAAAAGAAAAGACGCCTAAGGCCATAACTATTTTAAAGCTTGATATTTCCAGATTTTTAGTTTATATTTTAAAAACATTTTCTGTAATTTTTAATAATCCTTCTATTTGATAAAAGAGAAAAATATGAAAATAGCTAAACGCAACCGTTATTTACAATTAGGACATCATTCGCATGGACAATGGTATCCGCCAAGAGTTTTTCCGCGTCATTTTAATCAAAAATGGACAAATCTCGACAAAGAAACAAAACGAAGATTCAGAAAGCCAAACGTCGTAGACATGATTGTTAAACATCGCGAACAACGTGTTAAACCTATTTTCAGAGGCATGCTTCATAGCAGACGTGGACAACAATATGTTATGGGTCCTTACAGTCGAAAAGATTTGGATTTCCATAGAATTAGATAGCCGTTTAAATATTTAAATTGATTTTATATTTTTTCAATGTTAATATTAAATTATATCAGGAGAATAAACAACATGAACATTAACATATTCAAAAAAGAAGAAGAGCACAACTAAATCGCCAATCTTATTTGGGGGTTGGCTTATGGCCAGCTCTCACTGAAAATATAAAAAAGCCTCTGAGAGCAATCTCGGGGGCTTTTTTTTGTGTTCAACAAACAAAAGGAGAAATAAAATGAAACAATATAACACAAGAGTCGCACCAAGTCCGACAGGATTTTTCCATCTTGGAACAGCACGAACCGCTTATCATAATTGGTTGGCTGCAAGAGCAAGTGGTGGAAAATTTTTATTGAGAATAGATGATACCGACAGAGCAAGAAACGATGATAAATACACGAAAATCATTTATCAATCTCTTGATTGGTTAGGTATTGATTACGATGATACGTTTTGCCAATCAAGCAGAATCAATCATTACCACAGCATCGCACAACAATTATTAGATGCTGGCTTGGCCACAAAAGACAATGATGCCATAAGATTAAAAACCAATTTTCAATTCAATTATTGGAAAGATTTTTATCAAAATAAAATCAAAGTATCGCAAAAAGACATTCAGATTTCTAACAATCAAGTCATCTTGAAATCCGATGGCAATCCAACTTATCATTTTGCTTCTGTCATCGATGATGTTGATTACGATATTAATTTGATTATCAGAGGAAGTGATCACATTAACAACACAGCAAAGCAGCTAACGATATTAAATGCATTGCGAGATATTAATTACGATAAGTCTGATAATTTTATTGATTTTATCCATGTTGGTTTAATTATGAAAGACGGTAAAAAGTTAAGCAAGAGAGATAACTCATCTGATATAATGGCTTACAACAACTACAACCCAGATGCTTTACTTAACTTTATTCTTAGATTGGGATGGGCACATCCGAGTCCCGATTTTGATAAAATTTGCCCATTGATTGACAAAGACAAAGGAAAACAGATTTTCTTTGATGGGAAAATGAAAACGGTTAATTCAAGCTTTGATAGTAATAAGTTAAAATGGCTGGACAAAAAATATAAAAAATTATAATTTTAATTAAGCCGAGCAAATAAATTTATGCTCGGCTTTTCTGTTTAAATTTTAACCACAACAAGCAAAATCAATATCCAGAATAATATCTTAGATCATCTTCGTTTATATTATTTGAAATATTAAATATTACAGATTGACTGACATCTCTCTTTTCTTCTTTTATTAACTTTTCCAAATCTTTGTATTCAGAAAAATTAAACAAGAAAAACTGAAACAAATCTAATAAAACATAAGTTTCTTCAGATGTCTCAAAGCCTTTGTTGAGAATTCTATCGTAAAGACTTCTGAAAGCAGCGTCTTTAATTTTTTTCCCTCTATTTTTCATTAAATTATTAAATATTGCAACAAAAGCTTTAAAATAGATATCTTCTTTATGGTTATTGATAGGTGCGTTTAAAAGCCTTACAATTTCAGAATCTGTCAATTCTTCTGAATACTTATTTATTTCGATTGCTATTTTTTTATAATTGTATTGATCTTTAATTTTGGTAATGTCAAAAGATACAAAGTTTGCCAGATCTACAATTTCTATAACATCTCTTCGCTCATTTATTCTGGAAAGCTCTTTAAATATGGCTTCATTAATTTTTGCTGAAAAACGGCTTCCATACATTGTTGTATCAGATTCTAAGCATTCCTTTAAAAATTTATTATGACGACCTGAAAATGATGAGACAATGCCTTCTTCGAATTTTCCAAAACGCCCCGCTCTTCCAGCAATTTGCTTTACCAATGTTGGCTCTAGAAAATCCACACTGACACCATCAAATTTTTCAATTTCATAGAAATAAAGATTTTTTATGGGCAAGTTTAATCCCATACCAATGGCATCAGTTGAAACCAAGACTTCAGACTCACCAGTTCGAAACTTCTCTGACTCTTTTATTTTTACCTCTGGAGGTAACTTCCCGTATATGATAGAAACCTTATTACCTAAACGCTCGTATTTTTCTTTTAACTCAAACAAGCTTCTTTTTGAGAATGCGATAATTGCCGAATGAGGAGGTAGTTTTTTACTTCGAGAAGCCACTTCACCCATCTTCAACGGTGACTTCCTCTCAAACTCTTGGTAAGTTACAGATTCATTTAAATAATCGGCTAAACGATGAACTACGGCTTTTATCTCATTTGAACCTACAACAATGACTTTTTTGGCATTAACGCCCATAAATGCCTGAAGCCAAGCATCGCCCCTATCCATGTTGTTTATCATCTGGATTTCATCAATAATGGCAACATCGTATTCTTTGGATGGATCCAACATCTCTATTGTAGAAGACATGAACTTCGCATCTTTTTTCAAATCCCTTTCCTCGCCAGTCATTAAAGAACAGGTTAATCCTCTCTTCTCTATTTCCTCCTGTCCTTCTATTGCCAGTAATCGCAAGGGCGCTAAATAAACACCGGTTTCATGTTTCTTTAATTCTTCAAAGGCTTGATAGGTCTTTCCGCTATTTGTTTTACCAGCATAATACAGGATTTCCCGATTTCTTTTTCTGGCATCAGGAAACAAATCCTTATACACTTTTAAAACGCTTGATTGGCTGGTTTTAAAGGATTTAACATAAGCGTCTTTGTTTGGTTTAATTGTATGAATAACAATATGCTCTCTTATTGCTTTTTCGATGATTGATTTATAATTCTGACCATCTGTAATCTTTAACACGACCTCTCTTCGTTTTCTTTTCCAATCATCTTCTTTATTATTATGAATCGATAACACGGTATCTATGTATTGGAAGGATTTAATATTGGACTCATCTTTAATAAGTCTTTTTGTCATCTTTAATAAATTGGATTTATCCAAGAAAGATTGAACCTCCAGAAAATCTTCATGAGAGTAACGTTCTTTCTCTAAAAACACATTAAAAACTAAAGAGATTTCTTTTATTTTATTAAAGACCGTTTTAATGGTGTGATGTTTGTGTTCAAATATAGCTTCTTCCACTTTATCATCTAAAGCTTTATTGATATCTGACACTATCTCTTCGTATGAACGCTGTATCATTTGAATATTGATATCGAGTCCATTTATTTGAATATTATTCTTATTTAAAAACTCAATTTGTTCAGGATTCAGTATTAAAAAGTTATCTATGTGTTTATTAATCACTCTTTGACTGTTACTCATTTTATTTAGCTTTAATAACAGTGTTTCTCTGAATTTCCTGAAAATAGCTTCTTTACTTCGCTTGCTAAAGTGCTTTATTATGTCATCTTTTTCCTTAAATAACTTTTCTCTTGCATCTTTTAACAGTAAGTCTTTATTTTGATTAAATTCTTCTCTCTTCTTCTGCTCTTGTCTATTTTTTTCCTGTCTCTTCAAGTCTAATTCTTTTTGTGCTTCGGCAAGCTCTTTCTTGGTTGCTTTTATTGCTTTTTCTTTGTCCGTTTTTTGAAGCTTTTTAATGGCGTCTTTATTTTGGTAGGCTTCTTTGTAGAGCGACAACATTTCTGTAGGAAGCTCGTCTTTTTCTTCCAAGTTTTCAAGAACAAACATGCAAACATTGTTATCATAATGGTAATCCCATCTGTTTTCTAAATCGACAACAAAATCAATGACCAATTCCTTATATTTCTTATAGTCTATACCCCTAAGTTTTAGTTCATCAAATATTTTTATAACTCGGGTTTCGCATTTTTTAGGTATTTTATGATAAATGTTGCTTTTCAAATAATTTCTGGCAATAGTTTGGCACTTCTTTAAATCTTTGGTGTGTATAAAAACAGACGGTAATCTATAATAAGCGCTTAACTTTTGAGAATGCCTGACACAAATAACATCTTTATGATTGGTTACCTGTTCCTCATTTTTTCCTTTTGTGATTTTTTTGGCTTCATTTAAATCCATAAAGATATCTTGTTCAAAAAACTCTTTTTCTATTTTGTAATCATTAAAAAAGAATTCAACATTAATATTTTGTTTCTTTGGTAATTTATGATGATTGTTTATTTTATACATATTATGTCCTGTTAAATAAATGGTGCCATAATATCAAATAAATGATTTAAAAGTCAAATATAAATAGAATTTTCGAAAAAATCTTATTGATTAATCAAAATTTTATGTTAGTTTTGTTATAATGTAAAAAAGGTTTTTTATGAAAAAATTATTATTGCTATCTTTAACTTCATTGCTTTCTTTTAATGCTATTGCAGATTACAAAATCTATGGAAGCCAGAAAAATTCTTTACCCATACCAAAAGAAAGGCCACTATTTGAACAAAATATAAGTTGGGAAAATAATGAAGATAGAAGTAATGTAACTACAAGTGGGTATTTCTCCATAAGAAATAGTGTCAATAATGGGTATGGCGAAACAATGCCAACAGATGGCGAAAAAATAGGCGTTGTCATGAGCCAACCACAATTTAAACCTTTTTATGGATATGTTGAGATTGAACTACCGGAATATGTTAATAAATTTGATATTTCGTTTGATTACTTACCTAGATCAGGGACTGCAAACGGCGTCAACCTGTCAGAATTTGTCATTCAAGGAAAATCTGACAATGGAAGTTATACAGATTTAACAAATCTTTCGAATGGTATTTATATGAGAAAATACTCAGGAACTTATAATAAAAATTACAATACTTATAGAATCAAAATGAGAATAGGGACAGACACAAATAAATTTGGGGGAAATCAATCTGTGGGGATAGATAACATAAGGATAACTGAAATAAAATCTGAGTAATCTAATGTAGAATTCTTACCTTGTATTTGGATATTTAAAATGTTATATTACTGGCACTCTAAAAAGGAGTGACCTATAAAAAAAACGATTACTTTTTTACTTTCATGACGTTATAATGAAAGATCCTTTTTAAAAACATTGACTTTTTAACCATATTTTAGTATAATAAAGGTCTGTTACAAAAGTAAAAAAACTTTAAATACAATCTGTTAACGCTTAATCTTCACAGGAGACACAAATGCAATCAGTCGTCGTAAATGAATTAGAATTCGATCTTATTCTCAGCGAAAACCATCCAGAATTTGAACTTGTTGACGAACCTGAATTTGTCGAAGAATGGCGTCATGGTATTACTTATCATCAAATGGTCAAACGACTTGAAGATGGCGCTTTGTTCAACATGACGTATCGAAAAGACATTAAAAATGAAGAATTCTATTTGATTGGCGGTGGCGAAGAAGACGAAATCGTCATGTCTTACAGTAAGAAATCGATTTATAATCGAAATGGCGAAATTCTTACACATGATCATCCGCCGAAACCAAAGCCAAAAACTGAGTTTGAACTTCTCAAAGAAGAATTTGAAAAAATTCCAAAAGAAGACATCAAAAAATTCCCTGAAGAGCCTATTATTCCTACAAGCATTCTTTTTAATGCACTGAAAAAGTTTAATGAATTGAAAACGGGCTTGGATTTCCAACAATATCAAAAAGATGTCTATCGATTAGGAATTGATTATAAAATTGATCCAAAATCAATTCACCGCTTTTCTTTGGATTATAGACAGTCTAAGGCAAAGCAAGCCATGAAAAATGATTACAATCATCGTCACGAGTCATTGAAAAATGGACATGTTAAAATTACTTTAAAATCTGGTAAGCATCTTGAGCTAACATTGGATGATATTAAAGAATTAAAAAACAAATTGTGATTTTTTATTTATAATTATCAATGATTATTCTTGTTTAACTATTCTATTTATGTTATGATCCCGATCTTTAAGGAAATTTATTTCAATGATTAAAAAAATAGCCACTACCTTATCAAAGAAAAAGACAGAGATAGATTTTCTTTTTCCGCCAGAGAAAGAAAAATCTAATGTATTTGATTTTGGTGGGCAGCACACCATTAAAATAGAATTAAAAAAGGAATTCTCAAAGCGTCATATTGAATTCAATATGGAGAACCTTATTAAACTGACATCTTCTTTGTTATCCATATCTTATTCCGATGATGGAATTATAACTAAAGAAGAAAAAACAAAACTTCTTTTTCTCGAATCAAACATCATTCCTATTATTACTATCAATGAAAAACAATCGTTTTTTTTGAACCCTGAAGACATTAAATGGTACTCTATTTACTGGGGAAGCTCTGGCAAAGGGAAAAGTTATTTTTCAAGCCTTATGTTTTCCCAACAACTTAAAGCTAATCTACTCTATTATATAAATAATCTATTAAATTTCATGGCTGAATATGACACTAATGACGATGATCTCATCCACATGAATTTTCAACATGAGTGGGATAGACTTTTGGATAGAGTTCAAGACCTATTGTTAAAGTCTTAATTGACATTGTTTCTTTATTTTTGTAATATCAACAGTTATTTAAAAGGTGAATCATGACTGAAAAAATATATCAAATTGCCGAAGTTTCCATTTACTCAATTCCTTTTTCTATTGTTGGGAACGCTCTTTTATTGACGCTTTCTATGATTCTCATATTTTTCAACGAAACGAAACAGGCTATTTTTAGCTTTGCATACGTCACGCTTGTTTTCAGCTTTGTCGGGACTGTCGTTCTTTTTAAATCCTTGGGCAAAACAACATTTAAAACAATACCGAACGAGGAAACGTAATCAATGACAACCATTTCATTTCCACAAAAAAACGAAAACACGAACTATTCAGCAAGACTAACAGAGAACATGGAACACAGAAAACGTGTTGAGACTGCCATACACAAAAAAATTCTGGACAACACGATAAAATCCTTTCATAATCTTGATGACAATAATAGTTACCATGCTTTTTTTTGGAATGAAAACTATACACTTGAGGAAATGATTGAAATTAAAAAGAATGGAAAAACTATTTCTATTTTAGGCATTATCTATTCAAATTCTTTTTATGAAGGACGTGAACTTTTCACGTTAGCGAATGACAAACCGTTGAGTGAAGAAGATAAAATATTTATAGTTAGAACTATTAATTCTTTTAATATTGAATCCATATGCGCTCATATTCTTGAAGAGTTATCGATTGTAAGGCTCGGTGATAAGCTTATCCATAGTTCGAAAATAGATTCTGAGAAAAGTTTTTCTAATAATTCACAAAACAAACCCATTTCATACACAACAAAAGAAAGAGACAACCGGATTTTTTATATTAAAAATTCAAAGATATCTCATTTAACACTGATTAACCTCAATGACATTCAGGTATTAAAAAACTGTGTTATAAATAAAGCAAATGTTTGCAAAAGCAATATTACTCTCATTGACGATATTGAAGTGGATTCTTTAATCTTAGGCGACTGCAATATTCATGAGATTAAAAACATTAAAGCCAACCATTTTCGCATTGATAGCCAACTGGAAAAGCCTATGGGAGCCTTTACTGGAGTAGGTGAAGACAGTGAACTTGATTTATCACAAATAAACGACCACAAAAAGTATTTTGAAACTATATCTGTTGATAAATTAATTGTCCATATGGATACTCCGTTTGATTATATTTTGGAGAAGTTCATTTCCAAAGAGTGGCAATTTGAAAACATTTGCTTACATAGCGAAGAAAGAAGCAAGGTGTTTAACAAAACGCTTTTAAAGCTTAAACATATTAATAAACTTGATGTGAAGAAAGTCAACTCTTGATAAAACAGAAAATACTTAAAAAGGAACTCAATTGAGTTCCTTCTATTTTTAAGAAGCTTTATTTCGTCTAAAATGATTTTGCAGGTATTTTCTTTGCTCATACCTTCTCTCACCTTCCCTGAACTGTTCTAACTCTTTTGAGTTAAACTCAACCTCAGTGAAACCTGCTTCTGCCAAGTTTTCTTCTGCCTGACCGATGGTTAAATCTTTTTTACCCTTCATATCCATGATGGCTTCAAGCTTTTTATTGAATATGGTTATGATGGGATTATTTTCTTTCTTTATATTCAATATTCTTGGCTTATCTTTTATTGCAGCGACTTTATCAACAAACTTGGTAATAATCTTTTTGTTTGTAGATTCATCACTGGAATTATTCCAGCCTTTTATGTGTTTGATTACACCAGTATCTACATTTTTGATTGTGGATTCTGCGAGCTTTGATATAACGTAATACTTTTCGTTTTTGGTGTCTTTGTATAGGTCAGCCACTTTTTCAAACTTTTCTCTTAGATTCTTATCGAATTGTTCTTTCAATCGGTCTTGATCTCTGAACCTATGACACATTGTGAAATAATCATTAACAAGATCCACAAATTTTGTTTTTATAGAGCTAGACAATACTTCGGAATAAGACTCTTCAAAAACTTTTTCCAAGTCCTTTTCAAAGACTTTGTGGGATGCGAACAGGCCTTTTTCTTCTTTATCCAGTAATTTCTTATAATCACTGTCTTCGAACTGGTCATAACGACTCTCAACCCAGTTTAAAAGTTTTCTTTTCTGGGAGGCGTTTGAAAAGTACTGCTTTACAGACTCTGGCACCAATTTATTCAATGGCTTTTTCAGAAATCTGTCAACCCATGTTCTTTCATCTTCGGTTTCTATGGTGGATAAAAATTTATCTTCCGCAAAGGCCATGGCTTTTGTTACAACTCCTTTTCCGAACTTAATGAAATTCTCATAACCATCGAATTTTTTTGCAGAGCTATAAGCTCGACTGTAACCTATTAACATTTCCATGGATGTTGAAACAATTTTTGTTTTATTGTTTAAATAATCTCGTGGGTCATCGTTCAGGGCTAAAGCCACGTCTTCTTCAAGAAGGTTACGATTTCTATAGGCATTAACAAACTCATGACGCTTTGCAATAGCCGCAAGTCCTTTAGCCACAACAACCGCACCAGCCATTGCAAAACCCGCTTCGCTATTCACATCAACTGCCTCTGTGGCAATACCAGCACCAAATAAAGCACCCACAACCAAAGGAATTTTATCCGCTCTTTCTGCTACACCTAAAATACCTTTTCCTTTTGCTATCTGCATTTCTTTTTCTTTTTGTTGCTTGGATAGGACATCAGACTTTGATGCTGCTCTGTATTCTTTTATTGCTTCCCAAATTGATATTGTCATTTTTTGCTCTTATTTTTTTTATATTTTAACACATAAAAATAAAACAGCAAAATTAACAACTTGACTTTTTATGTTATTTTTTCTATAATAACCGCAAAACTCTAACAGGATAAAAGCGATTATGCTATTCAAAGAAAAACTATCAGAAAACGACATAGAAGATTTAAAAGAAAATGCTTTGCATTTGGAAACATTTGTAAACAACATGATCTCTATACTTAAACAACTTGAAGAAAAGAAAAAAAATGCCCCTTCCGAAGAAACTTTAGTTTGGGAATTTTGCAAAGAAGAATACGGAAGACTTAATTTCTTTGTTTATGATCGTGTTATGCCGACACTTAAAAAAGCCAATAAATTTCTCAGAAAGCATGGTATTCCAGAGGTATCCATTGAGGAAAATAAACGTGTTATTGAAGATGAAGAGTCATTTGAGCTTTTTATTCTTCGTTATTATTTAAGTCTTGGAAATTTGAAAGCGCCAATAAAGCAGCTGAAAATTGCTCCTGTTAAAGGGTTCGATTTTTTTGATACGTTGAATTATTTTCACATTAAGGATATTGGTGAAAAAATTCAATTATTATCTTATTATTATGTGTCTGATGAGTCTGAAAAAAGCCACCTTAACGACATGTTTAAAAAAGAGTCAAAGAAAAATACGCCAACAAAGATAAATCATATACATGCTAACTACGCCCTTGATAAAATCACAGGCTTCAGCATGAATCCCGATGAAAAAACTGAGGGATATGAGTTCAATTTTGATTTAGATGACTTTAAAGAAGTGCTTAATCGTATTAAAAACAAAGAAAACAATGTTGTTTCTTTTAAAAAATAATTGACTTTTTATTTAAAGCTGATATTAATTCCTTCTTAGGTAGTTTAAAAAATAAGAGGTTACTATGTTTAGTTTAAATGATTTCTACAAAGACGTTATTGACTGGAATGCTTTCTCTGGTAATCAATATAACAATTCCGAACTGGTTGATGTGTATTCGGGTTTTGTAGAAGAAGAAATGTCAGAAATGTTTGATGAAATTGATGAAGGCAACGACTTAGGATATTTGCATGAACTTGCTGATTCTCTTGTTGTTGGGGCTTTTCTTTATGCTCTGGTTAATTCTGAGGATTTCTCTGTCTACGACCGAGAGCCAGAAGCGATTGATGACTTTGAACAAAGTATTGTTAAGTTAAAAAAGCTGTTTAACCAAAAGAACCACTCAGAAAACATTAACACATTACTTGAAATGCTTGAAGACATTGCCTATTCATCAGACATGGATGTGATTGCGGCGTGTGAAGAAGTCATGATAGCCAACTGGTCTAAGTTCCCATTGGTTACAGATGTTAATCCGGACGAGGAAGTAACATTTATTGAAAAAGATGGACGCTATAAAGGCGTGACGTATGAAATTAAAAAAGATGCACACGGCAATGAACGCTACATCTTTAAATCTGATACTGGAAAAGTGGTTAAACCGAGTACGTTTAAAAAAGCCGATTTAACCGATTTGGTTTAATATTAAACGTTAATACTGAAAACTCGTCCAACTGGACGAGTTTTTTTTAATCTTTAAGTTTAACTTGTAATACGCCTGATTCCTCGGATTCCCATTCGCATTCCGGTGGCCAAAAAATATCACCATTAAAAGCAATAACCAATTCTGATCCATCTTCAAAAACAATGGCATTCTGGAAAGGCTTCCCGTGCGATTGACAAGTGAAGAATTTTCCGACAACACCCGGAGGAAGCAGAGGCGTTACTCTTGAATTATCTGGATTTTCTTTGTTATAATCATAAACTTGTTTTGCTATATTTATGGGATCTTTATCACTCATTTATCTTCTCCAATACATTTAATAGAGTCATTTGTTGTTTTCGCATGGCCAAGACCAGATTGGCCAGGTTTTGGGCATCCACCAGACCACTGTGAGCACGACCTTCCCAAGGAACGCCATATAACTTCATCGCATCATCTTGTCCCAATTTTCGTTTGCTTGCATGCATCATGTTAAAATACACCGCAAAATTGATTAAATTTTCAAAAGGCAACTTAATACCTTTTTGTTCGCACTCTTTTTGCAACGCCTCGGCATCTCGACCCCAAGCAACGTAGGGCTTATTTTTTCCGTATTTATTTACAATCGTTTCAAGCACATCTTTCAATGGACGCCCCTGACGATAAATTTTACGGCGGCTGTGTCCGGTTAATTCTACACAAAAATCTGAAATCTCATCGTTTTCAGGTTTCACAAAATATTCAGCTTTTCGTGTCACCTTGAGATTTACCAAATCGATTTCCACCAAAGAAAACTCAATAATCTCGCCAGCCGGTTTCCCTTCCCAGCAGCACATTTCTAAATCGTAACAATAAATTTTTCTATAATCCATAATAACCTCAATAATTTGCATCTAAATATACATGAAACGAATAACTGCTGCCAATATGCCATATTGGTGAAAAACATTCTTCGCTACCTTCATCTCCTGATGACACATCAACATGCATATACGCATTTAATGGAATGGTTACGGAAGCATTCTCTTTTAGTATTTTATATACGTCATCGAAACTTTTATAGTGATGATCTAATAAATGCTCACATTCTTCTTGAACGAACGCTATCTCTTTATCCGATAATTTTCTTGTGGTTGTTCTTAAAACAAGAACGTTTTCGTAATATTCCACATCTATAACAGGCATTAGGAAAAGATTGGAAGGATAGCCATCTATCATTTTAAAACAATAAAACGCATCTTTATCCAAAAGATCCTTTTGTGTTGCATAAACGTTTTCATAAACGACCAGAATTTGCTCTCTAGGTTTGACAAATGTGATTTCATCAAGTTTCTTATCCAAGGCCCATATTGTAATGGCTCTTTCAGAATTATTGATTTTTTCTCTGGCAAACTCTTGCTGTTTCCACATTAACTCTTCAATAATGGTATTATCGATTTTTAGATCTTCGTATTTCATTTTTCACCATTAAAATTTTATCATTTTACTGTTGATTTTTTACGCATATTTGATATAGTTTTTTAAATACAACCAATAAAGGAGATATTATGCCACAAGTTACTGTAAAACACAACGAAAATTTCGAGTCTGCACTCAGACGCTTCAAGAAAAGTTGCGACCGCGCAAAGACCATTCAGGAATATAAAAAAAGAAGACACTATCAAAAGCCTAGTGAAGTCAGAAAAGAAAAGAAATTAGAAGCGATTAAAAACCACCGCAAAGAAATAAAAAAACAAAATGCTGTTTTCAAAAAGAAAAACAGACGTTGATTTTAACGCCTGTTTTCAATGACTTCTAGAGTTCTTAAAAATTCAAACTCAATTTTTAAAAGTAATTCAACAAATTCTTTATACGTTTTATCGTCCATTTTTTTGCCCTCGTATTATATATTTAAATTTTAACTTCTAAATTTGGTCAGAGTGGTGGGATTCGAACCCACGACATCTCCTGTCCGAGAGGAGTAGGCTGACCACTGCCCTACACTCTGTTTAAAATTGGCAGGTCATGAGAGACTCGAACTCCCAACGCACGGTTTTGGAAACCGGCATGTTACCATTACACCAATGACCTATATTTTTGGTCTGGAAGACAGGACTTGAACCTGTGACATCTTGCTCCCTAAGCAAGCGCTCTACCAAGCTGAGCTACATCCAGTTTTTATTTGGCGGGGGAGTTGGGATTTGAACCCAAAACCTTCGGAGTCAGAGTCCGACGCTCTGCCAATTGAGCTACTCCCCATCAATTTTCTAATTTGGTCAGAGTGGTGAGACTCGAACTCACGACATCTTCCATCCAAAGGAAGTAGGCTACCAACTGCCCTACACTCTGTTTTATTTGGTCTGGAAAGCAGGATTCGAACCTGCGACCCTCTGCTCCCAAAGCAGATGCTCTACCAAGCTGAGCTATTCCCAGTTATATCTGGCGGGGAAGGTGGGGCTTGAACACACAACCTCCTGAGTCAAAGTCAGGCGCTCTGCCAATTGAGCTACTTCCCATCAAAATTAAAAGGTGAAATTACAGGATTCGAACCTATGACCCTCCGAAGCCAATTTCGGATGCTCTGCCAGACTGAGCTAAATCTCACCAAACTCTTTATTTGGTTAGGGTGGCCGGATTCGAACCAGCGATCAGAGATTCAAAGTCTCCTGCCTTACCGCTTGGCTACACCCCATCGGTTTTCTAATTTGGTCAGAGCGGTGAGATTCGAACTCACGACATCTCCCGTCCAAAGGGAGTAGGCTGACCAGACTGCCCTACGCTCTGTTTTATTTGGTCTGGAAGACAGGACTTGAACCTGCGACCCTCTGCTCCCAAAGCAGATGCTCTACCAAACTGAGCTACTTCCAGTTCTTATTTGGCGGGGGAACTGGGATTTGAACCCAGAACCTTCGGAGTCAAAGTCCGACGCTCTGCCAATTGAGCTATTCCCCATCAATTTTCTAAATTTGGTCAGAGTGGTGGGATTCGAACCCACGGCTTCTCCCATCCTAAGGGAGTGGACTGGCCACTGTCCTACACTCTGTTTAAAATTTGGCAGGTCGTGAGAGATTCGAACTCCCAGCGCACGGTTTTGGAGACCGGCATGTTAGCCATTACACCAACGACCCGCATAAATTCTCATTCGGCATAACAACTCAACTTCATTACAGAAAATGTGCGAGCATTTTGAAAGATCCCTAGTCCTTTCCACTTCTCTACTTGAGAAGGCTGCTTTCTCGCCCGAGAGATCGAAGCGAATTGTCATGCGAATAAAAACTAAAAAGCCTTGAGTATTTACCCAAGGCTTCTAAAAATATTTCTATTAAGGCCTTGGGGCAATGAAGCCCCAAGACATAACTTGACGACTACATTGCGTTACTCGAATGCATATTGTGGTTGGGGTTGTGGTTGCCAAGTTACGTTTTTCATTTCTTAATCTCCTTTGTGTTTCTCATTGTGTAATTACATATTAACTGTTTTGAAATCGCTTGTCAACACTTTTTTTTAAATATTTTAATTTTTTTTTATTTATTTTCAATTACTTACATTATTTTAGGATGAGTGATATCCTGCCCTTATGGACATAAAAAAACCCCTTGAAATGACCTTTCAAGGGGTTTGCTCACTTAAAAGGTCGAGTCAGAACTATCTGAATCTCGACCTCTTGTGTCAAAATTCAGACAGCACAAGGCCACCATTGCTGTTGTGGAGCAATAGTGGCAGTCATGGGCTGTTGAACATTGACTAAATATGTCATAATAAAATTTCCTTAAATAAATTGATTTTACTTTTAACAACTATAACATATGTAAATAGAGAATGCAAAAAAAAGGAGAAAAAATATGAATGGTGCAGGTGGCACGAGTGGTGGAGTCGGTCGATTCTTTATTGGTTTAATTATGATTATTGCAGGTGGTTATATGTTTTTGGATGCAGTGCATGTCACTAATGCCTTTACATTGCATAAAACCATGTATTCATTTGGCAAAACGTTTAATCTTACCGGGGGAATGATTTTTGTTCCTTTTATTTTCGGGATAGGATTTCTCTTCTACAGTTCAAAAAGTATCGTTGGTTGGGTTTTAACCGTTGGATCCATGACTATGCTGGTATTTGGCATCATCAGTAATGTTGGCCTTAGACTTGAAAGCATGACCGCGTTTGAATTAATTACCATTCTTGTTCTTCTTATGGGTGGCATTGGCTTGTTCTTAAGCTCTTTAAAAGAAAAGGATGTGAAAGACATTAAAAAAATGAAATAAATCTTTTAAAATAAATTTCATGGACATCATGAAAGCCTTGTTCGATTGAACAAGGCTTTCTTTTTTCGATTAATTTCTTATCAACCTTCTGGATTTTCGTCAAAATCAAAATAAAACGATGGAATGTGTTTAAAATACCAATCATAGAAACGCAAACCTTTTGTGGATTCCAAGGCACCGGCTTCTTCTTGCTTTTCATAACTTTCTTTCAACGATTCTTTAGTAATTGGAAAGAAATTTCCATCTTTAATTAAAAGCCCTGAAACTTTTCTTTGCTCGGTTCCATCGGCACTTTTTATAGGTGTTATTTCGTGAACAAAAAGTGTCGCAGGTTCCATAACATCGGTTCCTATTTCCCAGATAAGCTCCTTAATGGTATTTTGAACATCGGTTCCATCACTATTGAGTATATTGTTTGAACTGTCGATGTAAAATTTAAAGAATTGATGGCCATCAAACATGATAATTTCTTTAGGCGTTTTTGTTTTTAGGCTATCTATAAAGAGATCGACTTGTTTCTTCTCTTCATTAAAACCTTTTTCATCAATCATGCAAAATTCGTAATTTTCTTTTTGATCTTTAAGCCCATAATATAAAAACATCTCTTCTATATCCAAATCTTCAACTTGTTCATAATATTTTTGTGCAAGATGAGCAATGGAATTGTAAGGAAGAAGACAATTACTAGCTTCAGCAAACAGATCATCTTTGAACTCGGATCCAATTTGTATATTAAAATTATCTTGTAACACGTTAAAAAACAAATCAAAAAGAAATTGCTCAGTATACTCAAATATCAAATCATTCAGGTTGTCTTTTAAGCGGCCATATCGGTCGTCTGATGTTTTATCGTCGTAAATTTCGCCGTTATATTCTTGTAAAAAATCTTTGACCGTTTTATATTTTGATAAAAGATAAGGCGTTACAGTTAACATCATCTTTTCTTCTTCTGTTCCTTCTTCTGAATTTTTTAGATTAAAAACGGCATAAATGCATTGGGTCGTGAAAATATTGGTCAGATTTGGCAATATAATTGTAGCTAAGGCTTCATTCATAAACTTTTCATAAAGTTGCTTAATTCCACCGTAATAAAAAAGTTGAATGTCTTTAATTTTTTTTGCGACCTCTTTAAATTCTGGTGAAAACTCACAAAACTTATTTTCGCTGTTAAAAATCGTTTCTTCAATACTTCCGTTTGGTAACGGTAGTTTAGTAACATCTGAATTTTTGGTGAAATATTCAAGTCTTCGACTTTTTATTTTGGCCTCTTCTTCTTTTTGAGTCTCTTCTATATAAGCGTTGTACTCTTCTTCCTGTTTCTCAAGGATGGCATTGGTTTCTGATTTTATTTCATCAAGTAGTTTATTGGTGTCATTAAAATGTTTTTTTTGAATGTCGTTTAATTCAAACTTTGTGAAATTTTCAGGTAAAAAACCATCCTCTAATCCAGAAACAATTCTTGCTAATTTTGACTCCAATAAGAATGCTATTAAATCTTCCAGAGAGCCTTGTGATTTTTCTTCAAGAAGTTTGTAAACTTCATTACATTTATCTCTATATGATTTCTTCCCCATTTATTCCCCCATTAATTAAAATCTGGTATATAATCATAAAGCCAGTTAAAAAATCGATAACACCTATCCTCTTCAACGGACTCATTATACATAATCTTTAAATACGTTTGTTTTAGTAAATCTTTTTCGATGACCTTGAAGTCCCCTTTATGAATAATCATCCCGCATATTTTTAATTGTTCAACGTTTTCCTGACTGTAAATGCCAGTGCGTTCCTGAACAACGATTGACGCGGGTTTTTCAAAGTCATACATTAATTTATTGATCAAGAATCTGAATTCATCTTCGACATTGTCTTCGAGTTCATTGATGACTTGATTCTCTTTGGTTACAAAAATTTGGTGAATATCACTAGAACGAATAATGATTTTCTTTTCTTTGTTGTTTTTAAAAGACTGGATAAATTGGTTAATAACATTTTCCTGCTCTTCAAATAACACAGCATCTTCTTTTTTAATATTAAGTTTCACGCCCTCCTCTTCGAGATTATAAAGTAAAAACAAATCTGAAAAGTTCAGGCTTGCTATTTTTGGATAATAATTAAAAGCCAAGTCCTTTATCATCTCTTCTGTCTTTTTGACGCAGCTCTCTTCTTTTGAAAGTTTAAAAAATTTTTCTTTACCTTCATCGGACATCTTTTTGGTATAGTCTTGAATACTGGCAATGAAAATACCTTCAATGGTTTTCAAAAGGAGATGCTTCATTAAATCAGAATATAATTTCAGATCCTGATACGTCATTTTTCTTTCGCCATGCTCTTTGTATGATCCGGTTGGCTCTTTCAAAAAATCTTCTATTTTCTCATAATCTTCATACGAGAAACCAAAATCATTGATTTTGAACTTCAACTTATTGAAATATTCAGCTTCGACTTCAATTTTTTTGGAATATAGAAACTGATCGGTAAAATACGGAAAAATCATTAAGGCCAAACTTTCATTGAGCATGCTTTCATGATCTTTAAAGAAAACGTCATAAAGTTCAGATAATAAACCATTTGATTCAGACTTTACGTATTTGCTATACAAAAAGCTCCTTTCCAGACTTGAAAGTTTTATCTTCTCGATTCCACCGTTATTCCGAGTGAATAACTCCAGTTTCTTTTTTTGATACTCTCTTTCTTTATCTATTTCAGACATCATTATTCCTGTTTATTTGCGAACAATCATAGTTAAAAAAAAATATAAAGTCAATGCTTAATATTACTGTCTTGATTTTTTCAATAAAAAAGATATAATAGTAA
>JYMV01004015.1_pt1 | contig 26930 bp, 14 predicted proteins | sample 338911 | NCBI WGS metagenome assembly JYMV01 (sample SAMN03354496, study PRJNA234377) | hydrothermal vent metagenome | biome: Deep sea; feature: Hydrothermal plumes at the Eastern Lau Spreading Center, Western Pacific Ocean; material: Seawater | place: Tonga | collected 2009 | depth 2000 m m
AAGTGGTAGATGCCTTTTTTATCCATTGTTGATTCGACAATGCCTTCTTCATTCAATATAACTTGATAAAGTGTGTCTGGCCAATACTTGACTTTTTTAGGTTCCTGTACCGAAAATGGTGGTAGCGAAACAGGGAAATTGATATCGTAATACTTCACGTACATTTTTGAAATATCTTTCATTGCAGGCTTGATCGCCAACACATCCCTTCCGTGTACCACCGGATTAAAATTTGTTTGCTTTTTAATTTTTGAATCTACCTTGAAAAATTGCTTGGTGTACTTTGAACCTTTATCAATGTTTACGAACATCTTCGCTGACTGCTTGCGTTTTATATCGAACGCGCTCACTTCCAATAAATAGCTATTTGGCGATTGGGCCTTAAAATCTATGCTGTTGATTATTTGCTTTCTTCCATCTGATTTGTCATAAACAAATGTTGCCGATGTGCTGTCGATTACTTCCTTAGATTCAAAAGATGAGAATAACTTATAAGAGATCATGTAGGCTGCGGTAAATTTCTGGTTGTCTCCGTCCTTACTGTAGAGAAATTCATCGGTATTGATAGAGCAATACAACCGTGAAACGGAATCAGAAACATGATAAACCCGGTATTCGGGGTGCATGATGCTCGAGCCTTTGTAATAGAGGTATGACAAGTTTTGATTGCTCAGCTTAGATGTGGTTGTACATCCAGCCATGGTAAATAAGATCAAGCCTGTGGCAACGATCCTCATTCTTCTATCTCTTTGTGAGGTTTGTCAAGCTCCATCGTTTCATAGCTATCTTCACCATTTCCATCCGTAATCTTGATTACATCCTTATCGATCTTCTTAAATTCCCTGGAAGCACTGTTGTACATATTTACCGTCGTTCCCAGATGATTTCCCAGTTTGGTCATGGACGTCTGATAAGAGTTCAGGTGATCTCCCAATTTCTCTACTCTTTTTATCACATCCTTCACCGACTCCTCAATCTTCAAGGCCTTTAAACCCTGCAGAACCGTTTCCAGATAGGCATAGAATGAGGTAGGTGACACAATAATGACATGTTTCCTAAAGGCGTATTCGACCAGGTCCTTAGTATTCAAGTTCACTGTTCCAACATTGTATATCAGCAGGTTGTAATAAATTCCCTCTGCAGGGATAAACATGAATGCAAACTCCGTCGTTCCCTCGTTGGGCCTGATGTATTTTGCAGTTTCATCGATGCGATTCTTAATGTCGCCTTTGAATTCTTTCTCAAGCTGCTCACGCCGCTCTTTATCTGAGGTCTGCACCATCTGGTTGTATTTCTCCAACGAGAACTTGGCATCTATAGGTATGATGCTCTCCTTAAAGAATATGGCTGCATCCACTATCTCGCCTGATTCAAATCGATATTGCATTTTGTATTGGTTTGGTTGCAACACGTTGCCCAGCAGCGCCTCCAAGAAGTACTCTCCCAGCACACCTCTTTGCTTGGGATTTTGCAATATTTTTTCCAGGCTCTTCATCTGCTCGGCAAATCCCAACACCTGCTTATTGGTTCCTTCGATACTCGTAAGTTTTTCCGTCACCTCTTTAATGATTCTGGCACTTTGATTGAACTGCTTTTGAAGGTTGTCTGATGTGTTTTTCTGATGACTGGAGATTTGCTCCGTAATTTTATCGAGCCGAGTCTGCATTTCCTGCCTGTTCTTTCCGCCCGATTCCTGCACTTCCTTTCTCATATTCTCCATCAGCTCAAGCATAATTTTTTGAGATTGGTCGATGCTGCCAGGCTCCTCCCTGGGCTGCATATACAAATACATCAGGACTATCAAAGCCAGGAAGATTAGGATACAAAAGATGAGAATAGCGACTTGCATGTGTTTATTTACTAACTACAACGTAAAATTAGTTAAATCCTGTTTGGCATAAGCCTAAATGCTTTAGTATGTGAGATTGCCTGATGCCTTCGGCCTTCGCAATTTCGAGTCCCCGTGCACGCTGAGGCTCCCCAGCCGCGTGCGCTAAAGCCATAGGGGTGGCGCCAGCAATGGCGGATGACGACGCAATTGCTCCCGTTAAAAGCGATTAATGATTCCAAAATGAATCTTTGAAGAGCTGAATTCAACCCCGCTGTGCCTCTGCTGTCCGAGGGCGTAGCTAATAGAAAATATTCCAGCTTTCGTTTCAAAACTTATCCCCGCACCATAACCATATGGTACATCAACCCACACTTCGTTTTTAACACGGCGAACTTCATTTTCATAATATGCACCGTTGAAAAACACGTACAGGTAAGAATTTTGCTCAAGTAAATAGCGGTATTCCAGCGTGTAGATTACAAAGCTGGATGCGACCATGGACTCCTCGTCAAAACCTCGCAGTGAACCCATGCCGCCAATTCGGAAGAGCTCGTTTTCGAACATGGATTTGCTACTCAACGTCGCTGCATCTGCACCAATATTGATGACCATTCTCTGGGCAACAGGAATGAATATATCCAGATCCAAGGTGATATTATATTCTGTTGATTTCACCTCTATAGTATCGGGATTCAGGTCTGGGTCATTTTTAATCTTTTTATTTCCCACTCCGCCACTTACAAACAGTGAATATCCCCTGCGAGGGTTGAAAACAAAGTCGAGCTTTTGCATGTTATAACCCAAACCATATAAAGTGGTGCTGGTACTTGCATAGGGAAGCTGCTGTGTATAACCATTCAACAACCGGGTATCCTTATTTTTTACAAACGCCCGCAAGTAGTTTCCCCCTTTCAAAATATACTGTATGCCCACATCCGTAATCAGGTCAATATAAATTGTGTCTCGTTTGTAAAGCGTAAAATCAATATCTGCGCCGAAAGGTGAGGAGAAGATAAAGGGATAGGTGATCAGAGCATTTAGATTTTGTGTGCGTGGTTGCAGGCTTTTCCAATCTATGGCAATCAGCTCTCCTCTACCGAAGGAATTCACCAGCTTTAGGCGTGCTTCTCCGGTAACCAATAACTTTCCCGTTGTTTCGCTATTGGGCAGGAAGCCCGCCACCCCATCGAATCTGCTGGCCTTTTTGCTCTCCAGATATAGGTATATCTTAACTGATTTATCGGTAAAGGCTATCTCGAAGGGTTTGGTTTCCCGCACAAAACGCAGCTCCTTCAGCCGGTCACTGATCTTGCTAATGGTCTCTTCGCTGTACAGATCTCCAGGTTTGATACTTAGATAATTATATATATAAACAGGGGCAATTTTGGCTTCACCTTTTATCAATATGCTATCGACCTTGTATTGCGTGTTTTTGGTAACACTAAGCTGCCCCTTTATATATTCTGTGCCCTTTTCCGACAAAAACTCGAGGCTGTCCAGTTTTACAGAAACAAATGGATACCCATGATTTTCATAATATTCGATAAGTTTTTCCTGCAGCATTCTGACTTCACCATAGTTAAATCTCTTCTTGTTATACAGCTTGTCGCGAAATCCAATTTTACTCAGCACGCCTTCGTTGGCATTGCCTCTTGACAAATTGGCCCATTTATAAATTGCACCTACAGAAAAGTACGCAGTGGTAGAATTTGAATCTCTAACAGTGCTGTCAAAGGAGGCTGCCAGATAGCCATTTCCATAGTACTTCAACAGATAGGCTTGTAGCTCCCTGTTTACCAGCATTGCATTGGGCAATTCCTTTTTATAACTGATCTCCTTAGATATGGGGTTTGGCTCTGATGGATCGAGCGGTTCAATGATAAGCTTATGCACATTTTGCGCACTCAATCCTGTGCTTATCACAAAAAACAAGGCCGTTATATGAAATCTCAATCTCAACGCGTTTTATTTGAGAAAATTAAGCACCGAAAATTTTCCCATTTGCCTTGCCACTCAGAAGACGCAATGATATTTCCCTCTCCATCCAGAAAGTCTCCATTGGCATTCCGCCTTATTATTTTACATTTCCCTTCTGTAATTGCCCTAATCACCAGCTGTATAAGATCTTCTTCCGACATGCTTTGATTACTCTTTCCAATATCCAGTCCAATCTTATTGTTCCAGTAATCCATTTCACCCGCAATTTTATCCGGTGGGGAGCCGTCTTCATAGCGCCCTTTCCTCCAGTCTTTCTTGTTTGCCTTCTCATGTGCATTTCCTAATCGCCAAGCTTTCTTCCATTTGATTTCCGCAGATAAGGATGCCATCCAAAACACATGCCTGAAAGCATCCAGCTTCCCACCAGTGTTATATTCATCCAACAGAGGGTTTTTGGCATGCTCTTTAGTGACTTTTCTGGTATTCATTGTGATGCTGAGCGCATCCAGTGCAACTAAAGGATGCCATATCACCCATCTTCTCTCCGGGCCGCTTAGCCGCATCCACTTTCTAATGTTAGATTCCTGTGCATTGCTTATAAGAGGAATAATCACGAGGAAAAGTGCAATTGCCAGATGTGTGCCAATTCTGTTCATTTGATAATAGAGATATGCTTCTTATCTTTGTTAGGAGCCTAAGATAACGTGAAATCACGATATGCTCAACTCCGGTATATAAAGTTACCCTACTCTAATGACGATAAACGTATGTATACGGATACTTATTACCTTCTTACTCACCGGATTAGGGCAGCTTTCGTATTCGCAGGGGCTGAATACCTACACCTGTAAATACGCCAAGCAATCAGCTTTGCTGCACTCATCTGGAGAAAAGGGTGGTGCTCAGGCCTTCTCAACAGCATCCAGAAGCGATACGATCGACATTATCAATTATACCATCACATTGGATTTCACTGATCTTAGTCAGCTGTCGCTCAAGGGCGACTGCAAAATTAAGCTTACACCTCTTCTGGCCAATGTTTCCAATCTAAACCTCGATCTGTTAGCGCTGAATATTGATTCTATTTTGCTGAATGGAAGCACGCTCAACTATACTTATAACGATACCTTGTTGGCCATCGATCTCGGTGCTGCACTAACAACGGGTGACACCGTTATTGTAGATGTATTCTACAATGGAAATCCTTTACAAGACCCTTCTGGCTGGGGTGGATTCTATTTTCAAAGTGGCTACGGCTTCAACCTGGGTGTAGGGTTTCAATCTGATCCGCACAATTTTGGCCGTGTGTGGTTTCCGTGTTTTGACAATTTTGTGGAGCGATCTTCCTATGATTTTATTATAACAACAGCAGGGGGCAATGTAGCGGTATGTAATGGTAATCTGACAAATGAAACAGCACTATTGGGAGACACCATAAGGAGAAGCTGGAAGCTTCAGGAGGAAATTCCAACGTACCTCGCTTGTGTAGCCATCAAGGATTATGAAGTGGTTAATATGTCTCATTCCGGATTGGCGGGCACAATTCCTATCGATGTTTATGCCAGGGCAGCCGATTCAGGAAAAGTTAGAAGCTCTTTTGCTAACCTTGGAGGTGCCATCACTGCCTTTGAAAACGGATATGGCGAATACAGCTGGAGCAAAATAGGATATACGCTGGTTCCATTCAATTCAGGTGCTATGGAACACGCCACCAATATAGCCTATCCACGATATGCAGTTGATGGGTCTGTAGGCTTTGAAGAGCTGATGGCTCATGAGCTAGCTCATCAGTGGTGGGGTAACCTGAGAACCTGTTACAGAGCAGAAGAAATGTGGTTAAACGAAGGAATGGCATCCTATTCTGAGTTTTTGTTTAACGAAGAGGTTTATGGATATGATGAATACATTCAGCACGTAAGGGATAACCACGAATATGTGGTACATCTCGCCCATGTAACGGAAACAAAATATCGGGCACTCACAGCAATTCCCCACCAGTTTACTTATGGCGACCACTCCTACCTCAAGGGAGCTGATGTTGCACATACGCTAAGGGGATACCTGGGTGATTCGCTATTCTTCATGGGTATAACCAGCTTCCTGAACTCAGATAAATTCTCACATATGAGCAGTGCCGGGTTCAGGGATCATCTAACCAACATTACCGGTGTTGACATGGCAGATTTCTTTCACCGCTGGGTTTTTAACGGTGGTTTCCCACACTTTTCTATCGACTCAACTTCTGTACAAGCAAACGGGCCTAGTTTTGATGTGTCGGTTTATGTGAAACAAAAGTTGACTGCCGCTCCTGGGTTGTTCAACAACGTGCCGATGGAAATAACTTTTTATGACAACGATTGGAGCTCACAAACCAAAGTGATGAATTGTTCAGATGCGCTGAGTACAGCTTCCTTTTCCCTTCCATTTAACCCAGCTTTTACTGCCATCAATGTGGGAGCAAAAATTAGCGATGCTGTCTCTGGTGACATAAAATCAATAACTGGGCCGGGCACCTATAATTTTGTGAACACAGATGCTGCACACATCACACTGCAAGTCGCTTCAATAACTGACTCTGCCCTGGTAAGGGTTGAGCACAATTGGACAGCTCCAGATCCGATTCAATCCGCGTCCATTTACAAAATCTGCCCTAACAGATATTGGAAAATTGATGGTTTGCTGCCTTCGAGCTACTCAATAGATTTTGAGATGTTTTATGATGGAAGGACCGGTGATCCATTTCAGTACGATCATGGCCTGTTTGAGGACTCGCTGGCTGTTGAAGACAGCATAGTTCTCATGTACCGTAAAAAAGCTGGAGACGAATGGACACTCTACCCATATTTCAGTGTAAACCCTATTGCTCCGAATGACAAATTTGGCCTAATGCAAGTTGACTCGCTTCAACTGGGCGAATACGTATTTGCCATCAAAAGCAGTTCCTTTAAGGCCTCGGCTTCCATCACCTACAGTTCAAATGTCAGCTGCGCTGGAAGTTGCGATGGAAGTGCTATTGCGACGGGAATGGGAGGAGCCGCCCCTTACACTTACTTGTGGGATGATCTGAATAATCAAACTACCCTAACCGCCAATGGGCTATGTGTAGGAACATATAATGTAACAGTAACAGATGCTTCGGCACAAATTGTAATACTGAGTGTTTCTATATCCGCGCCAGATCCATTGACAGGAAACGTAATTGTAACAAATGAAACATGCGGAGGCTGTAATGATGCCTCAATTACTTTTAGTCTGCAAGGAGGAAGCACTCCATATACCTATCAATGGAATGATCCTCAAAATCAAATAACCGCCACGGCTACGGGGTTGTCGCCTTCAACCCTTTACTCTGTTGCCGTTACAGATGCAAATGGCTGTGACCTCAATGGCCAGAACTTATCAGTAGGAATAGAGAAACACATCCGGAAAAGAACGGATATTTCCTTGTTTCCAAATCCTACAGATAATATGTTTACTATCAACCTTACAAATGGCTTGGCAAGAGGTCACACACATATAAGTGTGCGCAATATGGAAGGGAAGCTGGTTCACGTCGAGAAGCCCTCTTCTACTCAAAGAGAAATTCATATCTCCACGGTAAAATGGAAGCCAGGCATCTATCTCGTGGAGATTGCCGAGAAAGGCCAGCCTTTGTTTAACGGAAAGATTGTCGTTGCGCACTAATAAGTCCGAAGGAGATAATAGATGTTGATTCGGCGAACTCTCATCAATAATTCTTCTTGTATTCACATATAAAACGGGGAAACACCTTTTCAACAGGACTATTGGGCTCTTAGCGGTAACGATTTTAAGATTGAAGCTGTAGTTCTATCTCAAACAGGAATCAAACATTTAGAGAAAGGAATGATATTTTAAGAAAGAATTAAGAGCTGAAATCTCTTAATGAGTATATTTATTACTTCTTGGCTTTCAAAAGCACAAGTATTGCGCCAGTTTTATTTGAAATTTGCAATGCCTTGGAAAGTCAATTAAAATAAGAGCAATAGTTATGAGAGGAAGAGAATTATTCATATTAATCGCTGTATCTACCCTGGTAGGCATCACCGCAATAGCTACTATCTGGCCACCTTTTGTTTGGAGCCTGGTGCTTTTTGGTCCTATTATATTGCTCGGTGCAATGGACGTGTTACAGAAAAGGTCGGCTATTAGAAATAATTTCCCGGTAATTGGTCGTATTAGATACCTGCTGGAAGCTATACGGCCCGAAATAATGCAGTATTTTGTAGAGACTGACACGGAAGGAACGCCTGTTAATCGGATGTTTCGGTCTCTGATATACCAGCGGGCCAAGGCAGTAACAGATACTACTCCTTTCGGAACGAAGGTTGATGTTTACAGAGTTGGATACGAATGGATAGAGCATTCTATGTATGCATTAAGCCATGACAACCTGGACTTCAATCCGCAAGTTACAGTTGGTGGACCTGATTGCACACAACCCTATTCTGCGAGCTTGCTTAATATTTCTGCCATGAGCTTTGGGTCGCTGAGTAAGAATGCAATTCTGGCACTGAATAAAGGTGCTCAAATAGGTGGGTTTGCGCACAATACCGGCGAAGGGGGCGTTAGCCCTTATCATCTGGAACATGGCGGTGATTTAATATGGCAGATTGGAACCGGCTATTTTGGTTGTAGAACAGATGATGGACACTTTGATTCCGATAAGTTTGCGGAAAAGGCCACTTTGGATAGTGTAAAAATGATTGAAATAAAATTGTCGCAAGGAGCAAAACCTGGGCACGGCGGCATATTACCAGCGATTAAAAACACAAAGGAAATTGCGGCAATCAGAGGTTTGGAACCATTCACAGTTGTAAATTCACCGCCCACACACTCTGCGTTCTCATCTGCGACAAGCTTAATGGATTTTATCAAAATTCTCAGGGATAAATCTGATGGCAAACCAATCGGATTTAAATTATGTGTGGGTAAAAAAGAAGAATTCATAGATCTGTGCAAGGCAATGGTATCTACAGGGATAAAGCCTGATTTTATTACTGTTGATGGCGGTGAAGGCGGTACAGGTGCGGCTCCCATTGAGTTTTCAAGTTCGTTGGGCACACCGTTAAAAGAAGGGCTGGCCTTTGTGCACAACACCCTTGAAGGATATGATGTGAGAAAGGATATTAAAATAATTGCATCAGGGAAGATTATTAGCGGTTTTCATCTGGCACGTGCAATAGCGCTTGGTGCGGACATGGTCAATTGCGCCCGGGCTATGATGATGGCGGTTGGGTGTATTCAGGCATTACAATGCAATGTCAACACCTGTCCCACCGGAGTGGCTACGCAAGATAAGTCCTTAATGAAAGGCTTGGATGTAGATTCGAAAGGCGATCGGGTTGCCAACTTTCAGCGTACAACTATTCATAGCTTCATAGACCTCATAGCTGCTGCCGGGCTCAAGTCGCCCAATGAATTAAAGCGAATGCATGTCAACAGAAGAACCAGCATGCAATCTGTAGAGAGCTACGAAAAGATATACCCTTATATTCCTACAAGTAGTTTGTTGGAGCAGCCAACAGTGAGCAACAGCTAAATCAAATAAATTAATCATGTATAGAGCAACTTTATATAATCCCCTGCAGCGGTTGCCCGGCAGCGCCCAACCCATCCACTTTTTTCTCCACAGAGGGTTCGAGCTCCAATAATGGTGCATGATGGGGTTTTGTTCGCGCATCTATTATCATGCTCCCTCTACAGCCCCAGTGCTTATTCTCTGTAAAGCTATCTACACCATGAAGATCGCTGGCGGGATTGCTTCGTGTAAAAGTTACCCATAGGAAGTTATTGAGAGACTCTGCTAGGAAGTCGCTATTGTCACATAAAACGATCAAAGGAAATCCTTCAGATATTAAGTTTGAAGCTGACTCACCAAAACCTGTAAGTTGAAAATTTGTAGTTTTTTCGTCAATATAAGTAGGTGCATTGACGGCCAGTATTCCCGGAAGGACTGTCTTCGGATTGGTGAATTCACTTGGCAAGCTCATATTAGCCGGCAACTCTTTCGCAAGTTCTCTCCTTTTCTGGCCTGCCGAAGCCAACACAACTTTTGAACCTGAATTGAGGCCGGTACCAGAATAATCGAGAGTATCCATGGTATGATTGGTATGGAAATGCAGGTCTCTTGTCAGATCAATTCTTTCCAATACATGCCTCAGGTACTTTTCGATATTATTAACGCTCAGATCAGGATTGTCGCCGTTCTCGGTTATAAACAGGTATTTCGCCAACGACATTTGCCCGAAGCCCAACATATGATTGGCAATGGTGAGAATTTCTTGCGGCCTGCGATCTTCGCTGTACGGTGTATAGCGTTCACTGCCAATGGCCAGCATAAGCGGGTGAACACCCGCAGCATCCACAGCATTCACCTCTTTTAATCCCGGTACCTCACTGGGTATCACCGGACCTGTAATTTCGTGTATCAAGCTGCCAAATTGGGTGTCCTCCTGCGGTGGTCGTCCCACAACGGTAAATGGCCAAATGGCATCTTTTCGATGATACACCTTGTGCACTTTCATTACAGGGAAGTTGTGCTGGAGGCTGTAATAGCCCAGGTGATCGCCAAAAGGGCCTTCTGGCTTTGTTTCACCCGGATGCACCTCTCCGGTAAGCACAAAATCAGCTTCTGAAGATATAACGTAACCATCTCTCCTGGAATACCTGAATCTCCTGTTGTTCAATGCTCCTGCAAAAGTCAGCTCAGATAAACCTTCGGGAAGGGGCATAATAGAAGCCAGCGTATGGGCCGGTGGGCCGCCTACAAAAATGCTCACCTTTAGCGGTTTACCCAATGCGTCGGACTTTGCCTGGTGCACACCAATACCGCGATGAATCTGGTAATGCAAACCCAATTCTGCATTACTCACATATTCATTCCCTGACATTTGTATTCTGTAACAACCCAGGTTAGAATGCATTACTCCCGGTGAGTCTACATCTTCCGTATAAACTTGAGGCAACAGTATAAATGCACCCCCATCATTTGGCCATGATTGGATTTGCGGAAGTTGATCAATCACCGTTTCATTGGCAATGGCAGATGCTCCCGAGGATCGGGGGAGAGCCTTAACAGCTAACAAATATTTTGCTGGATGCTTTATCGCTAATAAGGGGTCCTTCTTTAAGTTTACAAGCAGCTTGACCTTATCCAGCGTGTCGCGAAACATGAATCTACACCGATCCATAGTTCCAAACAGATTTGACACAGCTGGAAACGGGCTACCCTTCACATTTTCAAATAGAACTGCCGGGCCTCCATGTTTAAATACCCTCAAATGAATAGCAGCCATCTCGAGATATGGATCTACCTCACGGGTAATTCGCACTAAATGCTGGTTACGTTCCAGATCTTGAATGCACTCGGCCAGACTACTGTATCCCATGGGGTCGGGGTTTAAAGCAAAAATAGCATTAAAGAAAGGCAGCTAAACAAAAAAATCCCCAGCATTTGTTCAAGACTGAGGATTCTATTATGTAAGCGTGAAGAAAATATTAATGCCCTCCTCTTCGTCGTGGATTGTTGCGTGATTTATGTGTGTTATTCGATCTTGCATTTCTCTTTTTCCTCTTGTTTGCTGCCAGAATTTCAGTAGTGTCTGTTAGTACAGTTTTGTCGTCGAGTTTAAGCTTACCATCTGAAAGACTCAGAAGATCACCGATAATCTTGCTATCATCCACGCTATCCTTGTTCCAGGTTACATATGATTTCTTTAAATGATTGGCTATTGTTAGAATCAGCGCGTCTTTCTCTGGCCCTTCAGGAAATTCAATGGCCTTTTCAATCATTATCTCATTGGTTCTTCCATAATGCCGGTACTTGATGTTCCTTGAGGGATAGGCAAGCTTCTCTGGCTTTACAGTCAAGGATTCTTTGGTTGGGTTTGGAAATGGCGAATCTACATCCAGCTTAAATTCTGATATCACAAAGAGATGATCCCACAGCTTATGCTTGAAGTCAGCTACGTCTCTCAAATGAGGATTGAGCTGACCCATCACATCAATAATTGCTTTGGCTTGCTTATTCCTTAGCTCTTTATCTTTCTCGGCAAGTACAGATTGAACCATCTTTTGGATGTGCCTTCCGTATTCCGGTATCGTTAACTTCTCGCGTTGACTATTGTATTCCATAATTTTTAATTTTCCACTAAAAAGATAAAGTGGATCAATAAAGTGATTTAATATTAAGCGCTTATCAAAAAGAAATTCCTAATGTTGAAGGGGATTCACTATTGCTGCTTAGGTCAATAGCATCGTAATTGACAGACAAAGATAGCACTTTTATACTTTACTGCCAATATTACTGAGAACCGCCGTTCAGTATTTTCAATTTAGCAAACTTCAATAGCAATTGCTTTTGCCCGGTCGCCTGGAAGAATACAGTAGCCTTTTGGTTAGAGTGGTCTCCTTCAATTTGAAGTACCTTGCCAATTCCGAATCGTTGATGCTCAACCTCCATTCCCGCCTGTAAGTTGTCTGTGTTGTCAGTTTCAAAAGTATTAGACGATGCACGAATAGCTTTATTGAGTCTTACCAATTTCTTATTAAGTGGCTCTAATTTGGATTTTACGGTGTTGGTTTTCTTTGATTTCTCGTTAATTGCTGGCCTTTTCAGCTTCGCTGGGTTATCAAATATGTGTAGTGGCTCACTTATTTTCCTGGTAGCTGGGAAATCGAGGTATTTATCGTCGACCTCTTCCAAAAACCTACTTGGTTCACAATGTATGAGGTTACCCCATCTATATCGGGTGGTAGCAAAGGACAAAAATGCCCGTTCTCTTGCTCGGGTAATGGCCACATAAAATAACCTTCGCTCTTCTTCGAGGTCCTCCTTAGAATTAAGAGAAAGCTGAGAAGGAAACAAATTTTCCTCCAGTCCAACCACAAACACATATGGAAACTCAAGGCCCTTTGCTGCGTGAATTGTCATCAACGATACCTTATCATTATCATTGGGGTCATCCTCATCTGCATCTGTAAGTAATGCAATATCCTGTATGTATTCTGTCAGTGACGGGCCTTCAAACAAATCGTGCCCCTCAGCGTTGTTGTGTGACCAGGTCTCACAAAATTCTTTTAAACCGTTGAGCAGCTCCTGAACATTTTCGTATCGCACAATGTCCTCAGGTGCCTGGCTATCGTAAAGCTCTTTCAAAATTCCCGAGGAAGTAGCTATGTGATTTCCCAGGTCATAGGCGTTTTTGTTAGCTATGTCTGCAGAGAAGCTTTTTATCATCGACACAAAATCGAATATCTTAGCCACAGATGCCGCTCCAATTCTTAAGTTGTATTGACTGAGGTTTTCTATTACTTCCCAGGGCGTAATTTTGTTTTCATTTGCTGCTACTGAAATTTTCTCCATGCTCCTCAAGCCAATCCCCCTAACTGGATAGTTGATTACCCTTTTCAGTGATTCTTCATCCTTGTTGTTAAGTGCTAACCTGAAATAAGCCAACAAATCTTTTATCTCCTTCCTTTGGTAGAATGACAATCCTCCATAAATTCTGTAGGGTATATTGTTCTTTCTCAGGGCTTCTTCTATGGCCCTCGATTGGGAGTTGGTGCGATAAAGAATGGCAAAATCGATGTTTTTAACCTGCTTATTGGCTTTGCACTCAAAGATCGAATGGGCTACCTGAGCACCTTCCTCATTATCCGTGTATGATTTTAACACGGTGAGCTTCTCACCCTCCTCATTGTCCGTCCAAACTTCTTTATGTAACTGCTTTTTGTTATTTGCTATAACACTATTTGCCGCATTCACAATGTTCTTGGTAGATCGGTAGTTCTGCTCGAGTTTAAACGTCTTAAGATCAGAATAGTCCCTCTTGAAGTTTAGGATATTCTGAATATTCGCTCCTCTAAATGCATATATACTCTGCGCATCATCTCCAACTACACAAATATTCTCGTGTTTTGCGGCCAGCTTCTTCACAATTGAGTATTGAAGCAGGTTGGTATCCTGAAACTCATCAATCAGGACATATTTAAACTTTTGCTGATATTGATGCAACACCTCTGGAAATTCGGCAAGCAAAAAATTCATCTTAAAGAGTAAGTCATCAAAGTCCATCGCTCCAGCTTTAAAGCACCTGTCCACATAAGTTTTGTAGATTTCACCTAACTCCGATCTGGAACCCAGCTGATCCTCTTTCATAAGATCAACATCATTGAGATAGCTTTCGGGAGAAATCAGGTTGTTCTTGGCCAAAGAAATCCGATTGAGCACCAAGGACGGTTTGTATACCTTGTCGTCCAGGCCCCTTTCCCTTATTATTGCTTTCAGCTGACTTTTGGAATCAATCGTATCGTAGATTGTGAAGTTGGAAGGATATCCAATTCTATCCGATTCAATTCTCAAGATTCTTGCAAATATGGAATGGAATGTACCAATCCACGTATTTCGTGCTTCCAACCCGGGTACCAGCTCCTCAATCCTAATTTTCATCTCCTTAGCCGCCTTATTGGTGAAAGTAAGTGCGAGAATATTAAATGGGCTTATCCCTTTGCTTATCAGATAAGCTACACGATACATCAGCACGCGCGTTTTTCCCGATCCGGCACCCGCTATGATAATAACGGGTCCTTCAGAACATATTACAGAGTCTTTCTGTACAGAATTTAACGCCTTTAGAAAATCGTTCAAGATGCCCTTTTTAATGTTTTTAGCTCATCAAAATTACAACTTTTGATCAGCAAATTTTGGCAAATACCCGTCCGGGGCCAAAACTTTTGAACCATTTATATATCTTAGCTTTAGTGAAATAAAGTTCCTGAACGGCAGCAATGAAGTTGATAAGATCCATCGCAAGTATTTTTGCGCCAATGTGCCTGCTACTAGCTGTGCCTACTATTGGTACGGGACAATCTTTTTCCGAGATCAGTGCGCAAGCAGGCGTTGATATGGTGCACATTCACCCTATGCTCATGGGTGGTGGCGTTGCCTTTTTCGATTATGATAAGGACGGATTTCAGGATATGTACATCACCGGTGGCAGTTCTACTGACAGACTCTACCATAATAATGGTGATGCTACATTTACAGATGTAACCACAATTGCCGGAATAGCAGGCACTGACTCCATACTAACTATTGGCGTAGCTACCGGAGACATCGATAATGATGGTTACCGTGAGATATTTATAACTACCTGGCAGGGGTACGCAAACATTCTCTTTAAAAACAATGGTAACGGTACCTTTACTGATCTTTCCGTAACAGCAGGCATAGCAGATTCGTCCAATAGCATTTCTGTGACCTTTGGGGATGTGAACAAAGATGGGTTTTTAGACATCTACGTTGCAAACTACGTGGACCTCATCAATTCTAATCCGCAGAATAGTTTTGACTATACCTGTTTTGCCAACTTTCTCTACCTGAACAATGGCAATCAAACCTTTACCGAATCAGGGGTGGCTTATGGGGTAGCTGATACGGGATGTGCACTGGCAACGGCCTTTACAAACTACGATGATGAAGGCGATATGGATGTGTATGTCGCCAACGATTTCGGTGCATGGGTAAGCCCCAACACAATATTGCAAAACAACTTTCCCACTACCAACTACACAGATATTGCTATCTCTGCCTCTGTGAATGATTCTATTTTTGGAATGGGAATAGCTATAGGAGATTACGATGAGGATGGTGATTTAGACTACTACGTTACAAATCTCGGCAAGAATGTGTTGCGGAACAACCAGGGAAACAACACTTTCCTGGATAAAACCGATACGAGCGGCACGGCAAACACATACACCGACAGTACATTTTTCGCCGTTGGCTGGGGTACTGCATTCTTCGATTATGATAACGATACTTATCTCGATTTGATCCTTGCCAATGGCTACATACCTGCAGACTCATTCATCTACAATACACCTTCCAACCCAAATGTTCTATTCAGAAATAACGGAGATGCAACATTCGCGGATGTTTCTGACATAGAGGGTTTTAACGACACGACATTTGGCAGGGGCCTGGCGCTAGGGGATATTGATATGGACGGCAGGCTGGACGTAGCTGTTGGCGTAGTCACATCAGATACTTCATCATCCAGCCACTTTCTTTTGTATGAAAATCTAAGCGCTGATTCTAACAATTGGTTATCTGTTAGCCTGCAGGGTATGGTCAACAACAGAGATGGGTTTGGGTCCCGTATTAGAATGGTTGCAGGTGGGCGGAGCTGGATAAGGGAAGTTGATGGCGGATCCAGCCACGTCTCTCAAAACATGAGCAGTGCCTATTTCGGTTTGGGTGCGTTGGCAACTATCGACAGCGTAATCGTTACGTGGCTGGATGGCACTCAGGAAGTGTTTACCAATATTTACCCCAATCAACACTTGAACATTATAGAAGATTCTGTTGTTTACGCAGCAGTCTATGTTGCCTCTGGCATTTGTAGTGGCGACAGTTTATTTCTGGAAGGCGCATTTCAAATTGATCCTGGTACATACAGGGATACAATGACTGCCACGGCTGGACATGATAGCATTGTTATTACTGCGCTCTCAATTACCCCAGGCACAATTATCAATATTCAAGAATCTATTTGTGTGGGCGATAGTCTTTATCTCGAAGGGGGCTATCAGTACTCCGCAGGTACTTATTATGACACCACGCAGGTTGCCGGTTGTGATAGCATTGTTATTACTGATGTTACAGTCCTGAGCACGTACATTGGCACCGTTGACACAACAATCTGTGAAACGGATACCTTCTTAGGAAACACATATGTATCCGACACATCTTTGATGGACCTCTTCACCGGATCAAATGGATGTGACAGCACAGTTATCACCAACATAACGGTAAATCAATTTGTTCTGGCTGGATCGACGGCTACGCTGTGCCAGGGAGACTTCTACAACGGTACCGCATATTTTACAGATACAACACTGATTGACACTGTACAGAATCAATTCACTTGCGACAGTATTATTTCAACCAGTATTATTGTACTGTTAACTTCTGTAAATAGCGTTAATGTAACTATATGCAAAGGCGACCTGTTTGGAGGAACGGCTTACTATTCCGACACTTCGCTGATTGATTCATTGACCAAAGTGAATGGTTGTGACAGCATTGTAAACACTATGCTAATGGTGGATTCAACGTATTCGATCACTATTGATACCACTATTGAAGCTGGTTCTTTGTACGATGGGGTGGTACATTTCGGCGATACCGTATTAACTGACTCACTCTTGAGCTTAGAAGGCTGCGATAGTCTGGTGCAAACGAATTTATACGTTGTCACGGGATTTCTATCTGGAAATACGCATTCCGAAACGATCCGGTTTAGTGTGTTTCCAAATCCTGTATCTGGCAGTTTGTCAATGTATTTTGATCTGAAACGTGCTTCTCAGATAACTGTAACTATCTTCAATATGCTGGGTATAGCTGTTGCCAAGCCAATTTCGGGCCTTTATGCCGGGGGTGCTCACATAGAGCTTTGGAACGGCAGAACAGAAAATGGAATGACCCTGCCAAATGGCATCTATTCCATCAGCTACAGTGTCCATGGGGCGCGCACAAAGAACCTTATGCTCATCGTTTCCATTCGGGAGTAAGTTTACCTGGTTTCATCAGAAAATGGGTTATTACGGGGTATTTTCTATATTTGTTATTGTACCGATTGTTAAACGGGGTTGTTGCCTAAATTAAGAACACTTATGACGGTAAATATTGATAATATATATGGTATCCATAACACCATGCTCAATAGGCAAATTCTTCTGGCGTATAAGGGCGAATTCAACAATAAGATAGTTAACTCCCTCTTGTCTAATGCTAAAGTTCAGATGCTAAATCTAGAACTGGAATTGCCTGTAAGGAAAAAGCTATACAACATAATGGTTGAGTGTCTGGAGAACATCAATAGATATGCCGGTGACGGGAAGTTTGAGTCCAATGACTTAATTCATCATTACCCACTGTTTTTGTTAGGTGCAAGTGAAGAAGGATTCTACATTACTGTAGGCAATATGATTAACGATGGGGATAAGGATATACTGATAGAGAAATTAGATGATATAAATAAGTTAAGCCGCGAAGAGTTAAAGTCAAAATATCGGGATACTATTCTCGCTTCTGAAGTGACGGACACAGAAGGAGCTGGATTGGGAATAATAGATATGGCAATAAAATCTGAGAATCCCCTTGAATACAAATTCAATTCGGTGAAAGACGATATTTCATTCTTTATACTTGAAATAAAAGTTTAGAAAAAGATGGATGCGCTAATTATTGAAGGAACAGAATTTACTCCAGATGTAGTAATGGATCCTGGCTCGAATAGATTTGAAATGTCAGGTGAATCCAGGCCAGAAAACGCGAGTAAGTTCTATGAGGCTATACTGAACTGGATGGATAATTACCACTCGCTTAGGTACTGGCGTGACAGCAAGTTTGATGATAATTCCAATTCTACCGTTTTCGAATTTAGACTTGAATATTTTAACAGCACATCCGCTAAATTCATTTTGGACATTCTGAAAAAGATAGAGATATTTCGAAAAGACGATATGAATGTCACCGTGAAATGGTACTATGAGGAACTCGATATTGACATGAAGGAATCTGGCGAAGAGTTCGCAAGTATGACGGGAATACCATTTGAATATATCGTTGTTTAATTCCCAGAAACGAGATTGAAGTCTTTACCGAAATCAACACATGATTAGGCAAAAATATTCTTTGAGTATCGTTAATCTGTTGCGTGCAAAAGCTATAAAGCTCGTTGGCAATTGGATTGGAGCAGCTCTGGCATGTGCATTTCTCTTGGTCTCGACATCGGTGATGTCACAGTCTGGCTCAGACAATATTTCCTTTGACAAAACAAACTTTGAGAGCGACCGTGAAGGTTTAAAAGAAGCGGTGAAGGAATTGCAAAAAGGCGAAGCGAGCTATAAAGCCTCGGTGTATTCCAAGGCACTTGTACATTTTGAAATTGCACATCAGTTCAATCCGAACAATGCAGAGCTAAATATGAAAATTGGCCATTGCTATTTATATTCATCTCACAAGCCGGAAGCCCTGGCCTTTCTTGAAAAAGCGATTGCGCTGGACGCACCTCTCGATAATTTTGTGCACTTCTTGTTGGGGCAAGCATATCACCTTAACATGAGCTGGGATAAGGCGATAAAATCCTTTGGCGAATATGTTAGTAATGCTTCGGACGAAAACACAGAACAAGTTGAGCTGGCAAAGAAGAAGATCGACGAATGCAAGTATGGAAGAGAGCAGGTTAAATCCCCTGTTAAGGTTAAAATTGAAAACCTTGGAGATCGCATAAACTCTGAATTTGCAGAATATCATCCACTAATTTCTGCCGATGAGGCTGTTATGTACTTCACGGCGAGAAGGGATAGCACTACTGGTGGCAACAGAGATCTAAATTTTGATGTTTACTACGAAGATATATATGTGACTAAAAAAAATGCTGATTCTACCTGGACTACCGCTAAAGGCATAGGGAAGCCTATCAACACGGAATTTCACGATGCAACGGTAGGGCTTGCCCCTGACGGTCAAAAGCTTTTTGTGTATAAGGATGATGAGGGCGATGGAAACATTTATGAATGTGTGCTAAACGGTGATGTCTGGTCCGAGCCTGTAAAATTGAATGAGAACATCAATTCGGAGCATACTGAACCAACTGCCTGTTTTTCCTATGATGGGCGAACCATTTATTTTGTGAGCGACAGGCCTGGCGGCTTCGGTGAAAATGATATTTACATCTCTGAGCTTAGGGGCAATGGAGAATGGGGCCCTGCGGCGAACTTAGGTGCTACTATTAACTCTAAGTACAACGAAGAAGCGGTATTTATGCATCCGGATGGAAAGACGCTTTACTTTAGCTCTCAAGGCCACAAAACTATGGGCGGTTACGATCTCTTTAAATCCGTTTACAATAGTAATTCTGGCACATGGTCGGGTCCTGAAAATCTTGGATATCCTATTAATACGCCTGATGATGATGTGTTTTTTGTTGTAGCCGCAAATGGTGAACGCGGGTATTATTCATCAATCAAGTCAGATGGAACAGGCGAAAAGGACATCTATATGATAACTTTTCTAGAAAAGGAATCGAGTCCTGAGCTCACCTTGGTAAAGGGTAAGATTCTCGATAAGAATACTGGTCAGCCTATCGAAGCATACATTGAAGTACTTGATAATGATTTGAACGAAGTTGTAGCCAATACCAAGTCTAACAGATTAACTGGAGAGTTTTTGTTTTCCCTTCCTTCCGGTAGGGACTATGGCATTACAGTTACCGCGGATGGTTATTTCTTTCATTCTGAGAACATTGATATACCGGAGTCTTCACCATTTTTTGAATTGTTCAAAAACATTCAGCTGGATCAAATGGATGTTGGTAAATCAATGGTGCTCAATTTCATTTTCTTTGATTTTGACAAGGCTACCTTAAGAGATGAATCAATAATTGAGCTGGAACGCGTGGTGACATTTATGATAAAAAACAAGAGTTTGAAAATAGAAATTTCAGGTCACACGGACAATAAAGGTACCGTTAGTTACAATCAAAGTTTATCCAACAACCGGGCAAAATCGGTTGTGACCTGGTTGACCAACAAGGGGGTCGAGCCGTCCAGAATGATTTCGGAAGGATACGGGTTCAGCCAGCCAAAGGCGAGTAATGATACCGAAGAAGGAAGGGCGAAAAATCGAAGGACAGAGTTCAAAATATTGGAACTTGATAAATTGCTCCAGGCTGCAGCTAAAGAGGCATCCTATCAAAAGAGTACTCAGGAAGAGGATACGCCAGCCCGCCCACCGGACGGACAGGCTGATGGAAGGGAAAACACAGAACCAAAAGAAATGGAATTGGTTATAGAGGAATCTGGTGCGCTTGAAATTGGAATTGTTACCCCTGAAGATGCTGTTGCGGAGACAATTGCGGAAATAGAAAGTTTTGACAGTGAAGAACCAACCCCAGTGAAAGAGGTGCCTGCGGAGGAGCTACCCTCATCTGCAGAACCTAAACCCACAGCAGCTGAAGAAAAACCAGCCGAAAAGATTGAAGAGGCAAAGGGCGCAATAGTAAAAACCACTCCTGAATCACCACCTCAGAATCAGTTTTCTACCTCAAAAATGAACTATTATGTTACTAACAAAATTCCAGTAGATCCGATCTTGCCAACAGGGGTAATCTTCAAGGTGCAAATTGGTTCTTATTCGAAATTGCCGAACGCAAAAGTCCTCAATGGATTATATCCTGTAATGGCCAACAGGCTTCCCAGTAATCTATACCGCTGCAGTGTGGGCGTGTTCAAAACCTATGACGAAGCTAAAAAAGCTCAGGCCAAGGTGCGCTCAGCTGGGTTCTCTGACGCATTTCTTATTGCATTCTATAATGGCAAAAAGATAAGCGTATCGCAAGCCGTTAATATTAACTAATTGCACCTTTTAAATATGCTCTATAAGCGAATCCGGGAAGCTGCATTTTTAATTGTGATACTTGCGGTGGTTGCTTACCCTTCTCTCGGGCAGAATCAAATTCAAAGCCTGGAGGCAAAGCTTGAGAACGCGCCTGGCAAAGAAAAAACCCAAATTCTCAACCAGCTCGCAAAGTTATCTCTTAGAGGGGATGCGACTCAAAGCATTCAATACGCTGATGAAGCGTTAAAACTGTCAATAGAGCAGGGCAATTTCAATGGTGAATCTAATGCTCATATCAATCTCGGTAATGCCCACAGTCGCCTCAACGACCATAACAAGGCGTTGATATCCTTCAAAAAAGCACTTGCCCTTTTTGAAAAGCACGCTAACCACTCCGCAATAGCATACACCTTGAATCAGATAGGACTGGAATACAAACACCGTAAAAAGTATAGCGAGGCCACCAGTTATTGCAACAAATCCCTAAAAACATATAAATCCCTCAACGATAAAGAAGCTGTTGCATTAGTACATTCAAACCTTGGCGATATATATAATAAAGAACGAAAGTATAACCAGGCCATTTCAGCGTATACTGAATCGCTGAAAATTGACCGCGTCACAAAAAACTTCAGGGGCGTAGTTAGCACGCTCAGTAGAATTGGATCCACCTACTCAAATCTCGGTAATTATAGCGATGCAGAAAAGAGCTTGCAGGAAGCAATGCGTATAGCAAAAAAGAACAAGCTCACAACGCTTTATAATTCTGCCAAAAATAACCTGGCAATAGTTATAAGAAACAAGGAAGAATACAGCGACTCTAAAACTCAATTTGAAAAAGATCAAGAAGTAGAATCACAGCAATACATCCAGGATATGGAAGAAAAAACGATGAAGATTCAGCAGCAATCATCAAAGTTTTTAGAAGAAATTGAAGGTCTTACAGAAGAAAAGCAGCTCGCCGAGATGAAAAGCAGGATTCAGGAAGATGAGTATAACAGGCAACTTCTGCAAAAGCAGCACGAAGCCGAGCAGCAAGAAAACCAGATAAAACTACTAAATGCCGAAAATGAATTGAATCAAGCTGAGCTGGATAAAAAGAGTGCTGAGGCTAAAAACAAACAAATTATTATCTGGGCAGGAGCAGGTGTATTGGTATTGGTGATAGTTATGGCAATACTCATTTACGGCAGATATAAAGCGAAGCAAAAGGCAAACATTGCGTTGGCAGAACAAAATGATGAAATAACAAAGCAGAAGGATGAGATACTATCGCAAAAGGAAGAAATAGAGGTAAATCGTGATAAGCTGGCAAGGCAAAACCAACAAATATCTGATAGCATTGATTATGCAAAGAGAATCCAGACTGCCGTATTGCCTTCATATGAAAATGTCAAAAGCCTCCTTCCTGATTCAATGGTCTTGTTTAAACCAAAAGCTAAAGTCAGCGGAGACTTTTACTGGGTTAAAAATTATGGGGATACCATTCTGTTTGCTGCTGCTGATTGTACCGGCCATGGTGTTCCTGGCGCGTTTATGTCAATAATTTGTAATAACATCCTCAATCAAATTGTAACGCAATATGAAAACCTATTTCCGGGAGCTATTCTAAAGTTGTTGAGCCAGGAAGTTATTAGGAGGTTGCACCAGAAAAAAAAGTCCATTGATGATAGCGAAGGCGAAAAAACTAAAATAGAATGGGATGTTAAGGATGGAATGGATATTGCCCTTTGCTCTTTCAACAAATCTACCTTTGAGTTAGTATATTCGGGGGCTCACAATCCTCTATACATGATTCGCAATGGAGAACTATTGGAAAGGAAAGGTGAAAAACTGTTTATTGGCGGCACAAAACCTGAAGATACATTTACGGACCATAACATAGAGCTTCAGAAAGGTGATGTGATCTATTTATTTTCAGATGGGTTCGCAGATCAGAGAGGTGGCCCTAACAACAAGAAGTTTTATTATGGCCCTTTTCAAGAGCTATTGATACAGATACACCAGAAACCGATGGATGAACAAAAAAAGACCCTCGATACAACAATTACAGACTGGATGGGATCAGGTGAGCAGATAGATGATATAATCATTTTTGGCATAAGAATCTGACAATGAATTTTCTCTCCATGCATCTCGCAATTCCATTCCGCTTGGCACTTGCGCTTTTCTGTCTTTCTATTTACTTCGGTGATGTTTATGCGGATAATAGCGAATTGGACTCTCTCAAAAACGTTCTTATTCATGCCGAGGATGACACTAATAAAATTGATCTCCTTTGCAAAATCAGTAAAAAGCACCGAGACTCCAGCCCGGACAAGGCACTGAGGTATGTACAACAGGCAATGATCCTCTCCGGGAAATTAGACTTCTTGCCCGGCTTGGCTAAATCAAAAAATTACATCGGAGTTGTGAATCTGATTCAAGGTAATTATGAAACAGCTATTTCCTCACATCTGCTGGCGTTGCAAATATATGAGCAGCTGGAGAGAAAAGCCGGTATTGCCTCTAGCTTGGTTAATCTGGGAGTAGTATACTATTATCTGGATAACCTTTACAAAGCAAACGACTACTTTCTAAAATCATTAAAAATCAATGAAGAAATTGGCGACAAGGACGAAATAGCGGGTTGCCTGAATAACATCGCCGTTATTTTCAAGGAAATGGGCAACTACACAGATGCGCTCAATTATTATCACAATTCTTTGGAAATGAGCGAGAAGATGGGGAACAGAGATGGTATTGCTATGAGCCTGAATAATATAGGGTCTGTTTACGAGCAACTACAGCAACCGGAAAAGGCGATTGATTATTACAAAAGATCACTTAAGATCAAAGAGGAGCTTGGTAATAAAATTGGAATGACAACCAGCCTATACAACATTGCAGAAATATACATTCAGGAAGGAAAATGGCATGAAGCCAACAAGTTTCTGGAAAAATGTCTGGGGTTGGCCTTGGGGCTGAACTCTCATGATATGATTATGGATGTTTATAAGAGCTATGCCGCTTTCTATTCAAAACAAAAAAAGTACGAAAAAGCATTTGAGTATCAATCCAGGTACAGCTCTTTAAAAGACTCATTACGTAGCAGTGAATCCGCTCGCCAGATAGCAGAAATGGAAACGAAATATAAGACTGAGCAAAAAGAGAAGGAAATTGACTTGTTGAATATGGTTAATAATTTAAACAAATTGGATATTATCACTAAGGAAAGCAAAGTGAAAAGTCAGCAGGCAGTAATATTCATTTCAATAGGTACAATTGCCCTGGTCTTAATAATGGTTTTTCTTATTCACAACAGATATCGACTCAAACGGAAAGCACTTGCTCTCTTAAAGACGAAGAACAGGCAGATAACTGATAGCATCAACTACGCCAAAAGGATTCAGCTTGCGATTTTGCCTCCAAAGAGTGTTTTAGAAGAACATTTAAAGGGATCCTTTATACTGTATAAACCCAAGGATATTGTAAGCGGGGATTTTTATTGGGTAGGAAGAAATAATGGCAGCACACTATTCGCCACTGTAGATTGCACGGGTCATGGGATTCCAGGGGCTTTTATGTCGATGATTGGGAATACACTGTTGAATCAAATTGTACATGAAAATCGCATTACAAAGCCCTCAGAAATACTGGAAGAGCTTCATGAACGTGTCGTAACGGCTCTTAATCAGGGAGCCAAGGAAGATTATTCTCGCGATGGCATGGATATAGCCATTTGCAACTGGAACATTAAAGCTAACACATTGGAGTATGCAGGCGCGCACATTCCACTTTACCATATTAGAAATGGAAAGCTGAAGGAGATTAAAGGCGATAGGTTTTTTATCGGCGGTCCTGAGCTAAAAGCGAATTTTAACAATCACAGCTTAGCACTGGAAAAAGGGGACACAATTTATATATTTTCCGATGGGTATGCCGATCAGAAGGGAGGGCCTAAAAACAAGAAATTCTTTTATAAACCAGTTAAGAAAATGTTACTGGATATTCAGGATAAAAGCATGGAAGATCAAAAAACCCATCTCGACCAAACCATTTCCAATTGGATGGAAAATCACGATCAAATAGATGATATTCTTATAGTGGGAGTCAAAGTGTAATGCCCGGGAGTCCTTATCTCACAATTATTTCAACCCTTCGGTTGGCCCTATTTTCTTCATCGGTACATTCCGAGCATTGTTTGAGTGGGTTTTCAGCTCCTTTCCACCCGGCTACAAATACCGAGGGTTCAACGCCATTCTCCGCAAGAAAAGCTATCACCCGGTTTGCCCTTCGCTCTGTAATCCACAAGTTATAATGTTGCTCACCCGTATTATCTGAATAACCTACAACTTCGATCTTATTGGTCGACATAATTGCCGATAAACGATTAGAGAGCTCTCTTAATTGCTGCTGTGCCTTCTCGCCCAAATAGGAAGAATTATGATCAAAATAGACCAGCTCAGTAGTTCCACGTTCCGGAACAGGCGAACTGTTATTTGCTGTTTCGCTTACATCTCCCTCTTCAGCTTCACTCACCGGAGGGTTCTCTTCTAAGACTACACCAGGCTCTTCTATAGCTGCATCCACTGACGTTGCCTCCGGTACTGATTCAGGTTCTACACTTTCAACCACTTCCGCTGCTTCTTCACTTTCGTCTCGCTCAACAACAACTTGTTCCTCCTCCACAATCACAGCTGTGGTGGGTTCCACTACTTCGGTACTACTCAAGTCATCTGTTTCTATTGTCTGTTCCTCATCAATATTTTCAATTGCCGTAGATGGTCCACCCTCCACCTCTTCTTCGGAATTGACTGCAGCATTTACCGTTTCAGCTTCGCCCGCGCCAGATTCTTCCCTAACCGGCTCCTCTCCCCCACTTAACGGATTTACTTCTTCATTGGTCACGGCTTCATCATCCATTGTAACAACTGGAACATCATCATTTTGAAATTCTACATTGTCAACATCTAAATTTTGTGTTGCGGTTTCCACTATTTCTTCGACCGCACCCTCAGCCAAAATTTCATTCATAACATCGTCAACGGATTCTGTAGCTGCCGCGCCAGCACCCGCTTCTTGCAGGTCGGATGATTCAGTTGGTACAGTTTCCGGGGTTTCAATAAAGATAATTTTTGACTCCGTCGATTGTATTTGCGCTTGCATCTGAACAGGCTCTGTTTCATTGTCAACTTTCTTCGTGTTAGAATAAAATATATCATTCAATTCACCACTGCGATTACTGGCGAAGAATACATCTCCAGAACGATTTAAAGAGAAAAATGCATCAAATCCAACGGAATTGATTGGCTTCTCAAGGTTTTCAGGAGGAGACCAATTGGTCCATGTGTCATCAAGCCTTTCAGCAACATATACATCCGCAGATCCCAGTCCATTCCGGCCATCAGTGGAAAAATAAAGCTTGTTGGTCTCCGCGTCTAAGAACGGAGTAATCTCAAATGCTTCTGAATTAATGGTGCTTCCCAGGTTTATCGGCTCAGCCCATTTACCATCATCCCCCTTTAAACACACATAAATATCCTCTTTACCGCTTGAATTTTTTCCCTCCATAGATATCATAAGTATGTTACCCAGTGGATGCATGTAGAAGCCGTAGAGCCCACTTTGTGACTCCAGGCCAGGGATGTTCAGGCCTGAAGGAGCTGACCATGTGCTGTTTTCCATGGTGGTCACGGAAACACCCATCTTTCCCCTTTTTTTATAGCTGTTTAATAAATAAAAAGTCTTCTC
>JYMV01015034.1_pt1 | contig 26930 bp, 22 predicted proteins | sample 338911 | NCBI WGS metagenome assembly JYMV01 (sample SAMN03354496, study PRJNA234377) | hydrothermal vent metagenome | biome: Deep sea; feature: Hydrothermal plumes at the Eastern Lau Spreading Center, Western Pacific Ocean; material: Seawater | place: Tonga | collected 2009 | depth 2000 m m
ATTTAGATGAGATCAAGTTGAGTGGATGATTAGTTAAGTAATAAACGAATTACGAATATATACGAATTTTCGAATCTGTTATCTGATATTTTAAGTTTTCACACAATCGAAATAGACTGAAAGGGCATTATGCTTCAACTTCAATGATTTATACGCAACACGTGGCAACCACCATCACTATTTCTACATTCAAAGTAATTGAAGCAGCTCCATTCACGCATTCGTAGCAATTCGTTATTCGTGGATAACCAACGAATGGGCTAGCCTTATTTCGAAATCAGGTTATTCTACGACTTAAAGAATTGAAATGTGTGCACCTTCAACAGGGATATTGATATATCGAAAACCATATTTATCAAATTCTTCGGCCCATTTCTTAGATTTCCATGGCTGTAGAGAACTGCCTAACAATACGTGTTGAGGTGTAACTTTCTTCAGTATTTCTGAGACTTCAATTTCTCCTCTCCCTCTTAATAATAGATTACCAATTGGTATGGGCCTTTCTCTATTCGGAATATCCCCATTATCACCAACAATCAGCATACTGTAATCAAAGAATTGGAAGTAGTTGTTATGGTTAAACCATGAATCAAACAATGCCGGAGGAGGAGAATCTCCAAGTACAAGGCGCTGCGTAAATTTAATCCCCTTTGAGATGCGGTAATTCCGGGAATAATAGTCCAACGTTCTGCTACTGGCTAGCAGGGCCGAATCCGCCAGCAGCAGGCTTGTTTTACCATTGATGAACTCTACGGCAGTGTGGTGAGGAATGCTGTATACAATAACCTGTCGTTGCTGGAGCTGCTCCTGATTCTCATAAACCTGAAACATGAGCAGCAGGACAGAGCTGACCAAAGCCCATCTCAGAAATGCCACGCGTTTGAGGACAAAAAATGAAATGACAAGTGAGATAATCATGTAAATGCCCACAGTTTCCATCGGATCAATCGATACATCCTCAACAGTGGAGAATGGTAGTGATCTAATAATTGACACTGACTCATTGAGTATGCCAACTACGTTCGTCATCACCTCGGTAATGCCTACCGACAATGCATGAAACGGTGCAGTAATAAATACTAGAATACCCAGGTAAATTATGATCGTGGCCAAAGGTATTACCAGTAGGTTTGAAATCAAAAACCAGTTGGGAAACTGGTGAAAATAATAGAGGCTCAAGGGAAATGTGGCCAGCTGAGCTGCTAAAGATACGCAAGTGAGCGCCCAAACCTTATCCAGCAGCCAGGTAGGTGGCTCCCAGGCACAATAGAATTTCGGATAGAGATATACTATTCCGAAAACTGCCAGATATGAAAGCTGAAATCCCACCGAGACAATCAGGTTTGGATCGATGACCAGCAGCAGAAAGGCTGAGACGATTAAGATATTGTAAATATCCGTGTATTGATTCAGTGACTTTCCAATTACCAGAAAGCTCAACATCGTTGTGGCGCGCATAACCGATGGTGACATTCCTGTAAGCATCGCGTAAAACCAGAGCAACAGTATGATTACCGTTGCTTTTAAGACTGCACCATACTTCAACCGGGCAAGAAATGCCAAGAGCCAATTCAGTACCAGGTAAATTATCCCAACGTGTAATCCAGATACCGCAAGTACATGCATGGCTCCCGATTTTGAATAGTTGCTTTTCAGGTCTGTATTCAACCCGCTTTTATCTCCTAATATTAAGGCAGACGCAACCGCTAATTCATCCTTACCCATTCCATTTCTCCTGAAAATATTGAGCAGCTTATCTCTAAGGGCTGCTGAAATAGCCATCAATGATTTCCTCCCTTTGGATTCTAGTAATTGCCAATTGTCCCCTTTTATAAATGCTTGATGATATATTGACTGCAATGCCAGATAATCCTTGTGGCTGAACTCATCAGGATTTAATGGCGACTCAATAAGATTGAGTTTCGACGAAAATATTATTCTATCCCCATAAATCAATCCCTCAGCGTTTTCATTCCGTTCAATATTCACCTTTACTCTACCCCTGGCTATTTCCATCTTGCCATCTGAATAATAGCCTTCTATTTCCAATTCAGACTGAACCCATTTTCCCTTGAGCTTTGCTGGGCTGACTATCTTCGCTACCACGGCTTCAGGTGAAGCTTCATTTTCACTAAAAAGGTTGATAATATTATTTGAATCAAATCTGCCTGATTGCAGTATCACTATCTGATATCCAGCTAATATTAAAAACATGTGAAACATTACACCATAGAACCAACGGTTCCTGTACTTGCTTACTATTTCTTTAAAAAATATAAATACAAATCCCAATACCAGCAGCATTACAAGAAGCCAATTCAATATTGGGTAACTCTCTTGCAACCAGGTAGCGAGAAGGATTCCCAGCACTAACGGGATGCTCATTCTGAACAACGGAAATCTGTTCCAATAGTCCATATCGCGGGCGTGTGATTGTAGGAGAGTAAATTTACAATAACTACTCGCAATCCGGAGGAATTGCAACAGAACGCGGACGATGCGGATTTAGCAGATTTGCGCTGACATACTCAATAACAACCGCTGATAATCCGTAAGCTCAGCGTCATTTATGTTCCATTAGAATGTAGTTCAGCAAATTGAATTCGCTTTATCACAAATTCAGCTTACTTCAACAGATATTTCAGGGATCCGATGTCAATGAGTGTAACATCGGTATAATAATGGTGAATAATCTTCTTGTAGTCAATTTGATATTCCGACATGCGCATAGCGCCTTGCTGGCACAAGCCCACTCCGTGGCCAAATCCCTTGCCACTAAATATTAAATCTTCATACTGCTTGTAAATTGAGAAATAGGCCGACTTAAACTTCCAGTCTGTTCTTATTTTATGTAGGGGTATTTTGTTGTTTCCTGCAAAATATCTCGCTCGTCTGCCTTGTGCAAAGGTTGTTGCATTCTCATTAAATTTACTTGCTGCCGGATCAAGTCCATAAGATTTGGTGAGGTATGATGTCCATTTCTGCTCTGGAATTCTCCTTTTCCACCGCGCGTTTCTTCCACGGTAGCAAAACGTGTCTTTTACAGACCTCAGATAAGGCAAAGGCTTAGACCACACATCTTCTGAGTTCGCTGTTTGCCCCCCGCAATTGGAATGAAATGCTGCCGTAACCAGCTCGAGGTTATCATCCACAATGATAATTCCGCTTGTTATCTCAGCAGCTTTGGCTATTTTCTCAGCACCAGCGTACATAATTCCTGTTTCAGGGTCCGTTACCGCGCATCGGCCCGCATAGACCTGACAGTGCACCTTGTCGCACAATTGATAATTTTCTTCTTCGTGCTTTCTGAAATTACTCAGGGAATATGTTCGGCATATAATAGCCTGTACTTTGTAGAGTTCAAGTGACGAGGCTATGCCCACCTCCGACTTCACCACACCCGCTACATATTTATCAAGATCTACATGATTAACAATGCGTAGGTGCTGTTCTACCACTCGTATCTCCAGGTCATCATCGTAGGAGCGAAGTGTACCATATGGTATTACAGGTTTGAATTTGAACGTACCTGTTTCGCGAACAGATTCAATTCTCATGGCGGAATAGGTTCCCATGTCCCCCCTCAGCGTTTTCAAAGCTATTTTACCATCCGAATACGTAAGATAAGCAAGATCCTTATTGTCGAGCAATATTCTCGATGAATCGGCTGTAATCACATAGTCACCATATAGAGGAGAGAAGATCACAGTAGTTAGCTTTTTCGAGGTAAGCACTCCAATACTGACAGTAGTTGCAGTTATTGAATAAGGCAAGAATAGGAAAAGCGTAATAATCCGTAGCAACTTCATTCAGAAAGATACTTAACCATAAGTTGCGCCGTATTCCTCGATGCGCCTGCACCGCCCAATTTACTCCTGAGCTCTACAAAGTCATTCAGAATATCGCTTCTTTTCTGACCTTCATTTAAGATGCTATCGAGTTCGGCCTTCAATTTCACAGGTTCAAAATCCCCCTGTATCAATTCAGCTACCACAGGTTTGTCCATTACTAAGTTAACCAGTGAAATGTACTTCGTCTTAATAACCCATTTGGCGATGATATAGCTGACCAGTCCGCCTTTATAGCAGACTACTTCAGGCACATTGAACAATGCGGCTTCTAATGTAGCAGTTCCGGAGGTAACCAATGCAGCTTTTGCGCGATTCAACAGCTCATAGGTCTTTCCGTATTCCAATTGAATATTGGCTACACCTTCGCAAGACTTGTACACGGAGCTGTTAGCTGAAGAAGTTCCTGCCACCACAAATTTCCTTTCCGGGAATTGCTTGGCAACTTCCACCATTACAGGCAGCATTCTAAAAATCTCCTGATTTCGGCTACCCGGTACCAGAGCAATAACCTCTCGTTGCTCAGCCGGAGTATCCAGGCCCTCAATCGCATCCAGCAGGGGATGGCCAACAAAATCCACGTCAAAATCGAACTTCTTGTAAAACTCCTTCTCAAATGGTAGTATCACAAACATATTGTCAACTATTTTTTTCAACACCTCACTGCGCGACTGATGCCAGGCCCATATCTGGGGAGAGATATAATAGAAGACCTTGATATTGTGCTTTTTGGCAAATTTGGCCATCCTGATATTGAAGCCGGGATAGTCAATCAATATGAGTACATCGGGTTTGTACGCCAGTATATCCCTCTTGCAAAAACTGATGTTTTTAAGAATGGTGAAAATATTAAAAAGCACCTCCCAGAATCCCATGAAAGCAAGGTCCCTGTAATGCTTTACAATCACGCCCCCCTGCTCCTCCATTAAATCTCCACCCCAGCAGCGCATTTCAGCTAATGGGTCCTGAAGCTTCAATTCCTTTATCAAGTTAGAACCGTGAAGGTCACCTGATGCTTCGCCGGCTATGATGTAATACCTCATTTGATGGTGCTATAATATTTGGTTATAGCGTTGGATTTAGGATTCAGAAAATATACTAAATACTGCAAGGTTGGAATGATGGAAGAAATTTTTCAAGACAATATTTTAAAACCACCTATAATGATTGTATAGATAAAAGTAGCATAAAGAACTCCTCTGGCAGACAAATTTAAATTTGCCCAGATAAATACAAAAAAAATGGCCAAATTGATAATTACGAAGAGACTGATCAGCTTCGTGTGAAGCTGACCTTGCTCGAGAAAACCCATAAACTTGTCCATATCCATATATGCATAATTAAGCTGCCAATAAGCCCCCAAAAGAAGTATGGGGAAAATCAACCCAAGTGATAGTCCAAGCCCTATTCTGTCCCATTTACCGTTCATAGTTCCAATCATTTATTTCTGTTATGGCATGATGTGCGGTCACATCGTATTGCACGGGTACTATCGACACATAACCATTGGCCAAAGCCCATTCATCTGTGTCATTTCCCTTGTCATAGTTTTTGAATACACCTGTTAGCCAGTAATATTTGCTCCCAAAGGGATCTGTTCTGATGTCAAATTCTTCCTTCCAATTTGCATTCGCTTGCCTGCATACCTTAACCCCTTTTATTTGCTTTTCTTTTAGATTGGGAATATTAATATTCAGGCAACAGCCCTTGGGCATTCCCTTCTTAAGCGCCAATTTTGCAAATCGGGCTGCGTATTTTCTTGCAGCGCTAAAATCAGCATCAGGTTTATTGTTCACCAATGAAAATCCAATAGAGGGAATTCCTTCCAGTGCACCCTCCAGGGCTGCAGACATGGTTCCCGAATAAATTACATTAATCGAAGAATTAGACCCATGGTTGATGCCAGAAACAAGCAGGTCTGGTTTTCGATGAAGAACTACGTTAACGGCCATTTTCACACAATCTACCGGAGTGCCCGTGCAACTGTATTCCTTGTAAGTACCGTCTGTTTTCAGCTCGTTTAATCTCAAAGGGTCCTCTAATGTAATGGAGTGTCCTGTTCCGGATTGAGGCTTGTCGGGCGCCAGTACGGTAACGTCACCAATCGTTCTCATTTCGTCAATCAGCGCTCTTATTCCGGGTGCTGAGATTCCATCGTCATTGGTTACTAATATGGTAGGCTTTAGGGATTTCATGATCAAATTTTAGTGGTTAGCAAAGGTAATAAAAGGGAACACATGTATAGTGATAAGTCGGTCAGGTGATAATGTTTAAATTGCATGTAACTTTACATTGCATCAATTTACTACCTATTATATGGAACACGAAAGCACAACGGAAACCGACCAGAGAAGCTGGACCAATTGGTTTGAAATTCGATGTATAAACGACAAGACGATGGAAGAGCAGGCAGGGCTGCTGGACAAAGCCTTTGAAGATTGGCGTGGTAATTTAGATCAGGTTGACGACGTTTGCGTAATTGGCGTGAGAATATAAATTCAACACATGCCCACTTTAGATTCTCAGCCCAACCAACAACAAATTATTCAAGCGCATGAACGGATTGCGCCGTTTATCCACCGAACTCCAATTATTACTTCCGAAACTATTAACAAGATTACAGGGGCCAAGCTGTACTTTAAGTGCGAAAATTTTCAGAAGGTGGGTGCCTTTAAAAAACGCGGTGCTACGAATGCTATCCTCTGTTTATCAGATGAGCAAAAAGCAAAAGGTGTTATCACTCACTCCTCAGGAAATCATGGACAAGCGGTCGCATTGGCCGCAAAGGAACAGGGTATAAAAGCAACCGTGGTCATGCCTGATAATAGCCCCGCCGTTAAGTTTGAAGCAACCAAAGGATACGGGGCAGAAGTGGTCTTTTGCAGCGCCAATATCCAGAGCCGCGCGGAAACCGTAGAACGAGTTATCAAGGACACCGGTGCACACTTTATTCATCCTTTTAATGATTACGACATCATCGCCGGACAAGCCACAGCTGCCAAAGAGCTGATTGAAGATGTTACGGACTTAGAAATAGTATTGGCGCCCATTGGTGGTGGCGGACTCATGAGCGGGACATGTTTGTCCGTCAATTACTTCTCTCCCAATAGCAAAATCATTGGCGCGGAACCAGAAGAAGTAGATGATGCATATCGATCCTTTCAAAGCGGCAAAATTGAAGGTAACGACACCACAAACACAATAGCGGACGGGCTCAAAACACCACTAGGTGACAAGACTTTTGACATAATCCGTGAGCATGTTCAGGAGATTATAACCGTAAATGAATCCGAAATAATGGCGGCCCTCAAGCTGGCTTGGGAGCGTATGAAAATCATTATCGAACCCTCTAGTGCCGTGCCCCTGGCCGCAATACTAAAAAGCAAGAAGCAATTTCAAGGTAGCCGAATTGGAATAATTCTTACTGGTGGCAATATTGACCTGAAAAGTGTTGATTTTACCTGAAAACGGTAATTTTGTGCATAAAATAGCACTTTATTGACACTTTATTGACACTTTATTGCAAAAATTGAATGTCGTTGCAGAATTATACTTTAATGCCGATAATTAGAATATCATCCATTTGCTCAGACTCCCCGCCGGGCTGTAATGGGTCAGCTTTCCAGTCTTCAATTGTTTTATCGAGGAAGTCGCTTTGCTCCGCCATCGACATTTTTTGGATGTCTATAAACGACTGCCTAAATCGCTTTCCCATGAACTTCTTTCCCTTGGGCCCGCCAAACTGATCTACAAATCCATCGGTAAAAATGTAGAGCACATCGCCCTTTTGTAATTCAATCTTGTGGGTGGTAAAAGTTTTGCCGCCATCATCCTCGTAAATTCCTATAGGCATTCTATCAGACCGGGTTTCCTCCAGCTCGCCTCCTCGAATCAGGTATAACGGATTATAGGCGCCAGCAAACTCTACGATTTTGTTATCTTCATCAAACGCACACAGCGCCATGTCCATCCCATCCTTCTGTTGACCCCTACCCGGGGTTTGACTCAATGCATGAATAATTCCGTCTTTTACACCTTGCAGGATTTGCCCGGGATCGGTTATTTCCTTCTCTATAACCATCTCATTCAGTAGTGAGTTGCCAATCATAGACATAAAGGCTCCGGGAACACCATGACCGGTGCAATCGGCAGCAACGGCAATTCGCCTTCCATTTTTCTCGGCAAACCAGTAGAAATCGCCGCTTACAATATCCTTGGGCTTGAACAGCACAAAACATTCACCAAATAGTTCATCTATATACCCTTTTGACGGCATGATGGCCTCCTGAATCTTCTGCGCATAGTTGATGCTGTCGGTGATGTCCTTGTTCTTTTGCTCAATCTCGAGCAATGACTTACGAACTTTGGCATTGGCAACATTCAGTTCCTGAGAGCTAACATCCAAGGACCTTTCAATCATGGCCCTGTCCGCTTGATTGTGGTCAAAAGCGTCGCTAATCGCCTGAAGCAACGGTTTATATTCTTCTGGAATTTCCTCTACCCCCTTTAAGTTGCGCCTGATCTGACGCTCCAGCAGCTTGTTATAGGACATTAATTCTCAGAGAATGTGGTAATGGTCATTGTTTGGTTGTGTAGCTCGCAATTTACAGAAGGCGTAAGTGGGGATATTTCACCATATGAATAAAATCCGGAGATCTTTGTGTCATCTCCCAACACGCTCCTCACCTCTTCTACCTCTTCCTCGATGCGCTGATCCAGAATCAGCTTTCTACCCACACAGCTTACCAATATAGCCAGGTCCGCAGCTCCTCCCAGAGCCTCAACCGTTCCTTCCGCTGCATCATAGGATGCATCTATCAACTTATCGAAATTCGCTTTCATCAACTGAGCTGATGATCCTTCCGGAATATCTCCTGCAAAGGTCATGCTCCCTGCTTCTTCATCAATCGCCAGTAAAGTTCTAACAACCGCTGCTTGTTCCGGAGTTTCTTTAATAGCCAGTGGAAAAAGCAATCCTGAACCCGGTAGCTCTGATGCTTTATCACCCAGATATGTTTTATATAGCTCCAAAGCAGACTCACCATCTAATTCATACAATACATTTGCCGAAGATTTAGTTACGACTCTCTCAGGACCAAATGAATCCCATCCGCCTTTTGAGGCGTGGCCAATTTTAAGATCGCTTCCAAACAGGCCGATGGCGACTACATTGCCATCTGATGCCGCTGAATCCAGACCAACCAGTGTCTTTTCAAAATTAGCTGCATCTCCAGCCAGGCCACCTGTTACAGCAATAGTATCAGGCAAAACTTCATTAAACCCTTTAACCAGCTCACTACCGTTTACTTTTAATCCGTCTGAGACTACAAAAATATGAGCCAAATCATCCGCAGCTAATTCCTGTCCAAGTTGCTGGCCGGCTTTAAAGCTGTCTTCAAAATCCGCGATATTTAGTATAGCAGTCTTAAGAGTAGTTTTCTCAAAATGAATTGCAGTAAGTGATATAGTATCATCAGTAACCTCTATACCGAGAATTTCTCCCGATGTTGTTCCCGATAGAATATGGGCGTTTGGATAAAACCCCTTCATTTCATCAAATCTGGCAGCATCGCTCAATATACTACGGCTACCAAAAGCCAATACCAGGTTTGCGCCTTCGCCAAGTCCGTTATCAGTTGTTGTCTCCCAACTGCCGTCTGCAGTCCATCTGCGTTGTTCAACTTTCATAATAAATAGTATTTTAGTTATTTATATTTTCTACTCAAAAATAACATTATTTCTATAACATCTACCGGTGCAATGGACAATTTTCTTCTGGTGGCAATTGAAGAGGCGAAGTTAGGATTGGAAGAAGGGGGCATACCCATAGGATCCGTGCTCGTGCGGAGTGGCTCTATTATTGGCCGGGGCCATAACAGGAGAGTGCAGCATGGAGACCCAATGGCCCATGCAGAAATAGAGTGCTTGAGAGATGCCGGAAGGGTTGGAAATTATAGTGATACAGTACTGTATTCAACACTCATGCCATGCCACTTGTGTGCTGGGGCAGTGGTACAGTTCGGCATCAAGTCAGTCATTGTAGGTGAATCGGTGACTTTCGGGGGCGCTGTTGATTTCATGCTTGACAATGGAATATCTGTGAAAGATATGAAAGATGCTGAATGCATCGCAATGATGGAACGCTATATCAAAGAGCATCCTGAGATTTGGAATGAGGACATAGGTTCATGACATAATTTCATGTGCACACCACTCACATATTCTCGGCACATAATTTGTAGGTGGGATTATCTGCGGGATTGATCCGTTGTTTTTTATAATTTTAACCAGACATTAAATAACTTTTGAACTATGATGCGAACTGCCAATCCTGCTTTAAGCAGCAAAACATTTGATGAGGTAATTTCGGCAGAAGAAAAAATGACTATTCAGGGAACCGTCAATAAAACGGCCCTGTCATTATTTCTTTTGGTAGGCACCGCCATGTACACATGGAGACTGTTTTTTGAATCAGTGGGGCTGGACGGAATGGGAGATATGAGCGCTGTTTACCCCTGGATGATTGGAGGCGGCATCGGTGGTTTAATTGTTGCCATTATTACTATCTTCAAAAAAACATGGGCCCCAATTACGACACCAATATATGCCTTGCTGGAGGGCTTACTGTTAGGCGGACTATCTGCTCAATTTGAAACGATGTTCCCAGGGATTGTATTGCAGGCGGTGGCCTTAACTTTTGGAACTTTATTCAGCTTGCTATTTGCCTACAAATCCGGTCTTATAAAGGCTACCGAAAATTTCAAGCTCGGCGTAGCAGCTGCCACCGGCGGCATCTTTTTAATATACCTGGTTTCATTTGTACTCAGCTTTTTTGGCACAGGAATTCCGTACATCCATGAAAATGGTTTGATGGGAATAGGCTTCAGTGCCTTTGTTGTGGTAGTCGCCGCTTTGAACCTGGTACTGGATTTTGACTTTATAGAAATGGGAGCAGAAAAGGGTGCACCCAAGTATATGGAGTGGTATGGCGCATTTGGATTGTTGGTGACATTAATATGGCTGTATATCGAAATCTTAAGATTGCTTGCAAAACTTAGGAGTAGATGATAAGGAGCTTGTTCGTAATCGCGTCGATTGTACTGATTTCTCACACTGCGTCTTTTGCAGAAGCTGAGAAAACAGTTTCCTCTAAAGTAAAAGATGTAACGGTTTACTTAAGTGGGGCAGAGATTAACAGGAGCGGGAATACATCATTAAATGCTGGGGACACTTACGTTCTATTTAAGGACCTATCACCGAATATTGATGGGAATACCATACAAGTCAAGGGTAAAGGAAATTTTACCATACTCTCTGTTGTACATAGGCTCAATTACCTGAATGAGAGTGAAAAGCCCAAGGATGTTCTGGCCCTTGAAGATTCATTGGAGAGTTTGAAAATGAGAGTTGAGTTTCAGAAGGCACTCCAAAGCGTTTACAAGAATGAAGAGGCTATGATCCTTGCCAATAAGTCCATTGGCAATAAGGACGTGGGCGTCGATGCGTTGGATCTTACTGAGGTAGCAAATTTATTTAGGAAGAGATTAACGGAAATCCAACAAAAAAAGCTGGAAGCAAAAGCTGCTCAGAAGAAACTGGGAACGAGGTTGGCCGTCATCCAAAACCAGCTCAACACCTTAAATATTAAACGAAACAGAGCAACGGGTGAGATAGTTGTGGCTGTCAATGCGGGTGAGAGAACCCCGGCCAAATTTCTGCTGACCTACTTTGTAAGTGGGGCCGGCTGGACGCCCGCATATGATTTGAGAGCAACAAAAACCACGGAACCCGTACAGCTGGATTACAAAGCAAAAGTTTACCAAAACTCAGGTGTTGACTGGAACAAGGTCAACCTGACATTATCCACCTCTAATCCGACCAGAAGCGGCTCCAAACCCAATTTGAACACCTGGGTATTGAGATACGGACAACCTCGCTACAGATCGGTTGGCTATAACAAACGAGCAGTTGCCCCAATGGCACTGGAAGGTAAAATGAAGATGGGCGATATGGTCATTGAGGAAGCAGAACCGGAGGCAGCAAGCGCAGCAGACTACACAAGCGTTTCTGAAAACCAGCTGAGTACTGAGTTCAAAATCAGTATCCCTTACACAATACCTTCCGACGCTAAACATCATGATGTAAATGTGCAAAGTCATAAGGCAACAGCTCAATTCATGCACTTCGTAGTCCCTAAGCTGGATAAGGATGCTTTTCTTGTGGCAAAAATAACGGGATGGGAAGATTACAATCTCTTACCCGGGATGGCGAACATTTATTTTGATGGTTCTTATGTTGGGAAATCCAGTATTAACCCCGCGGCGACCACAGATACATTGAGCCTCTCATTTGGCAGGGATAAAAATGTGGTGGTGACACGAAAAAAGCTTAAGGACTTTACAAGTACTAAAATCATTGGCGCCAACCGAAAAATAACATTTGCCTATGAAATAGTCGTACGCAACACCAAAAGTGAACCGATTAGCATTGAAGTGCAAGATCAATATCCAATATCTTCTAATAAGGAAATAGAAATAGATTTGGTAGAGTCGGCTGAGGCAAAAGTTGACAACATAACAGGAAAGCTCACCTGGAACCTGGAGCTGGCAGCTTCAGAAACAAAAAAGATGATGCTTATCTATTCGGTTAAGTATCCCAAAGACAAGAACATTCCTAATCTTTAGATGCTATTAGCTAGTATTCTTCTCTTAAAAAGTCAACTGTAGCGAGAATTTCTTTTCGAAGTTCTTTGTCATTCTTTATAAAGGCAACTCGCTTGCGATAGCTGGCCAGGAATTTTTCTATGTGAGCAGAAGATCTTAGAGGCTTCCTAAATTCTAACGCCTGCGCCGCATTGAATAGCTCTATTGACAATACCGTCTCCATATTCTCCAAAACCCGGTAAGCCTTAGTGGCTGCATTCGCTCCCATGCTAACGTGATCTTCCTGTCCATTGGATGAGTCGATAGTATCCACGGAAGCGGGCGAACATAACTGCTTATTTTGACTTACAATGGAGGCTGCCAAATATTGCGTCATCATAAACCCACTGTTCAACCCCGAATTAGCTATTAGATATGCTGGTAGTCCCCGCTGTCCGGATACCAGCTTGAAAGTTCTTCGTTCTGAAATGCTACACAGCTCGGACATGGCAATACATAAAAAATCCAGGCTGATTGCCAGGGGCTGGCCGTGAAAGTTTCCAGCCGAAATAATCTTGTCCTCTTTACTAAAAACGGTTGGGTTGTCCGTCACTGAGTTTATCTCAGTTTGGAACACATTGGCAACATGATCTAAGGCATCTTTAGAAGCACCGTGAACCTGGGGAATACAACGGAAAGAATAGGGATCTTGAACATGCGTCTTCTTCCTGGAACTGATCTTGCTGCCCCTGAGTATCTTGCGGATATTGGCAGCTGTACTAATCTGGCCCTTGTGGGGCCTCACCGCTTGAATTGAAGCATCAAAAGGACCGAGGCCACAATCAAATGCATCCAGTGATATGGCGGCAATAAGGTCTGCCAGTGCAAAAAGTCTCTTGGCCTTATTAATAGAATAAGTTCCGTAGGCCGACATAAACTGCGTACCATTTAGCAAAGCAACGCCTTCCTTAGACTTCAGCTTGAGCGGTTTCAGGTTCAACTTTTTAAAGAGAGCTGATGATTGTTGCTTCACACCTTTATAATAAACTTCTCCCAGCCCCAGCAAGGGCAATGACATATGTGCCAAAGGAGCCAGGTCACCGGAGGCACCCAAAGAACCTTGTTGATATACAACAGGCACAATGTCCTTATTATAAAAGTCGAGCAGCCTTTTAACGGTTGAGAGTACTACCCCAGAGTATCCATAGGATAAAGACTGGGCTTTGAGCACCAACATCAACTTAACGATTTTAGAAGGAACTTCATCTCCCATTCCCACAGCGTGCGATACAACCAGATTGAGCTGAAGTTGTTCGAGCTCATGACCTGAAATTGACTTGTCGTACAGGGAGCCAAATCCCGTAGTTACTCCATAGATAGCCACCTTGCTGGATTTTATTTTTTGATCCAGGAAGTTTCGGCTCGCCACAATCTTTTTCTCCGCGCTCTTTGATAAGGATACCCGGCAATCGGCGTTCAGGAGCTTGTCTATTAAGTCATAGCCAATCGCCTTATCAGAAATTTGAATTTTATGCTTTGCCATTTCCTATCTCTTCAGTTCCTTTACCAGGTCTGAGCTATTAATTGTCCTCTGCTCGCCTGATGCCATATTTTTAAGTGTAAGCTCATTCTTTGCCATTTCATCCGCACCCACCAAGGCTACATACGGTATATGCTTTGCATCCGCGTAGGAGAATTGCTTTTTCATTTTTGCCGCGTCAGGATACAGCTCCGCCACAATTCCCGCTACCCTCACCTCCTTCAAAAGCGATAGACAGAAGCTGGCCTCTTCCGCGCCAAAATTGGCAAACATCAATTCCGTCGATACATTGGTATCAGATGGGAAAAGCTGTCTCTCCTCCATGAGATCATAAATTCTGTCGGCACCGAATGAAACACCCACACCTGAAATATCTTTCATTCCGAAAATACCTGTAAGGTCATCATACCTGCCTCCAGCACAAATACTTCCACTGAACCCATCAGCTATGACTTCAATAATGGTTCCTGTATAATAGCTGAGCCCTCTAGCCAGTGAAGCATTAAACGCGCAACTGCTGACACCCAAGTTTTCGAGTTCTGTAAGAATCATGTTCACCTCTTCCATGCCGCGCTCACCCTTGGTGTTTTGCAGTATATCTCCGATATGAGACAATGAGGAAGACTTCGCATACTTCATAACTGCAGTGATAGCCTCACCGCCAAGACCTTTTGAGCTCAACTCCTTTGTCACGCCTTCTTCTCCAATCTTGTCCCATTTATCAATGGCAGTTACCAAATCATTAAAATTCGATTCAATCGATAGGCCCTCAGCCAGGCCAGCCAATATTTTTCTGTGGTTAATGCCTATTTTGAAATCAGACACTCCAAGTTCTGAGAATACCTGATCTATGATTTGGATTAACTCAACTTCGTTATGGAGTGAAGCAGATCCAATCACATCTACATCACATTGGTAGAATTCTCTATACCTACCTTTCTGTGGACGATCTGCCCGCCAGACCGGTTGAATCTGGTATCGCTTAAAAGGAAAGGTGAGGTCGTTCTGATGCTGAACCACATATCTGGCAAATGGTACCGTAAGGTCATACCGCAGCGCCTTGCCCGCAATACTGTCGGCCAATTTTCCTGAACTTATTTCTGCCAGCTCTTCTCTATCTACCCCAGCTAGATAATCGCCCGAGTTAAGAATTTTAAAAATCAGCTGATCACCTTCGTCACCGTATTTACCAGTTAATGTATCAATATTCTCAAAAGACGGTGTCTCGATGGGGACATAACCATATAGCTTAAAAACACCTTCAATGGTTCTGAAGATGTAATTGCGTTTATTGACCTGCTTAGGTAAGAAATCCCTTGTTCCTTTGGGTATAGATGGTTTCAATCAATGAAGTTTTGCGCTTATCCCACACACATAATCAACGCAAGCTATTGCCCCGCTTGTGTGAGGGGCAAATATCGTAAATTGCTTTGATTTAGAACTATTCTTCATTTTTGTTATTTTTGAATCCCCATGGCTCCAACACACTCTATATCCAAGTTCCTGTCACTCGTTAAATTCAGCCACACAATCTTTGCGCTGCCTTTTGCCATAATCGGTTTTTTACTGGCCATATTTTTTACGGATGCCATTTTTAGTTTTCAGATATTTATCCTGGTGATATTGTGTATGGTCTTCGCGAGGAGTGCGGCCATGGCATTCAATCGATACGCGGATAGAGATATAGATAAAGACAATCCGCGAACGGAGGTAAGAGAAATTCCATCCGGTGTGATCGAGGCGAAGTCAGCCTTGATATTCGTGGTCTTCAACATGCTGCTATTTGTTATTACCACGTATTTTATCAATCCCATTTGTTTCTATTTATCACCGGTCGCCTTGCTCGTTATACTCGGGTATAGCTACACCAAAAGAATTACATTCTTAAGTCATATGATCCTGGGATTGGGGTTGTCTCTTGCACCTATAGGTGCATACCTGGCAGTTACCGGTGAATTTGACTGGTTGCCACTGTTCTTTTCGTTTGCCGTTTTATTTTGGGTGAGTGGCTTTGATATTATCTATGCCTTACAAGATGTTGATTTTGACAAATCCCATAACCTCAAATCGTTTCCGGTGAAATTTGGAAAAGTGGGTGCGCTTAGATTATCTAGGTTGTTCCATTTGTTTACTGCTGCATTCATTTTAGGTGCTGGTTATTATGGCAACATGGGGGCCTGGTATTGGGTTGGAAGTGCATTCTTCATATCTCTGCTTTTCTATCAGCACATGCTCGTTAAGCCAAACGACTTGTCTAAAATTAATTTGGCCTTCTTTACTACCAATGGCATAGCCAGCGTGTTGTTTGCAATCTTCGTTACCCTGGATTTATTGCTGCAATGAACGCGGCGCTGGTTACCGTTGTTTGCCTCGTTAGTCTTTTCCTGGGATATCGATTTTACGCTAAGTATCTCGCCGAAAAAGTTTATAAGACAGAAGACGATGATTCTACTCCACCATCTGTAGAATTCAACGATGGCATGGACTTCGTGCCCACCAAAAAACATGTTCTCTTCGGACATCATTTTTCATCAATCGCAGGAGCTGCACCGATACTCGGGCCTGCAATTGCCATTATTTGGGGATGGGTTCCCGCCTTATTGTGGGTGGTGATCGGCAGTGTGTTTATGGGGGCGGTACACGATTACGGCGCGTTAATTATCTCAGCCAGGAACAAGGGCAACTCCATAGGATGGATCTCAGAAAAGGTAATTGGCAAACGATCCAAAGGGTTGTTTCTAACTATTATCTTCTTGTTGGTATTCATAGTGATCGCGGTATTTGCTTACATCATTGCCACGCTCTTTGTGAATTATCCAGGAACGGTCATCCCCATCAACTTTCAAATTATCGTAGCCATTGCTATTGGATGGTGGACCTATAAAAGAAAGAAAAGTTTGTTGATCCCATCTATTGTTGCGCTGATTATGCTCTATTTCATGATTTATATTGGGTTTATATATCCGGTGCATCTACCTGAGTATTTATGGCTTAATGGATCGGAAGTGATGACCTGGATCGTATTTTTGATGGGATATGGATTTATCGCCTCCATCCTACCCGTCTGGACCTTGTTACAACCCAGGGATTATATCAACTCACATCAGCTTATCGTAGGCTTGGCTTGTATATACCTCGGAATATTCATCGCCCAACCGGTGATGGATGCACCAGCTTTTGCCTTGACTGAAAATCCAGTTCCCTGGTTTCCTTTCTTGTTTATCACCATCGCTTGTGGTGCTATTTCCGGGTTTCATGCATTGGTATCATCCGGAACCACTTCCAAGCAGTTATGTGAGATGAAAGATGCCAGGGCCATAGGTTATGGAGGAATGATGGGAGAAGCAGCACTTGCCGTGGCTGCTACTATTGCCGTTGCCGCTGGATTTGAAAGTTCATCAGCCTGGCATGTGCACTACGATAATTTTGAGATGGCCAAGGGGCTGGGGCCCAAGCTAACCGCTTTTGTGGATGGCTCGGCGGGCTTCGTCAATGAATTGGGTATTACCCAAACAATAACGGACCAGGCTGGAAACACCAGGGAGCTGGCGGCAGTATTTATTGGTGTAATGGTCATAAGTTTTGCGGCCACATCTCTTGATACCGCTGTAAGGATACAACGCTATATAGTGGCTGAAATAAGTGAAAGCATGAACATCAAGGTTATTGCCAACAACAGATACTGGCAAACAGGCATAGCTGTTCTCTTCTCATTCTTGCTTGTTGTATCTGATGGAACGGGTACGGGGGGACTGAGACTTTGGCCTTTGTTTGGCGCTACTAATCAGTTATTGGGATCTCTAGCCCTGTTGGTGATTTCCGTGTGGCTGTACAATAATAAAAGTAACTATTGGGTTACCATGATACCAATGATCTTTATCACCACAGTAACCTTCATCGCCACCTATTTTAATTTTATAAACTATGTTGAAACCAGCAATTGGTTGCTTGTATGTGTCGCATTTGTTATTGGTGGCTGCCAACTATGGATTATCTTTGAGGGAATTAAATCGTTTACGAAAAAAGAGGCTCTTCCGGAATAGTCTACAGAAATGAAGAAAGCTAAACTACTTCTTGCGTTGATTGCGTTTTGCGGCTGTGCCTATTCTCAGGATATCACTTACCAGAAAACAAAAGTTGAGGTGGTGAAATTGAATACTGTTCACCCCTCCGAAATTCAGGAGGACTGGGCACCGCTATTGACCAATGTGGAAATGCCTCATCCGGGTTCGGCCAGGTATGAGCTGAAGCAGATCAAGAAAAAATCTGCCAAGATGTTCCCCAGGAAAGTAATGGCGGATAAAAGCTGGAAAGTTACCAGCGTAAATGATCCGACCATTGGAATGAATTTCCCGGTTGCCACTAAGGTTGTCATAGCTCCTGGTGATACCTTGACTATTTATCTTGCCGGCGGACGGCCCAATGACAATACGCTTGGTATTTCAAATGAAGGTACTGTACTCACCTCCTTCAACTCAAGAATTTACACCTACAACACCAACCTGGATACGGTGCACATGGCACCTATCAGCCTACACTCTTTTTCGACTGAGTTCACCAACAACGGAAAATTTGATCCTAAGATACTGTACGACCCGATTTCGGACCGCTTCATACTGGTATTTCTGAACGGTTATTCGAGCACCGAAAGCCAGCTCATCGTGTGTTTTTCATCAACGAATAACCCAGCCGATCCATGGAATTTATATGCCTTTTCCGGAAATCCTCTAAACGATACCACCTGGACGGATTATCCGGCAATTGCACTTTCAGAGGGCGAGCTCTTTCTAACCATTAATCTCCTACGTGATGGAGAACCCTGGCAAACGGGATTTGCACAAACCATTATTTGGCAGATTGATAAACAAAATGGATACGACGGAGATACTGTGCTTAACACGATGCTGTGGCAGGATATTAAGTACAATGGACAAAATATTAGAAATCTCAATCCCATACAGGGAGGTTCCGGGCCAATAGGAGACAACATATACCTATTGTCTAATAAAAATTTCACGATACTGAGTGATACCATATTTCTGGTTGAAGTAACCGGTGACCAATACGATACAGGCACACAGCTGAATGTAACATTGGGTCATAGCAATCTACCCTATGGAGCTCCTCCCAGCGGACGACAGAGCATTGATGATTCCCTGGCTACCAATGATGCGAGAATACTGGGAGGCTTCATCGAGAATGGAGAAATTCAATATGTATCCTGCTCTATAGACACAGCCAGTGGCTTTGCAGCACTGTACCACGGGTTTATCAATGATCTGGACAATGCACCGATTTTTACGGCTAATATGTTGAGGGACGATTCACTGGACCTGGGTTATCCCAATATCGCATACACAGGTAATCACATTTGCAGTCGACAGGCAATTATCATCCTGGACCACACTTCTCCAAGCAGAAATCCTGGAATATCCACACTGCTTTACGGCTCTGACAATAGCTACTCCAATCTCATATCATTAAAAGAAGCAGAAGGCCCAATAGATCGTGGGCTTCCTCCTGGTGATGAAAGATGGGGTGACTATTCTGGAATTCAAAGAAGGTACAATGACACCGGAACCGTATGGACGGCGGGATTCTACGGAAGAGCCGATGAGATCAATTATACATGGGTAAGCGAAGTCACTGCAGAAGCGGAAACGGAGCTGAGTGCAGATATAACCAACACCTCTAATTCAAGTGTATATAGCGCGAATGACGGCTCAGCGACGGTGCAGATTAGTGGAGGATATGCGCCCTACTCTATCGTTTGGACTGATGCCAATTCACAGACAACCAATACAGCCCAGGGGCTGGCACCCGGACAATATGTTGTCAATATTACGGATGCGGCCAATTGCACCTCAAATGATTCAACAACGATCACAGAACCACTCCCGGGGAGTACAGTCTTTCCGAATCCAGCTGTAGATATGGCCACTGTTTATTTTCAGCTGGAAGCTGCGGGTGAGGTGAGTATCGCAGTTTATGATGCGAAAGGATCACGGATAAAGACATTATATGAAGGATTGGCAAAACAAGGCGCTAATATATTCAGCTTCTCTACCGTTCCACTACTACAAGGAGTCTATATCCTTAAAATATTATCTGGCAAGAAGGAAATAGTATCGGAAAAAATTATTAAGCTCTAGTGTGTCAATGGTTAATTCAGTCGTAAGCCAATAGCAGTGTAATGATTAAATCAGTTATAGGACAATCGAATAACAACAGAATTACTACCGAATTTCGTGTATTGCTATGGCGAACTGAATTCGAAATCAAGATATCTGAACGGATCCCGTCCCGACTATAATGAACTTCATATATCCCTCCTTCCTTTTTGCCCTTGCTGCAATTGCTATCCCGATTATCATCCATCTCTTCAATTTTCAACGGTATGAGCGAATTGTATTTACCAATGTTAAATTACTAAAGGATATTAAGAAACAAACCAGATCCCAGGCGCAGTTGAAACACCTGCTGGTATTGCTATCCCGAATTCTTGCTATCACATTCCTTGTACTGGCCTTTGCGCAACCTTATGTCCCGGTGAGTGATCAGCGGGTGGTGAACAAGGAAAACATCATCAGCATTTTCATCGACAACTCATTCAGTATGGATGCGGAAAATGAGAATGGACAGCTCTTTGAACAGGCGAAGGAAAGCGCCATCAATATATCACTGGCCTACAAGCCAACAGATCGCTTTCAGGTAATTACCAACGACTTCGAAGGAAGACATCAAAAGACAGTTAACCAGGAAGAAGTAGTACAGCTTATTCAGGATATAGAACTATCTCCAGCAGTTAAATTGCTATCTGAGATTGTTGCCAGGCAAAAAGACATCTTCAGAGATACGGAATCCACAGGTAAGAGGTGCTTTATAGTTTCTGATTTTCAAAAAAGTAATCTGGACTTTGAGAATGTTGAAAATGATACCAACGTAAGCACTACCCTGATGCCTTTAATTCCACAATCCCGAAGCAATATCTACATCGATAGCTGTTGGTTTGAATCGCCAATCAGGCAAATCAATTTGCCGGAGAACCTTACAGTAAGGATTAGAAACAAAGGAGATGAAGCCAAGGAAAATATTCCAGTAAAATTAATGATCAATGGATCGCAGAAGGCACTTTCCAGCTGCTCTCTGCTGCCTAACGCATATGAAGATGTGACAATAGCCTTTACCCTTACGGAAGCTGGATTACAAAACTGTGAAGTATCCTTAACAGATTTCCCTGTAACGTTTGATGATAGATTTTACTTTTCATTCAACTTACAAAGAGAGTTGGCTATTCTGTGTCTGAGTGATACGGGTAGCAGCAAATACATCAATTCTCTCTTTGAGAAAGACGAATATTTTGATCTTCTCAATATGGCCATGGAGAGCATTGATTATTCCAAATTCTCAGATCAGGAGCTGATAATATTAAATGGACTTCCCGCCATTTCTTCGGGATTGGGCAACGAGCTTGGCAAATTCATTCAGAAGGGAGGGAATCTAGTTGTTTTCCCTGGTGAGGACATCGATTTGGTTTCTTACAACGAGAACTTGTTTAAAAATAATGGTGCTAGATCCTTTACTTCAATTGACACAGTGAACACCCGTACAAATCGATTGAACCTGGAGAGCAGGTTCTATTCGGATGTTTTTAACGATGTACCAGAGAACATGGATTTGCCAAATGTGTTCGGTCACATGAGATTCTCAAGCAGTGGTACAGCTGATGAAGATATCCTGATTTGGATGCAAAATAACGATCCATTTCTAATAAGATACCAAATAGGAAAAGGGGTTATTTATCAATTCGCAACATCTTTACAAAAAGAGCAAAGCAATTTCGCAGAACACGCGATTTTTGTTCCCGTTATGTATAAAATAGGCATGAACAGCCAGCACAGCAGTCCGCTATTCTATACAATAGGACATGATACACCGCTTTTGCTAAGAGGTACAAAGGGCGGAAATCAGGAGCATGTATATCACCTGAAGCGGTTTGGCGCAAACGAAAAGGTAGATTTTGACATAATACCGGAAGTGAGGCCAATTAATCAGCGCGCTGAGATGTTGATTCATAACCAGATAAGAGAAGCTGGTAATTACCTGCTGACCTTGAATGATGAGAGCAGAGACTCATATTCATTCAATTTCAACAGGAGAGAGTCGGATCTTAGCTGTGCTTTAATGGAGGCGCTGGAAGCATATATAGACCAGTCAAACTTGAGCAATTTTAATATTATCGATGCGGGCATGGGTAATTTGGCCATCAAAATAGAAGAAATGAATGAGGGTAAGAAACTCTGGAAACTTTGTATTATCTTCGCGTTGGCTTTTTTCGGAATAGAAGTCGTTTTATTGAGAATACTCAGGTAAAACTAAAATATTGTAGATAAGATACATGAATCTACTGATCAAGCAAGCCAGGATTATAGACCCTAATTCTCCCCACAACGGTAAAAAGCTTGATATTCTTATTGAAAACGGATTGATTACCTCGATCCGAAAGTCAATTTCCAGCAAAGTAAAGACCGTTACAAACGCAAACTTACATGTATCCCCAGGTTGGTTTGATATGCATGTAAACTTCAGGGATCCCGGTTACGAGCACAAGGAAGACTTGAATACGGGCATGAGAGCTGCCAGCTTCGGTGGATTTACAGGAGTGGCCTGTATGCCGGGAACCAATCCACCGCTACAAACGAAATCGGAAATAGAATACATTCTACATAAGTCCAAAGGCTCCATTGTGGATGTGCATCCCATTGGCGCCCTTTCCCGTGAGCTAAAGGGTGAGGATATGACCGAGATGTACGACATGCACTTGTCAGGTGCTGTGGCCTTTTCCGATGATAAAAACCCGGTGAAAAGCGCCGGATTAATGCTTAGATCATTACTTTATGTAAATTGGTTTAACGGACTTATAATCAGCCATTCGGAGGATAAAGAAATTACATTGGATGGCATGATGAATGAAGGTGATTCACAATCGTCGCTCGGCCTGAATCCAATGCCTGCAATTGCAGAAGAATTGATGGTTGCGAGAGACATCAGCCTGGTAGATTACGCCAAATCCAGAATTCATATTTCATCCGTTAGCAGTGCCAACACTGTAAGCATGATTCGTGCCGCCAAGCGTAAGGGAATTAACATTACCGCCGAAGTTGCAGCACACTACCTGGGAGTAGATGATTCGGCGCTGGAAGGGTTTGAGACCAACTACAAGGTAAATCCACCTTTCAGATCGAAGAAGGACATACAGGCATTGAAAAGAGGCCTGGCGGATGGATCAATTGATACCATCTGCTCGGATCACAGCCCGGAAGATGCAGAGATGAAAAACCGGGAATTTGACCACGCTGCCTTTGGAATAATAGGGCTGGAAACCGCATACGCAGCTGCAAATACCTATAGCGGACTGAATAAGAAGGAATTGGTTGAAAAAATGGCGATCCGGCCCCGGGAGATTCTAAATATTCCTGTACCTGTAATTGATCGGGGTCACAACGCCAATGTTACCCTATTCAATCCTACGCAAAAGTGGACCTATTCCAAATCGGATATAAAGTCCAAATCAGCGAATACTCCTTTTGTTGGTACCACCTTTACAGGAAAGGCACTGGGGGCGTATAACAACAAGCAGTACCAAGAGGCAAAGTAAAAGTCCAGCTCAGCAGGCTAATTTTGTTTACTCTCCTTCTTTAATTTCTTCTTATTATTGGCTTCGAGCTTCTTCATCGCTGACTTAATCTCAACCTTTTCGTTTTCCAGCTTTGAAATTGTCGCCTTATGCGCGATTATCTCTTCTTGTAAATTGCCAACTTCCTTTTTAGAGCCTTCATATTCCAACGCAATATCGCTGTTCTTTTTATTGAGCTCGCCAATGGTATTCTCTTGTTGATTTACAGTTTGCTTGAGCGACACAATTTCAGTGAGTAACTTAGTTACAGAATCTCTCAAGGCATCTATGTTATTTTGCTTTGTACTCATGATCTAAGACTTTTCTTTAGTGTTTAATTATGATGGTGTCGCCTGTTTTAATATAATGAGGGTCATCCAGCTCGTTGTGGCCCGCAATTTCTCCATGGTTAAAGCCATGACCATGATACTTTTCAGCGATGCTCCACAGCGATTCACCTTCTTTTATGATATGTATCGTGTGGCTGCCCTCTTCATCCTCTACTTCCACATCTGATTTAGCACTCTCGATCGTGGCGAATAATTCACCGAGCTCCGCTTTCAGCTCCTTTATTTCAGCGTCTCTGGTCGCTATCGCCTTATTAAGCTCCACTACTTCCGCTGTTCGGGCAACTGGCTCATCAGGGGGTAATTCTGTTGCGATCACCTCTCCACTGCCTGTCATGGAGGTAAATACCCATCCGAAAGCCACCAGCAAGACCAAAACGGCCAGGACTGAGCTCATTCGTTTGAGCATACTTTGTTTATTGGACACTTCGCCTATCAGATGAATGGCGAAGAGGTCGGAACCGCATGCAGGGCACTCTGATGCACCGGCCTCCAGCTCCTCGTTCTTGCAAATTGGACAATTCATATTGTTTTGGGGGTGTTGGTTTGTTTCCAGAAATATAAGTATAAAAACAGCTGATAGCAAACTAAAAAATGTTTATCTGGAAGAAGCCTCCCACTTTTTAACAATGATGTTCTCTGGCTTATTCTCATAAAGGGAGTGTAACGAAAAAATCAAATCAGGCAATACAGTGTTAAACGACAATTTAATTGCAAAACAGGTGTGTGAAACAAATCTGGTTGCAACTGCGCAAATCAGCAGAGAACATGTATTGAGAAACAACCGGATTTTGTTCCTAACAGCCAGATAGCTACTTTAATAATTCACCTTCCGTGGTAACATACTTTTTTAAAAGATTAGCTGTCATACACGAATGTACCGGAAGTATTTTGACGAGGTCTCCTACCTGTATGGCCTCGATATATGCAGAAGGCGCGGAGATAGTACCATGTTCTTGTGATAGTTTACTCACATAAACACCAGCTATGATGTTCCCCCATCCTGCACTGCGGCCTTCAACCACCTGACCATAAATGCCGCCATATACAGGATGCTCAAGCCGCTCCTTTGAAAAGTGAACACCGCCTCCATAAATGATAATTTCACTTCTGTCTTTGTGAATGGATACCACAGGACAGGCAACTGCAACAGAAATTTGCTCTTGCGTACAAGAACCTATTGCCACTTGTGACAAATCATAAAAGACAAAGTTTCCGGGTCTGATCTCATCCACGGAACCAAAATCCTGCATGGTACTGCAGGTAGGTGTGTCCCCAACTGAAACAATGAGTTCAGGATACCGATCTGTAAAATGTTCTTTGACACCTGTAATTATTTGAATGCTCCCGGTATGAATCGCTGAGATTTCATCTATTCCCCTTGCGCTATAGCTATGTCCGGCATGACCCAAAAAGCCCCGAAATTTAATGAGCTTTGAATTGTCGATCTCATCCAGTATTTGAGAAATTAATTCAGTACTCTCAGGATTCACGCCTGTTCTGTGATAGCCTATGTCTATTTTGATGAAGACGCCAATGGGTGAGGTCAATGTTTTGGACAGCTGGCCAATCGTTTTTTGTGACTCCACCAGCAGGTTGAGTGAAATACTGGATGCCAGCGTATTGATCTTATCTATCTCGAGGATATTAACTGGAAAAGCAACAGTTATGTCACCCCACTTATCTTTGGCAAAGTGGTTCGCCATTTCCAGAGAAGACACGGTTATGCAAGTGACTCCTACTTCTCGAAACCAACGGCCTATTTCATGAGATTGATGGGTTTTGAAATGAGGCCTGAAGAGAACATTATTTCTCCTTGCATTTTCCGCCATTGCCGCAATGTTGGATTTGCATTTCTCAACATCCAATATCAGTGTCGGTACGGTAAGCATGTAAAGCATACTTTAAAATTGATATGAAAATCCAAGCGCCAGCACCTCTTTGAATTGCACCCGAGGGCCAGATGTATCATAAACTCCATCACCATTTGAATCTACTGCTATGTCAATGTCATCATCATAGATCAGGTGTGTACTCAGGGTGGCCGCGAAGAACTTGTTCACCTTCATGGAAATCAGCACCTCCCAGCTCACGTCAATATTCTGAGGGTTTTCCACGTAATTGGAAAACAAATCCAATTTGGTTTGGACTGATATATTTTTCACAACTTCTTTCCTGACAAACATTCTGATAGAGCCACCAACTTCCGCCCGTACATTCTTACCAGGAGTGAGCTCATTTCCTGCTGCGTCATAGGTAGCGGCTTCTACGCCAAAAGATCCTGCGTTGGCCAATGCCTGATCATTGACAATAGTGATTTTCGAAGTTAGCGGCGAAATGTAGAATGTCAGTCCCTTTCCCGGTTTGTAATCCATTCCCAGGGCCACGAGCAAATATGCGGGAGCCAGTGCGTTTGAAATCCGGACACTGTCATTCGGGTAATTGTATCCGGGCGCCATTTGCGTTTTAAAATTCAGCAGGCCCGCAACATACCATTTTCCCGATGCCACTCGTCCAAATTTTGAGGTGAAGTCGATCTTATCATCGGTCTTTACCCAGTCGGCATTCATACCTTGATGAATGCTGCCGTAACCGACATCGAAGTAATTTTCCAATAGGGCTTTTCTTTTTTTATAATGTGCAAAGAGGTTCAGCAATCCATTGATGGAAATGGAGTTTTGTCCACCCGCCGCCCAATTGGTAAGCGACACATGGTTCACCCCCAATGCAGTGGTGCCTCCTAATTCCCAGCCATCCTTTGAATCAGCTGTTGAGCTATCTGTTGTTTCTTCAGATTCTACCATCTGGGAAAATCCATGTGTACTTATTCCAAGAAGGCAAATGGCCGGAAAAATTCTTGTGATGATTGCCATTGTT
>JYMV01051246.1_pt1 | contig 26929 bp, 8 predicted proteins | sample 338911 | NCBI WGS metagenome assembly JYMV01 (sample SAMN03354496, study PRJNA234377) | hydrothermal vent metagenome | biome: Deep sea; feature: Hydrothermal plumes at the Eastern Lau Spreading Center, Western Pacific Ocean; material: Seawater | place: Tonga | collected 2009 | depth 2000 m m
TTGCTTCCGCCTCCCGGCACCGGCCCATCCGGCTATTTCAGCCGTGCGTCACTCCTACTCGCAAAGACCGAAGTCCTCGCAGGGCAGGCCACCCTCCGTCGGGTCAACCCCGCAGAAGGGGAAAGGTGCACCCGGTTGACCGCCGGTGCTGAAAACGTGGTTCAGGGTGAATATGATGTCACCGAGATCCACTGCCTCATCGTCGTTGGAATCGAGTGCCAGCTGGCAGCCGATCGTACCTTCGTTGAAGAGGAACAGCATCGTCAGAATCGGGTCTGAAACATCGAGGTTGCCGTCGATATTTGCATCACCACGGATAACACTCGCAGCCGGTGCAACCACTTCGATCACCGTGATACTGATGGTCGCGTTGTCGGAAGCGCCATTACCATCCGAAACGGAGTAAACGATGCTGTCGGCACCGGAGAACTCAGGATCGGGGGTGTAGGTCACCGTTTGGTCGGCGTTGATCACCGCAGTTCCGCTGGAGGGACCAGTGAGCAAGGTCGCAACCGAGAGTACGTCGCCATCGGCATCGGTGTCATTGGAAAGGGGAGCGATGTTCAGCGCGGTGCCCTGGTCGGTCGAAGCCGTATCGTTGTTCGCGACGGGCACATCGTTGACCGGCAGGATACTCAGATTGATCTCTCCCTCGTCAATACCGAGTTCACCATCGACGACAACTCCGTCGGAAATCGTGTAGGTGAAGGAGTCGGTTCCAAAGGTGTTCGCCGCCGGTGTGTAGAGCAAGCCTGTTACGGCTCCACCGCCGTCGAATTCCATCGACACCGAGCCGTTCGCAGGCTGCGTCACTGCGATGATGGTGAGCTCGTCCCCATCGACATCTACGGCAGATCCGAGGATCAGTGCGGCAGTGATCAACTTGACGGTGTCCTCGGCAAGCGGAATCGCCTGGATTTCGCCAGCGACAGGATCGTCGTTGACCGCAACGATCAGGACACCGACGGTCGCGGAATCAGAGCCGCCGTTGCCGTCGGAAAGGGTGTAACCGAAGGTGTCGGGGCCGTTGTCATCGGCGAACGGGGTGTAGAGAATCGTGCCCGCAGCAGTCACCGTGGCGGTGCCCCTGTTAGGAGCGGTCACATTGGCGATGATCAGATTGTCGGGATCGACATCGAAATCGTTCGCCAGCACATCGATCTCGAGGGGTGTATCTTCGAGAGTCGTGTTGCCGATGTCATCGAGGGCGACCGGTGTATCGTTTGCGGAGATCACAATGACGAGAACGCTGGAGGAAGATTCCAACCGGCCATCCCACATCGTGTAATTGAAGGTCACACCGGTCGGAGCATTGAAATCCTCATCGGGTGTGATCAGCACCACCCCGGTGGCTGCCCATTGGATGGTCAGCCCAGACACTGTAGTTGTGAAAGGAGGTGCAACGCCAACAGGTGCGTCTTGACCGGCAAGTGACCGAATCTGAAGCGCATCGTTTTCGATGTCGCTGTCGTTGAGCAGCAGGTTGCCCGAGACCGGGGTATCCTCGAGGGTCACAAAACTGTCAGGAGCGGCGACCGGAGCATCGTTGACCGGTGTCACCACGACGGCGACAAAGCCAACTGTGAAGGCCGTACCATCACTGACGATGTAGGGGAAGTTATCTGGACCGCCGGTAGAAATGTTGGGCTCTGGCGTGAACCGAATCGTTCCAGCAATCGGATCGACAATCTCGAGAATGCCGAAGAAAGCTGCATCCTGCGTCAACGAGATGGTGAGGGGATCGCCCTCAGGGTCGCTGTCGTTGGCGAGAACGTTGATGACAATCGGGATGTCTTCCGGAGTCACAGCGAAGTCACTGATGGCGATGGGAGCATCGTTCACCGGAGCGATCTCAACGGTCACGGTCGCCGTCGAAAAGGCGCCCTTACCGTCGGTCACGGTGTAGGTGAAGGAATCTGTGCCATTCTCGTTGTGCCCGGGGCTGTAGGTCAGCGTCAACCCTCCGGCTGAAGCAACGGTGCCCTTGGCGCCATCGGTCGATCCGGAGATGCTGAGGGTGTCACCAACGTCAGGGTCGCTCGCGGATCCGGTGACCAGCACCGAGGTGTCCTCGAGGGTAGCAACTGCGACATCAACTGCCGTCGGGGCGTTGTTGCCGGCGTGGAAGGTGACCTTGCCCAACACAGGCGTCAAAACAGAGCCATCCGTGATCGAGTAGTCGGTAAGGTGGAGTCCCGCAGCCAGTCCTGGATGATCCCAGGTGGCGCCGCCATCGGCGGTTGTAGCGCCAACCACCGCCACGACGGTGAGCGCATCGTTATCGATATCGCTGTCGTTGGCGAGCAGACCCGCTGCCGAGAACGAGAAGGCCGCGGCTGCCGGAACCGTCAGGTTGTCGTCGCCGGCGGTCGGTGCGTCGTTCACCGGGTTGATGGTGATCGTGACCTTCGCCGCGCCGGTGCCACCGTGGCCATCAGAGATGCGATAGCCGACGGTGTCGGTGCCGTTGTGATTGGACGGGGGAGTGTAACTGTAATTCCCGAAGCCATCGCCAGTGACCAGCCCGCCTTCGGTCGACTCGCCATCAATCTGGTAGAGGCTGAGAGTGTCATCATCGGCGTCAGTGTCATTCGATATGAGACCGGCGTCTGTGAGGGCTACCGAAGTGTCCTCATCGGTTGTGGCCGCGTCATCCAGAGCAGAGGGGATGTTGTTCGGAACTGAACAGGCATCGCTCTCAGGCGCAGCACTTGCGAAGTGATCGGTGAATGAAGTGCCGCTACCTGCCGTCAGAGGCGGGTAAGGAATCGAATCGAACAACCCGAAGGGGTGATGCTGGAGGGGAATTCCGGCACCGAGCGCCGGCGGACCGGCGTTATCGGGCAATCCTGGGATCGAGAGAATGCTTGCAAATCCCGACCACGGGAACGGATCGAGGCCGAGGCTACCGATCGGTGCATCAGCCAGAGTCTCACAGACATCCGAGCAGCCGCCGGGGCCGAGACGACGATCGAGGGTCCAGGGAACCGCCGCAAAGACCATCGGCGTCCTGGCCCTCTTCAGATCGATCTCATCCCATTCGGGGTGGCCGACGCCAATCGGGGTGAGGTACTGACCGTAGGCCGCGGGATCACCCAGAATATTGGTGGGCTCGTTCCCCGGATTGAGGAAGTGCCGTGAAAAGACCTGAGCCTCGCGGCTGAGCGGGTTGAGAAGATCGAACTCCTCGAGCATCGTGCCGCCATTGGGGCACAGGCCGATGAATCCGCCATTCTGGAGGTTCTGACAGATCGAATGGATCACAGGAGCGCCCAGGATGAAGTCGACATCGTAACCGACCTTGAAGATGCCATCGCCGCCAGCAATGGCGCCCTGACCAGGGATCCCCTGGTTGATGGCGTCGAGGTTGCCGACCGTCGTCCAGAGCGGGTACCGAATCAAATTATCGGTAACGCCAGGCAGTGGCGCAGGCGGGTTTTCGCCGGTCGCAGGATCGATGTGCAAGGCGTAGCCATCGACCTGGGAATCGGCCAGGGTCGAGAAGCCGATGAAGAGGCATTTGATCCTGTCATTGGACCACGGTCCGCAGTCCCATTCGACTTCTGCCATCGTCAGGTAATCGGGGCTGTTGCTGTTGTCCTGGGTGTACAGCTGGACCAGGGTGCCACCGCTGTGCATCGAGAAGAAACGCTCACCGGGGACCGGCTCTTCCCAGTTTCCCTCACCACCGAAGTTGTCGCCCACACGTACGGGCATGAAGATCCGCGAGTCCGAGACGAGGCGATTATCGGGACCACCAGTCAGGTCGAAGCGGTTCGCCATGTCGCAGAACTCATCGCCAAAACCGGTCACCGGATCGGCGCCATCATTGCGAGCGCCAAGGGTGGCATTGGTGCTTGGAATGCACTGCGGATAGCCGTTGACGGTGCACAGGGTGTAGTTCTCGGGGTCACAGGTGAAGCGGACGTCGGGGCTGCAGTTGATGCCGCCAGCGCATCCGTAACCCTGCTGAATGGTGTGAACCCCTTCAGGGTCGTTCCAGCGAATGACAATTCCCGGGTTGTCTGCCGGGCCGCCGTCGGCGGCGGGACGTTGGTTCATCTGGCCGTTGACCACGATGTAGCCCTGGTCGTAGTCGATATGGGAGATGTAGCCGCCCATCGACGTCGGAATGATGCCACCTGCCAACTCGCCTGAACCACCCTTGGTGAGGAAGATATCGCCAGCGATGACCCTGCCGTCGGCCAACTTGACTGCCGCGATCGCTGCGTGGGCCGCGCCCCCTCTGGGAACGCAACTGTCCTGAGAAGCGAGCCCGCTCTCATTTGCAGCGAGGCAGTCGGGAGGTGCGTCGGCGAAGAGCCCCGAGAGCGTCAGCCTGTTTGCCGGAAGATCGATCAGCAGGTTCCTAGGGACCAGGATCGCTGTGCGGCCGATGACGATGGTTCCTTGTGACCACATGTCATTGGGATCATCGACGAACATGTGTTCGATCTCTCCGAGGATCGCGAACGCCTCTTGACCGTCGGGACCCTGCGCCGGAGCGCTCACCGTCAAAGAAACGACAAAGAGTGCGATCAGCGCCAGGAAGCGGTAAGGGGAAAAATCGACCCCCAGCCGCTTCTCGCTGTTGTTCTTCATTTGAGCCCTTTTCATTGTGGACCACCTTTTCTTACGAATACCTAGATACTCCTGTTGCTTGCTCAGTTTCATCGTCTTCACCTTTCTCACGGCACCGTCACGGTGACGGTTCCAGAGGCCTGACCACCGTGAGAATCGGCGGCCGTGTAGGTGAAGGAATCCTGTCCAGTGAAGGCCGGGAGAGGAACGTAGAGCCATGAAGTTCCGGCAGGCGTGATCGACCCGCCATTGGCGGAAGCTGAAGCAACCGACAGGAAACTGACCTTGTCGCCGTCAGGATCGGTGTCGTTGGCCGCCAGACTCTCTCCAGTGAACACCCAGAAGGTGTCCCCGGCCTGTAAGCCGAGGTCATCCGGCTGAGGCGTCGGATTGTTGTTGAGCCCAGCGCAGTCGACCGGAAGTTGAAATGCCAGCCCGAAGCCTGGCAGCGTTGCGGGATCGGGCTGCAACAGCGTGTTGTTCCAGTCGATCTTGGTGACCAGGAATTCCGCACCCGGGTTCCCTGGGGCACCGGTCAAGGGATCGACGTCGGCGTCGATGTAAGTGAACGGCCAGTACCCAAAGACCCTGTCGAAGTTATCCGGAAGGAACTGAACTCCGAGGTTGCCTAGTGGACACGCTGGATCGAGCGTGCAATCGGTATCAGCACAGTCGATGAGACCGTCGTTGTCGTCGTCGAGACCGTTTTCGCAGTTTTCTCCGATACCGGTGCATTCCGGCTCATCGGCGCACAGCGGATCGTCGCAATCGGTAAGTCCGTCGCCGTTGTCATCGATACCGTTGGCGCAGTCTTCCTCACCAGGCGGGACCGGTTCAGGCGGCTCGACGGGCCCCCCTCCCGCACCACCGGCGATCTGGCCGGTCGGATTGAGGCCCGACGCGGGGAACGGATCGAGGCGAAGGCTGCCCAGCGGAAGGGCAGAGGTGTCGCTGATGCAGGGATCCTCGCAGCCACCGGGGCCGAGCCTCCGGTCGAGGGTCCACGGGGTTCCCGAGAAGATCAGCGGGGTCCACATATTGTTGAGGTTGATCTCGTCGAACTCGGGGTGCCCGACCCCTGCAGGATTCACGTACTGGTTGTGCTGAGACGGTTCGCCGTGAATGTTGTAGGACTGAATCCCCGGATTGAGCGTCGCCCCATGGGTCGAGATGCCGACGACGTCGCGGCTGATCGGGGAGATGATGGCGAATTCCTCGCTCATCGTCCTTCCGGCTGAGCAGACGTCGTGACCGGCGACCAAGAGGGTCGCGCACGGCGAGCGGCGAGGGTTTATCGGGCTGCCGAGAATGAAGTCAACGTCGTAGTTGCATTTCCAGATCACCCGGCCGGCCTGGCCGATCCCGTGGTTCTGGAAGTTAGGGTTGCTTCTGGTGCTCGCCAGGATGCGCGGCATTTCCTCGCCGGTTGCGGGGTCGATGTCGAGCGAGAAAATGTCGACCTCATCGCCCACCTTCGTCGAGAAACCGATCAGCAGCACCCTGCAACGCTCGTTCTGGAAGCCAGGGACATCCCATTCGACCTCGGCGAAGACGACGTAATTGGGCTGGTCGGGGCTATCGGCGCTCTGTATCTCCTCGGCGATGGTCATCGTGTGAGCCGAGAGGAAACTAACCCGCTGGCCGGTGGCCGGATCGGAGATCACCTCGAGGTTGCCTTCCGCTCCGAACTTGTCACCGATCATCATCGGTGCCATGTACTTGGAGTCGGCGGCGACCAGGTTGCCCCGGTTTGTGTGGGGACAGTAGGCATCGCCCGCTCCAGTGACGGGATCGGCCCCATCGCTGGAGCCACCATCTACACCTGCGCGAGGCGTGGTGCTCGGAATGCACAGCGGGTAGCCGCTCATGTAGCCGAGGGTGTAGTTGTCGGGATCGTTGGTGAAACGAACATCCGGGCTGCAGTTGGGGCCGCCTTCGCAGCCGAGCCCGGACTGGATGGTGTGGACCCCATCGGGATCGTTGAGGCGGATCATCAGGCCGGTGTTGGCAGGATCAGAGGCCCTGCCGTTGGCCCTGAAATACCCTTCCTCGTAATTGATGTAGGTGACGGTGCCGTCAAAGACCTCGTTGCTCTTTTGAAGGAACATCTCTCCGACGATGCAGGTGCCGTCGGGCATCTGGTTCCCCAGGATGTGGGCATAAGCCCCACCTCGGGCACGCAAGCAGTTGTCACTACGGGCAAGCCCCGATTCGCCCTGGGCGAGGCAGCTGGGGGGTGCTTGCTCGAACAACTGGCAGACGGTCAATCGGTTCGCTGGCAGGTCCATGACCAGGTTTCTCGGAATGACAAAGGTCTGACCGGCGACCTGGATCGAACCGGCGCTGAAGGTGTCGGAATCGTCATCACAACTGATGAACTCGATTTCACCGCTGACGGTGGCGCTGGTGACCCCGGCGAATGCCCCCTGGGCAGCGACCGTGGGTGAGTGAGCCAGTGCCAAAACACTGACGAAGAGCACGAGAGCCATCTGCCTGCAGATGCTGTTTCGCATCGAAGGGCCTCCCTTTCCCGATATCTCGCCGGAGGAACGACTAACTTTGGTCGATCCAATTCCACGAGACAACCGTACGTACAATTGACTAAACACTTCACACCTCCCAGTCTCATCCCTCCCCGTCAGCACCCCGCGAGGGGTGTTCATGGGAACGTCAGGAGCCGTTCAAAAGTGAAATTCGAATGGAGAGGAGTTCCACTCCACCCATTTCAAACCTCCGAATTATCAGATAACAAAACCTCGCAACCTCCTCGATATTCAGGACTTACTCACAATTGAGCAAGGGTGTTGGAGAGTAAGACCTGTCAGCATTGACTGCCCCTCTCCAAAAGTCACATAACCTGTTGTAAATAAGCATCTTAAAGCCCATGCTACCAGCGTTCTTGCTCTTCGCAAGGTGCTTTCTAAGTGCAAAAGGTAACCTCGTTCACACTGCTTAACAAGCAACAAACGATGTTTTCATGTTTACCGATAGCGGACATTCGGAATCATCTTGTATTACCATTCTAAAATGGTGGCGCCTTGTGATATCCACCTGCTTAAAATATCAACTTCAGTCCTCGAACGTTACTCGGCTTGGTCTTCCAAATCATGACAATCGTTTCATTTGATACTTAAATTCAAATCCTAACCACGCTTCTTTTGTAATTGATACAAACAAGGGCACTGACTAGTATCGTAAGTGTGAATATTCCCACGAGAAGCGGGAATTACGGCCGCTATTGGGCAGGTCCGAGAGGGCCTGTCCCGACGGAACTGGGTTTTCCCCGTGCCGTCGGCACTCCGTGTTCCGAAAGGATCGGTATCTCGGAGAAGGGGCGTCTGGGGCCCTGGACAGGGGACCAGGCGGAAGGGAACTGGGTTCTGAAGGTGTGTACTCGCGCCTGGAGCGCCTGTGTACCACATCATTGCGCGGGAGTTGACTGGGAGAAGGAGGGAGCGCTCGATGCGAGCCAATTGCTTCAAGAATTCCGTGATGCCGCTGGTCCTTTTCACCTGCGTCGTCTTCTCGTACACGGGGAATCACGCCGACGGCCAGGGGCCGGTAGCAGATCCGGAGTTTTATCCACTCCCCTGTACGGCGACGGTGACGGCAGAGGTCGTCGCTCTCGATCAAACCCTCTGGTACAACCGCTTCGGGGCTTTCGACCCCAACGGCATGATCTATGCCCTGGCGAGTGACGTCGTCTCTCGTGACGGCGGCCCCATCGCTCCGGGCAACGCCCGGCTCAGAAATGGCAAGCGCCCCCGCCCCCTCGTCTTGAGGGTCAACGAGGGGGACTGCCTCGAGGTCACCCTGACCAACCTACTCACCCCCTCGGCCCCGGTCGACGGGATAGCCACCCGCTCGGTGGGAATGCACTGCAGCGGGCTCGAGTATGCCAATGCCTCCACCGAATCCTGTGGCATCGCCGCCAGCAATTCCGGTGCCCTGGCAGCTGCAGAAACGGGCACCTTCGTCTGGTACGCCTCGAAGACGGGGATCTTCCCCTTCAACTCTCTCGCCGGCAGCACCGGCGGAGAAGGAGACGGCGGAAGCCAGTCTCACGGCCTCTTCGGCGTCATCGCAGTCGAGCCGGCAGGGGCAAAGTGGTACCGCTCCCAGGTCACCAATGAGGTTCTTCAGGCGGCCACGATCGGCCTGAACCCCGACGGGACACCTCTCATCGACTACGATGCCACCGACGCTCAAGGCAGGCCGCTGCTGGCGATGGTCGATGCCACCAACGCCCTGATCGCCTCGGACCTGACCGCCATCATCACCAATCTCGCCAGCGAGGACTGCGCAAACGCGCCTCCGTCGAGCACCTGCGGAAAATCCTTCCGGGAATTTACCATCGTCTTTCACGACGAGACGGATATCCGACAGGCCTATCCCGAGCTGGACACGCCGCTCTTCAAGGGTGTGCGCGACAAGTTTGCCATCAATTACGGCACTGGCGGCCTCGGTGCGGAAGTCATCGCCGTCAGACGCGGGGAAGGCCCCGCCAAGGACTGTGGAGACTGTAAGTTCGAGGAATTCTTCCTCGAGTCGTGGGCCAATGGCGACCCGGCGATGCCAGTCAACAAGGATCCGGTTACCGGGATCGCGATTGGGGCCAGTTACGAGGATGACCCTTCCAACGTCTACCACTCCTACATGGGAGATGCGGTGCGTTTCCGGAACATCCATTTCGGAGCGGAGACCCACGTCTTCCACCTGCACGCCCACCAGTGGCTCTTCGCACCCCGTGATGAGAACTCGACCTACCTCGATTCCCAGTCGATTTCTCCCGGTACTGCGTACACCTACGAGATCAATTACGGCGGTTCCGGCAACCGCAACTTCAACCCCGGCGACTCGATCTTCCACTGCCACCTCTACCCCCACTTCGCCCAGGGGATGTGGAGCCTGTGGAGGACCCACGATGTCTTCGAGGATGGCACCTCATCGAGAAATCTCGTCGATGGAGAGATCGCCCAGGGCACCCCGGTTCCGGCGCTGGTGCCGATTCCCGGGAACATGATTCCGCCGCTGCCGACGGTCGACTTCCCCGGGTACCCGCACTACATCGCGGGGCAGGCGGGACACCGTGCTCCCCAGGCACCCCTGGAGTACGCCTCGAGCGGCACCGAACTCCTCGACGGCGGCCTCGGCCGCCACCGCATCACCAGCAGCACCTGGGTCGACGGCCCAGGGGCCATCGATCCCCATTACCTCGCCGACCCGGTCGCAGCGCGCGTCGCTGCCGCCAACACCAACCCGGGCAACCTCGGCTTCGCACGCAAGCTCCTGACCGCCGACCTCGAGTTGCTGCCGACCGATGGGACTCCCCTCGAGCAGGTCGCGATGTCCTTCCACGCCGGAAACGCCGCCGGGGGAATGAGCGTGATGACGGAGTACGACTGGCCTGCGGTCGGTTACCCATCCTTCGACTCTGCCGGCAATCCCGGTCTTTTCCTCGTCAACGGCAGGGCTCCCCAGCCTGGAGCTCCCTACGCCGATCCCTGCCCCGATAACTTCATCGATGGCAACGGCGCGATGAGAAGCGTCGGAATGCGCAGCTACAAGGCCGCGTACATCCAGTTCGACATGACCATCAATCAGTACGGTTGGCACGACCGTCAGGCGCGCATTGCCGTCCTCAATCAGGACGTCATGTCGACCCTCGACGGAACCAGAGCTCCTCAACCGCTCTTCTTCCGCGCCAACTCCGGTGATTGCATCGAGTTCCAGGCGACCAACCTGATCCCGAACAATCTCAACGTCGACGACTACCAGATCTTCACCCCGACCGACACCCTCGGTCAGCACATCCACCTGGTGAAGTTCGACGTCACCGCCTCCGATGGCGGCGGTAACGGCTGGAACTACGAGGATGGCACCTTCTCCCCTGAAGAGGTGCGCGAACGGATCGAGGCCAACAACGCCCAGCAGGAGGCCATCGGCGGAACGCAGATACTCACCGCCAAGGTTCACCCCTGGTTCGGCGAAGGGCCCGGCGGCGAGTGGATCGGGGCACAGACCACGACTCAGCGCTGGTGGGCAGATCCCCTGGTCAACAACAACGGCGATGACAGAACCATCCGGTCCGTTTTCACCCACGACCACTTCGGACCCAGTTCGCACCAGCAGCACGGCCTCTACGCGCTGCTCGTCGTCGAACCGACCGATTCAGTCTGGACCCTACCCGACGGCAACACCCTTCTTGGCACTCGAGATGATGGTGGACCGACCAACTGGGCGGCGAACATCCTCGCCGGGGTCCAGGGAGCCGATAGCATGCGCGAGTTCGTCTTCGAGACGGGCGACTGGATGCCGGTCTACCACCCCGACAACACGCCGGTGAACGCAACGAACGGGCTGAACAACCCCGAATCGATCCAACTCGGCGGCGGCGCATTCCAGATCAACTACCGCAACGAGCCGGTAGCCAATCGAAATGGCCCCTTCGGTGAAGGCAGGGATCTGTCCTTCAGCAGCCTCACCCACGGCGACCCGTTCACTCCGCTGGCACGAGCCTACCCCGGCGATCCCATCAAGGTGGGGCTGGTCCACGGCGCCCAGGAGGAACAGCATTCCTTCGGCATCACCGGCAACCGCTGGCTCCAGGAGGGCTCGAACCCCAACTCCGGTTACACCAACAGCCAGGAGTACGGCATCTCCGAGCACTTCGAGATGTACTTCACCCTCGGCGAAGGTTTGCGCCACTCCGGTTTCAACAACATCACCGACTACATGTACCACACCTCCAACAGCGACGGCCTAATGGGCGGAATGTGGGGACTGCTGCGCTCCTACAACAGCGAACAGCCCGACCTCGCCCGGCTGCCGAACAATCCGCAATCGCTTCCGCGGCCGGAGCACCCACTTGCCCAGGGGGAATGCCCCACCGGGCCAGGGTCCCCTCCGATCCGCGAGGTGATGATCCAGGCATGGATGGTGAAGGACCTTCTCGGTTCTGGTGGACTCCTCTACAACCAGAAATTCGGTCTCCGAGACCCGGATGCGATGGTCTTCATCCACGCCGATGAAGTCGGTGCCGTGATGGCAGGACAGCATCAACTCGAGCCCCTCGTCATCCGTGCCAACGCCGGTGACTGCATCGAGGTGATACTGCAGAACATGCTGCCGCTGACGATAGAGCCTGACATCGACCCCTTCGGTAACCAGACTCTCAATCGTAGGACGGTGACGACAGCGGTCGGGCTCAACCCGCAGCTGCTCGCATACGACATCGGCCAGAGCGACGGCGCCGCGATCGGCGTCAATCCCAACACGCTGGTCTCTGCCGGTCAGTTTGGAAAGTATGCCTGGTACGCCGGGAAGATCGATGTCGCCACCAACGGCAGTTACGAGTGGACTCCTGTCGAGTTCGGGGTCACAAACCTGCGTAGCATGGGCGACTTCGATGGGCATTACGCCCATGGGCTCTTCGGAGTCCTCGTCGTCGAACCGGAGGGATCCCAGTGGTTCTACGACGGGGTCTTGGCGAAGAGCGGCTACGAAGCCGATATTCTCGACGTCGATGGCAACCTGCTCTTCACTGAGTACGTGCTCCAGTACCAGGACGAGTTCCCGACCCTCCAGACGGGAGTCGGAAACCAGAGGCTCGACGAAAAGGTCCTCAGGAACCTGGGCGGCTACAACTACCACACAGAACCACTCTGGGCCCGGATGGGCATCCAGAGCGACACCCCGTGGGTGACGATGGCCGGCATCGACCAGACCGACAGCCTCAGTTCCATCACGACGATGGCAGGCTGCGCGGGGCCGTGCCTCGACCCCGCAACCCCGGGTTGCGATGCCGAGGCGGGCCAACTGGTGATGTTCCGTGTCGCCCAGGCCTCCGGGAACAGCGGAGCGCCGCACACTTTCGGACTCTCGGGACACAACTGGCAGGCCCAGCCGTGGACCGATGGGTCGAAGAAGATCGGTTTCAACCCCAACTCCGAACAGGTTGCAAGTTCCGGCCTGATCACCGCCCAACAACACCGCAACATCCTGGTGGTTGCGGGCGGGGCGGCGATGGCTGCCGGAGACTACATCTACCGGTCGATGGAATCGTACATGTTCAGCGGCGGCTGCTGGGGAGTCCTGCGGGTCTCCCCCCACGTCAGGCTTCCCGCACTACCGGTGCAGCAGCTGAATTGCACCCAGATCCTCCAGGGAGTCCTCCTCGACTGGGTCAACTCGGGAGGGGATTACATCACCCTCGAGATCCTTCGAGATGGCGTCGGGATCGCCACACTGCCGGGAAGCGCGACACAGTATCTCGACCAGGGCATCCCTGCGGGTACTTACGTCTACTCGATCATCGCAACCAACGCCGAACTTCCTTCCGATGCGGTCACTTGCAACGCAGGGGTCACCCCCCTGGCAGCGAGCGGCTTCATCTGCACCGCGAGCGGACTCGGGGTCAGCCTGAGCTGGCAGAATTCCGAAGCCTACGAGTCGCTGACCCTCACACGAGACGGCGTGCTGCTGACGGTCCTGCCAGGTGGAATCACCATGTTCGATGACTTCGAGGTCGGCTACGGAGCGCACAGTTACGGCCTCAGCGCGACCCTCAACTCGATGGAGTCCGACGCCGTGTTCTGCGATACCTCCGTAGAACCGCCGGCTGTCGCCTCGCTCACCGCGACCGAGATCGATCCCTGTGAAGGGACCTTCGACATCAACTGGCTGAACTTTGCGGTTTACGACCAGATCATCGTGACCCTCGACGGCCTGCTGATCGCAAGTTTGCCCGGGGACGCGACCACCACCCAGGCCACTCTCGGTGGCCCCGGCAGCGGAGTCGTCTGCGTGACAGCCACCGCTTCAGGGGTAAATTCCGCGGCGGTCTGTACCGACCTGGTCGCACCGGGAGTCCCGACCACTGGACCTTCGAACGTGCAGGCGGTGGTCGATCCTCTCGACTACAGCGTGACGGTTTCATGGACGGCAAACACCCAGCACGAGACCTTCGACGTTCTCTTCAATGGCTCGACTGCTGCCGTTCTCGCCGGAGATCAGACCAGCGTCACATTGCCGCTGGAGTTCCCGGGTACCTTCACAGTCTGTGTTTCCGGTACAAACATCTGCAGTGACACGGTTCCCGCAGCATGTGCCGAAGGCGTGGCACCCCCTCTCTTCGAGCGCGGTGACACAAACTCCAACGGCGGTCTCGACATCGCGGACGTTGCAAAGGCGTTGACTTTCATCTTCGCAGGAGGCACTGCCAACTGCCTGGATGCCTACGACGCCAATGATGACGGGCACATCGACATCTCTGATCCGATCCAGGTGGTCCTGTACCTCTTCGCCAACGGCGCCGGTCCTGCCGGACCCATAGGCAGTTGTGGAGCAGACCTCACCGAGGACACGCTAAGTTGTGAAAGTTTCCCCGCCTGTCCCTGATGGGATAATTGGGGGCGACCATGCGGAGAGCGACGAAGAGCATGAGTTTTTTCGGTTCGGCCCAGGCCGTGGTTCCCTTCCCGGGGACGGCGGCCCGGGCCGAGGTGGCATCACCAGGTGTTGAATAAATCACCCCGAGATCAACCCTAGCCAGGAGCCTTCAGATGGCCCAGGAAAAACCCACGAGCCTTCCATTCCTGGTTCTACTGGCGATGGCAACGCTGATTTTTCCACAATCCTGGGGTGATGATCGCAACGATTCCGATCCAGTCCCGGTTGCAACAGACGACAAGGAGTCAACGGCACTCAAGCAGGAGAAGAAAGACCTCCCCGACTGCTGCGAGACTCCCCAGAGCCAGGACACGGTCTTTGTCTCGCCACCGAACATTCCCGATACCACAGTTCTCGACCAGGATGGTGAAGCGCACAACTTCTACTCCGATCTCGTCAAGGGCCAGACGGTCGCCATCAACTTCATCTTCACCACCTGCAAGACGATCTGCCCCCCTCTCACTGCCACTTTTTGCAAGGTCCAGGAAGATCTGAAGAAGAAATACGGCGACGAGGTGAAACTGATCTCGGTGAGCGTCGACCCGACCACCGATCGCCCTGGAAGGCTGATGGAATTCAGGAATCGTTTCGGAGCAAAAGCCGGCTGGAACTTCGTTACCGGCAACAAGCAGGAGATTGATCTGCTGCTTGTCGCTCTCGGAGCCGCAACACCCGACAAGTTCGACCACTCCGCGATGGTCCTGATCGGCAACGAGAGCACCGGCGACTGGGCTCGAACCTACGGCCTGGCACCCGCAGAAAAAATCGTCGAGGTGGTCAGCGAGATCCACGACAACGCCCGCGCCCAGAAGGAACGGGAGAACTCCCCTTCAGCCCAAGCGGAGACCTACTTCCCCAACAACGTCCTCATCACTCACGAGGGTGAATCAATCCGTTTCTACCAGGACCTCCTCCAGGGGAGAATGGTCCTGGTCCACGTTGTGTTCTCTCGCTGTGCCGGGGTCTGCCCTCCGATAATGACCAACCTCAAGATGGTCAGCACCATCCTCGGCGATCTCCTCGGCAAGGACCTCACCATCCTCTCCTTCACTGTCGATCCCGAATACGACACCCCGGAGAAGCTACGAGAGTTCGCCGATTCCTTCGAACTTCCCGATGAAGGCTGGAAATGTCTCACCGGTGACCGTGCCGACGTCAAGGAAGTGCTATCGAAAATGGGAGCATGGGTCGAAGAAAAAGAGCAGCACAACACCTGGCTGATCCTCGGCAACGAACCCACCGGAGACTGGCGCAAGCTCAATGCGATGGCACCGCCGGTGCAGATCGCTGACCTGGTTCGTGAGATGCTCGCCGAAGAACCGCAGCGCTAGTCGTCTCCAGGAAAAAAGCAAGGCTCCTCGATGTCAGGGGCCGGATTCCAGGATCCCCCGGATCGCCCTCAGCGCATCCGACTCCAGCAGGGAGTCTCCCACTTGGCAAGCGTAACAGAGAAGGCTCACTCCGTGATTGGATAGAGCGCGACGGCGCGCCCTCTCACGCACCTCCCCGCTGACCTCACCGTATTCCCCGAAGAAACCCTGTCGCGCCGGCGGCGGCAGCCAGCTGTAGACGACCGCCAGGTCGAGAGCGCGCTCACCCAGACAGAGGTCCCCCCAGTCGATCACCGCCGCCAGAGATCCACCGTCATCGATGAGAAGATGGCGCGAGTAGAGGTCGCCGTGAAGGAGGACCGCCGCTTCCTCGCCTGGGTCGGGAAGCACCGCGGTGAGTTCCTCGATGATCCTCTCCTTCTCGGCGTCGCTGAGGGACTCGACAGCGACACTTGCGAGCAATTGGAGAGCACGTTCGCTGGCGCCCCTCAGGTTGCTCCTGAACCCATCCAGGGGAACCTCCGGCCCCTCTTCGGAGTCCCCGACCTCGACCCCATGGAGAGCCCGGAGGAAGCCTGCCAACGTCCCGGCCAACCTCCCCCGATCATCACCCGATAGGGTGATGGTGTCGGACCCCTCGCCTTCCAACTTCCTGTGGCCGTAGAAACGAGCGGGATATTTCCCCTGGGGAATCCCCAGCAGTTGCGGTCGGGGTATCGCCAGCGGCAGTTTCGATGCCAGCCACGGCAGGACTTCCAGCTCGGTTTCGATCGCCTGTGCTCCGAATGCCCGCCGGGGAAACCGAAACGCCCAGCCATCTGTGAGCCAGACGTCGTTGTCCCAACCGCTGCCGAGAAGTTCGAGGTTCGCCAGCGACAGATCCGGGAACTGCGTTCCAATCAGGGCACGTGCCCCCTCGATGTCGACGGGAAATTCTCCCTGCCAAGGGTAGGCGGTGGATTCAACTCCTGGACTCTGGACCATCTCTTCCTCCCCCCTCATCCTGCCTCAGAAGATACGCCATCCGGGCGCTGACATCGGGATCGACCCCTGGCCCTCCGTGCGTACCGCCAGTTCTGATCGACCTCCAGGCTCACCTGAGCCGGTAGAGGAAGGGCCGGAGCCAAACAACCTCCCGGCAGGAAGGCAGAAGCATGAAATCATACCTCTGGATGGTGATCGCTACTCTCCTGACAGCAACCGGTTGCTCCATGACCGGTAGCACGGTTGGGGGAGAGCCACTGACCCTGGCACGATTCCTTGCCGGCGACCTCCGTCCGGGGGGCGCCCCGGCGGTGCGCTGGCACGGCGGTGGCGGTTACACCACTCTCGAGAGGGATCCTGCAGGCAAACATCAGCTCACCCTCCACGATCCCACCACTGCAGCGACGACGGTGCTGGTAACCGCAGAGCAGCTGACACCCCAGGGAGAGACATCCCCGATCCCCATCTCCGACCACTGGTGGTCCCCCGACGGCAAGAAGCTGCTGGTCTTCAACAACACCCGGCGTGTCTGGCGGCAGCACAGCCGGGGAGACTTCTGGGTCGTCGATCTCTCTCGAGGTTCCCCGAGGAGGCTCGGGGAAGGATTCGATCCGACGTGGCTTCAGTTCGCCAAGTTCAGCCCCGACAGCAGTGAGGTCGCCTACCTCTACCGAAACGACATCCACGTCGAGGACATCAAAACCGGCGAGATCCGGAAAATCACTGAGGGAGGATCGGAGACTCGTTTCAACGGCACCTTCGACTGGGTCTACGAGGAGGAATGGGGCCTGAGAGATGGCTTCCGCTGGAGCCCCGACGGCTCCTGGATCGCTTACTGGCAGATCGACAGCGAAGGGGTCGGGCTCTTCACTCTCACCGACTACACTTCCGATCTTTACCCAAAGTTGAAGACCTTTCCCTATCCCAAGGTCGGTACCACCAACCCCATCTGCCGCATCGGCATCGTCCCCGCCAGGGGTGGGGAAACACGCTGGCTCGATCTTCCCGGAGACCCCCGCGACAACTACGTAGCCTGGATGGAATGGATCCCCGACTCCGGAGAACTGATGCTCCAGCGCGTGAACCGCCGCCAGGACACCGTGACGGTGCTCGGGGCCGTTGCCAGAAGCGGTGAGGTCCGTGAGGTGATGAGAGACCAGGATCCGGCGTGGATCGAGATCTGCAAGGACCTGCGCTGGCTCGACGGTGGCAAGAAGTTCCTGTGGATGAGCGAGAGGGATGGCTGGCGCCACGCGTGGGTCGTCTCCACCGCAGATGGCTCGATGGAACCGATCACACCGGGGGATTACGACGTCATCGACGTTCTCCACGTCGACGAGGAATCGCGCTGGTTGACCTTCATCGCCTCTCCAGAGGACCCGAAGAGCCGCGCCCTCTACCGCTCGAGCCTCGATGGCGGACCTCCCCAGCGACTTACTCCTGGAAACGATCCAGGAAGCCACAGTTACGACGTCTCACCGGATGGTCGCTGGGCTCGGCACACCGAGTCAGCGGCGGGAGTTCCCCCGCGCATCGAGATCATCTCGCTGCCCGATCACACCCGCCAGCTTCTCCTCCAGGAGAACGAGGACCTTCGACTCGAACTGAATGGGGTGCCCGCCGGGATGGAAGGGTTCATCCGCCTCGACATCGGTGACGGCATCGAGATCGATGGCTGGGTCCTCGAACCCCCCGACCTCGATCCGGCGAAGAAGTATCCGCTCATCGTCTATGTCTATGGAGAACCTGCCGGGAGCACGGTGCGCAACGCCTGGGGAGGAGGGACCTACCTCTGGCATCGTCTCCTCGCCGAGATGGGGTTCATTGTCGTCAGTTTCGACAACCGCGGGACACCTGCCCCTCGCGGCCGCGCCTGGCGCAAGTCGGTGCACCGCAAGATCGGCATCATCGCCAGCGAGGACCAGGCTGCAGCCCTCGAGGTATTCCTCGACACTTACCCGCCCTATATCGACAGGGACAGAATCGGTGTCTGGGGCTGGAGCGGAGGCGGATCGATGAGCCTCAACTTGATCTTCCGCTACCCCCACCTCTATTCCGCCGCCATCGCTATCGCCTTCGTCGCCGACCAGCGTTACTACGACACCATCTATCAGGAGAGATACATGGAACGCCCCCAGGACAACCCGGATGGGTTTCGTGAGGGATCCCCCATCACCCATGCCCACCGCCTCGAAGGGGATCTCCTGCTCATTTACGGGACCGGGGACGACAACTGCCACTACCAGAATTGCGAGGCCCTGATCGACGAACTGGTCAAGCACGGCAAGATGTTCGAGGTGATGCCCTACCCCAACCGCACTCACGGAATCAGCGAGGGAGAGGGAACGACCGCTCACCTCTACACCAAGATGGCGCGCTTCTGGGAAACAACGCTGGAGCCCGGGGACTGAGTCATCAGGGAACCTGATGGAGGACAGGCCCCCACCCTCGAGGCGAGGATGGGGGCCTGTTTCATCTCATCTGGAGACTGCCCTAGGGGCAGACACCGCTCGAATCGCAGCCGAGTGAATCGGCGGTCGGATCGATCCCGCAACTGCCATGAGGCGCGGGCAAAGGTCCCGAACCGAGGAAGAGGTGCATCAGCACCTGGATCGGATCGGAAATGTCGATCAGGCCATCGTCGTTGGCATCAGCAGCATCCAAGCAGGTGGTCGTCGCCAGGCCGAAGATCAACGACAGGGCCGAGGTGGCATCAGCGACGTTGATGGTGCCATCGGCTGTCAGATCGCCACGCTGGAAACGCACCGGACAGAAGGCGTTGATGCAGGCCTCAGGAAGAGCCACTCCGCAGAAACTGCTCGTCGCCAGGCAGAGAGAGTGAGTGCCCGCTCCTGGCAGCGAGATGGAAGCCTCGGTATCGGTCGGCGACAGGGTTGCAACCGTCAGCCCCGCAAGCTTCACCTCGATGGAGGCGTAGGGGCCGTGCGACGTCCAGGTGAGGGTCGCCAGGCAACTGCTGGTGTCGACAGAAACCGCGAGGTCAGTCGGCGCCAGGGAGAGGGAATCATCGAAAGTCTCCACGGTGCAGCTGACTGGAACACTCTGTGTTCCCTGCTTGAACGCGATGACGCTGATCACCCGGGTACCGGATTGCGGCAAGAAAACCTCGTGAGAGGTAGCAAAGCCACTGATCGTGCTCTCGAGCAGTCCATCGACCAGGATCTGGATCTGATCGTACAGGTCGGAGTTGAACCAACTCATGGCGAAGGAGCCGTTGCACAGGTCGTTGGGGGTGCACTCGAGGCCGATGACTGGATCAGGCGGGAAGCCAGCGCTACAGGTCGGGCTGACATCGAGCGCCTCGATACCACTGAGTATCGGCAGCATCCAGTAACTGTTGTTCCCTCCGAGAGGAGAGGTATCGACGTAGTTCTGTGCCGAACCCGCCACGGTCAGAAGGAGCCCACCGTTGCGGTAGACCTCGATCTCGGAGTAGAGATCGGCGTTTGTCCAGCTCACCGAGATACCACTGCTGACTGACTGGCAGAGAACCTCGGTGATCGAGGCCGGCGGGAAAGCGGCGTCGCATAACAATTCCGGTGAAGAGACACCGGCAACGATGTTGAGAATGGAGTAACTGCTCAATCCCGAGTTTGGACTTGTATCGAGGTATTCCAGGTCGGTACCAGGAAGCACGGCGAGAAGGGTTCCCTCGCGGCGAATCTCGATGGCTTCGTAGTTGTCCATGTTCACCCAGGTCAGGCGAATGCCACTGGCCAAGGTCGCGCAATCGAAGAGCACGATCGGATTGGGATCGACGAATACCGTGCATGCCGTCGGTGCCCCGACAAGGCCCTCGGTGCTCGGCTGAGTGATGTACGTGTGGTTGCCAGCTCCCGAGGAGGGCAGGGCGGTATCGCTGAAGGAGGTCGCATCCCCCGGAAGTTGCGCCAGGACGATGCCATCTCTGAGAAGGTCGATCGTTGTGTAGAGGTCGTTGTTGGTCCAGGTGATCTCACCAGGTCCAGCAGCGTTGTCACAGAGGAGAGGTCCGATGGCATTGGGCAGTCTGACCAGACCACACTCATTACTGCTGGTCACCACTCCGTTGCTCGACGGAGTGACCTGGTAACTGGTCACACCTGGGGGCAGCGTAGCATCGGAATAAGTCGTGGCATCGCCAGCAAGGGTCGCCAGCGCCTCACCTTCACGGGTGATCACGATCTCGGAGTAGATGTCTCCAAGAACCCATGTGAGGGTGGCGGTACCGAGGGCCCCGACACAGTCGAGGCTGACCAGCGGCAGTGGCAGGAGGTCGACGGTACCAGCGACGGCAACACTCTGGACACCCTCGGTGATGGCGATGAGAGAGTACTCATGGGTGCCGGGAAGAACGGTGCCATCGAGGTAGATGACAGCGCTTCCGACAACGGTGGCGATGGGGGTGCCGTCCCTGAACACAACGACCGAATCGTAGGTGTCCTGGTTCAGCCAACTGACCGAGATGCTCTGGCCAACCTGTGCCAGGCTCAGGGCTCCGATCTCCGTCGGAGTGACATTGACGCTACAGGTGGCAATCAAGCCTTCGAGGCTATCGACCCCCTGTACGGAGTACAGGTTGACGCCTGCGGGAACCACCGGGTCGGTGTAGGAGACCTGGTTGCCGGCAAGAGTGGTTTGCAAGACATCCTCACGGAAGATTCGAATCAGAGGCATCACCTCCGGAAGTGTCCAGGAGAGGCTCACACTGTGGTCGACACTGTTGCAAGTGAGATCGGCCACCGCCGTGGGCTGCAGGAATGCCAGCAACGGATGGGCCCCTTCTGCCAGAAGCCCTTCGGCGCCGGTTGCGATAATCTCCTTGAAGCGATCCGCTCCGAAGCCAGCGCCAGGTGCCGCTTCCTGAACGAGAGTCTCGGTTCCGAGGAGACCCTCGGCGATGAAGATTTGCGGATGGTCGAAGGGTGCCCGCTCGAAGCGCACTCTCTCGTCGGTGAGCGCCTTGAGGAACTCGACGAGGGCGTCCTGCCTCTCCGGTTGACCGATGAGGAAGGGAAGAGGCATGAGGACCGGTGCAAGGGTATCGATGTTCTCGTCGGCGAAGTTGCCTCCACGGGCGTAGAACAGGACCACCTGTTTGAGGGTCGCGTAACTACCGTTGTGGAAGTACGGGCCGGTGAGCTCGACATTTCGCAGGGTCGGGGTCTTCATGGCGCCAGCCATGGCGACTTCTTCGAAGGGCTGGATCGGAGGGGACGCGACAAAGGTGCCTGGCGGGTAGGGGATGCTCCCGTCGCCATTGTCCTGAAGGTAGCCCGCGATGGAGATCCTGTCACCATTCGCGTTGGTCGCTCCGCGCCCGATGTCCTGGGCGGTCAGAGTGACGCCGAGGTTGTAGAAGCCGCCGTCGTAACGTGCCAGGAAGAAATCTCTCATCGGCATGAACTCGACGAGCGATTCCAGCCCGGAGGCTTCTGGCTCGAGCACCGTCTGGATCTTGTGAGTGATCGCACTGGTGAACATCGGCGAGGCGTGGCAGAGAAGGCAATTGGTCAGGCTCAGGACATCCATCCCCTGGATCTGTTGCTCCGTCATCGCCGTCAATTCGCCCGCCTGGAAGCGGTCGAAGGGCGAGTCATCACTAACAAGAGTGCTCTCGTACATCATGATCGCCAGTCCCCAGAAGAGGGAGAAGTTCGCCTCCATCAGTGAATACTGATCGGTTGTCGCGGGAACTCCCGTTGTCGGCAACTCGATGAAATTCGATGGCGAGGGGTTTCCCGCATCGGAAGAATCGATCTCGAAGAGTTTGTCGCTCGACCACCACTCGGGGCGGAAGGCAGCCATGATCATCTGCTCGTAGGTGGTGTTGAGACCGATACCGTCGGCATCGACCAGGGCTCCCAGGGCACTGTCGTTGGGGTGAACCACCTGTTTCCCGAGGGGTTGCAGGGAAAAGAGTTTCTTGGCGGTCTTGGGGAAATTTCTGCCGCCGGCAGCCATCTCGACCGAACTCTGGAGTGGGGCGGTCGCCTGGGAGGCGGTCGCTGCCTTGTTGAGCAGGATCGCCGTCGGGAGTACCGAGCCATCGGGCTGCATTTTCAGCACTCTTGCGTTTGCGTCACGATGGCCTTCGGAGTTGCGACCGTTGAAGAAGAAGGTCGCCCGTCCGTCCCAGAAGACATCCATGAGGTGAATCGCGTTGATCACCGAAGGAGCCTGACGATTGGTCGATTGGCGGGTGTTGAGCGCCACTCCGTCGCCAGGAATGTTGAAGACCGGATCGGGGTTGACGCTGCGGGTGTCCTCGTCACTGCCCTCGACGACGTCGATGAAGGAGGTGTTGATCACACCGTTCGATCCGAAAACGTCGTCGGTGGTCGAGAGTACGAAGGAATCCTGGTTCTCCGGGTTGGCCAGATTGTGCAGGGGGAAATCAGCGCTGGTGATCAAATGGTTGAGAGGGGACACGGTGGAGAAGGCCCCATCAGCTCCTGGATGTTTCTGACCGATCTTGCGAGTGTCGGCTCCTGCGTGGTAGTGGCAGGTCCCACAGGCGACGACACCGTCACTGCCCGCCTGCATGTCCCAGAAGAACGCCTTGCCGAGGCGGATCGCCGCCTGCTGATCGCTCACGTAATCGATGAGGGTATTGGGCAGGAGAACTTCGAGAGTGTTGAGAGGCGGAGGAGGCAGGAGAGGAGGCTCGAAGGGCGGAGGGACGATCTGAACGGTACATCCGGCACCCTGGCCGATGGAATTTCCTATCACTCCGTGAACGGTGTAGAGGTGGAAGGAGGCGGGAGAACCGATGTCGGTGAAACTGGTCAGGTTGCCGGGGATTGCCGTCAGGAGGACCCCGTTCCTCAACACCTGGATCTGATCGTAAGCCTCGGTGTTGATCCAGTTCAGGATCACGTCATCGAAGGATCCATCGACGTCAGTAACCTGACAACTCATCGCGATGGGCGCGCTCTGGGCAGGAAGGGCGGCGCTGAAGAGAACCACCAGACCGAGGATGAGAACACCGACCGCCGCTGGCGTGATGCTCGGTCCCGGGCGAAGTGAAAACAGATTTTTGCCGTGATTTAGCAGTAGGTCGAACATACCGGAAACCTCCTACCCGTCCGCTCGCTGTCCCGGACAGGGCTCCGAGGGCGCCCGCTGGGGAACCCAGTAATTTTTCTCGTAACTCAAAACAAGAAAGGCACTTACTCATTCCTAGCCGTTGTCCCTCGAGTGCCATGGAGAAGCCGCTGACATTATTGTCAGACAAGCAAAGTTATGAGGTCCAGACAGTATTGTCTGTGGCATAACTTTAGACAAACAAAGAACTAACGAACCCTTGGCCAATATACAACTCCCCTTCAACGATGCAACCGCGGCCCCCTGGATTCACGCAAAAAATGCCCCAATATACCCCAAACCTGACATTCTAGAGGAGTTCAGCCGAATTTCCCGAGGCCCCGGGGCAGCACTAACATACGGCCCCCCGAGCGGGAATTTTCTTCGCCGAGCCCTGAAGTAGGCAGAGATGTCAGTATAATAATATTTACAAACGGGTTGTCAGACCCCTCCCACTTATCCGCTGCGTTGCTGGAATTGGCTCGTTATGCCGCTTCGATCCTCGAGGATCCGGGGTTTCGTGACCCTGGTCATCCTCCTCCTGATTCCCCTATCTGGCCCCGTCTGGTCGGTGGATCTGCCCGGATTCGTCCGCGGCGAGGCGAACGGCGACCAGGGAGTCGACATCTCGGATGCCATCACCATCCTCCAGTACCTCTTTGGCGTCTCGAACGAGCTCCCCTGCCTCGATGCCGGCGATGCCAACGATGACGGTGCTATCGACCTCGGCGATGCGATCGGAACCCTCAATCTGGTCTTCGGCGGCGGTCCTGCCCAGTTGCCGCCGCCATTTGGCCAGTGCGGCACCGACCCGACCCCTGACAACCTCGGCTGCCTGATCCCCTCCTGCTCCTTTGGCCCCATCGTCGATGAACGCCCCTTCACACTGGAGACCGGGCGCAGCGGGCTCCCCTACCGGGGAGATCTGCCGACCTTCCGCCAGGAGGGTGTGACATGGAGCATCGGGCCCCAGCAGGGGATCGTCCGCGAGGAGATCAGCTTCGACGAGTACGGCCTGCTCCTCGATTCCACCCTTCCCGGGGATCTCACCCTCGATCCGGTGACAGGAGCCGTGACCGGGACCTCCCTGGCGCCGGGGATCCATCATTTCGAGATCTGGGGACGCGCCGGGGGAGAGGAAGTGAGCCTGATTCACTGCACCATTCCCTGGTTGAGCGAAGACGAATCGGAGTGGATCTCCGGTCAGGACCTGTCGGGCCCGGGTCCGTACCCCGTCTCCTCCCTCAACTCCAGCTTCAACTTCACCCACCAGTTGCCCTGGCCTCCGCCCTACCCTCTCTACGTTTGTTCCACACAGCAACCGCCCGACACCGAGCACCTCGAGAGCAAGGCGATGAGGATCTACATGCCGGCAGGGCTGAACGCGCCGGCTCCGCTGCTCATCTTCCACCACGGAAGCGGTTTCGACTGGGCCGACTACTCGAACCTGCTCGAGCACCTCGCCAGTCACGGGGTGATCTGTGTCAGCGTCAACGACCCCTTCCCCTATTTCCCTTACACCGACTGGTACTGCTGGGGAGGCCACGACGAGGCAGCGAGGGTCCTCCTCGAGGTGCGAGGGATCATCAGCCAACTGGAAGCCAACCCGGCACACCCCCTCTCAGGAATGATCGACTGGAACCGGCTCTTCTATTCAGGGCACTCCCGCGGCGGAGGGACAGCGATGGCAGCATGCGAGTTCGATCCCGACGTCCGCGGCGTGATCATGCTCCAGGGGACCGACGCCCGTCGCGACTCCTGGATCGGCCACACCAGCCGCTGGAAGAGACTCCCCGACATCCCGGTTCTGAGCGTCACCGCCGAGCAGGACACCGACGTGACCTACCCCTTCTCCGAGCGAATTCTGGAACGATTCACCGGGCCATCGACGACGGTCACCATCTATGGAGGCTGCCACGGCTTCACCTCCGACGCTTCGGAAATCGGCTGTTCCTCCTGCCTCTGGCAGGAAACAGCCCCCGAGGTCGATAGCTGTACCTACATCACGAGGGACCTGCAGCAGAAACTGACCCGCCACTGGGTCCTCGCTTTCCTCCGCAGGTACGCTTTCGACGACCTCAGCACCGGTGGACTTCTCTATGGCGATGAGGAACAACGCTCCTCTTATTTCTCGGTCAACAGCAGGAGCAACCTCTCGTCACCACTGGTGATCGCCGATTTCGACAACTTCCCTCTGAGCAATCTCTCCCTGCCGATCGTCAGTTCCAACATGCTCCTCTTCGAGTCGGGCTCCTGCTACGACTGGCCTTTTCCCCTGCCCCAACCGATCGACTCGATCTCGAACCTCGTGTTCATCCTGTCTCCCAACGGTGTTTCGAGCATCGGAATCCCCTTCGGATCGCCCACTTCCCCCATCGACATCGGGCCGCGGAAACGCCTCCTCCTGCGCTTGAAGAACCACGACATCCACCTGGCCCTCGATAACCTCGGTTACCCCTACAACGCCACCCTCTCCCTCACTGACGCCAACGGCCGAAGCGCCGAGATCAACCTCCGCGATTACCTACCCGGTGAGGAATTTCACCCCGAACCTGCCCCACCGCTCACCCAGGTCAGGTTGAAGTACCAGCGCTTCATCACCGTGGCGATCCCCGTTACCTCATTTCTCGAGGTGGAACCTCTTCTCGATTTCAGTTCTCTGACGGGGATGACCGTGCAATTCGTGACCGATGGCAGCGCCAGCGAGGACATCAGGATCGGCCTCGACGACATCCGCTTCGAGTGAGGGAGGTGCCTCCATGTCGCCCAACGGCCGCCAGTGCGGCTCGTTTCTTGCTCGCTGCCAGCGTCCGATTGGGAACAAAAAAGAATGGCCCCGACCGCCCAAGTGGCTGTCGGGGCCATTCTTACAAATCATCCCCTGTCGTCGGCTCAGCAGCCAGGATCGGGGAAGGGTGCCGGCGGCGGTGATCCGCCTCCGAAGAGGAAGTCGAGCAGGTAGATCACGTCAGCAACGTCGATGCTGCCATCGCCGTTGACATCGCCCGCTTCGGTCGGCACTGGCGCAGGTCCGCCGGCGAAGAGGTACACCAGCAAAGACACCGCATCGGAGATGTCGAGAGAACCGTCGCCGTTGATCTCCCCACGGACGAAGCGAGTGCACTGACATTCATCGGGAATGCCATCGCCATTGAGGTCCTCGCTCGTACCGGAAGCGATGTCCTCGGCGTCATCGACGCCGTTGCCGTTGCAATCGCCACACTGGACCTCGGTGACCCGGATGTCATCGATCGCCGCTTCGACTATCGATCCCCCCCCGAGATCGCTGGCGATGAAACGCAGTTGCACCTGGGCGGTCGCCGCGACGAAATCGAGAAGACGGAAGGAGTGCTCGATCCAGCCGCCGAGGACTTCGGTCCCCGTCGGTCCAACGGTCTCGACAGCAACCCAGGTGGTACCACCGTTGGCACTGACGTCGGCAGGGAGAGATTGCTCAGAGGGAAGTTGTCGAAATCGGCGATCACCAGTGGTGACGA
>JYMV01040632.1_pt1 | contig 26890 bp, 28 predicted proteins | sample 338911 | NCBI WGS metagenome assembly JYMV01 (sample SAMN03354496, study PRJNA234377) | hydrothermal vent metagenome | biome: Deep sea; feature: Hydrothermal plumes at the Eastern Lau Spreading Center, Western Pacific Ocean; material: Seawater | place: Tonga | collected 2009 | depth 2000 m m
TATACCTATAACTTCCCCCTTGATGTTTATCAACGGACCACCACTGTTGCCAGGATTGATAGACGCATCTGTTTGGATAAATTCGTCGTAATTACCCGCACCTATATTTCTACCCTTGGCACTAACCACGCCTACTGTTACGGTGTGGGACAACCCGAATGGATTGCCAATTGCCACTACCCACTCGCCAACTTCTAATTTATCGGAGTCACCCATACGCAGGTAAGGAAAAGGTGTATTGTCTCCATCTTCTCTATTAATCCTGATCAAGGCAAGATCGGTTTTAGGATCAGTACCAATCAGTGTCGCGGTATATTCCCTATCCCCGTCTAAATTAACGAGAAGCTCATCAGCACCTTCAACGACGTGATTGTTAGTTAAAATATGCCCATCAGCATCAATAATGAACCCTGATCCGGCTCCTCCTCGTCGGGGACTGTCGTCTCGCCTTGGTCCTGGTTGTTGTCTAAAAAATTTATCATAGAAGTCACGAAATTGCTCTCTCTGCCCTGGGCGCCCGGGGTTCCTAAATTGACTACCTGTTTTCGTTGGCTTGGCCTTCGCACTGACACTGACCACAGCTGGATTCTGTTGTTTTGCGATATCGACGAATATGTTACTCGTCAACGGCATAGAATCGGCACTCAGAGCCCACGCCTGATCCACCAGTGAGTGAGAATTATTTTCAACCTCGAATGAAACAGGAAAGCACAAGCCCACCAGAAAAAACCATGACAACACCATCTTAGTGACATTAAAACTCATCAGAAACCTCTCTTCACTTAAAAATTTATCGATACTTCCCCTAAAAACTTTTACATTTATCTTCCTTAACACAACCTAATATTAAAACCAGATAACTTTCTTTCTTGATAGTCTTGTACAACGAACTGAAAAAAGATTAATAAACCTGCATGAAAACAAGTCAAACCTAACAAACACTAACCATTCTGACATTATATAACGCTAAATTATTTCTTGACAACCCCTATTCCCATTCACTTAAATATTTATTGACTCTACCTTCTATATTCAAGATAATCGTCGGCGACATCAAATGTTTTTCTTACAGCACAATCGGAGAACAATAGTTAGACATGGAACTTAAACCGATCTTTATAGCATGTGAACGGCAACTCTATTGAGATCACATTGCAATCTCTCTTATAAAAAAAACCACCTACATTCATGGGTCTATTTCTATCCGCTTTAGGACTGATGATGATCTTCGAAGGTATCCCGTATTTCTGCGCTCCTTCTCAGGTGAAAGTTTTCGCTCAAAAAATTGGTGAAATTCCAGATCAGGTTTTAAGAGTTATAGGCTTTGCCTTGATGCTAGCTGGCTTAACAATTGCTTATTTGGGGAGATCTTTCTTTGAAAATAATTAAATATAATCAATCAACTGTTTATTTAAGAATAATCATTATTTTATCCCTTGGGTTTTCGAACGGTTGCGCCACGATGAATCAGTGGGAAGGATCTACCCCCCCTCAACCTGAAATTATTAATAATGCTCTTCCCTTCAGCGACGTTCCGGTTCCCAATGGTTTTAATAGAGACCAACTCAGATCATTTGTTTACGACGGGGGCAATGAAATGAAAGTTGGGCGTCTATTCTTTAGTGGAAGCACGGGCCTAGAACCAACTGTTGAGTTTTACCAAAATGAAATGATCAATAAAGGGTGGACTCTTATAAATTCCATAGCGAGCACTGAAACGATTTTAAATTATCAGAAAGAGGGCTGGACATGTACCGTTATCATCAAACCACGATCCTTTAGCAGATCCAACATAGAAATACTAATAGGACCTGTGCAGATGCAATCGAAATGATCCCATACTTAAATGTAAAAAAACCACCTTCTCTTGTCTGCTCCACAAATCAATCAAAACATGCCTAACAAGGATCGCCTGTCACACCAGCTTATATTGGACTTCCCTTCACAACCGGAATATTCGTTTTCGAATTTCATCGTTTCGGATGGTTCGAAGATCGCCTTTGATGCAGCTCACCAATTTTGTAGTGACTCCTCCTCTTTCACCACGCTCTACTTTTTTGGTGGTAAAAATCTAGGAAAAACACACCTTCTACTTTCCATCGGAAATCAATTTGCTTCTATGAACAAAAAAGCTCTGTATGTTCACGGTGCAGATTTTGTAAAAAAAACGGACGAAAGTTCGAATGGCTCTTCGGGAGAATTTATATCAATTCTTTCCAATATAGACCTGTTTCTACTGGATGCGGTAGACCACATTGAAGGAAAGCGTACTTCACAGGAAAAACTTTATCTCGTCATCAACTCTCTTATTGAAAAAGAAAAAAAAATCGCATTCGCAGGCAATCTTAATCCTGCAAAATTAAAAAACACGGGAGACTATCTAATATCACGTTTTCAGTGGGGCATGTCTACCGAACTCAAGCCCATTGATGACAACACCACCGCAAAAATAATCACTAAGCTAGCGAGAGATGTTAGGCTAATTTTACCCGAAAAAGTAATAGAATATCTCCTTATACGCATGCCAAGAGATTTTATGTCGATTAAGCATGCGATCACTAAAATCAACCAGGAATCTTATGCCCAGAAAAAAAAAGTGACCGTGCCCTTGGTCAAGGAAACCTTGAACCTCCCGTAGATAATTATGAAACAGGCGCTTCACAACATAGCTTTCTCGCTTGAGCACATCGCGCAAAACCACCCAAATCAAACAGCAATTATCGAATCACACACTGGCACTTCTATTTCATTTCGAGAGTTAAGTGAGGAAAGTTCCCGCGTTGCTTCTGGATTAAACCAATACGGATTAAAAAAAGGTGACCATGTTTTACTCTTTGTTCCTTTCAGCATAAGGTTCATCTCTATTGTCTTCGCTCTATTCAAAGCGGAAGCGGTACCGATACTTATTGATCCTGGGCTAGGGAAAAAAAATATTCTAAAGTGCATCAGAGAAACCGAGGCACAGGGAATCATTGCAACTCCAATCGTTCACTTGATATCAAAGTTTTTCCCAAAATCTTTTCGTAGCCTAAAATATAAGGTTTCTACTACCTCATGCTGGCTATGGAAAGGGAGATCTCTTAAAGACATCGGGAATATGGACAAACCGAGTTTCGCGCATAACGCAACACTCTCTAGTGATCCCGCAGCAATCTTATTCACTAGTGGAAGCACCGGCTCTCCTAAAGGAGTTGTGTACACCCATGGGATGTTTTCTCTTCAATTAGACGCATTACGTTCCTGTTATAAGATTCAACCTGGAGAAGTAGATCTATCCACCTTTCCACTTTTTTCATTATTTGGAGTGGGGATCGGCATGACATCAATTCTTCCCGAAATGGATTTCACTCATCCCGCAAAAGTTAATCCTGAAAAAATTTTAAACACGATCACCAAGTATAATGTAACTAGCGGGTTTGGTTCACCTGCGCTATGGAATACCATCAGCCGTTATTGCATTTCAAACAATCGACACCTTTCTTCTCTTAATCGAATTCTAATGGCAGGCGCACCCATTCCAGGTTCGTTAATTAAAAGGTTTGATCATATTCTGGAACCTAAAGCGAAAATCCACACACCATATGGTGCTACAGAAGCGCTTCCTGTCACATCCATCGAACGCAAAGAAATCCTAGAAGACACTTTAAAAAAATCTCAACAAGGGTACGGCACTTGTGTTGGTCAAACTGTCCCTGATATAGAACTCAGAATCATAGAAATCACTGATAATTCGATTCCCGAATGGAAGGATTCCATCGAGCTAATCCATGGAGAAATTGGAGAGATCGCAGTAAAAGGACCTTGGGTTACTCGAAATTATTTCAAACGTGACGATGTCACTCGATTAGCAAAAATCAAAGACCGTGGAAATTCCTTTTGGCACCGTATGGGCGATGTGGGTTATATCGACGACAAAAATCGTCTCTGGTTTTGTGGGAGAAAAAGCCAACGCGTTCGCACGACCAACGGAACATTGTTCACCATCCAGTGCGAAGGAGTTTTCAACGCTCACCCAAAAGTAAAGCGGTCTGCCTTAGTCGGAGTAGGAGAAATCGAAAACCAAAAACCCGTCATCATCATTGAACCCGAGCACTTCAGAGAACTAAAAAATAATTCTGCGCGCAATTCGCTTATTAAAGAATTATTAGCATTGGGAGACCAATACAATCATACCCATCAGATCAAGGATATTCTGATATACAAAAATTTTCCGGTAGATATTCGCCACAACGCAAAAATATCTCGAGAGCAACTTGCTCAGTGGGCAACCTGCAAAACTTTAGGAAAACGCGAAAGATAACCATCACGAGCAAAACAGATAAAAAATCGGCCCACATCAACCAATTAATTCTCATCAAATTTCGTCCTCTGTATCCAGAAACAACCAACCTTAGGGTTAAAGCCAACTTATCCGCTGCAACAGCAAAATATCATCAACGGAGATAATGCGACTGGGAGTTTTTAATAGTCTATTCAGTGGATTCCAAAACTCGATCAAGTATTTTTTTTGAAAACAACCGGCCTGCCAATTTTTTCACAACCTGTTTTCCAGTCACACGAAATTTTTCTTCCTTGAGATCCGATAACATTGGAATTACCTGGACGCCATTTCTTCCCATCATTTTTAACTTTGGATGAATTGTTGTGCTGCAAAACTAAGATTCGCTTCTTTCTGCATAGACTTATATTGTCCATCTATCATTGGGAATGCCATTTGCATGACCAGACGTTGAGTAGAACACGAAACAAAAAAAACAGAAGATAACAAATATAAACATATGTCGATGCTCAAATAAATGTTATGGCCCAAGTGCTTATATTTTGACATAATTTTTACGTTCTGATAGCATTTCTTACGATGACACAATGGTTTTTGTAGGTCGATAAATTTGATTATTATTCCATGATTTTCCGTCGGTCGATTGGCCACTTAGATCAAATTAACACAAGGACTTGCTAAATGCTAAATGAGGTCGATCAAAAAACAGAAGAGCGTAGTATAAACCTAATGAAAAAAGTCCTGATCGGACTAGGGGGAATTTTCATCTTAGTGGGGATCATCCGGCAATGGCCCATCGTAGGAAAATCCTACATGGAGTTTATTGAGGGGGAGGGATACCTTGCGCTGATGCTTGGGCTTATCATGACTGTGCTGGGAATATCTGTAAAGCTCCTAATCGGTCAGGAAAAAGAATAATCACTTGAATCTAGGAGTTAAGCCCCATGAGTAAAAAAGAACCTGTGGAAGGCGAGGGTTTCGTTATTAAAGATAAGCGGTCCTCCCAAATTTCGGAAGATGCCGCCACTTTTCTAGATGATCAAGAAACAAACCGAGTCTTTCCAGATCGACTTTTCCACATTTATCATGTCCCTCACGTCGTCTGCCTTTTATCACTTGGGAGACATGCCTGACCCCTCCACTGGCAAGAAAGAAGTAAACCTTCCCGCAGTCCAGCAAACAATCGATATGTTAGTCATGTTGCGGGAAAAAACAAAAGGCAACCTCAAGGAAGACGAAGAAAAACTTATCGAGCAACTGATATACGAATTACAAGTGAAGTACGTCGCAAAAACAAAAGAATAATTTCCCGTATTCCCTACTTAGCATTAATAATATTATGGCTCACGCTTATAACGTGCCGCTCTAAGCCCACATTATAAGTTATCATTGACTATGGAACTTAAAAGTGATGCATACGGACTCTTCATAGAAGGAATGGCTAACTCAAAAGAATTAGCTAATTATCTTCAGCGAAAATTCAAAGAAGAGGACATCCAAAATGTTTATGAAATTTTAACAAAAGATCATATCAAGATTGCACGTTCCGAAGGCGTCACCCCACTACGTAAATTTTGGCAAGCACTTAACAACTCCTATAAAAACATTCCTCCCCTTAAATGCGGAAAAGGTTGCGCGCATTGCTGTCATACCGGTGTAACTGCAACACAAGTAGAGTGGGATGGCATCTTAAATAATGCTGTGGAAAATAAGATCGATCTCGAGAAAGTTATTGAACGATCGAAACGCACTATTGATCGTGTACGCGAAACATTGCGTTCCAACAAAAGCTTAGAACAAGTCGACTGGCATCGCCTAGTCATCAACCAACCCTGTCCTTTTTTGGATGAAGACCATGCCTGTATCATTTATGAAGACCGCCCTTTAGACTGCCGCCTAGTAGTTGCATTTCGCGATCAGTGCGAATCAAAAAAACTGGAATATGCCCAACGCGGAGTAGTAATAGAGGAAGCCGTTGGCGCTACCGTTATAGCAAAAATACAACATGACCAAACCCCTAAGTTTAAACGGAGGAAATTTCAAGGCGTCCAACCACTGAAATTACTACAGCACTGGCTCATTTTATGGCAGGGGAAAACCAATAAGAAAAGATGAGACAAGACCCACACCTGTTAGTCAGTTTATCTAAAGGTGGAACCGCAACCCACTCTGAACAAAAAGAGAATCAACTCAAACTAGTTGAAAAAAAATTTAATCTTAGTGCCTAGTCCAAAACAAAAGAAAATTCTATTGTTAATTGCATGGGGTTTTGCAACCTATCTGCTTTTCTTATGCTTTCGCGAAATAGAGCTAGAACAAGCCTGGAATAACATCAAGCAAGTTCACCCTTTATGGCTTTTTTTAGGCATCGCTGGACATTTTTCAATTTTTATATTTTGGGCCAAACAATGGATTATTTTTCTACCTGGCAAAGCTTCTATCACGTTCAAAGAAATGTTTAAAGTTAATGCGCTCATGAGTACTGCAATGAACATCCTTCCATTTCCTGGTGGACATGCTTTTGGGGTTTTTCTTTTGGCAAAAAAAGAAGGTGTTGGCCACTCGGCCGCTCTTTCGGTAATGTCACTTGATCAACTCACTGAAGGAATAGCCAAATTGACTGTTCTTTTAATTGTAAGCTGGATCACCCCGCTCCCTCCTTTAATGAAAAAAGGAATACTTGGATTAATTATAATTATTTTTCTATTCATGAGCGTTCTTTTATTTTTTTCGTTTCGCTTTCACAATTATAAGGAAATTGGAGTTGGTTCTGGTAGAACACTTAAAGAAAGGGCTGTCGACTTTGTATCTCGCTGGGGACATCAATTAGAAGGACTCCGCAACTTTCAAACTTTTTTTTATGGTGTGATTTTAGCTTATGGAATGAAATTGGGAGAGGCTGCAGCAATCTGGGGAATACAAAAGGGTTTCGGAGTAGATCTGCCGATTTGGAGCGTCTTGCTGATCCTTGCTGCATTGAACCTAACAACCATTATTCCATTAGCGCCTGGAAACATTGGAGTCTATGAAGCAACCGTTTTTTTTATTTACCAACATCTTGGAATAGGACCCGAGCAGGCCATTGCGCTAGCTCTAATTCAACATTTATGTTTTCTATTACCGTTAGCTGGGACAGGATATATTTACACACTAACGAAAAACTTTATCCCTAAAACACTCTAGGTTAACAAAAACATCACAGATTTAAAACATTAGGCTAAAAAAATGCATTTAATTTTACCTTGCGCAGGATGGAATGGTTTTTTAGAATGCGCATTGAACACATAGGGAAATTAATCTGATGCCAGAAACCGCATAATTTAATCGGAGAAAATCTGCATGAAGCAGGCCATTATTAAAAAACTCGACCATGAACTTTTGATATCTCAAAAAGAATTACAGGTAGATATCCCAAAGGCAATACTAACAGCAAGAGAGCATGGGGATTTAAAAGAAAATGCCGAATACAAGGCTGCAAAAGAAAGGCAAACATTTCTTCAAGCAAGAATTTCGCTATTGCAAAAAAGGATAAGTGACGTCACTTCGCTTGACATAGAAAAAATACCAAGGGATAGATCCGGGTTAGGTAGTACTTTATTCCTTGCTGATATTAAAACTGGAAAAGAAAAAAAGTTTCAACTAGTATTTCCTGAAGATGTCGATCCCGAGGCCGGTAAAATTTCTGGCGGGTCACCTATCGGAAGAGCTTTAATGGGAAAACAAGAAGGAGATGAAGTTATAATTTCTCTCCCAGATCAAAAAATAGAATACGAAGTCATTCGCGTAAACACCATCCATGACAATTTAGAAGGCGACAAAAAAACAAGCATCTGATGTCTTTTAAAAACCTTATCTCATTTGAAGAAATTGCAGAAACTAGCTCTAACTTTCTCGACACTGATAGTAGACCTGATTGGGAAGAGTTATTTGGAAACCGCAATCCATTGAATCTAGAAATCGGGTTTGGAGTAGGAAATTTCATCATAGAAATGGGAATTCGAGAGCCCAATGAAAACTTTATTGGAATTGATTTTTACCACAAAGGAATCCGAAAAGTTATTACTCGAATTGCTAAGTATGAAATTTGCAATGCCCGTATTGTATATGGTGATGCGAAAGAAAAAATTCCTCTCTTGTTCAACCCTGAAGAACTCGATCGAGTCTACATAAACTTTCCTGATCCATGGCCAAAAAAAAGGCATCATAAACGGAGGTTAATTAAACCGGGCTTCATCAAAGTTCTGGCCGAAAAGCTTAACTGCGGTGGCGAAATTCATATCGCAACAGATCATGAGGCCTACGCTATGGAAATTCTTGATTTTTTTGAGAAAGAACCAGCATTGAAAAACAAAAATGAACTTGGTGCATTCCTATCTCAAAAAGAAGGAATCCCTAAAAGTAAATATGAAAAAAAGTTTATCAGTGCAGGGGAACGTATTTTTTATCTGGAATTTAAAAAATAGCGTAAAATCCACTTAACATTCAAATTCGGAGATTAAATTTGCCTCGAGAACGCATTTTAGTAGTTGACGATGAAACGAATATCGTAAGTTCCCTCAAAGAAATTTTGTCGGATGAGGGATATGATGTTTCGGTAACCGAAGACGGACTCAATGCATTGGACATGATTCAATCAGATCCTCCAGATCTTCTATTACTTGATGTCTGGCTTCCCGGAATGGACGGAATAGAGGTATTAAAAACTGTCAAAACTTATCATCCCGAAATAGAAGTCCTGGTCATGTCTGGACACGGAACCATCGACACAGCGGTAAAAGCGACTAAACTTGGGGCTTTTGACTTTATTGAAAAACCGTTCTCAATGGATAGCTTAACTCAATCTGTAAAAAGCGCTCTAGGACTCAAAAAAAACCGCCCCTTAAAAAAAAGCAACCCAGCGTTGCTGGGGTTTGCTGCGCTAATTGAAACACAAAAAGCCATTAAAACCCACTCGCAATCAAACAGCGCCTTGCTCTTTCTAGGCGAAATAGGAACAGGCAAAGAATATATCGCCCAAGAAATCCACCAAAGAAGCTCAAAAAACAATCTTCCTTTTATTAAACTTAATTGTGCGTCAAGACCAGCACACGAGATCAATTCTTTTCTGTTCCTATCAAACAAAGAAGCTGCTAGAGAAAAAGGCAACGACTCAAATACGAACCCAACCACATCGCAGGTTGTATATTTAGATAATGTGGATGCCCTGAATCAAATCCTTCAAAAAAAATTATTCGCTTCATTGTCTTCTGATGAAACTAAAGAACAAAGATTGTTACCATCGCGCCTATACATTTCTTCCTCTAAAAACCTCGATGAACTTTCTAAACAAAACCTGTTTAGCCCTGATTTATTAAAAATATTTAGTAACACAACTATCAGCGTGCCCTCTCTACGAGAAAATCCAACCATTATTCCCGTGCTAATTCGCAACCACCTAGAAAAAGTCTCACAAAAAGATGGGCCGCCTAGCCCAGAAGTAGATTCAGTAGCACTTGAGACCTTATGTCGATATCATTGGCCAGAAAATATCAGAGAACTCCATTCCGTTTTAGACCGCATCCTTGCAGTCGCTCCTTCACAGAACAGCATTACTCTTAGTCAAATTCCTCCTGAAATCAGTCAGTCAAAAACTCAACCGAGGAAAATAAAATTTAATAAATTTAATTGTTTCCAGCAAAGAACACTTAAAAGAAGCGTAGTACTATATGGAAGTGGACTTCATAAAGGGCTTAAAACTGGCCTCATCTTGCAACCTTTGCCACCGGAAAGCGGCATTATTTTTAGTCATATTTCCAGTGAACAAACCATACCAGCTCTACTTGAGAATATCATATCAACCAATTATTCTACTACGCTCCACAAAGGGAGAGCTAGCGTCGCTACCATAGAACACATCATGGCTGTCCTACACATGTACCGCATCACAAACCTACTTGTAAAAGTAGGTGACGAAGTTCCTGTGATGGATGGATCTTCAAAAGATTTTTGTGAATTAATCGAAGATGGGGGGATTGAAGAACAGGATGAATCTTATCAAGAGTTAATCATCGACAAAAAGTATACATTTGGGTCTCAAAAAAAAGGTGCGCCCTATATTAGCATCGAGCCCAGCGATACGTTCAAGGTTAGTTACCATATGGAGTACCCGGCTCCAATTGGAACCATGGATCATACCTTCGAGTATGTGGACAGCGAAAACTTTAAGAAAGAAATTGCTCCTGCGCGTACATTCGGGTTCATGGAAGATATCGCTCAACTAACAAAGATGGGATTTGCTTCTGGAGGGAATCTGGACAACTTTATCTTGTTGGGTGATGGAAAAGTCATCAATACCGAACTACGATTTGAAAATGAGTTCCCACGGCATAAGATTCTCGACGTCCTAGGGGACTTCTACCTTTTAGGGAAACCTATTCGAGGTCACATCCGCGCAAACAAATCAGGACACACCCAAAATATAGGGCTTCTAAAAACTTTGGTGAATGCAGGAATTTAATAGACCTCCAAAATTTAGCTTCACTCAAATTTATCGGCATCAAGTAAACGAACCCTCTCAAAAACATATCCAATCCTACTGTATTTTTTTGACTCAGTTTATTACCTCAAAACTGAGTCAAAAAAATCTCTGATAGATAGTATCTTATGAACCATTTGTGCCTGCTTTTAGAAAGTGCTAAGCTCGAATAGGTAATGTCATGACAAAATAACAAAACTACCCGATATCCCAGATGCCATTGAATGTTTTTAAATTGGCCGTTCTTGTTTCCGGACGCGGTTCTAATTTGCAGGCCATAATCGATAGCATTGAGCGAGAAGAACTGAACGCTCATATTTCCATAGTAATTAGCAGTACAAGAGATGCTATGGCCTTAAAGCGAGCTGAAAAACATGGTATAAAAACAATTTTTATCGATCCCACTGTCTACTTGAACAGCAAAGAGTATGGCAAAGTCCTCATAAAGAAGTTGAAAGAATTTCCCATTGACCTTATTTGTCTTGCTGGGTATATGCGTATTCTAGGAGAAGAGGTCATACAAACCTTTAAAGAAAAAATTATAAATATACACCCTTCCCTACTGCCAGCATTCCCGGGTCTGAATGCTCAAAAACAAGCTATAGTACATGGGGTTAAATTCTCTGGGTGCACTGTCCATTTCGTCGACTCAGGAATTGACAGCGGACCCATTATTCTACAAACCGCTGTCCCTGTTTACGACAACGATGACGAAAAATCTCTCTCTAAACGAATACTTGAGCAGGAACATTACCTTTATCCAAAAGCAATCAATATGATCAAGGAAAATCAAATCAAAATAAATAGTAAGACCGTAACGCGCAAAACCATTTAACACTAAATATTCCACCAAGGTGTTCATGAGAAGACAATCCAAGTTTTTATTTATTCTTTTCATTTTAGGTTGGCATACCACCGTATGGGCTCTTAGTAGCGAGCAGGCCACTGTTAACGCGATTCAGAAAAATTATGAATCAGTTCTCACATTTAAGGCAGCCTTTGAGCAAAAGGCCTTCGTTAAAATGATAAATAGGACAGAAATTACCCGCGGAAATGTCCAGATCAAAAAACCAGGTAAAATGAAGTGGGTATACAACTCCCCAGACCCACAAATTCTTATTACCGATCAAAAAAAATTATGGCTTTACACGCCGGAAGATGGACAAGTGACAAAAATGCCCATTGAAAACGTATATTCATCAAATACTCCAGCCCTCTTCCTCGCAGGGCAAGGAACATTAACGGACACTTTTGATATTGTGCAGGTTTTAACTAAAAAAGATAAATTTGTCGTTGTCTTTACCCCAAAAGAAGCTGAAAGCAGTTTAAGTCGCCTTGTCCTTCGAGCAAACAAAAATAACTACCAAATCACAGGAGCGACCGTGTATGATAGATTGGGTAATAAGACTGATATTAGATTTCGAGCAATCCGTATAAACGAGGAAATACCGGAAAGTGTTTTTAACTTTGAAGTTCCCGCCGGAGTAGAGATACAAGACTTTACACCTAGCCCCTAAATAATCACCTTAAATTACTATGTTTGAAATATCATCCATATCTCTCGATGCTGTATCAGCCTTTGGTCTTAAAATATTCGCGTTTCTAGTGGGCTTAGCCGCCCTTATCTTCGTCCATGAATTAGGACATTTTCTTGCCGCCCGAAAATGCGGTGTCATTGTAGAGAAATTCTCCATAGGGTTTGGCAAAAAACTATTCGGGACAACTTCCCAGGGCACTGAATTTATTATTGCAGCTATCCCACTGGGCGGTTACGTCAAAATGAAGGGTGAGGAGCTTGGTGAGGAAACAAATGAAGAAGGCTCGTTTTCAGCTGCACCACCACATCATCGTCTTCTAATAGCTTTTGCTGGCCCGCTCTTCAATTTTCTATTCGCTTTAGCTATCTATGTGTTTGTGTATATGGCGGGAGTTGAAACAATAGGCCCGGTAATTGGAACCGTAAGAATAAATTCTCCTGCCCTCGAAGCGGGTCTTCAAACAGGCGACAAGATAATAGCCGTTAACAACAAACCAATTCGATTTTGGAGCGAACTACAAAAGAGGGTCTATGATTCACCTGGAGAAAAACTCTATTTCCAAATTGAACGTTTAACAAAGGGAATCATCAATTTAGAAATCACACCTAATAGAGAAGAAATTAAAAACCTTTTTGGCGAAACAGAACAGGTTGGCCTAATCGGCATAACTCCACTTGCAAACACTATCCGTTATATCAAAAAAGAAAGTGCTGCCGAAAAGGCGGGCCTCCAACTTGATGACCGTATCATCGCGGTAGGCAATACCAGTATATTTGGTTGGTCGGATCTTAGGCCTGCGGCAATAAACAAACCAGGAGAATCCTTGATTTTTAAAATTCAACGTGCCGACACAGAAATACTGATCCCCCTAATTCCAACTCCAAAAATAATTAAAGATAAGAATGGCAAGGACTTAGAAATTGGAGAAATCGGCATTGGAATGAGTGGTCATATGATACTTGAGAAGTATGGCTTGATAGGTTCGATCACAAGGGCAATGAAAGAAACTTGGGAAATGACTTCCTTAATCGCGATCAGCGTGCAAAAGATGCTGTTTGGGTCAATCCCAGCAGACCAAATTGGTGGTCCCATATTGATCTTTCAAATTTATGGAGAGCAAGCCGAACAAGGTTTCAATGAGTTCATTAGACTAACCGCCTTGTTAAGCATCAACCTTGGTTTAATTAATTTACTTCCGATTCCAATTTTGGACGGAGGACATATTTTGTTTTTTCTCATAGAAATAATTAAAGGACGACCTGTGAGTGAAAAAAATCGAGAATTAGCTCAACAGGTAGGTCTTTTCATGCTAATAAGCTTAATGGTTTTCGCTTTCTACAATGATATATTGCGGGTTATCAATTAAAAGAAATTCATAACCTTTTAAGGTCGGTATTTGCAACCACCATGGATTCAATATCTCAATTAGAAGACCTGAAAGAAATCGCATCGAAACTTTCAATTGATATAATTCCCGGTAATTTATTCGACCCAGAAATTATGATTAAAAGTGGTCATTGTAAGGTAAAAGGAAGAGACACCATCATCATTGACAACTTACTTTCAAGTCAAGAACAAAGCGAAGTCATTATTCAAACCCTAAAAAAGTTTGATCTGGAATCGATTTATCTACCTCCATGGATCCGTGGGCGCCTTGAATCTGAAAATTCTATTTAAAATCAAACATGACATTACTAAATAATATTCTTCCTGAAACACGTCGTGGCAAATTAAAAGCACTTCTTGATAGAGAAAAAATCGTACGAGTGCTTGAAGCCCACAATGGACTAAGTGGTATTATTGCGAATAATGCTTGTATTGAAGGGCAGTCTAACGAGGTACCAGTCCAACGAGAATTCGACGCAATATGGGAAAGTAGTCTTACCGACTCTGCATCAAAAGGTCACCCCGATATAGAAATCGTTAGCTTCGACTCAAGGCTTCAATCTATTAATGAAATTCTGGCTGTTACCCATAAACCGATGATAGTTGATGGCGATACGGGGGGTGACGCCAATAATTTTGAGTATATGGTGACCAAACTTGAACGAGCGGGTGTTTCTGCTGTCATTATTGAAGATAAAGTATTCCCAAAGCGAAATAGTCTGGAACCAGGAGTTCAACAAACACTTCAAGAACCTGAGGTATTCGCCCAAAAAATTCACCGTGGCAAAAGTGTTCAAATATCATCCGACTTCATGATCATAGCCCGACTAGAAAGCCTGATAGCTGGGAAAAGTGTGGACGATGCGATCTCCAGAGCTCAAATCTATCTGGAAACGGGGGCTGACGGTGTGATGATCCATTCCAAAGAAAAAGATCCTGCTCAGATCATGGAATTCGCGAAGCGCTACCAGGAAATGACTCAAAAAATAAATTTAAAAAAACCAATGGTATGCGTACCAACAACATACAATACCCTTACTGAAGATGAGCTACGTACTGCCGGGTTTCGTATTGTTATTTACGCCAATCACCTTTTAAGAAGTGCCAATAAGGCAATGGAAGAAACTGCTCGCACCATACTTTTGAATCAACGATCATTTGAGGCCGATCCAATATGTTCCCCTGTTCGTGAAATATTTAAAACAGTGGGGTTCTTAGATGTTAAAGAAAAAGACAAACTCGATGAAGACAATAAAAATACCCCCGTAATCATTCCTGCTGCAGGTGAAGATCCATCGTTAAGCTCAATTCTAAACGGCAAACCTAAGTCTATGTTTGAAGTAGCTGGGAAAACTCTTCTCGACTGGCAAATCAGTGCACTCAAGAATAATAACCTGACGAATATCACGGTGATTACGGGCTATAAGAGTGGCAAGATGCAGGCAGAGGGGACCATCTTTCAGGAAAATAAAAATTACAAAAGAGGTTCCGAGTTACACAGCTTGATGGAGGCACGGGGAAAAATGACGAAGGGTTTCATTATGCTATATTCGGACATACTGTTTGAAGATCACATAATGGCGGAAATACTTACTTGCCACGAAGACATCATCCTTGTGGTGGACAACACCATGCAGTACCACGCGCCGGAAGCAAACAAAATACAGGATTTCGTTATCAGTAAAAACAAACATCAGCCCACCCGAAGAAAAATTAGTTTTGCTTGTGAAAATATTATTTTAAAAATTGGCTCGAAGCTAAACCCAGAAACCGCTACTCACGAGTTTATAGGCCTTGCGAAGTTTACCAAAACTGGAGCAGAGCAACTTCTTCAAACCTATGAAGACTGCGTAAAAAATTATCATGGCAAGTTTCAGGAGGCAGACGATATAAGTCAATTTAAATTTACCGACCTGATACAAGAAATGATCGACCGAGGCTACGTTGCTAATTTTCTTGAAATCCATAAGGGATGGCTAGAGATTCATCGTGCAGAAGACATTGATCTAGCCAATCATTTCCTATCCAATAGTTAAATACACCTTTGCGTGAGAACAGTTTTGGGGTGAGCAAAAAAACATCCCAGAAAACCCTGGCGATAATTGAAGTCAGAAGCTAAAAGAAGATTACCCTATGTACTATTCAAAGATACTGATACCTACCCTGAAAGAGTCGCCTGCAGATGCCGAGGTGATTAGCCATAAGCTCATGGTCCGCGCTGGAATGATCCGTCAAGTAGCCGCCGGCATCTATTCAATTCTTCCGTTGGGGCTAAGGGTGCTTAGGAAAGTCGAGCAGATCATCAGAGAAGAAATGAACCAGATTGGCGGACAAGAAGTCTTCCTTCCTAGCGTTCAACCAGCCGAATTATGGGCCGAGAGTGGGCGCTGGAATTTTTATGGGAAGGAATTGTTACGTTTCAAAGACCGAAATGACCGCGAGTTTTGCTATGGCCCCACTCACGAAGAGGTCATTACAGACATAGTACGCCACAATGTAAGATCCTACCGACAATTGCCTATCACCTTGTATCAGATTCAAACCAAGTTCCGAGATGAAGTCAGACCACGTTTTGGAATCATGCGTGGACGTGAATTTACAATGAAAGATGCTTACAGCTTTCACACAACAGAGGAAAGCACTCGCGAAACTTATTCAAACATGGCGAATGCCTACTCTCGAATTTTTGAGAGATGCGGGCTGGATTTTAAAATGGTGGAAGCCGACAGCGGAACCATTGGGGGAAATTTTTCTCACGAGTTTGTCGTACTCGCAAACTCTGGGGAGGATTGTATTGGGTTCTGCGATTCATGCGATTACGCTTCGAACCTTGAAAAAGCAGAAACAAAAACATTAGCAATGGATGTTGAGCCTGCATTACTGGAAGACCTAAAGGAGGTTTCCACGCCAAAAAAAAAATCAATAGGAGAGATAACCCAGTTCCTTCGAGTATCTCCTAAACAACTCATCAAAACCGTTGTATTTGAGACTGAACAAGGGCTAATTGCTGGCCTCGTTCGCGGCGACCGGGAAATCAACCCGCTTAAACTGAAAAACCTAGTCGACTGTGAATGGCTTATCCCTGCCTCAGAAGAATTAGTGACAAAAACGACCGGATTACCCTGCGGATACTTAGGGCCTGTGGGGATTAAGCTCAACGTTTTTGCAGATAAAGAAGTCCCACTTATGTACAACAGCATTACAGGGGCAAACAAAATAGATACCCATCTGACCGGTGTTCAGTTTACCCGAGATCTGAATGTTGAAAAAGTAGGAGATATCAGAAATGTCAACGAAAGAGACCCATGTCCTAAATGCGACTCAGGAAAGTTTAAAGTAAAACGAGGTATCGAAGTGGGTCATATTTTCATCCTAGGCAAAAAGTATAGCGAGTCGATGCACGCCTTATACTTGGACGATCAAGGGAAAGAGAAACCAATGATCATGGGCTGTTATGGAATAGGAGTAGGCCGAACTGCTGCTGCCGCCATTGAGCAGAACCATGACGAAAAGGGAATCATCTGGCCTATTCCCCTCGCTCCTTTTCAAGCTGTAATCCTTCCAGTCAATTTTTCCGACGATACTGTACGTTCAGCAGCTAAAAAAATCTATGAAACTCTCTGGGGACTGGGCGTGGAAACCCTACTTGATGACCGCTCAGACAGGTTGGGTGCAAAATTCAAAGACGCAGAACTTCTTGGCATTCCAATCCAAATAGTCGTCGGCCTCAAAAATCTTAGTGAAGGAAAAATAGAAATAAAGCTAAGAAAAACCAGCGAATCCTTGTTAGTTTCATTCCCAGAAGAAATCGCAGGTATTTCTGAAATTCTATCAAAACTATGATAATTATAACTACTCGATAGTAAAAAATTTTTCTTGCAACACTTGCCCCCTTTTAGTATAGTTTGTGCACAGAGTTGGTTCCTATTCTAAGAGCGCGGCTTAGGCCACGCTTTTTTTTTTGCTTTCGTGGAAAGAATAAGGGGATCGTCAATTCCCAACTCATGATGTCAAAAAAAGAGAGTGTATTAATTAGAGTCGAAGCAAAAGCGAATACATGTGCTCGCTGTTAAAGTATGGGAAAAACCTCTATTTATCAGTCGGTTGCTGATCTCATTGAGCCAACTCTCAGGGGAAGTAACATCGAACTGGTTGATGTTGAGTACAAAAAAACTGGCAAAATTTGGGTTCTAAGAGTATTCATCGACAAAAATCAAGGGGTGACGGTTCACGACTGTCAAGAATTAAGTCGAGAGATTGAAGACTTAATTGAAATCCACGAATTGATCGACGACCATTATATTCTAGAGGTTTCTTCCCCTGGCCTAGATCGACCACTCAAAAAAGCGGCCGACTTTCTAAGAAATAAGGGGAAGCGAATTCAAATCAAAACCTATTCGCCCATTAATAATAAAAAAGAAAATGCAGGAACCGTTATAGATTTTGTAAACGGTACTCTATTTTTAGGGGACAAGAAAGATATTTTGAAAATTTCATTGACTGAAATTGCTCAGGCCAAATTGATTATCAAATTTTAAAAACACTATGAACAAAGAAATTCTAGAGATTCTAAGTCAGATAGGTAGAGAAAAGGGCATTGATGAGGAGATTTTAATCGACGCTCTTAAAGATGCTCTGGAAACGGCTGCGCGTAAAAAACTAGAGACGAATTCTCCTCTTCAAATCGAATTTAATCGTGAAACAGGTGAGATAGAGGTGTCCTTTGAAAAAACTGTGGTCAATGAAGTAACCAACTCTAAAGAGGAAATTTCATTAGAAGATGCCCAGTCAATTAACCCTGAGGTTAAAACAGGTGAAAGCTTGCTCATCCCATTAGCTATAGAAAACTTTGGCCGAATCGCTGCGCAGTTAGCAAAACAAGTGATCGTACAAAAAGTGCGTGAAGCGGAAATTGATATCGTTTACAAAGATTTCCAAGATAAAAAAGGCGAATTAATTAATGGGATTGTTCAGCACTTTCAAGGTGGAGATATTATTGTTGACCTAGGAAAAGCAGAGGGAATTCTCCCAAGACGAGAACAGGTATTTCGTGAATCATTTAGCCGAGGTGATCGTATTCGCGCGTATATTCTTGATATTGGAAAAACAGCACGAAATGCTACGGTAATTCTCTCCCGCACACACATAGGACTCATTAGGAACCTATTCGAGCTAGAAGTGCCTGAAATTAATGAAGGAATAATAGAAATAATAGGGATAGTACGGGAACCCAATGGCAGAACTAAAATTGCAGTCAAAACAAATGACCGTGACGTAGATGCTGTTGGAGCTTGTGTTGGAATGCGGGGCATGCGCGTCCAATCTATCGTACAGGAACTTCGAGGAGAAAAAATTGATATTGTCGAGCACTCAGACGACCCAGAAGTATTTATTAGAAACGCCCTTAGTCCGGCTAAAGTCTCGCGTATAATTACAAATAGCGAGAACAATCAGATGACAATTATTGTTGCGGATGACCAAATTTCTCTTGCGATTGGCAAAAAAGGACAAAATGTCCGACTTGCCGCAAAATTGGTTAAGCTGAAAATAGATATCCAAGGTCAGTCGGGAGCTCATGACCCGCTAAGTATTTCCAATTTATTGCCAACAACCAAAAAAAGTACTTCCAGTATTAATTTTTTAGGTGAAATTAGTACAGCAAAAGGACTGGGAGAAAAGATCACAGCTATTCTTTTTGAAGGCAACGTAGTTACTGCTGAAAACGTAATAGAGCAAGGAATAAAAGGGTTGTCCTCCCTGCCCGGGATAGGGCCTAAAAAAGCAACGCTGATTCTAGAGTTTGCAGAAAAAATAAAAGAAAAAATCATAGAAAAACAAAGAGAAGATGAGAGTTTAGCAAAAACTGCTGAGGAAACCCAAATAACAGAAACCTCTGAAGAACAAGAAGAAGAACAAGAAGAAGAAATTCCAATAGATCAATTACGCGAAGTTTCTCCATCAGCAATAGAGAGCCTTCTAAAAAACGGATTTGAAACTCTAGCAGAACTCTCTGTAACGAAAAAAGAGGAGTTGATAGAAATCGATGGAATAGATTTGGAAACTGCCACAATAATTGTCGAACAGGCAAAAAAGCAATTAGCTAGTGATGAGTAGCGTTTGAATCTAAAAGGAATGCAACATGCTATAAACTAATTATAAAAATTTTAAATCGGTTTGGGAGGTTTTTTGTGGGGAAAATTCGCATTAATAAGTTGGCCTTAGAGCTCAATATTCAGAATGATCAGATCTTAGATGCCCTAGAGGAGAAGGGGCATACTGTTAAGAATTATATGAGTTCAATAGATGAGGCAATTGCAGATGAAATCCGCGAGTTATTCGCCCCTAAACCCACAACTAAAAAGGTGTCCCCAAAAGCCACCAAAAAAGTAACCACAAAAAAGACATCCCAAAAGGTCAAAAAAACTACGAAAGAAAAACCCTCCAAAACAAAAGCTCCGAAAGTAAAAACCAAGGCAGCGAAAAAAACCACAAAAAAATCTACAACCACTGTAAAGACAGCCAAAGTCGCTAAAACTACCAGAAAACCTTCGACAAAAGATGAAGCAAATAAAGAACCAGTTAAAGTAGCTAAAAAGCTCGGACTCAAAATTGTAAAGCATGAAGAAAAACCTCCGGAAGCAAAAAAGAAACCGATTAAAACTAAAGATAAACCTGCAATCAGCCCAAAAAAGCTAGTTAAAAAAGAACCGGAACAAAAACCTCCCACAGAACTATCCGAACCAGAGCAACTGCCTACAGAAGTTAAAGAAGAGAGCTTTGAAATTGCTCAACTACCAGAAAACATAATGATTCGTGACTTGGCAGGAAAGTTGAGTTGCTCTCCTAACGACGTAATCAAAGAGCTCATGGGTCTGGGTGTCATGACCACCATAAACCAAAGTCTTAGCTTTGAGGTTGCTTCAAAAGTAGCCGACCAACGAGGTTTTGAGGTTGAATTAATTAAGGATAAATCAGCAATTGACTTTGAAGAAGAGGAAAAAGAAAATCCCGAAGACATTAGCCCCCGGCCGCCCATCGTGACAATCATGGGGCATGTTGATCATGGGAAAACATCATTACTCGATGCTATAAGAAAAACCAACCTCACGAATACTGAAGCGGGCGGTATAACTCAAAATATAGGGGCTTACCGAGCAAAAATTAAAGACCAATTCATTACTTTTATTGACACACCCGGCCATGAAGCATTCACAGCAATGCGTGCCCGCGGAGCGCAGGTAACAGACATTGTTATTCTAGTAGTTGCTGCTGATGATGGAATAAAACCCCAAACGAAGGAGGCAATCGATCATGCTCACGCAGGTAATGTCCCTATTTTGGTTGCTATCAATAAAATTGATAAACCCGGGGCCGAACCGGAAGAGGTAAAAAAGCAACTGGGCGAGATGGGATTGTTACCTGAAGACTGGGGTGGACAGACAATGTTCACAGGGGTTTCCGCATTACAGGGTACGGGAATCGATCACCTCTTGGAACTGATTCTCCTGCAAGCTGAGATCATGGAACTAAAAGCAAACCCCGCTCTCCGCCCGCAAGGTGTCGTCATTGAATCAAAACTGGATAAAGGAAGAGGTCCCATTGCCACGGTAATCGTGCAAAAAGGAACATTAATTGTAGGACAACCTTTTGTTGTCGGACCCTATTTTGGGAAAGTTCGGGCACTGATAAACGACAATGGTGATAAAACCCCAAAAGCTACCCCCTCTACGCCGGTAGAAATAGTTGGCATACCTGAAGTTCCCCAACCAGGAGATAAGTTTTATGTCGTTGAAGATGAGCGGAAAGCAAGGCAATACAGTGAAACGCGACTCAAAAAAAGACGGGAAGTCCAATTAGCCGAATCCGCTAAAGTGACCATGGAAGATCTTCACGATCAAATCGCAGAAGGTAAAATTAAAGTACTAAATCTTGTAATTAAAGCTGACACTCAAGGTTCGATTGCTGCAGTCCAGGAGGCCTTCTCAAAATTAGAGACCGAAGAAATCCGATTTAAAATAATTCACGATGGAGTTGGTGGAATAACTGAGTCCGACATTCTTTTGTCTAGTGCGTCTAACGCAATTACTATCGGGTTTAATGTGCGCCCAACGGATAAAGCAGACGAATTAGCAACACGAGAAAAAATAGACGTACGGTTATATAGTGTAATATACGAAGCTATTGAAGATATGAAGAAAGCTCTAGAAGGTCTGCTAGCCCCAAAATTCAAAGAACTAATTATTGGCCGAGCTGAAGTAAGAGAAGTATTTAATCTCCCCAAAATAGGATCAATTGCGGGGTGTCATGTGTCGCAAGGAAAAATGGAACGTAATCTGGAAGCTAGGCTCATCCGTGACAGCGTTGTGGTTTATCAGGGAAAAATCATTTCAATAAGACGCTTTAAAGAAGACGTCAAGGAGGTCCAACAGGGTTACGAATGCGGCCTTTCTCTAGAAAATTTTCAGGACATAAAGCAAGGGGATGTCGTAGAACCTTTTGTTTTAGAAGAAATCCAGACTTGATAAAATGATATATATTTTAACTTAATTCCTATTTTTTTATGGACGTAATTTGAAAATTTAAAATACTGATGTCTTAATCCCAAAAAGTTCACTTTTAAATTAAGTTTTTATATGTACGTCAGTTGTTGCTCTATAAAGTTTTTTCTTCACGGGAACCGCTCCTTAAAGGAAAAACGACGTGTCGTTAGTTCTCTTAAAGACCGATTGAAAAACAATTTCAATGTCTCTGTTGCAGAAGTAGGCGATCAGGATATTTGGCAAAGCCTACATATGGGAATTGTAGCTGTCAATTCGGACCCAAAGTATCTTGAAGGGCAAACGAGAAAACTGGTGAGTGCTATTGAAAAAATGCATTTGGCAGAAATAACAGACTGCCAAACCCAAGTTTCTCAACTGAGTCCAGAACCAAGCTGAATAAGATTTTTCGGGATTTCATAAAACCATGCGGTTTAAACGGTCAGAAAAAATTCAGGAATTACTTCTACAAGAAATTTCGGCTCTCATTCAAAGAGGATTGAAAGATCCAAGAATCGGTTTTGCCACAGTAACAACCGTTGATTTGAGCAATAACTTAAAGCATGCGAAAGTTTATATTAGTGTTTTGGGGACAGAGTGCGAGCAACAAAATACTATTACAGGACTAACCAATGCATCTGGGTTTATCAGAGGTTCTTTAGGTAAGAATCTCAACCTTAGATATGTTCCTATATTGGAATTCATACTTGATGAAACAGCAAAACGTGTTGCTAAAATAAATAAAATTATTAATGAGCTACACTCAGGATAGTATAGTCAACCTTTTTAAACCGGTAGGACCAACATCTTTTGATATGGTTTGCTCGGTTAGAAAAATTCTTGGTGTCAAAAAAGCCGGGCATATAGGAACTTTAGATCCTGCCGCAGAGGGGGTGCTTCCCATATGCCTCAATCGTTCCACACGAATTATACAATTTTTGTCGCCTCTTCAAAAAACCTATCGAGCAACTCTCGAACTGGGTTCAGAAACAGACACTCAAGATGCAACAGGACGAAAAATATCTACCAAGGACCCATCTCTGGTTAATGAAACTAAAATTAAACAAGTTTTTCAAACGTTTGTGGGGGAAAAAGATCAGATTCCTCCAATGTACTCAGCAAAAAAGAAAAATGGAATTCCTCTTTACAAATTGGCCAGAAATGGTATTAATATCGCCAGGGATCCCGTTAAAGTAACTATATATTCAATAGATTTCATAAAGAAGGAGAAAAATCAGGTTTTGTTCGAGGTGCGGTGTTCTGCCGGAACTTACATCCGCACTCTATCGCATGATATTGGTAAAAAATTGGGCTGTTACGCTCATATGGTTAGGTTGACTAGAACCAAGGTTGGGCTATTCGGTTTAGGACGGACCTTGACTCTGGAAGAATTAAAACTCGCATACGAAGAAGGCAGTCTGCCTGAAAAGCTTTTGCCACTAGAAGAAGCCCTCAATTTTCTCCCAGCGATCCGTGTAAAAGAGGAGTACCTCGAATCTGTTTCTCACGGAGTAGCACTTTCGAAATGTTTTTTAGAAACTCTTCCTGACCGGTTTGAACCTGGCCATTACTTTCGGGTTTTTGGAAACAACGACAAGGTAGTTGCAGTTGTTGAACCTGTTGTAGATCAGGATAAACTACCTGAACTAACCCCGGGAGATATCGTGTTTAAAGCAAAACGGGTACTATGTTGAACTTTTGATGTTTTAGAGAGGTTATTGAAATGTTTTCGCAGTGGAATAACATAATAGTCCCAAGTAAATACTGTTACCCTGAGTTCCTCTGCGAAAACATTTATCAGTCATTCTCTTATATCTAACCTATTAATAGGAAGCGCTTAATGGCATTCACTAAAGAAACGAAAACAAATATCATTACTGACTATAAACTGCATGACAATGATACGGGTTCATCAGAGGTACAAATAGCACTTTTGACCAATCGACTAAATTATCTTACCGATCACTTTAAATCTCACAATAAAGATCAACATTCTAGGTATGGACTACTAAAAATCGTAAGTCGACGACGAAAGTTATTAGATCACCTCAAAAAAGAAGATATCAATCGATATCAGCAAATTATTTCACGTCTAAATATTAGGCGCTAATCAACATTTGGAGACTATTGAATGGAAAGAGTAGAAATTGAACTTGACGGAAGAACTATATCTTTAGAAGCAGGCGACTTAGCCCGACAAGCCGGTGGCTCTGTTATCGTAAGACAAGGAGACACAATGGTTCTGGTTGCAGCAACCATGGCACCAAAACCAAGAGAGGGAATAGATTTTTTCCCTCTCACTGTAGACTATAGAGAAAAAACCTATGCTGGCGGAAAAATTCCAGGCGGATACTTAAAAAGAGAAGCTCGACCCAGTGACTATGAAACACTTACCTGTAGATTGATTGACAGGCCGCTCCGCCCACTTTTCCCAGACGGATTTCGCAATGAAACACAGCTCGTTTGTTTTGTAATTTCCCACGATCAACTTAATCCTGCTGATATTATTGCTATGACCGGTGCTTCTGCTGCTTTGATGATTTCGGACATCCCTTTTGACAACCCAATTGCGGGAGCACGTATTGGCAGAGTTGAGGGTAGTTTTGTATTCAATCCTACCCACGAAGAAAGCAAAAAAAGCGATATCCAACTCCTCATGGCCGGAACTGCAGATGGGATTGTCATGGTAGAAGCAGGTGCTAAAGAGGCTAGTGAAGAAGAGATGATGAGCGCCCTAGAATTTGGGCATGAGCGCATTAAGAAGCTAATCAACCTCCAAATTCAGCTTAAAGAACGTATTAATAAAGAAAAAGCTACTGTTGTACAAGAAGAAATTGATACCAACCTGATCGACCGAGTCAACAGCATAGCTTGCCCAAAACTCGAACAAGCTATGGAAATTACAGGTAAACAGGAAAGGACTGATGCTGTTAGCCAAATTAAAACTGACTTAGAAGCTGAAATCAATCCAGAAGGAGAAGACGACTTAAAAGGAATTCTTGGTAATGTGTTTCATGATGCTGAGAAAAACGTAGTACGCAAAATGATTTTAGAAAAGCAAAAGCGTGTTGACGGAAGAAGTCTTAACGAGGTACGCCCTATAAGCATAAAAATGGGTTACTTACCACGCGTCCACGGATCCTCTGTTTTTACTCGTGGAGAGACACAAGCCTTAGTTAGTACGACGCTCGGTACCAGCTCAGATGAACAACGACTGGATACTCTCGAGCTTAAAGGTACGAAGCATTTTTACCTGCACTACAATTTCCCAGCATTTTGTACCGGAGAGACCAAATTCATCGGAGGCCCTGGACGAAGAGAAATTGGCCATGGAATGCTGGCAGAACGAGCCCTAGTTGCTGTCCTACCAGATGCAGAAAAGTTCCCATATACCATTCGAGTCGTTTCAGACATTCTGGAGTCCAACGGGTCATCATCCATGGCCTCAGTATGTGGCGGTGCTCTAGCACTTATGGATGCAGGGGTCCCTATCTCAAACCCAGTTGCAGGGATCGCTATGGGTCTCATTAAAGAAGGCGAACAAGTAGCTATTTTGTCGGATATTCTAGGTTCCGAAGATCACCTCGGTGACATGGACTTCAAAGTTGCGGGCACAAAAAATGGGATCACTGCCCTACAAATGGATATTAAAATTGCCGGATTGGATAAGAGCATAATGGAACAGGCCATGCAGCAGGCAAAAGAAGGTCGCCTGCATATTTTGGGGGAAATGAACAAGGCTCTGGATGCACCTCGACCCGAGTTGTCAAAATATGCTCCTAGAATCATTACTATGAAAGTACCAACTGATAAAATTCGCGACATCATTGGCCCTGGTGGAAAAGTTATTCGTGGAATTATAGACAAATGTGGGGTTAGCGTAGATATTGACGACAGTGGTCTCGTATCTATTGCGTCATCGGATCAGGCAGCAGCAGATAAAGCCGTCAAATATATCGAAGACCTAATTCAAGAAGCAAAAATCGGCACAATTTATCTTGGCAAAGTTAAGAAAGTTGTCGATTTTGGAGCCTTTGTAGAAATATTTCCAGGGACAGATGGCCTTGTCCATATTTCCCAGATTTGCGATAGACGCATCCAAAGTGTTTCTGACGAACTTCAAGAAGGAGATGAAATAAAAGTGAAAGTTATCGATGTAGATCAACAAGGGAAAATCAAACTTAGCCGAAAAGAAGCGCTGAAAGAAACCGCTGCTGAAGATAAAGGGTAAAGGCGAGAAAATTTCTACTACTATAAAAGGTCGATGAGTCAATGCTCATCGACCTTTTTTGGCTAGAGAGGAATATCCCAGTTTTTCAACTCATCCATAGCCTTATAGCTGGTCAGATCAAAGTGAGTAGGTGTAATAGAAATATAGTTGTTCGAAACTTGAAAACAGTCCGCTTCCTCATCAACCTCATCAATACGCATTTCACCTGCATACCAATAATAAGTATTTTTTCTAGGATCTACTCTTTTGTCAAATGTTTCAATCACGCGAGACTTTCCTTGCCTGGTAATAGATACCCCTTTAATTTCTGAATGAGGCACTGCAGGTATATTTACATTAAGTGAAACTCCATCTGGCAAACCATTTTTTAAAACAATTTTTGCCAGTCTGGCACCAAATTCGGCT
>JYMV01030425.1_pt1 | contig 26878 bp, 26 predicted proteins | sample 338911 | NCBI WGS metagenome assembly JYMV01 (sample SAMN03354496, study PRJNA234377) | hydrothermal vent metagenome | biome: Deep sea; feature: Hydrothermal plumes at the Eastern Lau Spreading Center, Western Pacific Ocean; material: Seawater | place: Tonga | collected 2009 | depth 2000 m m
GCAAATTATGCTAAGATTGCGCAGCTGTGACCAGCCTCAAACCCTATTTTTTTAAGAAAATTCGACTTATGTCTAATACGCCCGGTAATTTATACATTGTTGCAGCCCCGTCAGGCGCGGGAAAATCCAGCCTGATTAAAGCTTTTTTAGAAAATCACACTGATAAAGACCACCCGGCACAGGTATCGGTGTCCCATACTACCCGAAATCCAAGGCCTGGTGAAATTGATGGCAAGCACTATCACTTCGTCAGCAAAGAAACCTTTCAACAACTGATTAAAGAAGAAGCCTTTTTCGAATGGGCGCAAGCCTTTGACAACTATTATGGCACGGCCAAACGCAATATCACCGAAACCCTGCAACACGGTGTTGACGTGTTTCTTGATATTGAGTGGCAAGGTGCGCGTCAGGTAAAGGCCCTGTTACCCGACACCAAAACCATCTTTATCGCGCCTCCCTCAAAACAAGAGTTGCGAAAGCGCCTGAAAGCCAGAGGACAAGATTCCGACGAAGTGATTGAAAAGCGCATGGCTCAGGCGGTATCGGAAATCTCTCATTACCACGAGTTTGATTACATCATAATCAATGATGATTTTGATACCGCATTGGCAGAACTGGAAGCTATAGTCTGTGCCAATCGTTTGCGCAAAGAGAAACAGATACTGCGTTATCAGGGGCTATTCTCTTCGCTATTGGATGAAGCACAATAAAAAGTGCTTAACAATTGAGCTTTATGCTTGGCAAACGCCCGCCAAGCCAGTAAACTACGCAACCTTTTTCAAAAGCAGCGCTTGCATAGCTTGATTTTGAAAAAACAAGTATTCATTATTTCCGTATCACAATACGGTAACCCGACTCGGAGAAACAGATGGCACGTGTAACTGTAGAAGATGCAGTAGATAAAGTAGGCAGTCGCTTTGACCTGGTTTTAGTTGCGGCACGTCGTGCGCGTCAATTGGCAACTGAAGGTAAAGAGCCACTGGTACCCGCCAGCAATGACAAACCTACCGTTCTTGCATTACGCGAAATTGAAAAAGGTTTGATCAATTCTGAGAGCATGGATCAGGCTGAAATTCAGGAACAACAAGAAGCAGAGCAAGCAGAATTTGCATCTGTAGCCAGCATTCTTGCCGATCAGCCATAAGCGATCATCCAACTTTGCCTAAATGCTGAGCAGCTTCAGCATTTAGGCTTTGCATCCTGCTAAAATCCTCGTATTCTGTCACTATGTTTTACTAAAAGACCGCGCTCAGTTGTACTTATTCGAGGGACTAAAACTTAAAATCGCCAATTATCTACCGCCCGAAGAGGTTGATCTGGTAGAGCAGGCTTATATTGCTGCACGTGACGCTCACGATGGGCAACAGCGCTCCAGCGGCGATCCGTATATTACCCATCCCGTTGCCGTGACCGGCATTCTGGCCGATATGCGCATGGATCACGAAACCCTGATGGGCGCATTGCTCCATGATGTCATTGAAGACACCCATCACGACAAACAAAGCCTGACCGAACAATTTGGCGAAACCGTTGCCGAACTGGTGGAAGGGGTTTCCAAGCTGGATAAGTTTAAATTCAGCAGTAAAGAAGAAGCCCAGGCAGAAAATTTCCGTAAAATGATGATGGCGATGGTGGAAGATATCCGCATCATTCTCATTAAACTGGCAGACCGCACTCATAATATGCGCACACTGGGAGCGTTACGCCCTGATAAGCGCCGTCGTATCGCCAGAGAAACCCTGGAAATCTACGTGCCCATTGCCAATCGCCTGGGTATCCACGAAATAAAAAATGAACTGGAAGATTTAGGTTTTCAGGCCATGTACCCCATGCGCCATCGGGCATTAAAGTCTGCGGTAAAACAAGCCAGAGGCAATCGTCGCGAGATTATTGAGAACACCCGTCAGGAAATCATCAGTCGTCTCGAAGAAAAACAAATTCCGGCAGAAGTGAGCGGACGGGAAAAGCACCTTTATTCCATCTACCGCAAGATGAAGAATAAAGAGCTGATGTTTAACCAGATCATGGACATCTACGCCTTTCGGGTGATCGTCAATACAGTTGATGATTGCTATCGGGTGTTGGGCAGTATGCACGGCTTGTACAAGCCAATCGAAAACCGCTTTAAAGATTATGTGGCCATTCCTCGCACCAATGGTTACCAGTCATTGCATACCTCGCTGATTGGCCCCCACGGTATCCCGGTGGAAATTCAAATCCGTACCCGCGATATGGATGAAATGGCCGACAAAGGTGTGGCAGCTCACTGGATGTACAAAGATCAGGGCAAAGCCACCAAGAGCACCGCTCAGGCTCGTGCCAGAAAGTGGATGCAGTCACTACTTGAGTTGCAACAAAGTGCCAGCAGCTCGTTTGAATTTATCGAAAACGTCAAAGCCGATTTATTCCCGGACGAAATCTACGTATTTACGCCGGATGGGCGCATTATCGAGTTGCCCATGCAGGCCACAGCCGTGGATTTTGCCTATGCAGTGCATACCGATGTCGGTAATTCCTGTGTTGGTGTGCGGGTGGACCGCAAAACCTATTCCCTGAATAAACCGCTGATGAACGGCCAGACAATCGAGATCATCACTTCGCCCAGAGCCAATCCCAACGCCAACTGGCTGAACTTCGTCGTCACCGCAAAGGCCCGCACTCAAATTCGCCAATATCTGAAACGGCAACACGCCGAAGAAGCCATTCAGATGGGCAATCGGCTATTGCGCCATGCGTTGGGTAAAATCAAACTGGATGACATTCCCGAAGAAGACAAAATTCGGGTGGTGCAGGAAACCCAACACGACAACTTTACATCGTTGTTAGAAGACATAGGTTTAGGCAACGAACTGAGCGCTATTATCGCCCGCCGACTGATTGGCGACTCCCAGGACAGCGATATGCTCAGTGATAAAAACAAGAATATCGCTATCAAAGGCACTGAAGGTCTGCTGGTCAGTTACTCACCCTGTTGCCACCCCATCCCGGGAGACGAAATTTTAGCGGTACTCAGTCCGGGCAAAGGCATATTGATTCACCAGATTGGTTGTCGCAACATCCGTAAATTGCGCAAAGAAGAGCCGCAGCGAGTATTACCCATGCAATGGGAAGAACACACCAGTGGCGAATTTAAGGCAGCTGTGCGTATAGAGCTGATAAATCGTCAGGGCACTCTTGCAACTCTAACCAATACGGTATCCTCAGCAGATTCCAATATCATCAGCCTACAGACTGAAGAAAAAGAAAGTAATATCTATTACATCGACTTAGAGCTGACTTGTCGCAATCGGGTACACCTGGCGAATGTATTGCGCAGAATTCGCAATATGCCGGAAGTCCAGTCGGTGTCGCGTCACAGTAAAACCAAAAGCACAACTTAAGAGAACACAGTTCATGTCCAGAGAGATTATTCATACTGAAAACGCCCCCCGGGCTATTGGCACATACAGTCAGGCAGTTAAAGTGGGAACCACGGTTTATTTGTCTGGCCAAATCCCACTTGTACCTGAAACTATGGAGATGGTTTCCGACGACTTCGCAGAGCAGGCACAACAGGTATTTAAAAACCTCACCGCAGTTTGCGAAGCAGCCGGAGGCTCTTTACAGCAAATGGCAAAGGTCAACATTTTCCTGACTGATCTGAGCAAGTTCGCCATCGTTAATGAAATTATGAGCCAACACTTTGAGCAACCTTACCCGGCACGTGCCGCCATTGAAGTGGCAGGACTTCCCAAAGGTTCTCAAATTGAAATTGACGGCGTTTTGGAGCTGGTAGACTAAGCCAGTTCGTTTCGTGATTCAGGAAAGATTCCAACGCATCAAATCCGTACTGCAAAAACGTCAGACGGATTTGACCGTGTGTCTGGAGCATGTCCACAAGCCTCAAAATGTCTCGGCGATTCTGCGAACCTGCGACGCAGTAGGTATTCACGAAGTCAGTATTGTCTGGAACGAGCACACCTATTTCAGAAAGGGAACCGCCATGGGTACCCAGCGCTGGATAAAGCATCTGAAACACCCAAGCATCGACGCCGCCCACCAGCACTTTAAACAGCAAGACATGCAGGTGTTAGTCACCAACCTGTCGCAAAAATCTGTCGATTTCAGAGAAATAGACTATACACGCCCCACCGCAATTGTAATGGGTCAGGAAAAGTACGGCGCCAGCGAAGAAGCCATCGCATTGGCCGATCAGGAAATCATTATTCCCATGATGGGTATGGTGCAATCACTGAATGTCTCAGTGGCCTCGGCACTGATTTTATACGAGGCGCAACAGCAACGACAAAAAGCCGGTTTGTACGATAAAGTCAGTATCTCAGACGAAGATCTCAACGCCCTCTTATTTGAAGGCTGTCACCCAGCCCTTTTTGCTCAGGCCAAAACCAAAAACCTGCCTATTCCCACACTGGATGACAGGGGCGAAATTCAGGCCTCAGAGCATTGGTGGCAAGCTATGCAACTTAGTCCTGATGCCATACCTGAGGAAGCATCAAGGTCACAAACTTCAGTTAAAAACGATTTGTTCTCCAATATTTAATACCTCAAATCTGATTCCTAAGCGACCCTGGGTAAGAGCATGAATACTCGTTTAATGACCATAGTGTCGAGAAACAAATTAATTTTCATTTAGAGCTATAACATAACAGATTCGATTACGCCGCAATTTGTTCGGAGCGCTGAACCTAAACTCCTTTTACGCGCATTAAAATGCGACATCAGTTAAAACAACGATGAGAGGTATCAGGGGTATAGCAAATGTCGGTTTTGCAGTGACAAAAATCGGCAAGTCATACGATGGGGACGGTATTTTACAGCTGTATCAAATGGACAGTTCGTTACTCTTGTCAGATTTTTCTCAGGGGCGCTCCCCTAAAACCCCCCTTTGCCCATGGCGCGAGAAAACATAAGACTCAAGCGCAGAACCAGAAGACCGTCGATGAAAGTACATCCATGTACTTGCATCGACTCTGGCAACATCCTTGTTGCCAATCTTCCGGTTTTATCTGCACTTTAGCCTTATCTCGCGAATGGGCCTGATTTGACCGTACTTCGAACACTACAATGATTGGAAAATCAACAAAGTTTGAATGGATGTTATGTTTAAATTTTACACAAATCAGCCAGAGGTTTACTGGAAGGCTATTTTTATAACGCTTCTGAAACCCCTTTACCTGCCGGTCGATTTTCTTTGCACAAAATAGGTAATGATTAGGCGTCATGTTGCATTACTGGACGACTGTATTTTGTCATACCAGATACCATAGCGATCTCCCTGCCATTTTAACAGGGTGAACAAATACGTCCCGGCCAACATTATCAGGCCCCCCACTAAAGCGGCTTCCGAGAAAAGGCCGATAGCGCAGAACAGAAACCCGCTAAGGTGACACCACCATTCCGCTCTGACAGCCGCGCTTCTTTGGGGTTTCAACTGTAAGAAATTAAAGATAAACCAAAGCTTTAAAAACAGAGGTAAATTTTGCCAGTTTTCATCTTGTTTATTCATTATCAGGGACTCCTGTTGCAGGGTTGCGATATCCACATCCAAAGCGGCCGCTAAACACTTCATAGACTCCAGGCTGGCATTGTGACCACTTTCGATACGCTGAATAGTACGCACATTTAAACCAGACATTTCAGCCAGTTGCTCTTGCGACAAATGCCGACAAAATCGCAGCTCTTTTAGTATTTTGCTTTGCATTGGATGTTTCGATAATGATTAATATCCCCTCATAGTACCTTTGTCAGTGACGAAATCCCCCCGACTTTTACCCGACATTAGGGCGATCTGTACAAAACTGAAGCAAAAATCAGCAGGTCTCGACTTTTTTACCACCATTTGAAATGACATCAGCACATAACAGGTCATTTGCCGTACCTGGAATTATCAAAAGTTATGTAATGAAGAAACTCTCACTTTTTGCGCTATTTTGTTTATTTAATTTTTCCGTGTTGGCCACCGGCACAGATCAGATTGCGGCTTCGGCCGAAGAAGTCCGTCCGTTACTTAATGGCCAGTCTTTGCCCGATGTTACCCTGTATAACCTGAAGGACGAGCCAGTGAAACTGCAGGAACTGATCAAACACAAACCCACGGTACTGATTTTTTATCGCGGTGGTTGGTGCCCCTATTGCAACGCCCAACTTGCCGGACTTAAGGATATTGAACGCAAAATCATGGAGCAGGGCTATCAGATAGTGGCTATATCCCCGGATTCACCAAACAGGTTGAAAGAGCAGGCAGTAGACAGTGATTTTGAAGTAACCTTGTTATCTGATAAGGATTTTTCAGTGAGCAGTGCATTTGGCATCGGCTTCTTTTTACCGGATGACGTTGCCAATCGCTATCGCGATAAAATGGGAATCGAATTTGTTGCTTTAGATGGAACCAGCAAAGTAGCTCTGCCGGTTCCGGCGGTTTATATTGCGGATCAGCAAGGTCTGGTGCACTTCAATTACGTCAATCCCAACTTCCGGGTGCGTATTTCGCCCGAGTTACTCTATCAGGCTGCCAGAACGCTCGACCTGGCAAAATAATAAAGCAGGCAATTAATGGAGCGCTACTGCACACTGTTGTTGATTATGCGCTCCACCGTTCCGTTTTGCTTCAGGTCAACGATAGAGCGATTTATCGCTTGTAACAGATTGGCATCTACCTGCTTATTAAAAGCAATGCTGGTAGGCAACTCCGCCAGATTGAGCTGAATTTTGATCTGATGATTGTTACCAGGTAAATCACGTAGTTGATACCTGATGATATCCAGAGAATAAGCAATAGCATCCACACGTTGTTTTATCAGCATTTGCAGCAATTCTTTAGAGCTGAGTACATGAGTCAGATGAATTTCACCCGGCCCTTTATCTTTGAGTAACCGCTCGCCAATATCATCTCTCACTACACCAATCACATACTGGCTAATCTGGTCTAAGTGGGTAATTTCCAATGAACTGCTCTTTAATGAAATCAGTGCAATTTGCTCAGTGAACAAAGGCTCGCTCAGCTTAAATAAATTATCGCGCTCAGGCGTATAGGCCATGGTCAACAATGCCGCTTGATGATTGTTACTAATTTCTTTTACAGCCCGCGCCCAGGGAAAAACCAGCACCTGTTTGTCTCGATTAAAAGGCACTTTATAATCCAAAAAGATTTGCTCCAGGATGTCTACCGCAATGCCTTTAATCTGATTGTCCTCCAGATAATGATAGGGAGGATATTGTTCGGTTACCCATAACATCTGGTTGACTGTTTCAGCCAGCTGCGGCGACGAATCATCCTTAGGTGACTCTTGTGCCCTCACCAGCAAAGTGCACAGCATTAATGCGGCTGCAAAACTAAAATAAACGGTTAAACGACGAAACAAACTACTCAAAGGATTACCTTGTTATTATTCTCAATGACACCCCCTACTATAGACAATTTCATGACGATGTGTGTCTTCTGAATAGGATCCGCTGTTTTTTAACAAACAACTGGTTTTTTATTCAGTATTATTAGACACTTAAGCAATTGAATAAGTACTTACGGGAATATACGCTGTTCAGATGCAATCTCTTTCGATAAAACCCGTATCGGAATTAAAAGGCGTCGGCGCCAAAGTGGCCGAGAAACTCGATGGTCTGGGACTGAAAACCGTCCAGGATGTGCTGTTTCACCTCCCTCTGCGCTATGAAGACCGTACCCGTATTTATCCAGTTGCCGATCTGAAACCCGGCGTGTCCGCGGCGATCATTGCCGAAGTTAAGCGGGCCAATATCAGTTATGGCCGCAAACGCACTCTGGTGGTCACTGTGGCCGATCAGACCGGCTCTGTCACCTTACGCTTTTTTTACTTTTCTGCCGCCCAAGCCAAAAACATGACCGAAGGCACACTACTGCGCTGTTTTGGCGAAGCACGCCCCGGAAAACACGGGCTTGAAATGGTGCATCCCGAATATCGCATACTCAGCAACGAAGCAGACCAACAAGTAGAAGAAACACTGACTCCTGTATATCCCACCACCGAAGGGATAAAACAACTGACCTTGCGCAATCTCACAGAGGAAGCCCTAAAGCTTCTGGATAAAGGCGGACTGGCGGAACTGTTACCGGATGGGCTGTATCCCAAACAGCTAAGTATGAAACAAGCGCTCAGAGTAGCACACCGCCCCACGCCAGATATTGCAGTTACCGAGTTACTGGAAGGCAAACATCCGGCCCAGGAGCGATTGATACTGGAAGAGTTGCTGGCTCATCACCTCAGCGTGCTAAAAGTTAAACATCAGACCCAGGCCGATCCTGCTATCAGCATCCCCAGATCACAACAGCTTCTAACCCTCTTTTTACAAAGCCTGCCCTTTAAACCAACAGGTGCCCAACAGCGAGTGGGCAGTGAAATTGAAAAGGACCTGGTACTAAATCGTCCCATGATGCGCCTGGTACAAGGAGATGTCGGCTCAGGTAAGACTCTGGTGGCCGCCATTGCGGCATTGCACGCCATTGAGCAAGGCTTACAGGTGGCATTGATGGCCCCCACAGAAATTCTTGCAGAGCAGCATTTTATTAATTTTAGTCAGTGGTTTGAGCCTTTGGGTATCTCCTGCTCCTGGCTGGCGGGAAAACTAAAGACCAAAGAGAAAAATCAGGCCTTGCAGCAGATTGCCGATGGCAGTGCTCAATTGATTGTGGGAACCCATGCTCTGTTTCAGGAACAGGTGCAATATCAAAAGTTGGCTCTGGTGATCGTAGATGAACAGCACCGCTTTGGTGTGCATCAACGACTGGCACTGCGGGAAAAAGGCGAAGTCTATGGTTACTTCCCCCACCAGCTCATCATGACCGCCACCCCCATTCCCAGAACCCTGGCGATGACGGCCTATGCCGATCTGGAAACCTCGGTTATTGACGAATTACCGCCGGGTCGCACACCGGTTAAAACCGTGGTATTGCCTGACTCTCGACGCGGTGAAATAATCGAGCGAATCCGTTCCGTTTGTCATGAACAAAAGCGTCAGGTGTATTGGGTATGCACCCTGATTGAAGAATCTGAAACCCTGCAATGTCAGGCGGCAGAAGACACCAAAGTGATCCTGCAAACAGCCCTGCCGGATCTAAATATTGGCCTGGTTCATGGTCGGCTAAAGCCAGATGAAAAACAGGCGCTGATGCAGGCCTTTAAGCAGGGAGAGCTGGATTTATTGGTGGCCACTACGGTGATCGAAGTGGGCGTCGATGTGCCCAATGCCAGTCTGATGATTATCGAAAACGCTGAACGTTTGGGCTTAGCGCAATTGCACCAATTAAGAGGCCGGGTAGGACGTGGCGGGGTTGAAAGTCATTGTGTGCTGATGTATTCAAGCCCCTTGTCCAAAACTGCGCAACAACGCCTTGGCGTATTGCGGGAAAGCAACGATGGCTTTGTCATAGCGCAAAAAGACCTGGAAATACGAGGCCCAGGGGAATTGCTGGGTACCCGACAAACCGGTCTGGCCAATATGAAGATTGCCGATTTGGTGCGGGATGCCTGGCTAATACCGCAAGTGCAAAAAATCGCTAACCATTTGTGGCAGCATCATCCGGCCAATGCCAACGCCATTATTAATCGCTGGCTGCCCTATAAAGAGAAATACGGTAATGCTTAACTGTTTATGTAGGTTCGACTTGAGCTACATGGATGTAGTGAATGCCTGTTTTGCAGGAGCAAAAACAGGCCAGTCGACAAATACCATGCGAGCATACAACCTTGTCGGAATAAATTCCGACCTACCAAATACGCCTGTGGTTGAATCAGCCAATGCTGTGGGAATAAATTCCGACCTGGCTAGTGAGCTTAGCTATGACCACTAGAATTCAATTATTTTCTGATACAACCGAGCTACCGGAGTTTCTGCAAGACGCCGGATTTGACCTCGTCAACACGCTGCCCGAAGGCCTGGCGCTGGTTTTCGAAGATGACAAATTGGGTTTAAAAGATTTCGCGCAACCCAAAGTGGGCGCGGTAATGGTGGATTTTACCGCTGACGCTATCGCCTGGCGTGCCAGTCGCAGCAGCATCAAAAATGAAGCCATAGCAAAAGCCATGGGCTTAAAAGGCAACAGCGCAACCCGTATTGTTGATGCCACAGCTGGGCTGGGACGCGATAGTTTTATGCTTATGACATTGGGTGCACAAGTCACCATGCTGGAGCGCTCTCCCGTCGTAGCCGCATTGCTTCAGGATGGCTTACGCAGAGCACAAGCTTCCGGCCAATTTGCTGCTGATTTTACTGAACGACTGCAGTTTATGCCCGGCCAGGCAACGGCATTGTTACAGAACTGGCAAAGTGAGGCACCAGAAGCCATTTATCTCGATCCCATGTTTCCTCATAAGAAAAAATCGGCTTTGGTTAAAAAAGAAATGCGGATTTTCCAGCAACTGCTGGGACATGATGAAGATGCGGATAACTTGCTGGCCCCGGCTCTGGAGCTTGCCCAAAAAAGAGTTGTGGTTAAACGGCCAGATTACGCGCCATATTTGGCAGATACTGCACCCAGTATGCAGATAAAAAGCAAAAAGCATCGCTTTGATGTCTACCTGAAATAAAACCTCCTCCGCAATACCCAGAACTTTGATTTAGTGCTCAGTTCTGAGCGCTTTCTGTTCCGTAATTCAGTTGGTTATTCGTATTTCCTGACTATACTAACATTAAATCACTGCCTAAAATGTGTGCAATATATGAGGGTATCAGTCAATAAATTACGGCAAACTATCTACTCGCTGGTACTCCTGCTTTTGTTTGGCATTCCTGTTAAGGCACAGGAATCTCCGTTTTTACAATTACAGTTAGCCACCGAAGATTACGCTCCCATGAACTACTTCGAAAGTGGTCGCTTCAAAGGGATTTCCATCGATTTACTGAAACTCATCTGGCAACGGGAAGGGATAAAGACGGAACCGGAGATCGTGCTCTACCCGTGGGCGAGGGCTTACTTTGAACTGCAAAATCGCGAGAACTTTGTGTTATTTGCCGTAGCCAGAATCCCCTCAAGAGAAACCTTATTCCAGTGGGCCTGCCCGATTGTTGATACCAACTATATTTTGCTGGCTAAAAAATCCAGCCAGATTGAAATCTATTCTGCAGCGGATCTGGAGTATTACACCATAGGCACGGTGCGCTCAGATGTCAGTGAACAGGCGCTGTTATCCATCCTCAACAAACCATTTAATATTTTAAGCAATACCAGCATGCGCCCCAACCTGGAATTAATGGACAAAGGCCGGGTGCAACTCATTGCTTACGACGAACTGGGCGCTTCCCAGATGTTACGCAATGCCGAGCGCAACCCCGAGGATTTTGAAAGCGTCTATACTGTGGCAGATTCGCAAACCTGCTTTGCCTTCAATAAACAGGTAGCGCCTGAAGTCATCAATCGCTTTCGGCAACACCTGGATGAAATAGTAAAAACCGGCCAACATCGTCAGATTGTGCAGCGCTATTATGGCGACGCGAAGAATTTGAATTAAACGACATTTCCGGCTACCTTGCAGGTTCCATATCTCAATCAGGAAAAATCCATGCTTAAAGTCGGTGATACCCTACCAGAACATACATTCATGCTGCGTGAAAATGGCGAAAGCTCACAACCCACTACAGATGATTTGTTTGCCAACAAAAAAGTGGTGATGTTTGCTGTCCCTGGAGCCTTCACTCCCACCTGCTCCCAAGCTCACTTGCCAGGCTTTGTAGTACATGCCGATGATATTAAAGCCAAAGGCGTAGACAGCATCATTTGCATTTCAGTCAACGATGCGTTTGTGATGGAAGCCTGGGGCAAGGCATCCAACGCCGAGCATTTAACCATGTTGGCTGACGGTGATGGTGAATTCAGTGAAGCCATTGGTCTGGCCAAACAAACCGGTAAATTTGGTGGTATTCGCAGCCTGCGTTACGCCATGGTTGTGGATAACAAGGTAGTTACCCATTTAGCGGTAGAAGAAGCCGGTAAGTTTGAAGTCAGCAGCGCAGAAGCCATCCTGGCTGCTCTGTAAAACTCATATTCAGAGGTGATAGTTGGCGTTGGGCCAACTATCACATTACCAGCCGACCACTGTTGATAAGGCCTAATATCATGGCTCCAAATCCGACACCTGCCCCCAACAACAGACCAATCCAACCCGCAACAAACTGCCGTGACTCACTCTGAATTACCCCCGTTTTGATTAACTTCATCAGGGCGCATTGCTGCACCGTTAACCCCACTATCAAAGCAGCATAAACCAGCACCGGTGCTAACCATCCGTGACTGAATGCATATGCTGCAACAAATAACAAACTACACAGCAACACCCAGCTTGCTTGTCCTCTGGCGTGCTTTCTGAGCAACAACTTTTGCTGTTCATCAGAAAGTTTTCGCTGGGTTAGCCAGGCCGCGAAAAATATTGCGGCAATGGCAGTCAGCCCTCCCAATAGGGCTCCACCACCCAGAGCAAGTAGCTTAAACAGACCGCTGGATTGTGAGGCGCTACCAGACGCAATGCTGGCAGCAGCCGGGAGACTGGTGGTAATGCTGGAAGTTATCAGGGCCGTAAATCCGGCAGTGGGCACAGTGGCCAGTAATTGCTCACCGATATTTTCCAACAATTCCTTTTTAACCTGTGCGCGAATGCGACTTAACTTTTGTCTGACATTTGCTTCAGATAAATCCAGCAATTGCGCCACCTGACGACTGTTTTGTTGCTCCCGATAATACAAAATCAAAATATCGCGATGCTCTGGCGCTAACTCCGACACAATATTCATCACCACCCGATTTATTTGTGCTGTTTCTAGCTGCTGCAAATCAGTAAGAAGGCTTTCATCTTTGAGTTCATCATCGTTAAAATCAGAGCGAAGTTCTTGCCGAGCCACTTTATTATCACGCAGATAGTTTTTTGCTTTGTTACGGGTAATTTGCCTAAGCCAGGGTAAAAAACTGTCGGGGGATTTTAATTCTTTGATTTGTTGCCACACTGCCACAAAAGTATTCTGCGCGACATCTTCACTGGCCTGAATATCTTGCACAATCGCTAGCGCCGTGCTGGTTACTAGGTTTTGTGTTTTAGCTACCAATTGAGTAAACGCCCCAATATCGCCTTGTTGCGCTTTCAGCACATATTCAAACAATTGTTGCTGTACTAATTCAGTCATCATTTTCTCCGGTTGTATGAGCCTACCACTAAAGGTCACCAACCAGCGGCAAAGTGTGACAAATTTTTTTTGAAGCCGCTATAATCGCCGCGTTCAAAGCTGGGGAATTATCTTGATTAAAACAGATGTTATTGTCATCGGTGCGGGTGCCGCCGGGTTATTTTGTGCCGCCGAAGCAGGTAAGCGCGGTCGCTCGGTATTGTTGTTAGATCATGCTAAAAAACCCGGCAGAAAGATCCTGATCTCTGGTGGCGGACGCTGCAATTTCACCAATATGTGTGCCTCACCTGAGAACTTCTTATCCGACAATCCACATTTTTGTAAATCAGCCCTGAGCCGTTATACCCAATGGGACTTTGTTTCCCTGGTGGAAAAGTACAATATCGCCTATCACGAGAAAACCCTGGGTCAGTGGTTTTGTGATGACTCTGCAAAAGAGATTGTGGCCATGTTGATGGCTGAATGTGAGCAAGGCAATGTTAAACACCAGATGCAATGCGAAATCCGCCATATCGAGAAAACCACTGCGGGTTTTATACTGGATACCAGTCATGGCCCCTACCAGTGCGAAAGCCTGGTGATCGCCACTGGCGGATTGAGCATGCCCAAATTAGGCGCAACGCCCTTTGGTTATCAGGTAGCCGAACAGTTTGGCTTAACCATTCGTCCCACTCGCGCAGGTCTGGTGCCTTTTACCCTGCACGACAAAGACAAACAGGTATTAGCCGAACTTTCCGGTATTTCTGTTAATGCCAGCGCCAGTTGTAATAACACCTGCTTTAACGAGAATATTCTGTTTACCCACCGAGGTCTTAGTGGCCCGGCTGTACTGCAAATTTCCAGTTTTTGGGAGCCCGGCCAGAAGGTGGAATTCAATCTGTACCCCAACGGCGATCTGCAGCAGATTCTGGCTGAAAAACAGCAATCTAACCCGGATGCACAACTGGCTACCGCACTGGCGCAAATCTATCCCAAGCGTTTTGTGCAGGCAGCAATACCCTACTTTAGTTTAGCTAACAAACCATTGAAACAGTTTCAGGGTAAACAACTGGAACAAGTGGCTCAAGCCTTTGAACAATGGCTATTACAACCCAACGGCACCGAAGGCTATCGCACCGCCGAAGTTACCTTAGGCGGAATTGATACCAAACACCTGTCCAGCAAAACCATGATGGCTAAGGACGTTGAAGGATTATACTTTATCGGCGAAGTAGTAGACGTCACCGGCTGGCTGGGGGGCTATAACTTCCAGTGGGCCTGGAGCAGTGCCTGGGTGGCGGGGCAGGAAGTGTAGTTGCAAAGAATGGCTGCAAATAGAATTAGTTATTCTTGTACCATAATGAAATGTCAAATTCTTGGTTTATTAGACATTCAAAATTGGAGCCAATAGCTACCTCAGCTGTTGGCCCACTATTATTTTTTAAAAGTTTTCCTGCAACCTGACGTGTTCCCAATGTTGGCCTTGGTCAGCTGATTCATAAAAGTCACTGGAAGCGCCTGCGCAAAATAAGATCAAACGATCTACAACTTCAGTCAATACTGACGAGCAGTAACTTTTAGGTAGCTCATAACCGGTGTCATACCACGTTTTTCCACCATCCTGGGTCTGAATAATCTTCGAATCTCGCGATACTTCGCCACTCCAAAAACTTCTGTTGGTAAAAGTTACAATTGCTAGAGCGTCAGTTTCGTTATAAAACCAAGGCGCGGTGTTGAGAGTAAAATCTTCTTTTTTAATTTTACTCTGACTGTTTTTGGCAGGAGCACACTTCTCTTTACTTATGATCTCACCATCCGGACAGCGAAGTATCTTTGTAGCAATTTCCTGCCACTCATTATTTTCATTATCAAATCTCCAATAAGTGGGCATGCCTGTCCAGGACCAAAAGCTACCTTCCTTAATACCTAGCTTTGTTGCCCCTGCATCCAATATGTAGTCTACTTCGGTTTCTAACTGAGTTTCGGTAATCCGCCAGTTTTCAGGATTAAAGTTAAAGAGCTCGCTGCTTGTGGAACCAAAAAAACGGTATTCCGGTCTACCCCTGGTGGTCACTTTTATGGCTCTATTATTTCCATTTCTTAGCAGCTTGACGTTTTGAATATATTGAGGCTTTTTGGATTTTGCGCTTATATTGACTAAAACATTGGGAGCAACCGGTTCAACATCACTATTTAGCCAATTGGATTTATGGGAGTACTGATTTAACTCTTTAAAAGTAATAGGAACGGCATTGAGATCTGCGCGCATCACTTTTACATGAGCGTTGGAGTTAGCGACAACATCCAGGTAATGCTCTTGATGAAACAGCAGATCCTGAATAACTAACTCTTTTTCAATTGATATGTCTACCCAGCTGTCACTATTAACTGGTTTATAAAATAATACTCCCTCTTCTCCACCAACGACCAAGTCTCCTCGAGTATTTTGAACAATGCTTCTTAAGTCTAAATTTGTATCAACAGCATCTAGTTCATACTCACCATCCACGGTGCGCTTAACCATCACGCCTAATGGCCCCAATAAATAAACCGTGTTGTCAGGCGCCAAATAACGTCGATTAAACCTAATTGGATTCTGTGCGATGGATACCAATAAATCTTGTCGCTGCTCAGTATTACCATCATCATTCCAGCCCAATACCTCTTCTTCATTGTATTGAAAGAATGGGAAATAGGTTTTTAATACTTCACCGGGAGTAGGCTCTTCAGTCCTTACCAGTAGGTCTACATATTTTTCGCCTTGTGGTTTTGGATAATAAACAAGTGTTCCCAAATCTGTTACCTGGCCCGGCTTTACCTCAAACAAGCCAAATTTAGCGTCAGCACCGACAAAGCGGCTATAAATAAAATCACCATTGCTATGGAAGGCCCGGATAGAGTTTAACGCATAGTTACCTGCGTTTATCGAAGAGGCAAACACCATAACACCCCGCCCTTTAGATAAGGCAGACAAGCGTTCGGGTTTAATTTTATCCGATTTATTGACATTTTCAGGGGTGATAGTAAGTTGATTAAAAGGTAAGGGGTAACTTCCCGCATTCACCACTCTGGCAACAACAACACCTTGGTTCGACTGAAGCTCTGTTTTGGCGCTGAGCACATCATGCATATTTACCTGACTAGCGCAGCCCCCCACCAGTAAAAGCACGACGATAATTAAAGACGACCTGCTTCCGTTAATTAGCATTGAAACCCAATTTTCCACATAATTCTCCCTGATGGATTAGATATTGCTTTTAACTTATATTTAAGTTAAAACGCATCAATTTTCATACCATGATTTAGTCAAGCATGGTTTCATTCTCAAAACCTGACCATAGTTTTTAGAAAACCGCAGAAGATGCCTAAAGGGAGTTGGTTTGTCAATTGCAAGCTCACAGAAAACACATAAAGGCTTAATATGCCTTTTTTTAACCGCAAAACGTGCCTTTCACATTCAAATATTACTATTCTTTTCCGCTCTGGCTGTTTTACCAATATGTATTATTAATAACACATATGCAGTACAGTCAGAGCCAGAACCCGTTAAGCTCTTTGAGCTGGAAAACGCCCCACCACTAAAGAACCGGCAAGGCTACATGTTGCTAGATCTTGATATTGGTAATGCCTCTGCATCAATACAATTTTCACAATTACGCAGTAAATCCTATCAACAGTATCTCTCGTCAGGGGAGAGAGTAATCAGGCTTCGACAAGAGTTCAAATTGAATTTTGAAGATTCGCAAAATGGACTATTTCTCTTGCCACTTAATCCGGGAGTTTACCAAATCACCCAAGTCAACGTTCCTTATTACGACTTACCATTCTGGGTTGATACAAAAAATAGAAGAGTGTGGCGTTTCAATATTGAAAAAGGGAAGCTCAATTATATTGGAAAATTAAGCATTGCCAGAGAGCGCAAAACAGATAGTGTCGATGTGCGTTTGCTCAATCGATACGCAACTGACCTTGAGCGTATTACAAAGCACATAGCAATGTTTCAGGGCCAATTTCCTCTCGTTCTTAGTAGAGGCGTTCAAGATGACTTTGACCAATTTTTGCAGGAAGCCCAATGAAACACTTCATCTTTACGACAACATGGATAATTTCGCTTTTTTGTCAATCCATTCAGGCTGACGACTTAACGAGTGCAGAACACTTCTTTCAAATACCAAAGGTGCAATCTGCAGCTCTCAACCCAGATGGAAGCAACGTCGTAACAATCACTAATATAGACGAAGGAACACAGATACTAGTCCTGCATGATACAAATACCGAGGAGACTCGCCAAATCCTTAACGTAGATGGGTTGTTCGAGAATGAGGCCCAAATACAGGCAATCACCTGGGTTGATAGCAATACGATTGCAGCCCAGTTTATTGAGATGCGCGAAGGTTTGAAAAACCTTATAGACACCCGTATTGTTAGATATCTTCTGTTGATCAGGGTTCCAGAGGCTCCTGACCAATCCGTAAAAGTGTACCAAGTCAAAACCTCAGGGTGGTTAATACATCCTTTGCCTGAGGAACCTAATAAGTTTCTATATGCAAAAAGCGGTATCAAGTCTCATGTTTATAAACTTGATGTCAGAAAACTACAGGAATTTGGTGCTAAACGGTCAAAGCTAACCAAGCGTGATGGTGGTCAGTTCACCAAAAAAAATTCGATTGCCTCAGTTAGTGGTTATGCTGTTCGCTGGTTTATAGACCAGCAAGGCAAGGTAAACTCAGCTCTGCATTTCACGAAACAAGAAAGGTTGGTGCTTTCAGCTTTGCATGATGATGCAGAGCCCAATCAGGTATATAGCTGGAATAAAAAAGACCTGGAAACTGACTCTGTTGATAACGAAGATCAAAAGGAGACTGAACAGCTAAGGTTTATATTGCCTGTCGCTGCCGCTAAAGAAAAAAACAGTTACTACGGCCTTGATATAAGAGACGAAAATGAACGAATCGTCTACAAAGTTAACTATCAATCCGCAGTACATCAGCAAGTGTTCCAGTCCAGTGCATACAAAATCCAAAAACTATTGTTTTCTTCTCCTGAAAAGGAACTAATCGGTGTACAAGAAATCCGCAATGGCAAATATTTTAATAACTACTTCGCTTCCTCTGACGTAGCTACTCACCCTGAAAAAGTTGCACATAAGCCTGTACAGGATGAAATTATATCTACACTCCAGCAAAGTATTGACGGTACTATCCGATTAATCTACACAGAAAGTCACAATCAACCCGGGCATTTTTATATCTCCGCCTCAAACAGAGACTCCCCTCTTAGTATTCAATGGACCTATCCACACTTACTGCAACTCAAAAGTAAATTAATAGAGGGCAGTATTAATGTTAAAGGGTTGGATATTCCCTATTTGTTAACCCTACCAGAGAATCGAGATACTGCACCTTATCCATTGCTGGTGCTGCCCCATGGTGGTCCATTCGGAATTTTTGATCATCGATATTTTAACCTGGCCACACAATACTTTGCGCAGAATGGTTTTGCGATTCTGAGGGTCAACTTCAGAGGCTCTGGAGGATATAGTAAAGCGTTGGAGGAAGCCGGAAAAATGCAATGGGGCAACTTAATGTTGCATGATTTGTATCGAGTTACACTGGAAATTTCTGAGCGAGAAGATATTGCTTCTGAAAAGATCTGTGCTTTTGGTATGAGTTACGGTGGTTACGCAGCGACAATGCTCAATATCCAACATCCAGAGGTATACAAATGTGGTGTCAATGTAGCAGGGGTTAGTGACGTTAACTTGTTCTTAAACTCCCCAACAGCTACTGAAGGCCAGCTTACATGGCTGAAGGAACATGTTGGTGATACGCTAAGAAATTATAGTGATCTCAAAGCTATATCCCCCGTTTATAATATCCACAAATTAACCCGCCCAATTTTGGTCATCCATGGCACCCAAGATCGAATAGTTGATGTTGAACATGCTTATCGACTCAAAGCCGCTTTAGATAAATACAATAAAATCTACGAATGGCATATCTTACCAGAAGGTAAACACAACCTTGGTAATGCCACACAAACAGCAGAAACATATGCAAGGATTCTAAATTTTATCCAAAGACATATAGGGTCTGATTAAGGCCTAAATGATGCTAAACAAGCCGCGTCGACAGCAAACACCTGTCCAGCAAAACCATGATGGCTAAAGACGTAAAAGGTTTATATTTTATTGGCGAAGTCGTCGACGCTACCGGCTGGTTAGGCGGCTACAACTTCCAGTGGGCCTGGAGCAGTGCCTGGGTGGCAAGACAAGAGGTTTAACTTCACTTCAATCTTTTTAGCAAACGTAACATACCCGTGTAAACGGCATCTTTAACGTCGGTAGGGAAGTCTCTTGGTAAGGATTTTTGCACATCCAACATAACCTGCTCGCTGGTTTGGGCAAATTCCGCCAGAATAGCTTGCATGCGATTTTCACTAAACCCCACTTCTTTCGCGGTTGCCATGAAATGACGAGGGTAGATCATATCTATCTGGTTTTTTCGGCCTTTACTGGCCTTCAGCGACATGGCCAGTTTCAAATCCCGATAATGCAGCCCTTTTTTTGTGACCGCTGGAAAAGCTGACACTATGTCGTAAAGCGGTGTCAGCTGGTAGGTATCTCCGGTATTGATAAACACAGAAAAGTTTTTTGCATGGCCATCTGTTGCGCCCAGTAGCCAGAACAATACCTGTGCTCGCATAAAGGTATCTCTGTCTTTGATAGCATTTTGAGAGCCTCTTAAATCCTCCATAATTTCCCGAATACCGGGTCCACCATCAGACTCGTATTTTCGGGCAGGTGACATCTTCCGGATTTGACAAAAATCCTCTTGAGGCAATCTCATCAGCCAGGTTTTGTCTGGTGAAAATTTGCGATCGAAACGTTCGACAGCCAGCGCTTTAACACCCATTGGTGACACTATTTCACAATCCGGCACTGCAAAACCGAAGCCCCTGGCCAGCTTTAAGCAGAGATATTCATTTTCAACACTATGTGTCATATCAATGGAGCGATCATGAGACTTAATCTCACCAATGGGCAGTTTTAAAATATGCGTTGTTGGTGTTGAATGCTGAGGTAGACACCAGTTCCCCTGATATTTCAGTAATGCCGTTTTTTCCTGTGCACCTGCCAGGGAAATACGAAAATCATCCTCGTCTCTCAGCATCCCCAAAGGTACCTGAGTACGGTATCCCTGGAGGATTTCTGCCATGCGTTGCTCAGAGAGGGTTTTGTAAGTAATACGTTGTACGTCTTCTGGAGGACTGTCCGAAGGAAGAAGCTGAATAGCGCCAATGCAGTCCCTACCGATTTTACTTAGTATATCAAATGGTTCTGTTGAATCCGCCTGATAACGGGCGACGACCCGTTCTCTGACTTCTCTGACATCAGGTAAGAGATTGTCGAAAAAATTATAAACTACTTTGCCTTTGTAAGGCGCTATGCTCAGCGGAATAGATAATGAAATGCTGCGCTTTGCAGGCGAACGTAACCATTGTGGCGCATAGCGAAATTGATTATTTCCCGCTGAATCACGTGAATACTCACCCACCAGAAAACCGTTCATATAAACATCAAGTTGCTCCATAGCACTGCCCTACCTCATTCAACTACCAGTAAATGTCATTAGCATGTGAGTCAGCCTTGGCGGCTTTCCGGGAAGAAACATCCAGTTGCAATTCCAATGCAGCCAGAATTTTAAAAAATGTCTCCAGCTTTGATGATTCAGGCTTATTTTCAAAATCAGACAGTGTGGCAACACGAATACCAATGAGTTCAGCTACCTGTTTTTGAGATAATCCAGCCTGCTTGCGGTACGCTTTAATACAATTAGCCAGTTGATCTGGACGGGTAATATTCATTACATCCACCTTTTTGCATACGCTACAGCGTAATCACTAAGACTATACGCCAAAGCGTAAATATTGCAACATTTACGCTACAACGTAACTAAAATATATTTACGCTGTGGCGTATATTAATAGACGAGATCCCACTGTCTGGATCAGTATCTGAAGTACAGGGTTACATACTCCATCAGGAACTTGCAAATGAGAACCATTTGCAATAACATCTCTCTGATGTAACCCTGAGTAATTTATATACCATGAATGCCAGCCGAATTTTAATTATCGAAGATGATCTGACTCTCAGTGCCCAGATTGCGGAGTTATTGCAGGGGAAAGGTTTTAAAACTCAGCAATGTCAGGATGGAGAACAGGGCCTGATGGCCGCATTACAGCAGCGCTTTGACCTGATTTTACTGGATGTGTTGCTGCCTGGCATGAACGGCTTTTCCATTCTGGAGCAATTGCGCAAAGTAAAGCAAACTCCGGTAATGATGGTAACGGCTCGGGGGGCGGAAGAGGAACGTATTAAGGGCTACAGCAGTGGCGCAGACGACTATTTACCCAAACCCTTTAACTTTACCGAGATGTTGCTCCGTATCGAGGCGTTGCTGCGTCGTTCCTTTGGCAGTAGCAAGCCTTCCGTACCAGGCAATACGCTCAAGGTGGACCAAATACAGCTCAATCGCAGTACCCAATTGGCGGAATTTTCCGGTATCGAGTTAAACCTGACGCCGCTGCAATTCAAACTGCTCTGGGTGTTATTAGAAAACAAACAACAGGTGTTGAGTAAGCCTTTGTTATATCAGACAGTGCTGGATCGCCCGTTTAGCCGTTATGATCGCAGTCTGGACATGCACATGAGCCGGGTGCGCAAGAAACTGGAAGACGCGGGTATGGCTCCCGACAGACTGGCAACCGTGCATGGCAAAGGCTATCGCTTTGCATGAAAAACCGTTTACTGTGGAAACTACTGGCCACTATAGGAGTTGGCACAGTCCTGCTATTTTGGGCAATTAGTTGGCTAACCGAGCAAACCCAAACCCAAATGAGTTACCTGGCTCAGGAGCACCAGCAACAACTTCTGGAGTATGGCAAACAAGCTGAGCAAATCTGGCACTCACAAGGTGAAGCAGCGCTAGCGCAATGGTTGAAAGAGCTGCAACGCAAAGAGGATACCTGGGCAGGCATCGTTTCTTCCAGCATCACCCCGATGGCCGAAAGTAGCATATTACCGGAATACCTTGAGCGCTTTCAGCTGGGACGCAGTGTTGAGTGGAAAGTACATTTGTACTTTAACGAAAATCCGGTGATGGAAGTGCCCTTTCTGGATGCACACAGTCACCTGCTGATCCGTCTGCCACAACGCATGCGCCCGGGAAACTGGTTGCTGCACATGGAATTGCTATTGCAAATAGCGCTGCCATTACTCCTGCTTTGCGCTATGAGCTACATACTCTACCAACATGTCATGGCACCGTTGCGCAAACTAGAAAGCGCCACCCGGGAATTCAGTATGGGTAATCTGGATGTACGGGTTCATAGCGCAGTGCAGCAACGAGATGATGAACTGGCTCGTTTGGCACTCACCTTCGATCAAATGGCGCAACGCACCAGTCAGATGATCTACAATCAGCGCCAGATGCTGTCAGATCTCTCCCATGAATTGCGCACCCCGTTAACCCGTATCGACATGGCCATTGATTTATTGCAGCAGCAAACGAACTCAGATCAGGCATTAAGCAGATTGCGCTACGAAACCCAAACCATGCGAGAGCTGGCGGAAGATACTCTGACATTGGCCTGGCTTAATACCGAGTCACCACAACTCAATGCCGAGAGTTTCGATCTTGTTGAATTAATACAGGTGATTGCTGACGATGCCCGCTTTGAATTTCCAGCCCATAAGCTGATGTTGCAACTACCACAAAATGCTCAGCTTGCCCAAAGTAACCAGCAGGCGTTAGGTCAGGCTATTGAGAACATTCTGCGCAATGCGTTAAGACATACACCCGCTAACGGCAAGGTAGAATTAGAACTGAGCGGTAGCGAAACCCATTACGAGCTTTTGATCAGCGATGAGGGGCCAGGCGTACCCGACACTTTGCTGCAAGATATCTTTAAGCCTTTTTTCCGGGTAGATACCGCTCGCGGCAGTCTCAATACACAATCGGAATTATCCACCGATAAAAATGCGAGCATCAGGCGAGAAAAACGCGGTGGATTTGGCCTGGGTCTGGCGCTGGCACAGCGCCAGATAGCAGCGGTAGGAGGCAGCATCTCTGCCATCAACCGACAAACAAGCACAGGCCACATCGGTGGCCTGCAAATCAGGATAAGTTTACCGCTGCAGTAGCCACCTGTGGTTTATTTCGAGCTTTGTGTAGTCTGCACCAGGCGCGTACTATTAAATCGGACAATAGCAATACGCTCACCATGGCTAATAGGTTTTGGGTCAGATTCAACTGCTGTAAACCAAACACCATCAGTCCCCAACCAATCAGCAACCAATGTACGACATACATTGCGGTTACACGCTCTCCCCAGAATCGCATCGCAACAAGACACTTGTTTTGTTCACTGATGCGGTTGACGATGGCATGACAAGCCCATAAAAACACCAGAATCAAACCACTAAAAAACACTATCAAACCCGGTCCACTGCGCAGTATATTGCCGATATGGTAATCTGGATTACTGCTTATCAGCAGTACTCCAAGACCCATTACTACCCAGCCAATAACCATAGCGTGTCGCAATCCGGTGTTAATATCGCCATTCTGGCGTAGCCAATATCCCATCGACATACCCACCAATGGGTAAGCCAGCCAGGGCAACAGCGGGAACATTGCGCCCTGCTCTTCATTGCCGACAAACAGTTTCAGGCCTTCAGCCAACAATGCATTGCCACTAGTCGCATCCCAGATCATAGGCGAGACAAACGCCACCAATAATGCCGCTGCCAGCCAATAGCCGGGGTGCGGTAAATATTGGCGCAATAAGGCACAGATTATCAAAGCCAAACCAGCAAATTGAAATACATCAACTATGAGCAGTTCTGATAACGGAGTGTGAGGTGCCACATCAGCATAACTGACCAATCCGATTTCAATCGATAACCACATTGGGATAGTACTGCGGGTCAGGTTAAGCACATAGCCCAGCGCGAACAACCCCGCTGCTCGTAACAAATTCTGACGCAAGCTGGTGTTCCCTGTGTAAGTAACAAACAGTCCCATGATAAACACAAACATAGAGGCTGCTGGCCAACCTACTGCGAACTGTAACGTCGAACCAAAGGTACCGAAACGCACTTCTGGTAAGCCATAAAAATCTAGCACATGGATCATGATCATCAGCAATACTGCCAGCCCTTTGGCAACGTCAAAGGTGGCTATGCGGCCGGGGTGTGCTGAGCCAGATGTTGAGAGCTGCTGACTAATAGCAGTCATGTTGTTTCCTTTTTAGTTGTTATGTCAGGCAATGATTTTGCCGTTATTATTTTTTTATCTCATACCATCACGTGGGCTATGATTTTCCGCAGCAGCCAGTTCGACTGGCACAGTTTGAGGATAGGGTGATTCCTCTGAATCAACGTCTTCCACAGAGTTTCGCTGACCGAATCGTCTGACTAGCCAGAGCAGCATGGCAGCCACCAGGGCAAAACTGACACTCACTGCCAACACTTCCGCAAATCCATTGTTGGCCAGCTGTTCAATCTCAGCGCCAAACAACAAAAAGTCACAACTCACTGTGGTCAACAGCAGAACTGCACAGGCCAACATACCTTGCATTACAAAGCGTTTCGCCCTGGTTGTAAAAAAGGCCACGAATAGAGTGAGCTGCAAGGTGACAGCAAAGCTAAGTTCTATAACCGGGGTGCGGCTTATCCAGTCTGGTGCAAGCGTGCGCTCCAGTAAAAAACCGACACAGGTAGCCAGCACAACGCCAACACAGCCCCCCAAAGTGGATGCCTGTAACAAGCCTTTCACCCACTGAGATATCGCCCGGTTTTTGCCGTGTTTATTCAGCCATAGCATATTGCCCACCACGATCATGGCACAGACTCCAAGGCCCAGTAAAAAGTACACGATTCGCAGATCAATCCCGGCAAAATGACCAAAATGCAGGGCATATAAATAGCGAGTACCATCAGCAAAGGCATTGCGTTTCTCAGGATTAATCTCAGCCGGAAATTCGGCGTCACGTACCCGATAGGTCATATCGATGCGCTGTGCAAAGTTTTCATTGTGCTGTCCAATCAATCGGATCAACGCACTTTGGTCGCCATAATTAGTGATGCGCACAGAATGAGCATGGGCATTTTGTTGTTGCTCCCATTGTGCAATCAATTGATTCAGGTCTGGCATCTGCTGTGTAATGCCAGTGGGCTTTTCCAGCACACGGGCAAATCCAGCATCGGCAAACATGCGTTGCCGGTCACCGTCATAAACCAGGGTCAGAGTGACTATCTGAGACAGCAACCCAAGGTTAAACATCAAGCCAGTCAATGCGAAAATAAAGCTGTAGGGCAAACTAATGACGCCAATGACATTGTGGATATCAGTCAGTTGATAGCGTTTGGTTTTATCACTGCGATATAAGAAAAAATGAGTAAACAGTTTTTTCAATTGCACCACTACGCCGGTGAAGATGATCACCATAAACAGCAGGGTGACAATCCCCACGATATAATCGCCTGCGGGCAACTGTAAATCGATGTGCAATTTGTACAGAAAATCAGCGAAATGAAATTGTTCAGCGTTTGAGACGACTTTGCCGCTGCTGGGATCAACCATTAGCTCCACCATATCCGGTTTGACGCCTTGCTCATCGGGCAACTGTGGCAGGTAAAACAGATACCAGGGCTGATTCTCGTCAGGCAATACTAAAAACATGCGTTCACTGGTATCCACCGGATATTGTGCCAGAGTGTCCTCAAGTACCTGACTAAGTGGTTTGGCTTGCTGCGTTGCATCAACCGGAAATTGCGGTAGCTCAGCCCATTTTTTCAATTCGGGATAGAACAAGGTTAAGGAACCCGCCCAAAAAACAATGAACAAAGGCACCGAAATGAAGATCCCCAACCAGCCATGGCCGTCCAATGCAGAACGGATAGTTTGTGCCTTCATTGGCTGCCTCCCAGCAAGAGTACGAAATTGGCCGCGGCTGACAACAACAAGACAGGAACACATGGACTCAGGGCCTGACGCAGTGATTCCCGGCAATAAAACCAGGTCATGACTCCGGCCCAGATAATAAAGCCCAATACAAAGCCAAGCAGTAACAACACATCAATCGGTAACGGTATCAGTAAGGTGATATTGAGCATCAGGCTGGCATTGAGTACAAACCCCACCAGCAGCGCAACAATGGACTTAAGCCACATTGGTACCTCCCAATAATGCCAGCATTGCCATCAACAAAGCACCGGAAAGCAATGGTGTCGCGGCTTTGGAGCAATGGCCCGCCAACAATGTCAAAAAGCACCAGCAAAACATCAGAAGTGCCCACACGGTAAAACTGGCGCTCAACCAATGATAAAGCTGAGACAATAAAACCACTGAGCAGAGCGTACCCACCAGAAAAGCCGCCACCGCAAAGGGGCGAGAAATCGGTTGCCGTAATAGTTGTTGCTGCTCAGAGCTGCAATAAAACGCCGCGCTGCCAATCCAAAGAAATTGCAGCGCCAAAAATTTAATCAACAACAGAAAACTCCTTGTTCCGAAAGATTACTTGTCGTCCTGCAGTGACGATAGCTCCGCTGCTCATCCGACTATGCCAGTTTTATAGATTATCTGCACCAGCATCCCAACCCCAGATTACACAATATGGATGCCTCGCTGGAGTGGTTTGGCAATCACTGCAAACAGGTTCTGGGACGCGACCGCTATCTGTTGCAGTT
>JYMV01035303.1_pt1 | contig 26852 bp, 16 predicted proteins | sample 338911 | NCBI WGS metagenome assembly JYMV01 (sample SAMN03354496, study PRJNA234377) | hydrothermal vent metagenome | biome: Deep sea; feature: Hydrothermal plumes at the Eastern Lau Spreading Center, Western Pacific Ocean; material: Seawater | place: Tonga | collected 2009 | depth 2000 m m
GTAAACAGACCCTTGTTGTCAATGGTGCCGATCTCTCCCTTGACCGTCCACAGTACCGGCTGGGAGGCTTCAAACTGGAGAGTGCCGTCTTTCTCCACTTCCGCCGTTTGTGGACGGAGGGTCAGGGCCAGTTTGTCGGTGACGGTCAAACCCAGGTTGGCATTTTTTGCCGCTGCTGTGGCGGTGACAATCACCTGCCCTGTCTGATCCGGAGCGGTGAAGATAGCTCCATAGGTGCCGTCCTCGTTATCGGTAATTGTGCCCACCTGCCCCAAAGTGGATGCCAGCTTGACGGCCTCCCCTTTTAAGGCATTGTCGTACTGGTCAGTCACCGTTACGGTCAGGATAGTGGTTGTACTTGGCATCAGCGAGGTTTTACCGGCCGTTATCTTAACCTTCTCCGCTGTTCCGGCTTGAAAGATGATGGCCGCGCTATTCTCCAGCACGGTGTCGCCTGATTTGACCTTCAGCATTTTCAAGCCGGCGGTCTGGGAAAACAGTTTGGCTTCCAATTTGCCCTGCACATCGCTGTCCTGCGTAGGCTGAGTCAGCGTCACTCCTTCTTCCGGTTCTACTATCACTTCCACTTTCTGGCCGCTAACCGGCAGTTGCGACGCGTTCTGCAAAGTCAGGCTGACGGTTATTAATTCCCCCACCTTACGCACACCGCCGGCACTGATCAGCACATTGGCCACCTGGTTGGAAGTGAATTTAACGCTGGCAGTGGAAGTTAAGACCACTTCTCCCACCTGGACGGTAACCTTCCGCTCTCCTGCCGTGACCGATTGGATCCTGAGTTGAGTTTCCCCCTGCTTGTCGGTGGTTTTTGCCGTGCTTACCGTTACCTGGTCGGCCGGTTCCACTTTGGCCGTCACTGTCTGGCCTTTCATCACCAGCCCCTGCTTGTCCACCACCTTAACGGTCAGGACAGCGCCTTGCTGGCCAATCATGGCCCAATTCCTATCCAGGCTGACAGTGGATTTCTCCGCTGATACCTGGCGCTGGGTCAGGGTCAGTTCAACTTTGCCCAACTTGCCGCCGGTAGTGGTGACAGCGGTGATATTGGCCTGGCCGAAAGTCTGGCTTGACTTGTAAGTGGCGGTGTAGGTGCCATCCTTGTTATTGATCGCCTGGGCCGGAATAGTCCCCCGGTCAGCCAGCAGATTGACCGTTTCATCGGTTACCAGTTCCCCGTTCTGATCCAGTAGTCTAACCGTAATCTGGGTGCTGGTAACCCCGTTAGCCACTAGAGTGTCAGCAGCGGCTTTGACTTCCACTGTTTTGACTATCGGCGCTTCGTACTTGAAAGCCTGGCTCAGCTTGATGGAGACGCCGCCAGGGTTGAAAACCTCCAAATCCACCAAACCGGCACTGCCGGCCGGAGTCTTGAAACTGAGTTCCGTCTCCGACTTAACGCTGACCGGACTGACCACCAGACCAGCTAGCTTGACCGTGGTCAGTCCGGCATAGAACTTGTCCCCTTTGACGGTGACGGTGGTCCCCCCCTTAGTCGAACCGGCTGAGGGTTCCAGGCTGGTGACCCCAGGTTTGACACGCCGGTTGATGGTGACCATGCCGGAGTAACCAGTGTGGCTGGCTGCCCAAATCTGGGTCATGGCAGCCAACAGGGTTAAGATCCAAATGCTAACTATCCAATAATATGGCCTTGACTTCATTTTCAACTCCCATAGGTATCTTTGCCTTCATCACGAAATACAGATCTAAGATGGTATTGAGTTCCATTCCAGACCTAAGTTGAATTGTGCCGCCTCAGATTGAGAACGCTTGCCTTTCTACGCCTTTTTGGTCGCCAGCCACAAATTGCCCAAAGCATAGATCCGGTGATACAGGTTGCTGTCTGGCTTCATCGACTGAAACCAACAGGGGTAATTAATTCAATCCTGACACACAACGAAAACCGCTGTCGTAGCGCCTAGTAGTCGGATAGTTGTTGAGGCGGTAAGCAGCACGCAGGTGCTTAGTAAGGTTGTTCCAAGCCCCCCCACGCAACACCCAGAATTGGCCTGTGTCTGGCCCTTTTGGCCCTTTCGGGTTCTTCAGGGGGGAGTTAGTGTAGTAGTTTTCACCATACCAATCAGCACAATATTCCCAGACATTTCCCGCCATATCATACAGGCCATAGCCATTGGAATCAAAACTGCCTACTGGGGCTATACCCCCATTTGGCGGACCTTCCCACTGATCCTTGCCTCCTGTGCCTGAGTAATTGGCATGGTTTCTGGCAACACTTTCATCATCACCCCACGGATACCGCTTGCCCGTCAATCCTCCACGGGCGGCGTACTCCCATTCGGCTTCCGCCGGCAGTCGCTTACCTGCCCATTGGGTATAGGCTGTCGCATCATTCCAACTAATATAAACCATTGGATGCTCATCCGTCGGTGAGTATTTAGCTACATCGTTCCAGCGGTTATAAGCGTATCCGCTCTCTTCTGCAAATCGCTTGAATTGGCCCACTGTAACCTCATAAATATCCATGTAGAAAGCTTCCAATTCTACTATATGCACGGGTAACGCATTACCCATATTATCCAAATGATCCCCCATCTCAAAGGATCCGGCCGGGATCAAGACCATCTTAGAACCGCCTTTCTCCCATTCAATTACCCCCTGGTTGCCAGCCAGTGGTACAGATGCTCCTGACACACAACGAAATCCGGTGCTGGAGTTCCTCTCACCTGGAGAGCTGTAGGTGCGGTAAGCAGCACGCAGGATGCCAGCATCGAAGAACCAAGTCCCCCCACGCAACACTCGGGATTGGCCAGTGGTCGGCCCTTTCGGGTTATTCAGGGGGGAGTTAGTATAGTAGTTTGCATCGTACCTGTCAGCACACCATTCCCGGACATTTCCCGCCATATCATACAGACCATATCCATTATAATCAAAACTGCCTACTGGGGCTGTACCACCGTTTGGAAAACCTTCCCACTGATCCTTGCCTCCTGTGCCTGAGTAATTGGCATGGTTTCTGGCAACACTTTCATCATCACCCCACGGATACCGCTTGCCTGTCAATCCTCCACGGGCGACGTACTCCCATTCGGCTTCCGTCGGCAGTCGCTTACTTGCCCATTGGGCATAAGCTGTCGCATCATCCCATGAGACATAGATCATCGGATGCTCATCCGTTGGTGAGTATTTAGCTACACTGTTCCAGCGATTATAAGCATATCCGCTTTCTCCTGCAAATCGCTTGAATTGGCCCACTGTCACTTCATTGACATCCATATAGAAAGCTTCCAGTTCTACCGTATGCACGGGTAAAGCATCAGGCCTATTATCCAAATGATCCCCCATCTCAAAGGATCCGGCTGGGATCAAGACCATCTTGGCTTCGTCTTTCTCCCATTCAATTACCCTTTGGTTGCCGGCTAGTGATAAAGGTGCTCCTGACATACAACGAAATCCGGTGCTGGAGCTCCTATCACTCGGAGAGCTGTAGGTGCGGTAAGCAGCACGCAGGTAGGAAGTATTGAAGCTCCAAGCCCCCCCACGCAACACCCGATATTGGCCAGTATCCGGTCCTTTCGGGTTCTTCAGGGGGGAAGTGTAGTAGTTTTCACCATACCAATCAGCACACCATTCCCAGACATTTCCCGTCATATCATACAGGCCATAGCCATTGGAATCAAAACTGCCTACTGGGGCTGTACCCCCATTTGGCGGACCTCCCCATTGATCCTTGCCTCCTGTGCCTAAGTAATTGGCATGGTCTCTGGCAACATTTTTATCATCACCCCACGGATACCGCTTGCCGCTCAATCCTCCACGGGCGACGTACTCCCATTCGGCTTCCGTCGGCAGTCGCTTATCTGCCCATTGGGCATAAGCTGTCGCATCATTCCAAGTAACCTCGACCATTGGATGCTCATCCGTCGGTGAGTATTTAGCTACACTGTTCCAGCGATCATAAGCATATCCGCTTTCTTCTGCAAATCGCTTGAATTGGCCCACTGTCACTTCATTGACATCCATATAGAAAGCTTCCAGTTCTACCATATGCACGGGTTTCTCATTATCTCTTCCATTATCCGAACCCATCTCAAAGAATCCAGCTGGGATCAAGGCCATCTCCGCTCCGTCTTTGCCCCAAATAATACGGTCTGAGAAACCCGCCAGATCGTCTGCTACCACGCCTATGACATAGTTTTCTCCCAATTTGTGCAGGGGGATATCATCATCTATAGTCCAGACAATCTCATTGCCTATCCCACTGCTGATGTCTCGGCCCACATCGCCTTCCAACTTGGTAGCCGGAACATTAAAGGTCTTGCCTCCATCGTCAGAGACACGCAGACTAATTTTCAGCCTGTCGCCGTCCGGGTCAGCCACGTCATAACGGATCAGTATATGGTCGATATCTATCTGCTTAACCACTACATTGCTGACAAACGGCGCTTGATTACCTGCTGCAGCAATAGCCGACAGAAGAAGAGGAAGAGCCAGTATAAAATAAAAGACTCTGAAAGGCTCAATTCTGCTATAGCAATTCAATGTGACTCATCCTAGTTGAGATCAAGTTTAAGAAGAAGCCATTCGTAGTGCCCTGAATAAATAAACATCTGAAAGATTGTCATCTGATCATGCTGATGTATAGTTTGTGTGACAGCTGACTCTGCTGCAGATCAGCAGAGTAAATAAATTACTGACTAAAGTCAAGAACCTGCTGAAACATATGAAGGACCCGTTGGGTACCGATTTGTTGAACCAGCTTAGGTCTCCTGCTGTTGACCTGATGTAGAATACCCTTCAGATCCATCTGTTTACCCACCCTCATTAGAGGTTGGATATAAGTGCTTATCATAGTTGTGCAGTTGTTGTTTAGTCTGCTAATGAACGAAAGACCCATCAGCCATAGTGGGATTATGATTCATCTAAGCCATCCCCATGCTATCTAGCACAGATCCGGTTGAACTGAACTGCGCTCTACTTCAAGATAAGCAGTTTCTGGGTATAGAAGCGAGTGCCATAGGACACCTGCTCTCCAGATTGAGTTCGTACACCCATAATAGGATGCATGTATTTTGAATTCAAGATTTTTGTTGTTTTTTACATTCCGAAGCATTTCAGTATTCATATGGCAAGTTCCATGTCAATAAAAATGCATTTAGGTAGGATAAAGAGGTGAGTCAGTCAAAGCCCGAAACGCAGAAAACTAACTCACCCACACCTATCTGAAATCTAGTTTAAACCAATATGGGTAAGTTATGTTGCTTTTGGTTCTTAGCTTCTAGGGATGTAATGCTATGTATCGCCGTGGGGCGTCACCTAAAAAAACGTTTGCTTAACTGGCGGAGATAATTCGGTCAAAGATGATTTTGCCAGTAGATTTACAGATACCGACCACTCTGCTCACCCCGCTTAGTATATCAGCACCAGTTGGGGAAACATGCACAAACCAGCAGTTCTTGTTGCGATTAGAAGATGTAATAAAGTCTTCTTCGGTTAATTCTTTAGTGAAAAATGGGCTGAGTAGAGCTCCTTCGTCAGGTAAAATTAACTGTTCTTTAACTGAATCCTTGTTAACTTCCCAATTGCAATCAACGAACCATACACCCATACATTCAGGACTGCTGGAATTTAGGTGGGCTTGGGCAATTTTGAGGGCGTGATCCTTTGAAAGGTTTTCAGTTATCAACGAATAGAAGAAGATAAATAATTTCTTTTTAAGCCGGGAAAATTCCTGTTCGATAAATGTCAAGACCTTCTTGGGAACTGTCTTTTGGCCAATAGTTGGAGAGAATATGGGATCTGTTTCTGCCCCAACCTGCGCCGGAGATGCCAATCCACGTCTCAGAAATCCAAAAAACGAAGGAGAACTAATTCTATGCATTAACTGCTGTCTCACTCTTCGCTTGACGTCAACCGAGGGAGCAAAGATTTCGTGTTTTTCAAATTTGTATTTGTGGTATGCGAATTCAACAATGCCCTTTAATTCGTCCCAGTCACTTGATTCTTCTAATACTTGGAGGTATCTATGGTTCTCGGCTGAAAGCTTCTCATCTCGAATCCAGCGTGTGTAGACCTCTAATATCTCAGCTTGATCGACTTCATTTTCGGGATTCGGAATGTATGGCTTGAAAAACATAAGTCAGTATCATCCTAACAATAGAGGAAAAGATCTCTTTAAGTAAGAAAAACGATAGATTGTGAAATTGGTTTCCAATTTTCTTTTTTAGAAAAATAAAACCAATTTAGTGGTGGGATTTTCGCAGTCTATGGATAATCTGGTGTGTACTCATCCACCAAGTTGCAGGATGATTGAAATTGTTCTCTGCCGTCGGCCATCCGGTCCAGTAAGTTGTATCAAACGGCACAAGTTTGCGAGCCTGTGTAATCGGAATGACAACTTGCTGATTCATAAAAATCTCCATTGCTTCGACAACTAACGGTTCGATTGCTGAATCATTGAGCGGTAGGATCCCAATTCTCTCGACGATTTCGCTGTATTTATCAGCTTGGTTCCCGCTCCAACGGACAAAATTATTATTACCAGGCGTCCGTTTTCCAATAGGTCGATAGAACTGTTTGGTGTAACGATTCATTGAAAACCACGGCTCATTGACTGAACCGCAAGCATCCCAGTCTAAAACAGCCTCAAAGTTACCAAAAGCTTTATTTTCATCCCAAGTAGAACCAGCAATGGCACGAGTTGTCGCGTTAATGCCCGCGGTACGCAACTGTTCCACCACAACTTCTGCAATTCGGCGTTTTTCTATGGCGGGTTCCCATGTTTGAATATCCAGCGAAAGTTCTTTACCGCCTTTATCGTAAAATCCATCTGTGTTCAACTCCCAGCCGTGCGACTCAATTAAAGCTTGTCCAACCGCCACATTACTCTCTGGGTCAATCCAGAGATGTTGAATGGCTTCGATATACGGCTTCATAGTCTTGTACTGAACGAATATGGTCTTAGACGACATGGAGGTTCCCTCATATGCGATTTCAACCACCTGTTGGCGATCAATTAGCAAACTCAAGGCACGTCGCATGTCCGGTTGACTCCACGGTTCGATCTGGTGGTTGACAGACAACTGTCGCGGACATGGGTCTAGCCAGATATAGGGCATCTGACTCTGCCAAGAAATGATGTTCGGATTCATGGCTTGGATGGCTTCAAATGCCCCCAGTGTAATATCACTTAAACTGTCGAGTTGACTATCGATTGCAAGCATAGATCTATTTTCTTCTGATCCGGTAACAATCCAGATGAGTCGTTTTGGAACAGGCATATCCTCAAAACCGACTTCAGCTCCCCACCAAGTTTCGCGTTTATCATACACAAACTCATTTTCACTTGCATTAACTAGCCGATATGGTCCTGTACCTAGCGGCCATCCCTTTTCAGGATCATAGAAATCGAAAGTGAACGGGTCTCTATCCTTCCAAACATGCTCCGGCAAGATAACAACACTGCTCCCAACACGAACTGAAAAATAATCCAGTTGGAACCGTGGGTTCGGTTCTCTTAAGTTAAACTGAACAGTAAGATCATCAATCTTTTGGACGCTGTCAACCCATTGTTGCATATTAGCCGCGTCATTTAGAGATTGGGACTCATCGTTTAAAAGCAGATTAATCGTCATCACAACGTCGTCGGCATTAAAGGTTTCACCATCAGCCCATAGCACCCCTCGGCGAATAGTGAGTGTCCATGTATCAAGATTCTGATTAGGCACGAAACTTTCACCCAACCAAGATTCAATTTGCCCCGTTTCGTAATTAAGAATAAAAAGTGGTTCCCATACAGCCTGATGCATCCCTTGGCTACGCCGTGTGCCAGGTACCAAACAGTTGAAATTAAGCGGATTGGCAACCGTCCAACTAGCATCAAAGATAACCGTATCCTGACGAGAGACATTGTCCCTAGAGTAGCTAGTAATAGAAATGAGAATATTACTTATTAGAACACACCTTAGAATGATAAAAACATTGTGTTTCATAAGCGATTAATTCCTAAACTTGGATATACTAAATCTTTTCCTTAATTGAGTGTCCTGATTGACCGCAGATTGAATAAACAGTAAAATCGCATCGACTCTCAAAAAAAGCAGGCAGGGCAACACGACAGTAATCATGGAGGTCTGATCTATTAAGAGGGAAATGTATTTTCTGACTGGTTTGGTCCTTGCTGATGCGTCTCCTAACAGTATACTAAAGAATCAATGGTCTGGATACGTTAATTTCCTCGGCCACATATTATCTCAACCACTGTGGAGCAAGTCAGGTTAACGTTTCAAAGATCTACTTCATAGAAAGGAATAAAGGTGAATTAAATGATTATCGATGCACACCAACACGTTTACTATCATAATCTAACTCCAAAGGGTGTGATTGCGGAAATGGACACATTTGGTATCGACGTTACTTGGTTATTAACCTGGTATCTACCTCCTTCAGAAGATGTCCGCTCAACCCATGGTGCATTTAACCCGTTGAATTTTCGACCAGATGGCACACATGCCGGAGCTGTTCTCAATGAGGTGTTACGAGCTAGAGACGATTATCCGGGCCGCTTCGTGGCTGGATATTGTCCATGCCCTTCTGAAGGTAGTGCATCTGAGCTATTTGAAACGGCTTATCATATGCATGGTGTCAGGGTCTGCGGGGAGTGGAGTTACCGGATGTTGCTGGATGATCCGCGTGCCTTAGAACTTTTCCAAACTGCGGACGGAAATGGTGGTCAGGTCTATCAGACCAACTGGTATGGCGGTGGAATTGGAGCACTGGAACGCGCTCTACAGAATTGTCCCGAAACCATTTTTGTTGGCCACGCCCCCGGATTCTGGCGCTACATCAGTGGCGATGCTAAACAAGACTCGGCCACCTATCCAAAGGGCAAGATCGTCAGCGGAGGTGAAGTTCAGCGACTTTTGGATACATATCCCAATCTTTATGCTGATCTCTCAGCCGGGTCAGGTTTGGGTGCAATCAGGCGTGATCCAGAGTATGGACGCAAGTTCATTATTCATTATTCGGATCGTCTGCTTTTTGGTCGGGACGCCCCTGGACAGGAACTTCAAACCTTTTTGCCCACACTCAATCTTCCGTTGGAAGTCAGCAACAAGCTGTTTTTTCAAAATGCGCTGGAGCTAGTTCCTCTTTAGTCGCAGGTAAAATAAGTTGAAATAAGACAAATATGTGGAGATTCAGAAGCCCCTCATGTTCTAGTCCTTAGGCGTTTTGTAATATTAGAGTTTGTAAGCTTGTTGACGGTTTCACAATGCGTGTTCAATTTTTGTAGACCTTTTCCTTCTTTTCAGGGATTTGGCTATCAACGCCATCGCGGTTATCGAATCACAGGTACTTTACGCCATCCTTGCCCTTCTGTAAATTCCCGAACACTGAAACACCAAATGACCAGCCGTTTTCCTCTCATGTTATCTCGACGACGAAAAAGGCTCAACCGCGACGGAGTTGCACCAGAGCCGCGGACAGCGACTAAATCGACGGGGAAGCCAATTCGATGAGCAAGATGGTCTGGCAAGCCTGCTCCCAGCGAGTGCATATCGTTGCCTGAGTGAAAAACGAGGTTGTGACTATCCCCTAAGAGCACAATTGGGCTCTCCCTCCATGGTGCTACAGGGCAAGTTCCATCTGCTGTTCGTTCTCTGACAAATGTGAGTTGTAATTGTTCCTTTGGAAGATTTTCCTCGCCTAGTGCCTTCCAAAGATCGCCTGTGATTTCGACGATGCGCATTTCGGCCTGGTAATCCCGTTTCTCAACCTCAGTTAGCCACGGCCGATCGCCAATCGCCTCGGCAATGACCTGTGCGGCTAAGATGCAACCGTATCCAGACCAGTGCGTGTCTTGTTCACAGTATATTGGTTCCGCCTTGGTGAATCGATGTTGGATGAAAAATGGGGTTAAATCAAGCACATTCACCCCCTGTTTTCGCAAGAGATCGTAGAACTCCAAATGATTTCGGTCAACTCGTGATGGCACAGCGGTTTGATCTGAAATCTTCTCTGGATAAATCGTCGCCTTTGCTGGCACAGGAACCAAGATGAGCTCAATTCCCACTTTGTCTAGTTGTGCTTTGAAGTCGAGAATGGCGGGTAGTGGGTCTGCATGCTCTGGATTCAAAGCACGGCTCACCTTTGTTGCAGCATCTCCCCAAAATCGTCCCACGCTCAGGTGGCGAAGTTCGGGTGCGAAAAACAGCCAGCCATCTGACCCTTCGACAGCAGTGCTCCTCGCCTTTTCAGCAACTTCCGCTTGTGTACGGATGTCGGTCAGGAATTGCTGCGCCATCTGAGTGTCATCCGCATCGGCGAAAATTCCTATTATGCCGATAAAGATTACAACGGCACGGAACAGTTGCGGTTTGTCGAGGCGATTCATTTTTGCCCTTCCGTTTTCTGGCCTTGGCTCACATAGTAGAAGAACGGCAGGTCGAATTCTTCGCAATCGTTGAATTGCAACTCCGACTCCAATTGTGGGTTATCATCGAATCGCTCAAGCTCAAGCTGATAAAGGTCGCCGACCTTTTTTTCGCAAATTAATAGCACGGGTTGAAGGTCTAAAAATGCCCAGTGTGCAACCAGAATGCGCCTAGAATCCAGGCGACCTTTCAACACATTCTGCACGTCATAGGTGTGAACAACCAATGCACGTGGATATTCTTGTAACTTGGCAATCGTTGGCATCTGCGTCTTTTCACGCAGCTTCGCTTCGACAACGAATCGCGCAACAGGTTTGCGCGTTTTCAATCGCTTCGCATAGTGGGCATAATTGTGTCTTGCCTCTTCTGGGGAGAGAAAGCGGTTGTAAATGGCAACTCCTTCAAGCTTGCCCGCCCAATCTCGTTTGCCCCCCCATTCATCGCCAAACAACAACCGCTGAGACGACCAGTTGGAGAAATCCCCGCGCACGTCGCCTATCGAAAGCACACGCTCACCATTTATATAACAGACAAGTCTGCCCGGATGATACGCTACGACGATGTGATGAGGTTTACCCGCATCAATCGTGTAAAGAGTTATCTCAGGCTTTGTCCCGTCGCGATTAGTTTTCGGTGTTCGCAAGCGGAAAACGAGCTTGTCACGCTTCTGGGCCAACGCAAAGTTACGTGAATCCAGTCCGGAGGAAAACGTGATAATGCGGCGGGTACGCTTGGATGGAATCGTCACAGAGGTAATGACTGCCTCAAGGGTGAGTTGATCTGTCCTCTGACAGGCGTCCAACAGTATCTGGTCAACGCCTTCGACGTCGAATGTGCCTTCTGCGAGGTCCATAGCGTAATAGCGGTCAAATTTCGCGAAGTTCCGAAGACGACCGGTGCAATATCGTGGTGTCTGTGCTTCGGCGTCAAAAATCTCGTTCGGCTGTCGGCGATTTTCCCAGAGGAACATGAGACCGTCGCGACTGCCGGGCCAGGTATTAGCCAGTGCAACCGTTTTCGATTGAGAGACGAACCCTGTCGGCGCTTTGGAAGCAGCGGATTCCTTTTGCTTCGGCCACGGCTTCCCTTTTCCTTCGCCCACAGTAAAATCACCGTACAGATTCGCTGAGTCGCCTTCTGCTTTCTTTCCCATGTGCGTGGCTTTGTTCGTACCGACCTGCATCACCACCATCCGCATGTATTTTTCATCCTCGCACACGATAAACCGTGGGTCGTTAGAAGACCAGCGATGATTGTCGAACTTGCCATCGTACACCCACTTAAGCCAACCATCGACGCCGCCTTGGCGAATCGCCGTGAGTCGGCACCGCTTGTGGTCGCCTTGCAAACCGGTGACCGATCTCCCATTGGGAGAGAGGCTGGCCGAGCAGTTGCCGCCGATATGACCGCTGCCGCCATCAGACGTCTTCCATGTTTCGTCTGACACATATGACCATACGCCGTCTTCACCCAACTTCACATCAGTTTCACGCCGAGCGGTTCCCAGACGCTTGAGCTCTGGCAGCTTCGTTCTTTCACCAGAAAGGGAGACGCGATACCACGCTTTCTGTTCATTCTTTTTCACCAGAACGACAACCTCTGTGTTGCTGACCCAGTGGACACCACCTCGGCGATCGACATTGGTCGCAATAGTGTAGATGATACGGTCGCCCTTGCGCATACATCCCTTCGCCTTGGAGCCGTGAAGCCAGGCCAGTTTAGAGCTATCCGGCGAAAATTCTGGCTGGCCACCTTTGCCTATAATCTCTGTCTCGCCTGCAGAAAGTTCGGTGAGGTAAATCTTACCATTATGCTCATGCGCCAAAGCGCCGTCCTCACATAATCCTTTGAGCCAATCGAGGTCTGTTGGACACTGGGGTTTGGCAAAAACCGTTGAAATCATGACTAGCGTGCAAATTCCGATGGTTGCAACTTGCGTAAAATGATACTTTCTGCAAATTTTCATGATACGCCTCCGAAGTTATGCGAATGATGATACGTAACTGCCAATCAATTTGATTGATTGGCAACCTCGCCCCAATAAACATCCAGCAACCATGCCTCTTCGCTTTCCAACTCCTGGCGATTGTAACTGCCGTATTCGGCTTCGACTTCTGTCCACGGGCGAAGACGCAATTTGATTTCTTGACCTACTTTGAAAGTTGCTGCTGCTGTCCATCGACTTTTACGCATGCCCCATACGAACACGACTACTTCCTCTGGAAGACTGACTCCGTTGTGTGTTTGGATGTTCTGGAGATGGAGTGCAATCAAGCACTCTGGATATGGAACACTACCTGGAGCGGGCGGCTCCGTTTTGTTCCTGATGATCGCAGTGATTGTTACATGCTGACCTTGAACGCGTTGCCCTGCCAGTTCGGGAAACGACGGAATCAGCAAATCGAGCAGTTTCCAGTCATCCGAGAAGAGTTCTCTCGCTGCAAACTGATAGACAACTACGCGTTTTCCCGCTAGTCGATTGTCGCCACGTTTTAATTCCTGTGCGAGTGCTTGACGAGTTGCGTAAGCCCCGCCAGCGTTGATCACAATCTTGTCAATTGGTTGTTCCAATGCGAAGCTGAGTTGTTCAACGAAGCCACCTGATTCCCCCCAACCCATACCCTCAAGCGAGTAGATATTGCTGAAACTATCCCCCAAAAACAGAATCTCTGCATCCCGTTTGGGTTTCCAAGGTTCGCCCGAAGGAGTCTGAACAACATGGGTTGTAACGCGCTCGGGTGGAAACATTGTTTGGTCTCCTGGCAATTTAAGCATTTCGGCAATATCACCGAGGTTCGTTATCGCGACTGCTGTTCGAGTGTATGAACGCGATGTTGATGTGGACAATTCGATCCGTTCCACAATCAATTTTGCCAAGTGTGTTGCAACGCATTCCATCGCTTTTGGCGTCCAATGCGTGTCGGTCTTTAGATATTGGTCACTTCGTCGAGCAGCATTGAACAGAATTTTCGACGGATCAAAGACCAGGATCCCTTCTGACACTAATGCCTCGATGAATGCCAAATCGGATGGATTGCGTATAGGTGCGTTTGGATTGACGTATCGAGCGGAGAATTTTTCAGGATGAATTGTTGGTTTAAGTGGTGTTGGCATGACGATAAGCTTGATGTTATGGGTTTTTAACTGGCGATCGAAATCAACAATTGCTTTGATTGGGTCGGGTTGCAGTGGCGAGTCCCAGGGTTTTCCATTCAATTTTTTTGCTTGCTGATGACCTTTGTCAAGGAACCCATACCCGATTAATGAATCCAGATCGGATCGGTAGAACAACCAGCCATCTCGTCCCACATATGCTTGCTCGTTGCCAAGATGGAAATAGCGGGTCAAGATCGACTGTACCCGTGGCAGAAGCCAGTTGCAAACGACCGATTCCTCTTCAAGCTTGTCCTCGTACTTTTGGATCTCTTCTTCGCTTGGCACCGGCAGTAGGCGAAAAGCATCGTACACTTGCGGCAGTTTGCGTTCCCGAATCTTAGAAGTATGTTGGATAACCGGAACGAAAAGAATAGTCATACAGAAAAGGATAGTGCTGATCACGCTTATACTATATTTAATAAAGGTAAATCCGATTTCTTTCTCTGCTGTCTGTCGTCGGCTTTCTGCTAAGTTTTGCATGGCTGACCTAGAAAATAAAGTAGATAAATGGATTATAGGCCTGCGTCGCCAAAATGACGAGCGATAGCCAGAGAAGTAGCAAACATGCCCCCGCCTTGATGAGGGTCAAGTGCTTGGTCCAATTCCACGTTTGTGGACAACTCCAGATAACAACAACAGCGATTCCCATCATCAACAAATGGTACGGTTGATAAATGAGTCCAGCGATCAGATCGGCGCCTGCTTGAGACTGTGCTAAGCCAAACATACTTTGCAGGTGAGTAATTGCACAGGGCAGGTCACTGGTACGGAAGAAGACCCACGCTACCAACACAAGTAGGAACGTTGCACTGACTCGAAACGGTTTGGGAAATAATTCATAGAAACTCGCTTTGCCACGCGTACGTTCGAGCGCCAACATGCCACCATGAATCCCTCCCCAGATGACGAAGTTCCACGAGGCTCCGTGCCATAATCCGCCAAGCAACATTACAATGCCAAGGTTAATATATGTGCGTCTTTGTCCACTACGATTGCCGCCAAGAGGAACGTAGAGGTAATCACGTAACCAGCTGGACAGCGAGATGTGCCATCGTTGCCAAAATTCCGTGATTGATGCCGAGCAATAGGGGGAATCAAAGTTTTTGGGAAAAGTAAATCCAAGCATTAATCCCAAGCCGATTGCCATATCGGAATAGCCGCTGAAATCGAAGTAGATCTGAAAAGCATAAGCCAACGTGCCATACCAGGCATCGAGCGGGACAACCAAACCAGCCTCAAACACCGTATCGGCGATCTTGCCACACGGATTGGCCAGCAGCACTTTCTTTGCCATACCGAGGGCGAAAAACGCAAACCCACGGGCGAACTTCTGAAACGTGTGCGTTCGATTCTGCAGTTGATCGGAGATCTCCGAAAACCGAACGATAGGCCCCGCAACGAGTTGCGGAAACATCGACACATAGCAAGCAAAATCTATGAAATTTCGGATAGCTGCACCATCGCCACGATAGACGTCAATAGTGTAGCTCATTGACTGAAATGTGTAGAAGCTGATTCCGAGCGGAAGCGTTACTCGAAGGACGTTCTCCCACAACGGCAAACCGAGCCAGTCCGTAACAAGATTATAGTTTTCAATAGTGAAGTTGAAATATTTGAAGAACCCAAGCAGAGAAAGATTTGTTACGATAGAAACAATCAATGCGGTTTTGCGAGCTTGCGTCTTTTGTTTGTGTTCGGCGATAATCCGACCGCAAGTGTAATCAACCAGTGTTGAGGCGAACATCAGAAAGACAAACAGAGGGTTTGCCCATCCGTAAAAGACGTAGCTGAAAACCGTCAACCCGAAATGCTTTGCTCGAGGAGGAAGTAAATAGTAGGTTGCAAGTGCAATCGGAAGAAAATAGTAAACAAAAATATGTGAACTGAAAATCATAGATACGAAACGTCAGACTTTGCCTCAGACGACCTCTTAATCACTCCCGCTCACCCACCTCTACAAGACAGACATCGTCTATCTGTGCAGGCATAGCGGCTCCCTTGCCTAGAGCGATGACACATTCGAATGAGTTCGCGCCGAATCGATTCGCTTGAGCAGGAATCACGAAATCGGTTCGCAAGGTGTGCCAGTTTCCATCACCCGGATGGTTAACCACGGCTACTACTTCTCTCCCGGCATCGTAGGAAATATTACAGCTCAGCATGTTTACATCGTCCGACCGTCCCTTAAGGGTCAATCGAAATTGCGCTCCGAGCGCCGAATCCGGAAGCTCGAACGTCTGCACGAGCACTGTGCGCTTATTACCATTCGGTGGCATCAACTCGACGCCCATCGCTCCACCCGACAGTTCAACCTTCCGCACATTGGCGTTCTCTCTGCGCCACCCCACTGGGCTCTCGCCACTCCATAGTTCGAACGTGGAGTTTGTCAATCCGCCCTGCTCCCCAAATCGCGTCCACCGCGTAGATGGTTTAAACATATAGCTCTCGAGAAATGCAAGTATCACTACACGCTTTCCGTGCACGCGGTCCGGCTGCATCGCCAGCAATGCGTGCGATCGGCATTCCAATTTCTGCCGCGATGTACGCAGCCAAATCCGCACTGACGTAAGAGAAGAATTCCACAAAGCTATCCCCCATCAGCAGTACCGGTGAATCCACATCCGGCTCAACACGTGAACCGTCTATGTGACGTACACAAATCACATCGAGCGACTCGGCCAGGTACGGCTGTCCATCGGCATCCAGCTCATCACGAAAATCTGTTCCTGGGCCAAAGTTGATGCTTAACGACTCTTCCACGAAGCGTCTTCCCAATCCTTCCGGGTCGCGAATAAAGTCGTAGCGGGAGAGTCGCTTCCCGATCTTTTCGGCCGCGACTTGTATGCCGCTGGGTGCCCAATGCATGTCGGAACGCAGGTAGACGGGCCCATCCCCTGTCCGATAGGCATCCACCATTGCCTCATGTATGTTCAGTGCCTCGACATCAGCACGGAGCAGACGCTCGTTCAGCAGATCGCGAAACGGGAAGAGCAGCGTGGCCACACCACTTCCGAACTCAGCTGACTCGTCCGTCATCACATGAGCACGACCCGGGATGAGAACCACCAGCAGATCAATATTGCGACTCTTTAGCGCGGCATTAAACTCAATGATGCTCTCCACGGCGCGCAACGCGGCATTGAACTCGGGGAAGTCGTCGCGCTCGGCCTTTAACAGCGCCTCCTCTCCCAACTTCAGGGCCGGGTACGCAGTAACCAGATACCTCACATTTCCTTGATGGAAGCCGAAACCGTCCCGCCCAATATAATAGCTGGCGCCAGCACCTTCCATGACTTCCAATTTCTCGGATAGCGTTTCGTAAAAGGGATCGACCGCCCGGAGCCACCGTGCATGCTCACTGCGATAGGGTTGTAGACGCTTGCGCGCGGATGCCAACTCATCGCGAATGGCGGCCGCACGAGCAGCACGTTCACGTCCCGTAAATGGTGGAGGCAGACCTCTTAGGACGTCAGCGTGTTCGACGCTTTCCTTCGTAATGAAAGCTGTCACATTGGACTCGGAGATGCGGGCGACTTCGAAGCCCAGCGACCGTCCCCCAACGTCATAAAACCAGAGAAGAGAAAAGTCTTCTACGACATCAGTAGAGATAGGCTCGGACTCCAGATAAGGGTGGACTTCAAACGGCTCCAATAACAGGACATGCTCACTACCTATCTTCGTATCCTTATAGGGTAGAGCATCTCGATCCAATACACACCAGTGAGCCACGTGAAGTTGCTCTTCTTCATACTGGCCGGACAACACCTCCCTTACTTCATAGAGAAATACAGCCAAGGACTGCGTATAGGGACTCAACTCCTGCGGTGTAGGAACATGTGACTTGTCCAGCAGAACCGCTCGCACTCTCAACTGTGGGATTGGCTCACGCTCGGCAATTCGCCTTTTCTCGGCCTTATCGAGCGCAGCAATCTCTTCCAGTGTCAACGCCCGGTCATATACAGCCACACCTTCAATGATCCCATTCCACCGGCTGGACATCGACTGCGCGACTTCACCGAAACTCAATGTCGCCGCATTTGGAATCGAAATCTTTTCGTCTAGAGTCTCTGCGGCAATCGACAATCCATTCACCACATAATGGAGAGTTCGATCAGCATACGTAATACCGATATGCCTTCTTTCACCGGGAAGTGCCTCGCAGACTCGATTTCCGTCCATGCCCTCCGTACGAAACATGATCTGAGCACCCCTCTGCGCCAGCTTCATCCCTCTCTCGCCCACCGACAACGAAATGATCCGCGCCTCACCTGCGATATCCCCATCGAAACAAGTAACCGACGCCATCAGTGTAAACGCCTGAGTCCTCTCTAGGTGGTCGGCAAGAAGAGAACCCACCTGCTCAATCACATACCCGCCCGCACTCACGTCCAACGCACCAAATGCATTCCGCCGGGCGAACCCACGAGGCGTAGCCTCAAGCCAGTTAATTTGTTGTCCTTCCACGTCCCGAGCAAAAATCTCATCATTGAGCGTTGACAATTGAAAAATCAGCCCTGCGTCCAACGCGTGTTCTTTCGGCGCACCGTTTTCTTCAGTCGTGCCGCCGTCAGGATTGGGCGAAATTTTGAGGATTTCTTGGGAAACGGCAGCAGGAACCGGTGACAAGTAGATGAAGAGAAGACAGAGAGCAGCGTTAGCACCTTTGAGAAGTTGCAAAAGTTTCTCTTTCGGGTTTCGAAAACAGTCAGTGAACTTTGAGAATGGCACTTTTGGGGATCTGGATTTATTCATTTTTACCGTTGCAGAATATTATCTAATGTCCGTGTCAACTTCCTTGCCCCGGCTTCATTAAGGTGATCTAAATCACGAAACATCTGCCTTTCAAAGCCATGATTGCCTCCCTGCAGCAAATCGATGAAGACGAGATTGGAATATTGCCCTTCAAGTTCCTTCAACCGACTGACCAACTCCTGATACCCTTTCCTAGTCGTTCCATCGTCGTCCACCACAGGCGAATTACGGATAATCGGGTGGGTGGGTGACAGGTACAACAAAACCCGAATTTCTTTTTCGTTCAATGCAGTAATCATCGATTTAAGACGATTCCACCGCTTTTCTGAAATTTCCCACCTTTGCTTCCATTTTTTCTTTGTTTTTGGATTGTCCCAAACATCATCGTCCGATTCCAACCCCCAAGGATTCTTCTGCCAATAATCGGCAATATAAGGAATCGAAGTGAGTTCCGAAACGGTCACATTTTGTTCTTTTGATGGTTGCCAGAGTGTATCTGAATTAGCTCGGTCGAAAGCGAATCCACGGCTTCTCAAAAGCCTCTTATTCGTGGAATTCTCATGATGTATATAACCACTCGTGGAGACACCTGATATACCACCCACTCCAGTTTAGGCAGTTTCAAAAGGTACTTATTAACCACTGTTTCCTGTAACTCCAATGGTGCTCCAGAAACCGATAGGTTATATGCCATTGGTGTGGTGTGATTTTCTTGACCAAAAAAGAGCTTTGCCAGTACGCCTTTTTCTCCTCTGGAGTCACCTAAAACAACCAATTTCAACTGGTCTTTCAGTAGCCAAAAGGCTGGCATGGTGTCGGACAGAGTGCAATTGTAGTCGTAACGCTCTGCCACAGACTGGTTTTCGAGGATTTTCTGCCCGATATCGTGATAAAGTGGGATATCGGGGTCTAAATCCAACGTATCACTAGTGTAGATGCCCTCAAGTTCGTGGAATTGATGCAATGGACGAAGTGCCAACGCCTGCCTTTCTCCGATTTCTGCCTCTTGGATTGCCTACAGTTGGTTGTCGTAAATCGCCCAATGGGTGACACGGATTCTGTCCCCTTTGAATTTGCCTTTGATGCGCCTTTGAACATGATACTCATAAAACACCAGTGCATCACGATAAGGCGCAATATCAAAAAGCGTAGGTGGAGTGGATTTGGCTAGGAGCTCGGCCTCAATCCGGAGAGTGTCATCGTTATCGTCGTCATCACTATCATCAATTTTTTTATACAATAACCATCCATCGGCGGCGACTTCCAGATCAATTTCCTTCCCCTCCCCGCTGGCTTCGATTTCGTAAGAAATACGTCCACCGAGCCGGGTTTTGCACCTTACTTCCTCGATCCAAAGATTTCTGATCTCTCTAGTGACCGTGTCATGTACGACTTGCGGAAGTTTAGAAAGGGAAATTTCCTCCTCAACCTTCTTTTTCTGCAGGGTGCCGTCGCCGGCAACTTTCAGTTCAATGTCAATTCCATCACCTTCAGCATCCACTTCATACACAATTTCATCGTCATCCTTGTCCAGGTCGATTTTGTCTATCAGTGCCTGGCCAATTTCACGGACAATCGTATCTCGGACCACAGCAGGGATTTCGGTCAGAGAAACCTTCTTCCCAAACCCGATGGCAACCCCCAAGCCAGTTGCCAATAAAATCACGAGCATCCAGCGAAAAATCTTGCGTTGTTGAATCTGGCGGTTGTCATCGATTATTTTCAGTATTCCTTTCAAAACTTCATATGTTCTCTTTTAACGGGGTTTGAATTTGATAATCTCCCCGTTTTCTTGTGCGATATAAATATATCCCATAGTGTCCAGCGCAACACCTTCCTGATCTTTTCCCGGCAACTGGTATTGATGAAGAACTTGACCATCATACTTTACTTCCTGTAACAAATTAGGCTTATCGTTGATGACAACCAGTCGATTGCGTCTTGTGTCATAGGTGAGTCCGGAAATGTCAATTGTATCCATAGAAAAGAAGCGGATAATCTTCCCTTTAGCCTTCTTCTTTCTAGATGAGCGAAGTGGAATATTAATTTGACAGACGACTGAAGGTTCCTTACCCAACCGGAGATCAAAAGATTGGTTGCCAACCCAAAATGTACCTCCTTCTGGATGTGATGGGTCAGGAACAAAGACTATTGCTTCCAACCCGTTTCCTCTTTTCTTCAGTAATTCCTGACCATTGAATTTCCGGTTTATCTCAAATTTTCGGATAATTCGCAGACTTTTTTGATCTATTTCAAGAATAGTATCGTTACCTTCGACAACAGCATAAAGGTGACCGTTAGATGGATTGACAGTGAGTCCTTCAAGATCTTTCCGTTTCAAACGTTTAGAGCGAATTACCTTACCGTCCATTGTCATTTCATAGAGATGCCCTTCATCACCTATGACAAATAGACTTTTCCGTTTGGGATGATAAGTAATGCCGGAAGGTTCTCTAATCCGGCTTTGACAAATGTTTCCAATTCGCCTATAGGGAAGTTTGGTGGGATATGGTGAGGGTAATTGATTTTCCCTGCTAACTAACAGCTTTGTTGACGGAAAAAAATATATGCATAGCACACACGCACATGCGACCAGAGCCAGCAAAGCAACCCTTGATCCTATTAATTTTAACATGGCTGGCTCGGTATAGTGCCTATTCGAGTTTGTGCCACTAATTGCTGAGTTGCCTGATAGCTTTTGCAGCTCTGTCACGGACTTCATCAGACGAATCTCCAAGCATTCTAACTAGCGCAGGTATAACGATCTGAGCCGGAGAGCCTATCTTCCCCAGTGCTTCGACCACTTCAAGTCGAACCCCTTTGGAATCATCATCCAACAAGTTCGTTAATGCTGGAACTGCGATTTGGGCAACCTGACCAATTTCACCTAACGCTTCAGCCGCTTTACGTCGTATTTTTTTATCTGGATCAAGCAAGACGTTGGACAAAACACGAATTGCGTCTTTTGATGAAGCCTTTATATCTCCCAGCTCCTCTGTGGCGTTACGGCGAATGTCTTCGGATTGACTCGCTAAAGCTGTAATCAGTATTGGTTCAATGCTTGCAACCGCGGATGGGTCATCCTCACCAATATCTCCCAAAGCATCGATGATTTCGTATCGAATTTGATCTGAAAGATTCTTCATCATTTCGTTTAATAGAGTAACCGCAGGTAAACCGATTCGGATAAACACTTGGACAATCATTCGGTTTGTCTCATCGGATCCGTAAATTGATGCCTTCTTCAACTCTGATAAAGCAGGCTTACCAATTTGTCCAAGTGATTCTATCACTTCATCACGGACATCACCCTCGTCATCGTGCAACCTCCTGATCAAAGCAGAGATCGCTTGAGGGGATGTGGCTCCGATATCGCCAAGCTCATCAGCTGCTTCACGTCGAATATCATCGTTTTCATCCGTCAGCGCATCAATTAAAATCGGAGTGATCTGGTTGTTAATTGATCCTTCGGTTTCTCCAATACTCCCCAGCGCTTCAATAGCAGTCAATCGTGTTTTATCGGATTTATCTTTAGATGCCTCGATCAGCTTTGGCACTGCGGATCTGGCCAATGATCCCATTTCCCCCAAGGCGGACATGACCTTTCGACGTACTGAATCTGATTCATCTCCAAGTGCATTCATCAGCGCTGGCACTGCGGATTTGGCCGGTAATCCTATTTTCATTATTGTTGCTGCAGATTTCAGACGAATGTCCTTTGATTGATCACCCAGTCCCTTAATTAAGATGGAGATAGCTTCAGGCGAGGACGAATTGATGTCGCCAAGTTCCTCTATGGCATTACGACGGATTTTATCAGATTCATCGGTTGCCGCCTTGGCTAAACCGCTAACGATTTCAGGCTTGGCCTTCTCAGCAGATTCCCCGATTTTTCCCAGTGCGTCGACAGCAGCGTTTCGTACTTTAGCAGACTCGTCATTTAAAACTGCAATCAGGATTGGTACAGCAGATTCCCCGATTTCGTCCAAAACCTTAGTAACAATTTGCAGACGGATTTCTTCGGGTGCTGTTTGTAAGGTACTGGACAAGTGATTAAGAAATTCTTTATTGACACTCTGTTTCACAGGTGACCGAAATTTGCCTTTAGGGGTTCCTCCCCGAACAGGTTTAGCTGCCGCGAGCAAAGGAGTCGGTAAAGCTGTGCTTTTGACGTCTTTTACCTTTTTTCCTGCTTCACTGATATTGTTTGTTGATAGCCGCTGATCTGTCGCTTGGGTGAAGAGTAAGAGTTGTGCGGTTCGAACAGGTACTAGCTGAGCAGTTGAAAGCAATGGTAACAGGGTAAAAAAGAGAATAATACCGAATATCTGAGATAATTTTAATGGTTGGAGACGAATTTCACGATCTATCTCAATAATAGACTTAATTCTATCCTGTAGTTTTGATTTATGATGATTTAAACCTAAAGCTAAAGGTATCTGCCGATTACCAGAATTTGTCATGTCCAGCAAGCATTGCGCATAGTCGGTACGGTGGTCTGTAACTTGGATTACTGAGTCGTCGCAAATACGCTCTCGCATTTCAGTCAATCGTTGGGTTGCCAAGTAGAAAAGCGGATGGAAAAAGAAGAAGGCGCCGATAATTTGAGTGATCAGATTCGCCGGCCAATCCAATCTACGGATATGTGCCAGTTCGTGAACCGCAATCAACTCGAATTGATCTAAAGTGGTTGTCTTAGGAATCAGGATGTGGGGAAAACGCCACCCAAAGGAAATCGGAGCATCAATCTGATCCGAAATTCTGAGAGTAACAGTCTGATTAATATTCAATTGGTCGCACAAACGGTGGCAAAGATCCTGATATTGATGATCAGCAGCATAGGCAGAGAACTTCAGCTGCCTGATTCGCCACAGACCTAATGATATACGAATTACCAATCCAAAGATGACAAGCCCCCACAAACATAGCAGCCAGTCTGCCCATAGCCTGAATTGCTTTAAGATTGACGATTGTGCGCCAGAAGTAGAAAAAAGGCTTTTACCTGAACTTGGAGTGGTTTCGGTATTTACGTTGCTTAACATCAGATTCTGCGTCTTGGTTTCTGTTGATTTGATTACCAAGTTATTGGTCATAGGATCAGGTCGCTGTCGGATTTCTGCGTTTTTAAAGAGGTTTGTAATTTGTGAACCCGTTATGGAGATGCCAGGTACAATGTTATTCAATCCGAACAGAATGGGAAAACTAATTAAGGCAACAAACCACAGCGCATACAACATGATGTTAGACTTCCGACTTCGTGCAGTGATAAACCAGGTGAGTACGAAAATTATGGACCATTGCCAGGAACAGTTTAGTAGTGCAATCAGGATATTCTTACTCATTGGTGTCTCCTTCCTTGTAGCGGTTGATCAGTTGTTGCAGACGATCAAGTTCAACGGAGTCAATCTGTTCGGTTTCCAGAAGAGTATTAACCAATCTTTCCGCGGAATTGTCAAAAAATCGTTCTAGCAAATCGCTGAGCATTGATTGAGAAACCTCGGTCTCCCGTATCAGTGGTTGGTAGACAAAGGTTCGGCCATCGACTTTATAGGTTAGGAACCCTTTCCGTTCCAGATGCTTCATAGTGGTAGCTACGGTGGTATAGGCCAGTTTTCGGTTGATTGTATCCAGTACATCGCTAACTGTAGCCTGACCGCGCTCCCATATTACTTTCATAACTTCAAGGTCTAAACGATGCAATTTTTTAAATGCCACTGTCTTCCTTTCTTATCGAAAAATCGTATCTCCACAATCTGGTATCAAATCAGATTCAATTCTCTGTCTTCAAAATTGATCCATTGTCACCTGGCTATTGAGTTTAGCTACATAAATTATAAACTAGCATATTAGTACTAACATTGTAACATAACAGTTCTCAATTTGGTTTGTCAAGAAAAATGTCGAAAGCTGATGCCAGTTAGTTCCCAGATCTGGACAATTAGCTAAAGGCAATAACTATCGACAGAATATAGTCGTGAATCTAATATGAAGATGTAGTATAATCTGCATACAAGCTCAATAAAGTTTAAACTGATCCTGATTGGCTCAAGTTTAGGTAACCTCTCTAATACAGGTTAATTCAGATGGAATTAAGATTACCAATCTTCTCTATTTTAATGGTTTCCATGGTTTTTGCTTATGGCTTGCAGGTCTTGAAGAGGGCTTAATCATCTATCTTTCATTCGGCAACACGAAAGCAACTCTGAAACCTAACAAATGGTATCATCTAGCCTTGACCTTTGATGGTAACGATACCCGAATCTATGTTGATGGTTGAAGCTGAACCGTCTGGGGTAAAACTTGATCCGGAATGGCCTGCGTGGCACGGTTGTCTGGATGAGTTTTATCTATATAATCGTGTACTTAGCAAGGAGGAAGTCGAACAGCTGATTAAAATCGGTTTAGACGTTCAACCAAAAGGTAAGCTCACCGCTTGTTAAGCTGAAATAAAGAAACACAGATAAAAAACCATATTCTCACGGATTTGCAGCGATACGGATGCGGAGTATTTAACAATGGCGGACAGCCCAAATATTCTGTTAATTATGGCAGATCAGTTGATGCCTTTCCTGATGGGAGCCTATGGTCATCCAGTTGTTAAAACGCCAAACTTGGACAGATTGGTTGAACAGGGCGTACGTTTTGATGCCGCTTACACGGCTTGTCCGTTATGCGCACCGGCGAGAGCATCACTCATGACTGGAACATACATCAGCCACAACAAAGTCTGGGATAATGCCGCGCCATTGGCTTCCGATCAGGTGACTATTGCGCATTATTTATCAAATGCCGGATACGATACGGTAACCAGCGGCAAACTTCACTACACGGGGCCGGATCAACTTCACGGGTTTCGAAGAAGACTGACAACGGATATTTACCCCTCAAGTTTTGACTGGCTACCAACAGCCCAGAGGAAACGTCAAGATAGGTTCATCGATCGCCGAGCACATGCCAACAGTTATTGCTTGCCGAATGTGGGGGTATGCCAATGGACCAGATATCTTGCTTACGATGAAGAAACCCAGTTTCGTGCGCTTGAATATTTGCACGCTAAACGCATCGATAAATATGAAGGAAAGGTAGATCCGTTTTTTCTGTGCGTGTCCTTCCATTGTCCGCATGATCCTTTCAGCGTAACACAGGAGATGTGGAATCTGTATCAAGATCGGGAAATCGAGATCCCTGAATATCCGGCCAACATGGATGATACTTACTCTGCTATGGACCGTTGGCTCAACTCTTACCATGGTACGGATCGAATTGACATTAAAGATCCTCAAAGCCTGACAGCGCTGCGCCGATCATACTACGGATTGGTAACGTATATCGACAGGAAGGTCGGTGAACTGGTTAAAGCCCTTGAACGCTTGAAACTGCGGGAGAATACTATTGTCATCTTTGTCAGCGATCATGGAGACATGCTGGCTGAGAAGAACATGGTACAAAAGCGATCTTTCTATGAGTTCTCCAGTCGCGTACCGATGATTATGAGTTTTCCTGATGGATGGGCAGCTGGAACGCAGTGTGCACAACCGGTTTCTTTGATTGATCTTGTACCCACCATTTTGCAGCTTGTTGGAATTGACCAGCATCGGCCTCTGGATGGAAGCAGTCTTTTACCTTGTATTGAAGGCCAGGGGACGGATCGAGTAATCTTTTCAGAAAGTCACACCAATGGCATCTATGAACCGTGTTTCATGATTCGAAAGGGACAGTACAAATACATTTACATCCGCAACGAGGCCAGTCAACTCTTCAATCTGGACAGTGACCCAGGAGAATGGAGCAACCTTTCTGGTCATCCGGACTATGTGGAGATCGAAATAGGACTTCGTGATCAGATTCTAGCAACCTTTAATCCAAACGCAATCGAAGAAGAATTGATAAATAGTCTCCTTAATCGAGAATTGATCAAACAAGCCAACAAAATTAACAGCGTAAATTGGGACTATTCGCCCTCCTGATGGAACAACCGCGGTTGTCATCATAAGTTAACAAATGGGACGAAGATGAAAATAAAAAATAGAATGATAACATCCTGATAGCCTAAGCTACAAGAAGTTTGTCTCAGCTCAGTCAAGAAGTTAGAAGCCAAAAAGGAGGAAGTGTGACATATATCCTTTCAGTCAAAGAAATGAAAGCTTTTCATGAGGATGGATTCCTAATCGTTCCCAAACTGATTAATCAAGAAGATGTTCAAGAACTTCTCGATCACACGGTTGATATTATGAAGGGGCAGGTCACTGTGCCAGGGCAAATTGATCCTCCGCCATCTGATGCAACGATTGAAGAAATTGAACAACGATACGTTCGCATTCATCAACTTCATTTCCATCTGGAGATTCACGAAAGATATTTGCTCCATTCACGCATTTTAGATGTCTTGGAAAAACTGATTGGTCCGGATATTATGGCTATGCAAACGATGCTTTTTCTTAAAGCTCCAGAACAGGTCGGCCAGGGTTATCATCAGGATTCCTACTATATCCCGACGCGTCCCGATACGCTCTGCGGTGCTTGGATCGCTCTTGATGA